>MDSY01034439.1_pt1 | contig 57623 bp, 46 predicted proteins | sample 811131 | NCBI WGS metagenome assembly MDSY01 (sample SAMN05326643, study PRJNA326480) | marine metagenome | isolation source: seawater | place: Atlantic Ocean: South West | collected 2010 | reverse complement strand
TTATGGGATGCTGCTGCAGTTATAGCTTCGAAAAAAAGCTCAAATAATGAAAAAACATCATCTGTTATTGAGATGGCCACTGCTCAAATATTCTCCATTGATTCTAGTGGAGTAGGTGAAAGAGTATGTGTTGATCTAATTGAAAGATTAGAAATTGGCGAAGGTATGGTTATTGGTTCTAATGCTTCTTTACTAGCTTTGGTGCATGGAGAGACAATAGAATCTCAATTTGTTCCTTCAAGACCTTTCAGAGTCAATGCAGGCTCAGTCCATTCTTATGTATTAATGTCGGATAATTCAACTCGGTACCTTTCTGAGTTAAAAGCGGGAGATGAGGTAGCAGTTATTTCTTCTTCCGGCCATAGAAGAAAGTGTATTATTGGAAGATTAAAGATTGAAAGAAGACCATTCCTAATTATCAGATTCAAAGCAAAAAATGAGGAAGTTGGTCAAATAATATTACAACAGGCAGAAACGGTTAGATTAATAGATAAACTTGGCAATGCATTATCAGTTACTGATTTGGAAATTAACGATGAAATAATAATTCGAAGTCAAAATCAAATGAGACATATTGGGAAAGCAATTGAGGGAGAGATGACTGAAAAATGAATATTCTAGCCGAAGCGGAATCCAATGCAGCAATTTCAATATTGCACGCTTTAGGTCTGGACAAAGGTTGTTCTATAGGGATTAATCTAAAGGTAAAAGTAAAACTAGTTTCAGAGCCACAAGAAATAAAAGAAGATTTTCATCAATTATTCCAATCAATAGAAATGGTTTGGAAAGAACATGGTTTTCCTTTACCAGATAAATATGGTTGGCAAGTTTCTTCAGAAATTCCAATTGGTCAAGGTTTAAAATCAAGTTCAGCGATTTCTTGTGCAGCAATTAAAGCATTGAATGAAGCCACTTGGACAGGCCTTAATGAATCTGAAATAGTTGATATTGCTGTTTCTTCACAACGAAAGTGTGGCTGTACAATTACTGGTAGTATGGATGATACTTGGGCATCGATATCAAGTGGATGGAAATTAGTCGATCCAAAAAAATCTGCTTCCGAATCGGTAATTTTAGAAGGTGAAATTGAAGATGAAATGATTATATTTCTAATTCTAAGAGGAAGTAGATCAAATATCATAAAAGTTAGTAATTTTAAAGAACAATCAAGAATCTTTGAACGTGCATTAGATTCAATTTTACAAGACTCTATTTTTCAAGCAATTTCTACTAATGGTATGGCAGTGGCTGCTGCAACAGAAGATGATGAGGCAGTTAGAATTTGTAACAAATTGATTTCTAAAGGGGCTATCGCGGCAGGTATTAGCGGTTCAGGCCCTTCAATTTCAGTTGTTAGTTTTATTCAAGATTCAGAAACAATTCGCAAAACCCTCTATAATTCAGGCCATGAGATAATTGAAACAAATTTTATTGAAGATAATTCTTCGGAGTTGATTTGATGAGTATGAGGATTGGGGAGCGGCTACGTGTAACTCTTTTTGGCGAAAGTCATGGTAAGTGTGTAGGTGCATTACTAGAAGGTCTACCTGCTGGTACTAGAATCGATAATGACACTCTGTTAGATTTCATCAATAGGAGAAAACCTGGGCGTAAAGGCCTCTCTACAAGAGCAGAGATTGATGACTGCGAGATTATGTCTGGTGTACATGATGGACTGGCTACTGGATGGCCTATACTTTTGATAACTTATAATTCAGATGTTCGTTCAAAAGATTACTCATTTTTGCCTGACCACCCTCGTCCTGGGCATGCAGATATGGTTGAACATATCCGTTCAGATGGTGCCAGTGATTTACGCGGAGGTGGCTCCCAATCTGCAAGACTTACCTTTGGATTGGTTGCCGCGGGAAGTCAAGCAAGAAGTTTACTTGATTCTGCAGGTTGGTCTTGCACTGCTCATTTATCCAGTGTTGGAGATATTTCATCCAAACCATTATTTGAATTAGATAGAAAATCTCCATTAAAACAAGGAACTGATATGTCAAGATTGAATTGTAGGGATCCAGAATCCGTTTCAGCAATGTCTGATTTGCTTGACTCTGTAAGAAAAGATCTTGATTCAATAGGCTCAACAGTAGAACTGTTGATTGAAGGACTTCCAATAGGGGTCGGTGAGCCATGGTTTGACGGTATAGAGCCGGCATTAGCACGAGGCCTAATGGCTATTCCCGGAGCTAGAGCTGTTGAGTTTTCACATGGATTTGCTACATCAAAAATGCGAGGTTCAGAAAATAATGATACATGGTCTTTAGAAAATGGCACTCCAATCCTTGATGGATCAGTCTCAGGTGATGCAGATGGTGCATTAGGGGGGCGTTCAACAAGTGCTTCTATCAGAGTCGTAGTCCATTTTAAGCCACCTAGTAGCTTAGCCAGAGAACAATCGACTTTACACCTCCCCAGTGGTGAGAAAAAACCGCTTAAGGTTCATGGTAGGCATGACCCAGTACTAGGTCCTAGAGCCGTACCCGTAGTTGAAGCTGTAGCTATACTAGTAATCTCTGACTTAGGACTTATTGGGGGCTACCTAGAGTAATTATTTACTACTGTTCTCTCTCATCTGTGCAAGTCTAACTGGTAAATTAACTGCAAACGCAGATGCCACAACCATGAATACAACAGCAGTACCAAGTGCAACACCATAAACGGAAGTCAACTCAACACTTTCTGCTAATCTTGTAGCAGCAGCATCACTTCCTAATAGTCCAACTATTGATGGAATAATCAGATTAATCATTAGAGTAATTAAAGCTACAAATCCTGCAATTAATGGTGTAATCATTAGGGATCTATAATATTGCCTTGTTATTTTCTTTACATTCATAACATAAACCTCTCCAGTCCTAATTGACTTATCAAGCATTGAAAATCTAATTATTCCACTTGTTAGTTCAATGTACATTACAAGGAAAAGAGCATATGCTATTAACAAGAATTTTTGTGCAATTTCACCATCAGGTAGCAAATCTATACCAAATTCTACCTTACTACCAGCAAATCTTATTGTGACTAAGATTAGAATGACATATGATATTAAGATAGCACGTTGTTCTCTTTGGAATATTCCATACATGCCTGCAATGAAACCTATTGCAATCAAACTTAGATGTATTAATGCACCAATTGATGGCATGTCAATAGTGTTACTTATCCAAAACCAAGCAGTTCCTGACACAGGAGTTACTGTGAATGTAACAATGGAGAGTAAAGTTAGCGTTATAGCTGCAGACATCTGCAAAGTCTGAACAACTCTATCCGGTGGCAGGAATTTAGTTTTTGTTACTATTGGGCCACCAAAGAATGATTCAATTACCGATGGTACATGAACTTCAGGAATAGCATCTTTAGGAATTTCAGTACTGCCTTTCATTCTTCCAGCAGCTTTCTTACGACTAGGGGCGGACGACCTTATTGTTTTTCCATCATATAGGTGAGCAGTATCTGATTTTTTCTCTACCATTAAATCACCTCAGAACCCTCTTGCACCAGAAAGAGCAGTATTCAGTAGCATATCTGGTTCCCAATCCATTACATTAGCCCCTAATCCTCTTAGTTCACTCATTAAAATGTCTCTTTCTGTTTTCAGTAATTCATATCCAGTTCTATCTAGTCTTCTTGCATCAAACTCAAACTCCAAACTACTTGGAGAGAGTATAGTCACATCGAAGTTTCTAGATCTCAGGTCTCTAACTGCATCGATTATAGTAGGGTCATCCTCCAATGGACTCAATATAATAATCGGACTCCCTCTATTGATATGAGGTAAAATTCTATTTGTAACTACTTTCAATGGAGTATTTCCCTTTGCCATTGCTCCAGCTAATTTAGTTAAGATGACATATAGTTGTTTTTTACCAGTATCTCTATCTACGGAAACGATCTCATCTCCATAAACTACTACTCCTACAGAATCTCTTCTTGATAGGAAGTATTGAGACAAGCTCGCAGCAGCCCTAGTGCTGTAAACGAGAGAGTTCCTACTAACAGGTCCTGTTTCAGATACAGATCTACTATCTACTAACAAAATTATGTCACTGACAGCATCTCTTTCATACTCATTGACCATTAATTTCCCTCCGGATCTTGCCGTAGCTTTCCAATTAACTTTCTTCATTGCATCACCTGGGACATATTCTCTGAGATTATAAAAATTTGAACCTTCACCTGGGTTTCTAATATTTACAGCCCCAGTGAAAATCTTAGGGACTCTACTCTTAATTAATGCATCTTTGATATCTTCCATTTTTGGGAATACTAAGAAATCATCATAGAGATGAATCTCTCTTTCATTATGAAATAGACCAAATGTGTCTTGAATTCTTATACATACAGGTCCTATTGTATAGAAACCCCTCAGAGGTGCTTCAATCGTATATGCTATCTCAGTTTCTCTTTGTGGCCCTAATTCCATTAGGACATAATTTGCTCCTTTCTTTATTCTCATTACTTCGGGTACTCGGTCTCTAACTTCCAGAACTTTGGAGAGATTTGATTTGTTCTGGATTCTTATAGACACATCTATTTCACCATCTTCAAAAACACGAGCAGAAGATAGTTTCCTTAGAGCAACAAGATTCTGTAAAGCTATTCCGCCTGTAGCATTATCTTCATCTAATCTTCTTCCCGATGACGAAACATCTGCATTGGTGGTTCTGAAAGCAGCCCACGTAAGGAATGATAGAAGAACTACGGCTACAGTTACTAATTGTTGATTTCTCAAAACTAGTCCTAGAAGATATAGAGCAATCGCTAGCGAAGCAAACATCGCTGATTTTCTACTCCATGCCATAAGCAAACCTCCTATTAGTTAGTCAGAAAAAAATCAAACAGTTGGAACTGGTACTTGTCTAAGAATGTCTGAAATCACTTGATCTGTTTCTAATCCTTTAATTTGGTGTTCAGGCTTCAAAATTAGTCTATGTGATACAGCCAAAGTAGCAACCGCTTTCACATCATCAGGAGTGACGAAGTCTCGGCCTCTCATAGCAGCAGCAGCACGACTTGTCTTCAGTAATGCTTGTGAACCTCTAGGTGAAGAACCAACTAGTACACGTGGATCTTCTCTTGTTCTTGATACAATTTCTACCATGTACATCCTTACTGCTGGGTCAACATACACTTCTTCAATAGCTTGCTGCATAGCAACAACTCTTGCAGGATCTGTAATTACATCAACTTCTACAGCATCTTTCTTTCTCTCAATACGTCTTCTAAGGATCTCGTCCTCATCTGCTCTATCAGGATAACCTACGGACATCTTAAACATGAAACGGTCTAATTGAGCTTCAGGAAGTGGATATGTACCTTCTTGCTCAACAGGATTTTGTGTTGCCATTGTAAGGAAAGGTGAAGGTAATTTATGTGTAATTACACCTATGGTTACTTGCTTCTCCTGCATAGCTTCTAGCAAAGCTGCTTGCGTTTTCGGAGGCGCCCTGTTAATCTCATCAGATAGCAGAAGGTTACAGAAGATAGGTCCAGGCTTGAAACTAAACTCCCCTTTCTTTGCATCATAGATATTCGTTCCTGTAATATCTGCTGGTAGCAAATCAGGTGTAAACTGAACACGCTTGAAGTCACATCCAAGCGCATCAGCGAAAGTGTTGGTCATCAGTGTTTTTGCAAGTCCTGGATAATCTTCGAACAGAAGATTACCATTTGACAAGATATTAACCATAACATTGTCAATTACGTGGCTTTTTCCGATAATTACTTTCTGAACCTCTAGGCTAATTGCTTCTGCAATAGCTCCTACAGCTTCGAGTTTGTCACTCATCTTCTTAGAACCACGAACGCTTTCGGCTTTCTTTGCATAACCCTGATTGACCGCGTCTGCTTGCGGTTCTGCTGGTTTTTCTGCTGGTGGTGTTGCATTCATTTTATTTCTCTCCAATTTTCTAATTTGTCTTACCCCATTTCCTTATTGCTACCATAAGTTGCCTTAGTTCTTGGGGTGAGTATGTACGTGATTGGCTGTAAGCCAGTTCTACCAGCCGAGGGTCGCCTATCATTGCTTGAACCTCTGCTGGGGGTTTTGAAGCCATTTGGTCTCTAGTCAGGTCATGATGTACTCTGACTTTAGTGAATAAAGACTGTTTAACCCTAAGCCTGTAGGTGCTTGGATCTAATTTTTTAGGCCTTTGATTAAATCTAGTTAAGTCGAAAATATGTCTCCAGTTTTCTTTTTCAGGTATTACCATCATTGAAACAAGTAGTAGTAAACCTACGTTTAGAACGACTAGCCACTTCAAGAAAGTATTCGAGGTAAGTAACACTACTGTTGACATTCCAGCTACGAATGGGGCAGAGATAGTTCCAGTCACGTGCCTACTTTCATCAAACACTATGCGGAAATTAGAATTGTCTTGCCTTATTTGGCTAGATAGTTGAGTATTATCAAACTCCATCATTGAGTGAACTAACATTTGGAAGTAAACACTATTTCCATTCCAGTCATTATTGTCGTTAATTTCATTCATCCAACATTTCGATTCCACTATTCCTTCACAAGAACTTCTCATACCTTCAAGTGCTGCGGTATCAAAATCCCACAATTTATTTGAGAAGGCTTCATCATCTGAAACAAATACAATACTACCAGTGACGTCAATTTCTTCTAAACCTCCGAATCCTCCACTGCCTCTTACTTTGTCATAGACTGAAATTCCTGGATAGTCAATTCTAACCATCAGAGCCAAGTCTCCAGGTGCAGGGTTTCTTGCATCGCTGGAATCACCGTTGCCAATAATATCGATAAAAGCAGAGGACGAAGCAGTAGCTAAGATATTAACATCTCTTTGTTTTTCTGAATTACTTTGAGGTAGATCTTCTGCTGTAGGTTCAAATCTTATTCCAGTAGGTGACCTAAACATGACTGGAATCCTACATGATTGAGAGACGTCATTATTAGAAATCTGGAAATCTGAGCAACCCTTTCTGGCTGCACCTGCTGCCATTTCGTTAACATCATCTACAACAGATGCAACGCTCCAAACATTCTGCCACACAGGATCTTTTACTGTATCGTCCTCATTATATTCCAACCAATGTTGATTTTGATCCAAAAGAGGTTTATCGAAATATGATATACCAAATTTTGCTGCTAGTCTATTTGCATTTGTATTATCTGCAGCCACTATTACTTTCCCACCTTTTTCCGTAACAAAGTCATAAATGGCATCAGCTGCAGTTTCATCAATTGGTTTTTCAGGAGAAACAATTACTAACATAGTTCTATGTGGATCTTTCCAATCATTTACTAACATTGGAGTAGACATAGTATTAGCAGTAAAATAACCTAAATCGTTGCTATCGTCGGTACATCCCTCTAGATTATCTCCAAGATCACATCTCATTTCACTGAGTTGTGCCAAGCTGTCTTTTTCATATGCTGAGTATGAGGTATCTTTTCCTATAACCATCAACATGGGTGCAAGTAGAAGCAAAACTACTGTTATCGCTATTGACCCAATAACTATGGTGTTGAAATCAAAATCAAATCTATTATCTCCTTCTTCTGTCAAAATAATCAAATCCATTTTTTGATATAGAACATAGCCAAGGCTTACAACTGTTCAAGCCAGCGATGAATCGCAGTTATATGTTGCTGCTATTAGTTCAGGTAGATTAGATTTAATTCAGTTAATAGGTGTTTTTTTAACACCCTTTCAGTAACCCTTTTTTCTTGATAAATTAACGTCTTCTCTGATTATTATTAATGTAAAATAGTGCTAAACAGGTTGAAAGCATAATTGCCATTATTCCTGCTGATGGAAGATTTGTATCGACTACCTCGGTTATGCTTTCTCCTTCATCTGAATCTTCCTCATTTTCTGCCGGCTTCGAGAGAGGTGGTTCAACAGTTACTGATGTCTCATCTTCTGAAATCTTCGAGGAGCCAGCATTCATTGCACCATTTGAATGAACAGTAATTTCTAATTTACAGTTCTTCCTAGGATGACTCTGTGATGCAGTAATTTTTAAATCTGCATTAGCGGATTTATCTTTTTCTAGATCGGTAATTAGTAATTTGTCTAACCCATTATCCAAAGTCATAAGAGGGCAATTATCAGATAAATCAATTTCTCCAACTTTATCTTTAATATTACCATTGTTTGTTACAGTAACTCTCAATATCATGTCAGTGCCAGCATTCATAGGTCCAACCGGGTCATCTATATCTACGGAAATTGAGTATATAGTTGGTATCTTCAAGTCTGCCATTGCTTCTTGATTCTCAGGTATTAGGACCTGAACTCCAGCTCTTGTAACCAAACTCGCAGTAATTTTCATTTCCTCTTCTGCATTAGCTGCAAAATTATAAACATCAATATCTTCTATAACTAGAGAAAAGGTTTCATTTTCTCCTGCCTGTATTTTTTCAGATTCGGGTCCATCTTCTACTCCGTCAAAAGGTACTTCATATGTGAAACTAACTTCAATCTCAAACATTTGAGTGTTATGAACATAGAACTCAATTACTCTTTCTCCATCTTCATTGATTAGAAATGGGTTGCTATCATCATCTCCAATATATTTTATTCCCAATTCCCAATTTCCTAATTCTGGTTGTTCTTGTGCAGAACTAATTACGATGAAATTTGTCATTATAAACAAACTGATGACGATACAGATAAGTTTGTTCATATTACTCACTCATTAACTCCTTACAGGCTCTCTTTGTTAATACCTTCACCATTTTTCTTCTATATGATGGCGTATACCATGTATTTGGAACCGGTTTAACTGCCTTTCTAATTTTTTCTGAAAGAAGTTTGACACTTCTTTCACCATCCCAGTTTTCTACTAATTCCATAGCCAAATCTTCATGATATCCAGGAATAGATTCTAGGCCAGTAGTGGCAATTCTTAATTTTTCTAATTTCCCATTTTTCTTCTTCCAGAGCACGGCAACACCGGCTTCTGGAAAGTCCCAAGATTCTCTTTGCCGTAATTTCTGGTAATCACCTGACCAATCTGAAATATCTTTAGGTATCGTAATATGGGTCAATAATTCACCAGGTAATAGTTTATTTTTTTTCATTCCATCTAACTCGAAAAAATCACTCAGTTCCATTTCTCTTTTCCCTGAAGTTGAAATAAGGTGCACTTTAGCCTTCATACACATCAGAACGGGTGCTAAATCTGCTTGATATGTAGCTACACATAATGTATTCTGATTTGGTATCACTCTGCAGTCCGCACCGGTGCCACAATCACATTTATGGCACCAATCTATTGTTTCTCGCCACTCTTCTGTTTGGTTATACCAGTAGCACCTTGTATCCAGACAAATGTTTCCTCCAACTGTTCCTGACCTTCTAATCATTATGCTAGCTATAGAACTAGCAGATTTTGCTAGTACTGGGTGAGTAAACTCTGAATCAACCAAATCTTGCAGTCTAACCATTGCGCCAATATTAGTTTCTGTAAGTTCGGTTAATTGTGAGATGTTTGCTAAAGAAATAACGTTCTTTTTGGGATTAAGATGCCACTTATAATTTGGAATTAAATCAGTTCCGCCTGAAATCCAATCAAAATCTTCTTCTTTTGATTGTATCTCTTGAGCAATTTCTATCGCTTCATCAACAGTAGTTGGAGAATGAAGTTTGAATGGAGGCATTTTCATTTTCATGCCTCCCTTTTTCTTCTTTCAGTATGAATCCAAGCACTTCCCGCTAATCTCGGATTTTCTAAATATTCTTCAGAAGGAATAACTGTTACTTCCCAACTTTCATCAACTTCATCTGGAGGAATTGTTGGATCCATGCCAAATAATGCACCATTATGATATGGCTCAATTTTAGATGACAATCTCCTTTCTTTATCTCTTATTGAGTGTTCTTTTGCCCTTTTGTCAAGTACTTCTTGTAATTTTGAATGTTTTAAAGTAGGTACAGGCAAATCACAAGGATCCTCAATCTTTAATTTTCTACATTTTCTTTCTATATTTTTGTATAATCTATCTGGAGTGATTGGTAACTCATTTGTTCTCACTCCAATTGCATCATAAACTGCATTACATACAGCCGGCAAAATAGGCAATAATGGGCCTTCACCTGCTTCTTTAGCACCAAATGGGCCTTCTGGATCATTTGATTCCACAATGATAGGTGTGACGTGCGGCATTTCATGTACACTAGGTATCTTATAGTCTAGTAGATCTGTATTCATTAGATTTCCAGTTCTACCATATCTCATTTCTTCAGAGAGGACTTGTCCCATTCCCATGTGACATGAACCTATTATCTGCCCTTTGACTGCAAGTGGATTGAGTGCCTTGCCACAATCATGAGCTGCCCAAACTTTCTCTACTTTTGTTTGACCTGTTTCAACATCAACTTTTACTTCTGCTACATAAGCTGAAAATGAATATGCTGGTGCTAAACCAGCAGCTGCACCTTTGTGTGCTCTACCCATTGGAGGAGTTCTATAGGCTCCTGAGGCAACCAAGGCTCCTCTTTCTTCCTGGGCTTTATGTAAAGCCTCTAGATAAGAAACACCGATTGCAGGATCATCTTTTCTAAAAATTCTACGATCCCCAATTACTAATTTTTCTATTGGTGCTTTGGTAATGTCTGAAGTTGCCTGTAGTAAATCCTGCCTGATTTCCATAGCAGCAGAAATTGCGGCATTTGCATTCATGAATGTAACTCTTGATGAATAAGAACCTAAATCAACAGGAGAAGTATCTGTTTCTCTAGATTTTACCCTAATCATATCCAATGGTAATCCTAGAACCTCAGCTACTGACTGAGCTACAACAGTATCTGAACCTTGGCCAATATCAGCAGCTCCTGTGTGTACAGTTACTCCGCCATCCATATCAATTTTCAGATGAACGGTGGCATGGGGGAACTTGTTCGGGTCCCAATGAATCGGAAGTCCACTACCTGAAATGAAGAATCCACAACCTATTCCAATCCCATGTCCTAGAGGCATTTTTCTGAATTTATCTTTCCACCCCGATTCTTGCATCACTCTTTCTAAACATTCTCTCATTCCTATACTGGTTACTCTGAATCCAGTAATTGTTGCAGAATGAGGTGGCAATAAATTGGCTAATCTGAAAGATATTGGGTCAACTTGTAATTGTTCAGAGAGGTCATCTATGCCTACTTCTACAGCACATCGAGAATTAACTGCGCCATGCCCCCTCATGGCACCACTAGCAGGCTTATTTGTCCAAACTCTTGCTCCCGTGTAGTGAAATGCCCCAATTTCGTAAGGAGCAGTGTGTAGGACTCCATTGTAATATGTGGTGACGTGGCCAAAAGATGCAAAAGCACCTCCATCAATTAGTGCATCGGTTTCAATCCCACACAGTCTTCCTTCACTATCGGCATGTAGATTCATCTCAATGTGAGATGGGTGCCTACCTCTATTTATCCAATAAACTTCTTCTCTGTCAAATGTTATTCTAACAGGTCTCCCTGATTTCCGAGCCAATATCGATGCGCACATTTCATGTGGAAATGGATCTGATTTTCCTCCAAACCCTCCTCCTACAAAAGTTCGATGAACATTTATTTGATGCATAGGAATTTCTAACACATCTGCTAATGCTCTGTGGACATAATGAGGCACTTGTTGTGGAGTGTAAAGCGTCAATCTTCCAGAAGGATCCCAATCAGCAACAACAGCATGGGGTTCGGTAGCAGCGTGATTTACCCCATTGAAAAACCAATTTTTTTTATGACTGGCTATAGAATTCTTCTCCATGGATTTAATGTTTCCAAATTCCTGAAACACCCTTTTCTGTATATTTGCTTCTCCAATATGATATTCGCCTCTGTCGTGAATTGGCTCTTTAGAGTCTTTCAATCCATCTTTCATGTCGTGAATAGAATCTAGAATTTCATATTCAATTTTCATTAATCTGACAGCTTCTAATGCTGTAGCTTCGTCCTCTGCTGCTACACAAGCAATTAGATCTCCAATATGTCTGACTCTATCGACAGCCATTGCATGTTCATCTTTGGTTACTGGTAGAACCCCAAATTTATTTTTTGCGTCGTCTCCAGTGGCAATTGAAACAACTCCTGGCAATTTTAATGACTCTGATAAATCGATAGATAATATTCGTGCATAATGATGTGGTGATCGAACAATTTTCCCAATCAGCTCATTTGGTAATCTTATATCATCACCATATTTTGCTCTTCCTGTCACCTTCCAATTACTATCCACTAGAGATGTAGGTTTTCCAACAACTCTTCCAGTAATCAGTTCATCATGTCTATGATCTCCCCAAGGTTGCTTTTTTTCACCTCCTTGACTTTCTGGGATCATTTTTTCATCTCTAGGTTCACTAAATGAATTCTTACCACCGGAACCCGGTCTGGAGAAAGAAATTTTTCCTGGTTGTTGTCGGTAACCAACCATTTCCTTCTTTTCATCTTCGGACATTTAGATACCTCAATTTTCAAATCCGGGATTAGGGTTACTCTTAGGGTCAGTTGTATTGTCAATATTTTTCCCAGCGACTAATAATTCACTGGCTGCTCTAACTGATTCAATGATTTGTTGGTATCCCGTACATCTACATAAATTTCCTTCTATTGCAGTTTTAATCTCAGAATCATTTGGTGTTGAATTTTCTTCTAATAATGATGAAATTACTACTAAGAAACCGGGTGTACAAAAACCACATTGACTCCCTCCATATTCACTAAACATTTCTTGAATAGGATGCAGATGGTGGCCATCTGCCAAACCTTCTACTGTGGTAATCTCACAATCTTTAACTTCTTGAGCTAAAACTAGACAGGATAGTTTCGGCTTACCATCAACTAATACTGAACAACAGCCACATGTACCCATATCACAACCTCTCTTAACTCCCAAAGTTCCTACTTGATCTCTTAAGACATCTAGAAGTATTGCATTGCTCTCAACATGCTTAGAAATTTCTTTACCATTTACTTTCGCTTTCCATGGTATTTTTTCAGGACCTGGAAGCATTGGTAGGCGTATGACACTCATGCTAACATCCTCACCACACGGGCTCTCCATTTGAGCATTCGGATTGATACTCTCTTCTTATTCTAAATCTTTCATTACTTTATTCATAATTTCAACTTCAGCTCTTCTTATGTGCTCACCATAAGTACTTCTTGCCATATTCATCTCATCAGCTAGTTGTTTCAGAGTCACATTTCTATCAATACGGTAGAATCCTTTTCTCATCGCGTGCTGCAAAACTTCTATTTGTCTATCCGTTAAAATTGATTCCCAAATACTTCCATTATCTTCTTTTTGAAATGTTTGAACTGAGATATTATCTGGTGGTAGAACCATCCTAATTAGTTTGATGAATCTACTTACAGAATTCGATAGACCCGAGATTCTTAATTCCATGCCCTTTTCCTCGGAGATTCCATAGGGAGGATGTATGTGTATGTTTGATAATTCAATTGCCGAAATTGCTAATGGATGAGTGCATAACAAACTTACTAATACCCCATCATCATTTTCCTCATGTACTTCTATTAACTTGAAATTTTCCAAATTAGAAATTTTTTCAATTCCTTGTCCCTGTTTTAATTTTATTTCCGCCAACTGAGTGACACTTTTTTCATTAATTGCCAAATGACCTAAAATTTCCATTCTTTCACATATTTCCAGAAGCTCAGAAATTTCTTGAGCGCCTTGTAAAGATGTGGTTTTCCATCTTAATACAACTTTGCGCATAATAGATGGAATCTACTTTTACTATTGAACCCCTCGGTAATTATTAATTCCAGTATGTCTCTCGAATTTCTTGATTTGTCTCCATACATAATGTGACATCCGAGGGCCTATCTGGTTGTATTGAGTTTCCATTAAGATGGTTGATAATTGGTTCTACATTTGACTCATTCACTACTCCCCAACCAATTTGTGTACAGGGAGCAACTGGGGAAACAGGAGTAGTTCCGGAAAGTGGGTCCCAGGTATTGAATGATGGGTACCATGCTGAAAGATTAAGAGCATCTCTTATTTGTGCTTGAGAAATGTTCATGTTATCTCCATTGACTAGATAACCGCTTCTTAGATCAGGATTTGCTCCTGAAGAAAAATCTCCTGATTCAGCTCTTAAATGTTGAATTACTTTCGACAAAAGTCCTGCAGTCCTGGGTGTCGCAAATGAAGTCCCGCTGGTTTCATGATAGCCATCAATGTCATCATGATTTGGTAAAATTTGAGTCCAATCTGCAGCAATGTCAGGATATGATCCACTCATAGTTTCTTTTTGGTCATCTCCTTCTTCAGCATATCCAGAGATTCCGATGCTCCAAGGAGGTCCAGCCGTTGAGTCTTGAACTGCTGGTGAGGGGGTATTATCAGCAGCTCCTGTATGAATTTTCTTTTCTTGGACTACTGCTACTTTAGTTGCATCTTCTATACCTGGAACTGGAATCGAACCAATGGGTCCAAAACTAGTACTAATTATGTCTACTAATGGTTGATTAGCGGCTGCCAAAACAGCAGCATCACTGAACCCTTCAACAAAGAAAATAATCGCATCAGGATTAGCATCTAGTACTGCTCCAGTTACTGCAGTCCCATGTCCGTCCGAGGGATCATCAAGAATTGGTATGTCAGTATTATCATCAGGAGTAGTACCTATTATTTTCGTACCTGGGAAATATACTATATCTGTAGAATTAATTTTATCCCAACAACTTTCCTTATCTGCATCATATCTTTCTTGCCAAGTTCCAGAAAATGTTAGTTCACATGTCATTGTTACACCCAATCCTTCTAGCAACCAATCTGGATAAATTTCATTAGTTCTAAAATGGTCATGATATACATTGATTCCAGTATCTATAGGGGCAACAATTGAATAATTTCTAAATATTTCTTCGTCTTCAATCAAAGTTTCTTGAGCAGAATCGTCAGAGACACATCCGCTAAGAGATGCAGTAATCATTACGAATACTAATGATACAGCTAGTTGTTTCATTAATTAACCGAGACGCAATCTCTTTTTCAGTTCTCCGTGTGAGTGATTTTTCTATCCAATGCTAGAATTTCAGCACAGACTGCTAAACCTATTTCTTCAGGTGTTTCAGCACCAATGTCTATTCCAATAGGGCATCTAGCATTTTCGAACCATTTTTCTTTAATGTCATCCTCAATTGCAGCCTTCTTGAATGAGTTCCATTTCGAAGTTGAACCTATAGCTCCAATTCGAGGTCTTAATTTATCCTCTCGTAATTTTAGTAATCCTAATAATAATTCTTGATCAACTGACCAGTCGTGGCCTAATAGTAGGATATCAGAAAATCTTTCTAAAGATTCAGAATCTTCTGATTTAAGAAAATCATTTACATCCATTGAGATATTTTCATTAGAAAATGGATATTTCTCAGAATTAGAGTATTCTTTTCTTACATCAAATATAGAGTAATCCCATCCTAATGAATCAGCAACCAATGCAACGCATCGACCTACATGTCCACCGCCTGCAATCAAAATGTGAGGCATGGGTTCAATTATTTCGATACTCACTTCCACTTGCCCCCCACATAGGCTGTCAAGAGCTATCCCTTCTTTTCCCTTCGCATCCTTGTAAAGATAAAATGTTTCAATAATCCCTCCTTTTTTCCGATTCAGTTTTGCATCTTCATTCAATAATTTCTTCATCTTTTTCTCAATTTTTAGTTCTAAGCCTGCTCCGCCCACGGTTCCGAAATTTTGCATTCTTGAATTAATTGCCAGTTTCGCACCCGGCTTACCGGGAACACTTCCTTTCGCAGAGATTATTGTTGCTATAGCAACTCTACGTCCTTGTTTCACTTCACTTAATGCCCAAGATAAAACATGAACAGACACGTTCCTCTGAGAGGGTTCTATCCTTTTTGATTTTGCATATTCTTCTCAGGAGGTAATTACAAATTATGTTCTATGGTGATTTCTCTAAGTTTTTCTAAATCTTCGGGGAAATCTATGTTTAGATGTAAATATTCATCATTTACCTCAATTTTAATTGGTTTAATTATATCTCTAAGGGGAGTAGAAGGATTTCTTGAGAGGATTTCTTCACAATCCTTTCTAGATAATATTACAGGATGCCCACCTTTACCATTTTTACTTGGACAAGATGTTTTATCGGAATTAATTAATTTCTCAATAGTTTCATTTGAAAAACCGGGTCTATCTACAGGTACTATCAAGCATCTTTCACTTTCTAGTTCCTTTATTCCACATTGTATGCTTCCAGTTCTACCATCCTCTGGTTTCATATTAACTACTACCTTCTCGCCTAATTTTTCCATTTCAATGACTAAATCTTTCCTCGTTACGATAATTACTCTCAGATTGTTCTTTTTTAATTTCTTAATCAGAATTTCAATCAAGGACTTCCCATGAATATCGACTAGTGCCTTTGGCTCACCAAGTCTTTTACTGGCTCCAGCAGCAAGTAAAATTGCATCAATCTGATTCAAACTAACCACTGTTTCTCTTGTCTACCTGAGTTTCTAAATCTTCAACCCATTCTTCGATTCCGTCTTCCATAATTTCGTCAGAAAAGACTCCTGATTGTTTTAATTTAATTGTTGCAACAGTCAATGCTACAAATAAAATTATTACTAACACAGATAGTAAACCTATAACTAATGTCAGGTTATCAGATTCGCTACTGCTTGCTCCAATTTTTCCATCATCCATGATGTTAATGCCTACTGCAAGGTTTGTTGAGGCTTGGTCTCCAGAAAGTGCTCGTACCAGAATAACCTGTTCACCTTCAACTGTGTTGTTGGGGAGGAATTGAAGTCGATCTACAAGAAGCCCATGAGTCACCTCAAACTGCTCATTACCCACGGCGAAATCAGCTAAATCCATCCAATTATCTCTCATGTCCCAAGTTCTCCACTGTACTTTTTGAACTCCTCCTTCGAGGTTGAATACAATCGATTCTCCTTGTCCAATATGAACACGATTATCTTGACCGTAATTGCTGTCTAGTGTTACATTCAAAGACATACTTAGTTCGTAGAAGTAATTCGCCGCTTCTTCAACTGCAGGCTGGGCGTTAACGTGGCCATGACCGTATACGTTATTTTGTCTATTCTTGGGAATTAAGTCTTCAGCACAAGGCTCGTTAGCCAGCATGTAATGGCATTGTCTGTAAGTAGAAGTTTCTTGCATTATATTCCTAACATCAAAAGGACTTAGATCGGGATTGGCCTGATACATTAGAACCGCTACTCCTGCCGCTCCCGGGGTTGCCATACTTGTTCCTGAGAGTGCCACATAACCATCTCCAGTGTTTGCATCAGGGGCATTAACACTACTTCCAACGAATGCTATGTTTGGTTTGACCCTACCCTCCTCTGTGGGTCCTTGGCTGGAGTAAATCGCAATTGCAGTATTCTTGTCTAGAGATCCTACAGTGATGACATCCTCCGCACTCCCCGGAGTTCCTATTGTTGCAGTTCCACCACTGTTTCCAGCTGAAATGAACAGAGTCACCCCAGATCTCATCATTTCATTGGCCATTCTGTTGACAGACTCCTCCTCTGATGCGGTCCATTCGCTAACAAATCCACTTAGAGACCCGAGACTCATACTGGCCGCTCTGATATTGAATTCGTGTCTCTTCTCGACGGTCCATTCCATTCCAGCCATAACTGCGGCGAAAGATCCGCTTCCACCTCCGTCTAGTACCTTAACTCCCACTAAATTTGCATGGGGCGCCACACCAACATGCTGGTAGTTAGGGGCGCCTGTCCCGGCTGTGATACCTGCACAGTGAGTACCATGGCCATTGTCATCATAGGGGAATATCTCTGTTCCATTCGTTGCTCCAGGGTTGTTAATCGCATCATAGAATGCGACTATCTTAGGGTCATTTGTGGTGTTATCATCGTCTAAATCATCTAGAGCAGTATGGTTGCCGTCGATTCCGGTGTCAATGATTGCCATTGTCACTCCGGAACCTGTGTAGCCTGTGTCTTGCCATACTAGGTCTACGCCATGCGCCGGAACTACATCTTCCATCTGGATTCCTAATCTTCCATCTAACTCAATGAATACAACTCCAGGTATTTCGAGTAATTCATGTATTCTATTCAATTCCACAGTCCCAGCAATAGAATCAATCAGCCAATATCGGAATTGTGTAACAAATCCAACTTTGTTTTCCAATAGCAATTGATCAATTTCAGTAGGGGTGTGGTCGAAGTCTACAATGACTGAAATACGACCCTCTTCATCGAGATATTGGTAGTGCCTATTTTCTGCTGCTATCCAAATGGCATCATGAATTCTATCTTTATTTTCATCCATGTTTGTATTTTCCCACCATTTAATTTCATCAGAATAGTCATTCCAGTCATCCACTTCTAAGGGGGATGAAGATGCTATAAGAGGGACTACTAATAATCCTAGAATCATTACTGCGGTCATTCTTCTGACTAAATTCTTACTTCCGCCCATATTATCAAATGTCGGGATTATTACATAAGTATTGAATGAAACGGTCATCTGTTCATAATTTCAATCTAATTTCGAAGCATTTCTCTACTAATTATTAATCGTTGGATCTGGCTTGATCCTTCAAAAATTTGTACAACTTTTGCCCCTCTCATTCTTCTTGCAACAGGATATTCTTCCGAGTATCCATAACCGCCGAAAATCTGTACTGCATCAGTGGTAACTTCCATTGCCATGTCCGCAGCAAATCTTTTTGCATGCGCTGCCTCTAAAGTATTTCTTTCTCCAGAATCCGCTTTCAAAGCGGCCTTCCAAACTAACATTCTAGCCGCTTCAATTTTTGTAGCCATATCTGCCAACATGAAGGAGATTGCTTGATGCCTAATTATAGGTTTATTGAATGCATTTCTTTCACCAGCATAATTCATAGATTCTTCCATTGCTCCTCTTGCATTCCCAACTGCATGAGATGAGATACTCGGCCTTGAAAGATCAAATGCTTCCATTGCATTCATCCAACCCTCATTTTCTTTCCCGCCAACTAAATTTTCAATTGGAACTCGGACATTATTGAATGTCACAGATCTTGTATCGGAACAACGCTGACCCATGTTTTCCTCTTTCTTACCCAACTCCACTCCTTCAAGATTAGAATCGACAATAAATCCACTCATTCCTCTGTAACCTAATTCTTTATTGGTATATGCGAGAACGAAAAACCAGTCTGCATAACCAGCCCCCGTAATCCACATTTTCTGTCCATTAATGATGTATTCATCTCCATCCTTAACGGCCTCAGTTTGAATAGATTGTACATCACTTCCAGCTCCTGGTTCAGTTACACAGTAGGCTGCAATTTTTCCTTCAGTGACCATTCTAAGATATTTCTCTTTTTGAGCTTCAGTTCCTCCTGTGATTAGCGGATATGATGCTAACATCGAACTCCCAGCAGCGGTGGCAAATCCAGGATCTCCAAATCCGAGTTCTTCTAAGACTAACACTTCTTCAAATGAGCCCATTCCTCCTCCACCATATTTCTGAGGAATTTTTAGAGTTAATAATCCAAGTTCATTTGCCTTGGCAATAGCTTCTATCGGGTATATGCTTTCTTTATCCCAATGAGCTGCATTTGGTTTAATTTCTTCATTGGCGAAATCACGTGCTAATTCTCGCAACATTTGTTGTTCATCTGTCAATACGAAGTTAACCATGATGCTCGCAAGCGGCATCAAGACTTAGCCGTTCTGCTAGATATTATTCATATTGTATAGAGTAATGTCATGTATGACAAGTAACCAATGACCATTACCGCCCCTAGTGTTTTAGTTATTTTACGTTCATTTAACAACATAGCTGCAACCAGCCCCGAAGTTACTAATACTACCCATATATCTCTTCCAGCAAAATCTTCAGAAACTAGAATTCCTCCAGCATAAGCAGAGGAAATCCCTAGAATTCCAAGGATGTTTATGACATTTGAACCTAAGACATTCCCTATTGCTACGCCCTTGTGCCCTCTCAAAGCTGCAATCATTGTTACCGCTAATTCAGGTAGAGATGTTCCCAATGCTATCACGCTTAGTCCAACAATTGATTCTGATATTCCAAACGAGTCAGCAATCCCAACAGATCCTTCAATTAGTAATTCGGCACCTAAAACAATCATTGCTCCACCCAAAATAGTGATTATCATTGCTAATAGGAAATTTTCTCCCATCCAAGTTTCTTCTAATTCTTCATCTAATCCTAATTTCTTTGAATAATTATAAGAATAAACATAATAGGTAATTAGAGCAATAATCATTAAGATGCCGACTATTTGAGTTATTTCTCCTCTCATTACGGTCAAAAGTAAAATTATAGATGCCATAATTACTGCTATTGCATCTTTTTTAATCTCAATACCTGGTTTATCACAGGCTCCAAGCATGGCAGCAGTCCCTAAAACTAACATTACATTAGCAACATTCGAACCTAGGACTCCACCTACTGCTAAATCAACAAGTTCCTGACTGTTACTACTAACCGCATTTATTGCAACTGCTAATTCAGGTAGAGATGTTCCGACGGCTACTATGGTGAAACCAATTAGTAGAGGTGAAACATTCATCTTTCTAGCTATGGTAATTGCGCCTTGAACAACACTTTCGCCTCCAAATATTAAAAAAATAAAACCAAGTATTACTAAAACTAAATCGGGTAGGGATAACAAAAAATTCATCATTCAAAATCGCTCTCATTTACATATTCTTTTTACGTGCCTTAATACAAGCTCCACTGTAGGAATTGTGTAATCTTCCAATGTGGGTGAAAATGGAACGGGTGTATCTAGAGCGCCTATTACTACTGGTGGAGATTCCATATCCCAAAAACTTTCTTCTATAACTCTACTACTAATTGTATGCCCTAAACCTCCGGTATATTGGGACTCTTGAAGAACAACCATTTTTTTGGTCTTCATGACCGATTGTATACAAGTTTTCGAATCGAAAGGTAAGATAGTTCTCAAGTCAATAATTTCTATTTCTATGCCCTCACTTGACATTACTTCAGCAGCCTTCAGCGCAACATGAACCATTGCTCCCCAAGTGATTATAGTCAAATCTTTTCCACCTCTAATGACTTTAGCCTTGCCAATTGATGATTCATTATTTTCCAGCCTCTTTTTCACAGACTCTGTATCGATAATCTGATTTATTGAGTCTCCCCAACCTGTTTTTCCTCCGCCTAATCCATATAATCCTAGATGTTCAAGGAACACGACAGGGTCATTTAATTCATGAGACTCAATTAAAAGATCATACGCATCTTGTGGGTTGCTGGGAAATACAATTGTCAGACCTGGGTCATTCATGAACCACGATTCGATCATATTTGCGTGAAAGGGGCCACTTCTTGTTTTAGCACCTAATGGTATTCTGACTGTTAACGGCACATCAGCCCCCCATCTCCATCGTAGTTGTGCGGCATTATTTACAAGAGCATTCATAGCCAATGCTGCGAATCCTCCAAATTGTATTTCTGCTACGGGCCTCATTCCTCCCAATGCAGCGCCTGTAGCTGAATTTATGATAATAGATTCAGAAAGTGGCATATCTAGAAGTTTACTAGAATGGCCTTTTGCTTTGAGAGGAATATTCATGCCGAACGCTCCTGCTACTTCCATATCTTCACCCATGAATACAATATCTTCTCCATAATTCTCAGCCAACGCTACCATGGCATTTTGTATCGCACGGCTGTAAGTTGATGAACTGGGAGAATCAGAAAATTCAATAGCTAATTCCCCATCTTCTAGTGGTCCTGGTAAATTTTCTACAGATCCTTTCTCCAATCTGTTAATTTGTTCAGAATGTGACTCTGCATCATGTATAGAAGTAACTCCTTTTGTAACGGTATTACCTTCAGGCCATGGCATATTTTCCATCTCCTTTCTAGCTGAATTTACAAAATATTGTTCTTCCTCCTCCATAGTTCTCAATTGTTTTTCACTTGCTCCAAGAGATATGCAATACTCTCTATGGTTAGGCAGAGGGTCTTTTTCAGCCCAATATGTCAATAATTCTCTACCTACATAGCCAGGTGGATTTCCTGTTACTGATCCTAAGTACAAGTCATCGTGGTGATGAGCGTGACCGCATCCTCTCATCGTCTCAACATGAATCAAAGTGGGCCCCCCTCCGTCTAATGCGTATTCCCTACTGGTTGCTGTCGAAGCATGAAATTGTAGTGGGTCTGATCCATCAATTGTCCATGACGGTATTCCCATTGCGTGACCTTTGTCTCCAAATGTTTCTGCTCCTGATTGACCTACTGTGAATGTATCTAGCGCAATTTGATTATTTTGTATCATAAATGCAATTGGTAATCCTCTAGCACCTGCTAAATTCATTGCTTCCCAAAACTCTCCATTGCTACTACATCCTTCTCCCACAGGGGCCAAGTGGAATCTATTAATTTTCAATAATTTCGCAGCAAGAGCGACTCCTGTGGCTGTAGCACTTGCAATTGGAAGAGGTGCAGTAGGGGGCAGAACCCCTTTTTCCCAGTTCCCTATGTGTAAATCGCGACCTCCTGAATCCGAGTTTCCTCCATCCATATATGATCCTGACTTCCCCATTTGAGCAGCAAAAATCTCTAATGGAGTTTGTCCTAATGCAAGTGCTAAGCCAACATCTCTAATCATTGGTGCGATAACGTCTGCTAGATGTCTATTTTCTGGAGATAAATCAATTGCCCTATTTAGGGAAGTGGCACAACCAACAACCCCTTCTTGCCAAGTAGATCGAAACCCTTTACCTCCAAATTTCCCTCCATCTGGAGTACTAATGCCATTACTGAATAAATCTTTCAAATGTTCGTCAATTGCTCTGGTCCTAGTCATCCATCTTTGCCATTCCAAATGGGTGTCTAAATCGACACTGGATGCATAAGCCACTCTTCTGAGACATAGTTTGATGTCTCTCATGAATCTCTGTTTTCTTCTTTTTAGATATAATTCAGTATTTCTTCTAGGAATTATCTCTTCTTCTCCAATGACTAATAATTCAGGTTTCCATATCCTTTCATCTAAAGATTTTGAAACTTTGATACAAAATTGTCTAGTGAATTGGTGATATTTCTCCCCATCGAATTGACTTGGAGGTTGCATATCTCTCCATTCTTCTGCAATGAATTCCAAGTACCCGTCATGCCTCTCTGCTACAAAACGGAGCAATTCACTTCTCACATCTACTTCTGCCAATTTCTTTGTAAATATCAAAGCTTTTTTCGGATACCAATCTAAACCCCAAATTGGCGGTAATTGTTCTTGAGTGGCGTTTTCTGAAATTATTTCGGCACTTTCATCTATTTCCAGAATTTTTTTATTCCTTCTACCTGCTTCTTCAATTATCTGTTTGAAATCTATTGATTTATCTCTTTCCCAAATGTGGTAATTCCGTTTCCTACCTTTTCCTGAATTGGAGCGATTAAGTGTGAACCTAGCTCTTTTATTGCAATTGCTGCATTTCCGATCTATGTGATTTGTGCCTGGATCTCTAGTTTTCCATGGTTCGTAGTTCCCGCATTCTGGGCATAACCAAATTCCTTGTCGGGCTATGCTCATAACTCTCCGAAAATTAACAAGTACTACAACTAATCGCTTCTTGAGTGTCAAATGTGGTATTTATTACTTAATTGTGGTATCTCCTCTAGATTAGAATTACTTTTTCTAGCAAAAATACCACATAAAAATGTTAGACTGAATAAATTAATACCATATTTAGTTAGAATATTTCATGATATCTAAAAGAATTGTGCTTTTTCTTCTAAAATACCATATTTAAAAGGCATACTGCGTTCTTAAATACCGCAATATTCGGAATCAATACCTTGGAATACTTGAATCAACTGTAGATGCCCATAAATGTATACCTCCAGATAGATTGTATATCTCCATAGGATAATTGCCTGACATTTTAAGGAAATTTGCTACCATAGCAGATCTAGCACCACTTCTACAATATATCACAATATCTTGGTCATTCGGTATTTCTTCAAGTCTTGATGGGACTTCCGTATGACTAATTCTTAGATTTGTATCAGGCAAAGTGACAATTTTTTCTTCTTCTTCTCTTCTTACATCCAAGAAGAAAGGATTCCAACCATTTTTCACTTTATCTACATATTCTAGTGGGCTAATCTCCTTCATGTTCTCTTTTGTATCAGAGACATCTAATGATTGTTCCTCATCTAAACCCAGTGCACAAGATATAGCTTCTTCAGAAAGCTCAGTGACTTTTTCTCTTTCTTTATTTGCATTATATCTAAGTTTTCTAATATTCATTGTTTGAGTATCAATTAACAATAATTCACTATCTAATATTCCATCAATCTCTAGAATAATCTTCAGAACCTCATTAGCTTGGAATGATCCTATAATTCCAGGCAATACTCCTAAAACTCCGGCTTCCGCACAATTTGGTGCTAATTCGGGAGGTGGTGCTTTAGGAAATAGGTCTCTATAATTCGGGCTTCCATTTAGGTTGAATACAGAAACCTGACCTTCAAATCGGTGAATACTACCAAAAACCCAAGGTTTACCTAAAATTTCACAACAATCACTAATTGTATATCGTGTAGCAAAATTATCTGTTCCATCTACAATAACATCATATCTGTTAATAATTTCTTCAGCATTTTCAATTGTTAATCTTGTGTCAAATATCTCAACAATTATTTCTGGATTAATTTGATAAATTCTTCTTTTAGCTGATTCTGTCTTTAATTCTCCAATTGATGACGTAGAATGAATAATTTGTCTTTGCAAATTAGTCAATTCTACTTTATCATCATCTATAATTCCAATTTTGCCTATTCCAGCAGCTGCTAAATACATCAATACTGGTGAACCAAGACCCCCTGCTCCAACAACTAGTACTGAAGCAGATTTGATTTTTTTTTGCCCCACCTCACCTACTTGAGGCAATATTAGATGCCTAGCATATCTCGCTTTCTCATCATTGGTCAAGTCAATTTCAGACATCTTAATCCTCAATGTTGTTCTTCAAGCCATTTTTCAGCATCGATTGCTGCTTGACATCCCATTCCTGCTGCTGTTATCGCTTGGCGATATCTAGTATCGACAACATCTCCTGCAGCAAATATACCTTCTACACTTGTCATAGTATGTATTTTTGCAAGAATATATCCCGAATCGTCAGTTTCTACTTGTCCTTCCAAGAAATTAGTAATTGGTTTATGGCCTATTGCAATGAATGCACCTGTACAAGATATTTCTTCGATACTTCCATCTCTAGGGTCTTCTAGAATTGCACCACTTAATCCTGTTTCATCTGAAAGCCAACGCTTTACAGTTCTAAATGTCTTTATCTCAATTTTTGGATTATTTAGGGCTCTTTCATACATTACCTTTGATGCTTTGAAAACATCTCTTCTATGCAATAATGTCACTTTACTAGCAAATCTGGTTAAGAATGTGGCTTCTTCCATTGCTGAGTCACCGCCTCCAATAACCAGTACTTCTTGCTCACGAAAGAATGCACCATCACAAGTTGCACAGGTGCTTATTCCTCTGCCCTTTTGCTCTTCTTCCCCCTCTGCTCCTAGCCAGATTGATTCTGCTCCAGTGCAAATAATTACTGATTTTGCACGAAACTCTTCCCCCTCAACCCATATTTTGAATGGCTTTTCAGAAAAATCAACTCTCTCTACATTTTTATCTTGAACCTCTAATCCAAATTTTTCTGCCTGTTCTCTCAACTGAATCATCATTTCAGGTCCTCCAATTCCTTCGGGATATCCGGGGAAATTCTCTATATCAGATGTTAGCATTAATTGCCCCCCCGACATATATCCGGCAAACATCAATGGTTCCAACAATGCTCTTGCCGAGTATAGGCCCGCAGTATATCCTGCGGGACCAGAACCTATGATTATCACATTCCGCACTTCATCAGTCATGAGTCTCGGAATGATAGGAGTGCTTTGAACATTAACTCGAAGAAAGCACTATTCATTACTTCTAGTTAGGTTAATGATATTCATTTTGACATCTTAATTACAGCATTAACTGCAGATCTTGCATGTGGTTCTAATCTTGGTTCAATATGATGTTTTTCAGCACCTGGACCAATAATTCCTAACCCTATTGGTTTGTTATACTTAATCTGTAATTCGATAATTGCCTTAGTAACTGCTTGACCCATAACGAGACCATGCTGAGTTTCGCCACGTTCAATAATTCCAAGAGTAATTGCAGCATCAACCTCTCCATTTTTCAATATACGTTCTAAAGCCAATGGGGCTTCCATTGAGCCTGGAACCCATAAAATCTGTGATATTTTCACACCTTTGATACTTGCTTCATCTTGTGCATATTCGAGCATTCTTTCAATTTCTTCTTTGTGAAAACTTCCACAAACCGCTGCAATATTCATTATTTCACTTCCATACTTTTTCTGATAGTATCTACAACGGCTTGAGTACGCGAATCAATTTCTATATTTACGTAATCTCCAACCTTTTTTTGTCCTATCGTAGTAACCCTTAATGTTTCTGGGATAATATGTAATGAGAAACTTTCTTGACTAACTTTTCCTATAGTAAGGGACATTCCATCTATCGAAATATATCCCTTCTCAAGAATATAATGGCTCGCATTTGAAGGATTTTCAACTAGAATATCTATGCCTTCACCTTTATTCGTAATCTTTAGTATCTTTGCAGTCATTAAGACATGACCTGATATTATATGTCCGCCTAATTCATCTCCCATTTTCAGAGATCTTTCGACATTTACCAGAGAGTCAATACTTAATTTTCCTAAGGTTGTACGAGCAAGAGTTTCTTCTATAGCATCAAATTTTACTAGATTATTATCTATAGATACCACAGTCATACAAACGCCATCAAGAGCTACACTGGCTCCAATTTCTAAATTATCGGTATATTTTTCTAAATTTACTGTTATGCTGCGAATTATATCTTTTTCCTCAATTTGAACTATAGGGGCAGTTCCAGTTACGATTCCAGTGAACATTTCAATCTTCCTCATAAGGGCCACCGGTTTCGCCCGACCATAAACTAAGTATCTTTGCGATTATTTTCCTAGTGCCGTCTAAGTCATCTGCTAATCCTTCTACACGAATTACTTCTACATCCCCCCAACCATTATTCTCTAATCCAAGTTTTATTGCGTCCCGGGAGTGTTTCTGATCATATCCTAAAGCGATAATGTCAGGTTTCACAGAATCTAATATTTCAAAAATTGGGATGCTTGGGGGATTCCCAACAATCGCTTTGTCAACTGGTTTCAAGCCTTCCACCATTCTTCTTCTTAATTCTTGATTTGTCACTGGTTCATGCTTTTGCTTACGTACAGTGTCGTCATGAGCAACAACAACCACTAATTCGTCACCCAATGATTTAGCTTGCTCGACATAATGTAGGTGACCTGCATGAAGTAGGTCAAAGACACCAACTGCCATTACACGAACCATATTTTCCACACTCAATACTAATAGCAACTCTTTTCAATTTATTTATCTATGTTTAAGGCGTTGAGTAAATCTTCGCCAGTTATCATTGGAATTTTATATTTGGAAGCATAGGACCTTGCATCTTCAACCGAAAGTGCTCCATCCCCATCTGGCTGAAGCATTTCTGCACCTATTGTTGCAGGGACCTGTCCTGCAAGTCTCGCGATGGCTACTGCTAGCTCTGTATGTCCTTGTCTAGATGACAAACCACCTGGAGATTCTCTACATACAGGTATGTGGCCTGGTGTGCGAAATTCATTCCCTAATGCTTTATATGCATCTTCTCCGCTAATTGATTTTTCCATTAATTCGCCTGACAATTCTCCAAATCTTTTGGTAGTAAGCGATCTATCTCTATCAGTAATTCCTGTATAAGTTTCTCGATGATTTATAGAAAGAGTAAATGCGGATCTTGTATCATACTGTAAGTCATTAGTAATTAAGTGCGATAATACGGGATTGTCCTCTACTAATTTTTCATGTGTATGTAGATCTTGAAGCCACGGTAAATCGAACATCTCACCTATTTCGTTGCCTATTGCTAAGAATAATAACCCTCCACAATCTATTCTCAAACGTCTCATTACTGCCGGTGTTGCGGCTGTTGCAGGCCAAAGCAGGTCCGTCTCTTTCTCCCGAAAGTCAGAGTCAAAAACCATCACAGGTTTACCCTGTGAAAATGCCCTAATCGCCTCCTCTACGCTGTCAGCCATGCATCTCGGAAGAGGTTCTGATAGGGGTTGTTTTCGGTTAAATGATTTCTCTTCGGCGGAGGGTTCTCATGTAGATAACCCTCGGAGAGGTTGTGGATGACCAATTCGATGTTATGGTTCCTGTCCGTGTAGATCTATCTGGAGGATGGACTGATGTCAATCCTTACTGTACTGATTTTGGAGGGGAAGTAATCAATTTTACAATAAATAAATATGTTAAAGCTAGAATTGATGTTTCTGGAGAAATAGCTTATGAATTTGATATACCCATGGGTTCAGGATTAGGTACGAGTGGTTCTGTAAATGTAGCTCGTATTGCTTTGTTAAAAAAGACTGAAAATTCTTCATTAGATCAAATTGCAGAGGCAGCATATCAAGAAGAGATTGAGTCAGGAAATAGATGTGGAAGACAGGATCAATGGGCTGCAACATTTGGTGGTTTCAATCGATTTATGTTCCATGGAGAGAATGTCGAGATAATGCCATTCGAGCCTGCTCGTTCGGCAGTTAAGTGGATTAAAAAACATCTTCTAATAGCTCATACTGGAATTTCTCATAAATCTGGAGATATACAAAACCAAGTTTGGTCAAAGTACGAATCAGGAGATAAAGAAGTAATTGAAGGACTTCATAGAATCCGTCTGGCAACTAGAAAAATGGCTGATTCTTTACAAAGAGATCAGAGGCAACTATTTGTAGAATCTCTTAATGAAGTTTCTAACGCAATTGACGCCATAGATAAATCAATCAATGCTCCATTCTTACCAGTTATTCAACCATTATTACAAGATAGCAGTGTTATGGCATGGAAAGCCCTAGGAGCCGGTTCAGGTGGATGTGCGGCTATTTTATGCCATCCCTTATACATTAAAAAAGTAAGAGAAGAGGTCTCAAAATCAGGTTGGCAATTAATCGATTGGGACTATGATGATCATGGAATAATCATGAAATGATAGTGAATATATTAGGCGAAGACTCAAACGTCAACAATCATTCCCAAACTTATGCAATCCACACGTCGTAGTCTAACAATTGGAGTTGTATTACTTGTAACATTCAGTTATTTGTCTATTTTTGCGACTGCTCAATCTAGTTCTGTGGATAATCATCCTACCAGTGACGACCCATACATGTATTTCTGGGGATCCGAGGATTTGGATGATTGCTGGAATAATTTTGATAATTTATCGCAGGGTTCTGCATCAGAAGGTTATGGTGAGATATTTTTCCCTGAGGGTCAGGATGTAGTAGTAGATTTTTCTTGTGAACTTCAAACTGGCTTTTCAGATGACTTCATTTTGGAAATGAACGAAACAATCTCCATAAGGATGAAATTTAATATCGAGTCGGCGAATTGTGGGGATTCTGAATGTGACCTGACACTCACACTCTTTAGGGGAGATGAACAGATATCTCAGTACACCGAGTCTGCTAACTCAGTTAATGGCGGTAATGACGTTGTTACTAATTGGGATATTACAGTTAGTGACTCTTTCCAAAGTTGGTCGAAAGATACTAGGACAACAATTACGGTTTCTTATTCAGTTCCTGCTCAAGGGGGGCCTCAGTGCAATAATCCAGTACCTATATTGGATCAAGATTGCTCTGGTAGTTTCAGAATGTATTATTCTGATCAAGGAGGAAATCCTGGAGACGTATATGTTGAGTTCCCAATTTTTGTTTCATTGTTAGATTCAGAAGCTAACTTAGGAAAAACATCTTTTGGGCCAATGTTGTTTATTATTCCTTTTATTTTGGTGACAATACTTCTTGGATGGGTAGCATATCGTGAAGATTGGGTATCGAAGAATGAATCCGCAGAACCATTTGATATCAGTAATTCGATTAGTAATACTTTGAATACAATTAATCCAGCTATTTGGGTTCCTAGTGCTATTTCTCTAACTAAAATTGGAATTGTTGAGTGGAGAAAAGGCGGCGCATTAACTGAAAATAAAACTAGAAGAGTTGTAACACTCTGTCTAATGTACTTCGCTCAAGGGCTTCCATGGGGATTCGCTAGTGTTACCTTTGCTGCTTATCTAACTGCTAATGGAACTACAGTGGAAGAAATTGCTATACTATTCGCTACAGTAGCATTACCTTGGACTTTCAAGTGGATTTGGGGCCCAGTGGTTGATGCATTATTTATAGAAAGATATGGACCACGCAGGCAGTGGGTTCTTTTCGCTCAAACAGGTATGGCATTAACATTAGGAAGCTTGATTTTTGTAGATGATCTCAATGAGAAAATTGAATTAGTAACCAGAGTTTTATTCATCCATAATATATTCGCTTCACTCCAAGATGTTGCAACTGATGCATTGGCTGTGGAGATTCTTCAACCAGATGAAGTTGCTAAAGTCAATGGTTTCATGTTTGCTGCTAAGCGAGGCGGAATAATGGTTGGAGGTGCAGGATTAGGAGTTCTAATTTCTTTAATCAGTATATCTGGAGTAATTGCTACACAGTTAGCTTTACTTCTGTTAATCGCTTTGATTCCTCTTACACTAATAGAAAAGCCTGGTGTTCAATTATTCCCTTGGTCAAAGGTCGATGCAATACTAGTTGATTCTGATAGTCTTGAAGATAGTGAATCTTCTGTCGATGATGATTCCGACACTCCCTGGGTTGTTGAGTCTGAATTCCGCATAGCTAAGAATGTTGGATACAGTGTATCTGAACAGAGAATCTCTATTACAGCATTCTTTACAATAATTGGTCTAATAGTTTGGGTCATAGGATTCGCTATTGATGTATTCACTATTGATTGGTCTGCAGGTGCAGATGTAAGAAAAATAACGAATCCAATTAGTTATATTTCTTTATCTGTGGCGTTTTTAACATTCTTATTCAGATATATTATGGATTATCTGGGTAATGAAGAAACTCATTTACCAGAGGTTCCTAATCCATTCTCTGTCTTGACCCAAGGAACTAAAAATACTGTTGCTAGGACCTCATTTTATCTTGTAAAAGCTTTTTCTGTAAGATCCGCATTCATTATGATTGGACTTTGCCTTCTTGCAGATTTATACGTCTTCGTAGCTCCAATTGCGTTTGATATTTTCATAAACGGTGCCGGATGGTCAGTAGAGAAGTATAGCGGAGTAGTTGGCGGAGTAGTTGTATTTGCAGCGATGATAGCTCAAATAATTGGAGGATTTTTGGGAGATCGTTACGGTACCCGGAGAATCGCTATGGTATTCTTTTTGCTTCTAGCTTTCGCTAATGCTACTCTAGCATTCTTAGAACCTGTATGGACAAATGATACTGTAATGACAATTTATCTTATTATCCAAGCATTTATCGGTGCTATTGCTTGGATTTGTATTATTTCACTAACTATGAGGCTTACTTGGAGTAAGGTCGGCGGAACACAGTTCACTGCTTACATGTCATTATTCAACTTATCAGGTGTATTGGCTTTCTCCTTCACTGGAAGGCTGTTAGAAATCTTTGATTATTCCTCAGCGATTTATCTAGGTGCTGTGTTAACGATGTTAAGTGTTGTAATGTTGATTTTCATTGATGAGGATGAAACTGATAGAGTTCTGGAAGGTCGGATTAAAGATGATGAGGTATGGGAAGAAGAGGACCCTGATACGGATTTAGGTGAGAGGCCTGAATGGTGGAATGAAGACGATCTTAAACCATCTACTTCTTAGATTATAATGTATTATTTTATTACTCAGGTTCATTAGTACTGTCTTATCACGTTTAACTGTAGGTTGTGTAGATTTGGATAGATTCTCTGAAATCTTAGAAGAATGCAGTACTGATTTTCTACTTTTTACTCAAACAATTTGTGTTTATTGTAATCGTGCAAAGAATGTTTTGAATTCTAAGAATTTAACTTACTCAGAGATTAACTTTGATCATGAAGACAATTTGAGATCAAAAGTTGTCGGAATTACTGGACATCGCACAGTCCCAATTTGCTTTGATATGAGGGGGGAAAAACCAATATTTATTGGAGGATCTGACCATTTAATTGATTATTTTCAGCATTAATTTAGGAATCTGCCATACTTTGAATAGCAGATTTCAACTCATTTAATTGATTTAGATTAACCATATGTCCCTTCTCATGCTGTAACTTTGTAACATCCCAATCTGCTTGTTCAAATATTTCAATATGCTCGAATCCTTGTTCGATAGGAACTAGATGATCTCTTGAACCATGCATCCAAACCACTTTTCTTGGTTTTAAGAAGGTCAATGTGTCTCTTAATTGATCAGGTCTTACAGTTTTCGTTCCAAGTAAAACTAGACCTTTAATTCTGCTTTGAATATCATATTCCAACATAGCAGATGCTATTGCAGCACCTTGAGAAAAACCTCCAACTATTATCGGCCCATCTGGAATTTCTGAGATGACATTTAGCACAGACTCGTTCACTTCTTTCAATGCATCAGACCCTAATGGCTCTGTAGGGTCTTCTGATCGTAACCACCATGCGAACCCACCTCTTGTTGGATGAGGAATCTTACCTTCTGGGCACAATATATTCCATCCTTTCGGAACTAATTGTTTTGCCAATGGTTTCATCTTAGCAGATGTACCTGTCATCCCATGCATCATTACAAAAGTACCTGACATGATTATCATTAGAGATTCCAAGAGTAAGTAATGCCACCAGCTAATAGTATTCTCAGGTGTGTATCTCCAGTGAATGTAACCGTCAGTGTATATTCTTGACTTGGATAAGGAATAGTGCCCAAAGTCCCTGTTTCTTCAGCTCCGGGGCCCCAGAATCTTTCTAGAGCAGAAATTGATGTGTGATCTCTTAAAGTTAGTGAAATTGTAGAACCTCCTCCACATGAAGCATCTAAGAAATATATCATTTCATTCCATTCTCCATCATTTGGATGATCAGATACAAAGAAAGAATCTACAATCTCTGCATCTGGGCCATTATTATACCAATTATTGCTATATAAGTCGCCGCCTCTAACAAAATAAACATCTCCTGTATGGCCAACCCCATTATCTGCATTTTTCATCTTCAATTGTATGATGCCTTCGGAATCAGTCCAGATAAATGATGAGAAAAATGCAATATTTCCATCAAAAATATAATCGATAGAGGCGCCGTCTCCTGCAGTTGCTCTGATCGATGCAATTGATGAGTCTACTGATGTGACTACTGCATTCCAATCATTCCCAAATAAATTAAAACTCCATGCTTTATTCTTTTTTAGCGGGAAATCCAAAACATCCTTTGCTTCACCATTTTCAAATGGACTTAATTGCTCATGAGTGATTCTGCCAAGAAATGGATTATGATTCAGGACAGCATGTCTTCTTGCTTCTCCTATACTAGAAATTGCTAACATGTATGCCGTACCATCTTCTTCAGTATCCGTTGTCGCTACTACTAACTTTGTAGTATCATCACTATAGTCGGGTGTTGAGAATGTGTATAACCAGTAATCTCCTAATTCCCAATTTGGAACGGAGATTTCTTCTGAACTAGAGTTTCCAGTTATGCCCTCTGTTACTGCGGTGCAACCGGCCATTGATGTCAGTAAAATTACCAACATCAATCCAATAGAAGCCGCTCTCGCCATACAAATCCCTCTAGGTCGTTAGTCAAGAGACTAACGGTTGTCGGTTTCAAAGGAGCCCGTTTTCTGTTAATTTCCCTGTTCCAGCCAGTACGACTGCAACAATTGACATTAATTTAATCAGAATATTCAGTGAAGGTCCCGATGTATCTTTGAATGGATCTCCTATTGTATCTCCAATAACAGCTGCATCGTGAGCTTCATCTCCTTTTTCAGCTCCAGTAATGTGACCTTGCTCAATAGCCTTCTTCGCGTTATCCCAAGCTCCACCTGCGTTTGCCATGAATAATGCCATTAGAACTCCTGTAACTAATGAACCAGCCAATAGTCCTCCTAATGCATCCCATCCCAAAACGTATCCTACAATAACAGGTGCAGAGACTGCTACTACTCCAGGCCCAACCATTTCTCTTAGGGCCGCTTGTGTAGAAATGTCAACACATTTCTTAGAATCGGGCTTCACGCCTTCTTTACCTTCTAGTAATCCTGGAATTTCTTTGAATTGTCTTCTAATCTCAATAACCATGTCTCCAGCAGCTTTTCCTACTGAAGTCATTGTCATTGCTGCAACTACGAATGGTAATCCTCCTCCAATCAAGAGTCCTATTACGACCATTGGATTTGTTAAATCTAAATCTAAGTCTCCATCGATTGCGGCAGTGTAGGCTGCGAATAATGCAAGTGCGGTTAATGCCGCAGAGCCAATTGCGAATCCCTTACCTACTGCTGCGGTAGTGTTTCCAATTGAATCTAGTTCGTCAGTAATTGCACGTACGTCATTTCCTAGAGAACTCATTTCAGCGATTCCACCTGCGTTATCAGCAACAGGTCCGTAAGCATCAACTGTCATTGTAACGCCAACAGTGGCCAACATTCCCATTGCTGCCATTGCGATACCATAGAGCCCCATTTCTCCTCCATCATTGAATTCATTAGCTCCAAGAATACCTAAAGAAATTAGAAGAATTGGTAAGAATGTTGACATCATCCCAACTGATAGTCCAGCAATTGCATTTGTTGCAGGGCCTGTCTTTGACATCTCACCAATATGTGGAATTGCTTTAGTCTTGATTCCGAATACTGGTTCAATACCTGTGTAGTACTCGGTAACTAAACCAATCATAATTCCAACAATACTTCCTAGAACAACTGAGTGCATTACTCCCATTTCTACATCAATTAATCCTTGTTCAATTGACAGGTATCCTCCTGCCCAGAAAAGTATAGCAGCGATAAATGTCGTATTTCTTAACGCCGCCGCCGCATCTGATCCATTCTTCAAGAAAGTCATCGAAAATACTCCAATGATAGATGCGACATATCCAATTAAGCCAAGCATAATCGGCATCATAACATAATCAACACCCATATCTTCAGAGTTACTTGCAATAATCATTGCAGCAATAATAGAACCAACAAATGACTCAAATATATCTGCTCCCATACCTGCAACATCGCCAACATTGTCTCCGACATTGTCTGCAATAACTCCAGGGTTTCTAGGATCATCTTCAGGAATTCCTGCTTCTACTTTACCCACTAAATCGGCTCCAACATCAGCAGCCTTGGTGTATATTCCTCCGCCAACACGTGCGAATAGAGCAATTGAAGAAGCTCCCATTCCAAATCCAGCAGCCGCTGAAAGATTACTTCCAGCGTCATCTGCCCCTAACCAATATGCAATAATGGAGATTCCTAATAATCCCAGTCCTCCAACTGAAAGACCCATTACAGCTCCACCATTGTAAGATACTTCTAGTGCTCCTGCTGGCCCCTCATTCTTAGCAGCCATTGCAGTTCTGCCATTAGCAGAAGTAGCAGCCCTCATTCCAGAGAACCCCGCTCCTACGGAAGCAACAGCACCTGCAAAGAATGCAATTGCAGTTTCCATATCGTTCAACCATGCTAGTATAGCACCAACAACGACAACGAATATCGACAATACTCGATATTCTGCTTTCAAAAAGGCCATAGCCCCATCTTGAATCTCTTGAGTTATGTCTGCCACAACTTCATTATCTATTTCTACACTGTTCACTCTCTTGTATAATACAAATGCAATTAGAAGTCCTATAAGTCCCGCTCCAGCTGCAATTAATGGTATATTTTCTAACATGGTGTTCACCTTTGTGACTCGCCGACAAAAGAGTTGCTTATAATCGGAATCCCAACTAAAGCCCAGTTATTTAGTGACTAACTATACTTTTTCTAAAACGATTTTAGCAAAAGAACCTAAAATTCCTGCTCCATCATGTTCTCCCTTAAATGATTTATATTCCTCTTCAGAAATATGACCCCAGCCATATGCTCGTTCAATTCTCTTTCTTGCTGCTTCTGGATGAAACTGAATACCCCATGCAGGCATCGGTTTCCCTAAATCATCGTTTAATCTCACAGCGGTAACCATATTGTGAGATGTCTTGCTAAGTAGTGTACAATTCTTAGGAACTGACATCACATGATCTTGGTGACTGAATAATCCTGCAATACTTTCATTATTTTCAACGTGTGTTGTTAGTAACACATCATTCTCTCCTTCTTTTGTGAGCTCAAGATTCCATATCCCACTGGAAAATGATTCCGCTCTTTCTATTTTGGAGCCTAATGAATGACAAAGTAATTGATGACCAAAACAAATACCAAGGGTTGGAATTCCAGATTTTGCTGCCGCTCTAAACATAGTTTCAGTGGGGCTCATCCATTCTTCCCAGATACTTACATTCCTTCTAGATCCTGAACACACAACTGCATCTAATTTCAGTTTACTAATCCAATCCCTCATTTCTTCTTCGTTTTCATGCATCGGCATTAGAATCCTTTTGAAATTAATATTTCTTTCCCCCATTATAACTTGTTTTTCGCTCCAGAACTCATATTCATAGTCCCAATGAGGCACATCTTCTTCTATGAGTTTCATTTCTGAATTTCGTTGGACTTTTTCTCCGGCTTCAAATGATTGCATTTGAGGAGTAACTAGTAAAACTTCGACATCAGATAATGCTGCCAGTGGCTTGATTACTTCTTGATTTCCTCCATGCCCAAATTCGGCTCTTTCTACTAGTAAATCAATCAGTAATACCCTTAATGAAGTACTCATCATACAGTTGAAAGAGCCTCAGGTTCATTAGCCCTCGGCTGTTACGCTTACACAGAAGGTTGGCATGGGCATGGTCGATGAACAGTTAATTCTTGCATCTGTGGGGCCTGTTCAGGCAATCTTAGATGCGCACGAAGGAGTTGTAAATGTCGTTGATACAACTGATGGAATAATCATGATATCTCTAGAAGGTGGTTGTACTGGTTGCAGTTCTACACCGATGACTGCAATGCAAATTTATTATTCATTGATGAAGTTAGAAGATGTAAATGATGTAGTTTTTGTCAATGGAGAATTACCTGCCTACATGAGGTCTTTTATCGATGAAAAACTTGGCATATAATAATCAGTCATTATTATTCTCTCGTTCTGCGGCTCTCATTTTCATTATTTGATGCGGATTTGTTTCTCCTTGAACGTCTTTTCCTTTAATATTGATCATTCCTGAGATTGCTACAATAACCGCAATTACTGCAAATGGCCTAGAAACATTAGTAGAACCCCAAAGTTCTCCTCCTAAATAATGTAACAAAAATAGCATTATCGCGGAAATAATGCATAAAGAAGCAACAATCTTTTGTGTCAATACTTCTCCATTTTCAAAACGTGCTAATGTCCCTATGGCCATCCACAAAATAGTTGCTATACCGCACATAGTAATAGACGCAGTTTCTAGAATTGAGACCAATTCCATGACTACAGGATGGGGTCTTCATTTGTTTATGTTGGGGAGAATCAATCCGAATGTTAGATGGTATCATTCAAGACCTGTGGTCCCTTCATGGGGTCATGGTAAAGGTAGGGGGTTGGTCACTACCCAAGTCTCGTAGGAATGAGCCACCCTATTTTAGCAAGACGCAATTAGTCGATGTTTTGGAGCAAGTAGCAGTCCTATTGGAATTATCAGGTGCGAATGGATTCAAAGTACGTGCATACCAAAATGCTTCAAGAGCTTTATCATCAATGGAAGAAGATTTATTTTTAATAATCACAGAAGGTAAATTATTGCAAGTCAAAGGTATTGGAAAAGGAATTGGAGGATTAATTACTGAATCAGTATTATATGGTACTTGGGGAGATATGCAATCATTGTATGATAAAGTTCCTACGGGATTAATTGAGATAGTTGGGATTCCGGGGCTAGGCCCTAAAAAGGTAAAGTCACTATATGATTCATTAGGAATTGATTCAATAGAGCAATTGAAGACAGCATGTGAATTAAACCATATTTCATCTCTCCCCGGTTTCGGCGAGAAAAGTCAAAAGAAGATTTTTGACGGAATCGATCTTTTAAGACGTTATCAAGGACGAACTAGAATGGATGTTGGCTTACTTTTCGGTCGTTCTTTAGAGGAAAAAATCTCTTTAATTGAGGGTGTTGAAAAAGCACAACTTGCAGGAAGTGCACGCCGGAGAAGAGAGACAATTGGCGATCTAGATATTGTTGTATCTTCATTAGTAGAAAATCATCAAAAAGTAATTCAAGAAATTTTAGGGCTACCTGGTATAGCAGAAGTTAAGGGATATGGAGACTCCAAGATTAGTTTGATTCTAGAACAAGAGATGTTATCCAATTCAATTGGTAATGGGGCTCTAGACGAAGGACTTGCTGATACTTTAATGGAAAGAAATAGTGATGCTACAATTGATGCTCAGGTTAGAATAGTTACTCCGGAAACTTTCCCATTCACTCTTGCATATTTCACTGGATCTAAGGAACATAACATTAGAATGAGGCAAGAAGCAATTAATCGAGGACTTAGGTTAAATGAGTTTGGATTATTCCCAGAATCTTTAGCGGGCTCATCTATTGGGATGGAAGCTGCAAAATATACATTGTTGTGCTCTGATGAATCGGAAATTTATAAAAATTTAGATATGCATTGGGTTCCTCCTGAGATGAGGGAAGATATGGGGGAAATTGAAGCTGCTTCGATATCTAAATCATTACTTCCTGAACTCCTAATTCCTGAAGATATCAAAGGTGCTTTTCATAATCATACGGTTTATTCCGACGGAAGTAATACTCTCGAGGAAATGGCACAAGCTGCACAATTATTGGGTTGGCAATATCTAGGTATCGCAGATCATTCTGAAACATTGAATATTGGAGGTAGATCAATTGGGATTTCTAGCGAAGTAGTCCCAAATCAGCGTAATGAGATAATTAAACTAAATCAAATGTGGTCGGATGAAGGTGTTGATTTCAGATTATTTCACGGTTCTGAATGCGATATACTAGCAGATGGCAGGTTAGACTATTCTGATAATACTAGAAATATATTTTCACATGTTGTCGGAAGTATACATGCTTTGGGTAGTTGGAGAAATAGAGATGAAATTGAGAACACTGAAATGTTAATCCGAGCAATTGAAGACCCTACATTCACCATTCTAGGGCACCCTACAGGAAGAATTCTGCAGGTTAGAGAAGGAATTCCTATAGATATGCATGCTATAATTAGAAGGATGGGTGAATTGAATATGGAAGGAAACCTCAAAGCGATTGAAATTAATGCATCTCCTTATCGTCTTGATCTAGATTGGCGTCTGTGTAAGTTTGCTAAAGAGCAGAAAGTTCCAATTTGTATTAATCCTGACGCTCATGATGTAAATGGATTGAGTGATGTTTGGTATGGTGTACAAATTGCACGTAAAGGATGGCTCGAGAGGTCAGATATACTAAACACAAAGTCTGGTGCAGAAATAGAATCTCTATTCAATGTTTGATAATGTTCATCATTAAGAGTCTCTTGGATTATGATATGAGTTTAGCAAGGGGGTTGATTTTTTCTTTAGTATCAATAATTCCTGCCATGATATTAGGACTAGTATCTTACATAATCTTAGGCGGCGTCACAAGTTCTCCAACAAGTTCAGATTTTATGTTTGGTCCATGTTATGGGGTTCCATTTTCTATAATTATTCTAGCATTCATTTACGGTTTTAGAGAACAACCGGAGTTGGAATAATGAAACGTTCTGAAAAGGCAAATAAAATTGGTAAAATTTTGGATGAATTATATCCAACTCAACCAATACCTCTTGATCATACAGATGCATATACATTACTTGTTGCAGTAATGTTATCTGCCCAGACTACTGACAAGAAAGTAAATGAAGTCACTCCTAATCTTTTCTCAAGAGCTGATAATCCTGAAAAAATGTCAAAACTAAATGTGGATGAAATCCATGAGATAATTCGTGAGATAGGATTAGCACCTACTAAGGCCAAGAATCTTAAGAAGATGGCCGAACAAATTATAGAAGGTGGCGGAGAAGTAATTCCTGATTGGGATTTTTTAGAATCATTGGCCGGCGTAGGCCATAAAACTGCTAGTGTAGTAATGTCACAGGCTTTCGGAATTCCCGCATTTGCAGTTGACACTCACATTCATCGATTAGCTTATCGATGGGGATTATCAAACGGGAAAAATGTCCAAACTACTGAGAAGGATTTGAAGAAAGTGTTTCCTGAAGATACCTGGATTAGAAGACATTTACAAATCATTTTTTTTGGAAGAGAATACTGTCCTGCTAGAAACCATGATTTAAGCGAATGCTTGATCTGTGGCTGGGCTTCCTCAAAAAAGATGATTAAAGAAAGCAAGAATTAATTCTTTTTCCATAGCAACATGTAGTTGTTATTGAATGCTGCTAGTATACGAGCATTCATCATCTAATTACTTCTGCGGGTATTATGAGTAATGAACCTGTAACGCTAGAAGTAGGTCAGAAAGCACCTGATTTTGATGCCCAAATAACTAATGGAGATCAAATTAAACTTTCTGATATATTATCATCTAATCAGAAAGTAATACTTTACTTCTATCCAAAAGATAGTACTCCTGGATGCACGGTACAAGCTTGTGATTTTAGAGATAATTTTTCAAGACTTCAGAATTCTGGATACAAAGTAATTGGTGTGTCTAAGGACTCTTCTAGTTCTCATCAGAGATTTATAGATAAACATGAATTACCTTTTGACTTGATTGTAGATTCAGAAATTGAACTTCATCAATTATATGGTGTTTGGAGAGAAAAAACGAATTATGGTAAAACGTACATGGGAGTATCTAGGTCAACATTTGTAATAGACACAAATGGCACTTTAATCTCTGTAGGTTATAACGTAAGAGCAAGTGGCCACGTAGATAGATTAGTGAAGGAACTAGGCTTAGAGTGATTTAGATGGATATTTCCCAAAGAAGAGAGATAGTTTCTCGTTTTCTTCGAAGGTGTGTAACTTACGCAGATTCATCAATAGAAAGGAAAAAATCAAGAGGTGAGAAATCTTCAGAAATTTCTAAATGGGAAATTTATCGGCAATTTACATCATTTTCCGCATCTGAAGTAGAATCCGGAGAATTGGATACATGGCTGGAAGATGGAGATTATCGGGCTGATCCAAATGGATTCCCTAGTCTATCTGAAAATCGAATAAGTCTTAATTTAGAAGAGATGTCTCACGAAGAAAGAAGAAACTGGCTAGCATCTCTACTAATGCCAAGACCCATTTCATTAGTTGCTACAAAGAGTTCCAAAGGTATTCATAATTTAGCACCCATGTCGTCGATAGGAGTAGTTTCTAATTCTCCTCCAATGGTTACAATTAGTCTTTCCAAGAATCGTGAAGGAAAAGAACGAGATACTCTAGTAAACCTTAGGGATCAAGGAATAGGGTCATCATGTATGATTTTTATTCTCCCTGCTAATCTAGAATCCGTAAAAAATGTCCAATTAACTTCTACAAAGACTCCAATTGATAAATCTGAATGGGATTTAATCGATGAAGAAATGATAATTGAAGATGATTTGTCAATTTTACCATCGGCTATGGTTGCTATGCGCTGTAAACTAATGGAAATACACCCCTTACCTGGAGAAGCCTCAGCATCTTTAGCAATATTACAAATTGAATCAATCATAACTTCTGATGAGTTTTCACTGTCAAGTGATATACAAAAACTAATGCAAATTGACTTCAATAAACTAGGCCCTAGTTCCAGTAAGGATGATTGGAACTTTGAAGTCAGCTATTAGTACCAATTTCACGATTCATGTTCTAATTCTTTCATTCCTAATCTATGCTTTTTTGTATCTACTCTCATTCCCAAACCTGGAATCATTAATAGAGAATCATTCTCATTTAAAGAAAAAACAGGTATGTTATTGATTTCTCCCAAGCTTTCTACTCTTCTTTTACAAACATCTTTCTGAGTTGGCATATGGGATAATGAAGTTAAATCAACCAAAATCATACTCCCTTTCCTAATCTCATTTTCCATTCCCTCTAGTTGTACTCTTTGATATTTATCTGGCTTTAGATAAACTACATTTTTTTGAGCCTGAGGGATTAATCTTTCAGTTCTTTCAGACCATAGAGGATCTCCTAAATCATGAAAATCTGCTCTAGAACTCGACCTAGGTCCCGGATTTGCTGAAGATTGATTTTTTGTTCTAGTATCATTTACTACATTCTTCTTAGGATCAGGCAAACCAAGTAGTTTGAACAGGTTAACCATGACTTATCCTATTCCTCTTCACCAATTAGTTCTTCTATCTCCGAGGCCGTTAAAACCTCATTTATGGCAAGATTCTTGTCTTCCAAGTCTATATTTTCAGAATCATTATCCGATATCATGTCAATATTTTTATCTAAAATTAAGTCTTTATCTAATTGATCAGTCTTAGAATCAGGCTTATTTTGTTCTTTCTTGATTCTTTGTTTGCTGATTTTTTGTTTTTTACTATCATCACTAAATGGATCATATTCTGGGTCATCAAATGCATCATCAATAGTTCCTTTGGAAGGAACCTTAAACTCATCATGTTCAATTTTATTTCTTTTCTTCATTATAGCAGGTAACGCTGCGATTGATAAAATTAGAATTGCGATTATTAGAATTCCTATTGGACTCAGAATGAAAGCAGTAACTGAGAATGGTTTTTCTTTAACCTGTATAGTAATTCTCATTGAGTCAGCGGAATCTCCATCATCCACAGTTAGTTGTACAACAATACTTCCTGCGTCATTAAATTCCCATTCTACTATTTTCCCTAATATGTCTTGATCATTCGTTTTATCACCATCGCCATTACTATCTTTTGAAATATCCATGTCCCATGAATAGACCATATTTTCCATATCATTTACTGAGTCCGTTGTCCCATTTCCTGTCAATATAACCACATCTCCTGAAGTTGGATTATATTCGCTAGTAGTCATTCCTGGATTTGGTTTCACATTTCTTACATCGATATTTATTTCTGCACTTGCTACCGCTCCATCATTATCAGTAACATGAAAGATTATTTTCTCAGGTGCTGTGTTAGAATCAGGCCATGAATATATCAAATTAAATGATTCAATATCGCAATCGTCAGTTTCCGAACCCTGATTATCTGAATTTACTAATGGATCTAAGTCGTAGCAGGGGACTAATGTTTGTAAATCATTTAGTGTATCATCTGCTATTATCGATATTTCTATATTTTGGTCCTCAGCAACTGGAAGAGGCTGAGAAAATGGTCTGATAGTTGGCTCTACATTATTTACTCTAAATGGCACTGTCATCAAATCTGTACTTTCATCATCATTATCGAAAACCTGGAATGTAGCTATATGCTGGCCGTCAGTTTCGTATATAATCTCAATTTGACTTATCGCCGTATCTTGTTGTATAATCTCTAAATCCGGTTTTTCTTCAGCATCCGGTGCCCAAACATGCCTCAATGAAGTCATATCATTCTCTGAATCTTGGGCCCAACCTCTAACTGTAAGTTGATCTCCTTCATTTACAGTATAAAGTCCAAATGAGTTCGGGATGAGTCTGTTACCCTCGAATTTCACCTCCCATTCAGGGTTGTATGGTGCAATATTGGTAACTTGAATTGTATATTCTTCCGTTATTGTTGCCCCATCATCATCAGTAGCATCGACTTGTATTGTATATGGCCCTTCTTGATCTAAAGTAACTGTACATTTTATCCCTAATGTCGTACCTTGTTCACAAGGAGCATTCCAGATGATATCTACAGGGGCATTTGGTGTTTGCGTGTCTAAATCTATTCGATCTGTAATCTCAAATGTTATCGGAGAAAGAACTGGTATAGTTTCAGATTCTGCTTCTAGAATAATTTCTGGATTTCTATTTAACACAGTAATATCGCTACTAACTGAATGAAAATCGTTCTCTCCATCAGTCACTACCATATTGACAGTGAAAATTCCATCATCATCCCATATATATTCATAAATACAGTCTTCTTCTTCAGATGAAACAATATTTCCCTCTAAATTCTCTAAAGAAAATGTACAGTAGAAATCTCCTCCATCTGGATCATAAGAATTTATTCCGCTAATTGATACTTCATCGAGCGTCAATATTTCTTCTACCATTGATAATATGGCAACTGGAGCTGAGCCTATGAAAAGTATGAACTCTCCATCATTGTTTGTAGTATCTCCATCATCAATATTAATATTAAATGAAGTCAAAGTATCGCCAAATGGTTGATTCGATGGCACTGTCCAAGATACCTCTACCCTTGCTTCTTCAAGACTTGAAAGTGCAGGTATGTTAGCATTTGTGAAAGTCCCATCAGGGCCCTCGATTTGAAGGACCGTTGGAGGAGATACTCTAAGCCCCCTATTAATCACAGGAATACTAAATGTTATTGCATCATCTCTTATTGCATTAAAACCAACATCCTCATCTAAAGTTAGTGTTAAGTTTTCTCGAGTTCTTTCTACAGAAACTCCATCTTGATTAACATATAGATCAATTTCATACACATTTGGATCGATTGTTACAGTGCTTGCACCTGTATGAGGATTTGCGGAGTTAATCCATGCCAAGATTCCATGACTACCAAGATCATCTCCTGAGTCCGAATTATCTGCAGATGTCCCTGTATTGAAAGTAACATGAGCACTACCATTTGATGCAGTAGTAATAGTCTGAATATCTCCTTCTATCTCATACCTGAATTGTAACTGCTCATTTGCTAAAGGATTGCCATTATTATTGCTAACATTAACCCAAGCCGATATTTCCATATCAATTGGAGACAAAGGGAATTCAACATCAATATTGATTACCTTTTGTCTACTTGTTGCTTGATAAGAAGAAAGGGAATGAACAGCCGTGAATCCTAAACTTTCAATTGTCTCCATTTTTACATCACCTCTTACAGCAGGACAGAACCATTTGTAACCAGTATCTTCTCCATCTGCATTTGTACTAGAGATATTGTAAGACGTCGCACAACTAGCATAATTAACTCCCGAGAATCCTTGACTTACTACCTCGTAGTTTGCTGTTCTCTGAGAAACTGTATCTTCAGGAATATCTACATAATCACTCGATCCATCATAAGTCGTAGTCGCTGTATAATCTTGACTCCATGACTCACCTACGGATAGTGGGAAATCATAACCCTCTAATGGTGGAGAATAACTTTGATCAACTTCTAAAGTTCCAACTGAAACATCAATACACCACCAAAAAAAATCTCTGCAGAAATTAATATCTATTGTCGCTTCTTGAGAGACAGTTGCTAAATCCGAAGCCCTAATTATTGAAATTGTATCCATGTTCACTTCTAAGTCACCAGGTTGGCCATCTAAATTGATATTATTTGCCTCATAATAACCTTGAGATTGAACTTCGTAAACCAGGCTTGAACTATTATCAACTGTTGTAACATAAATATCAGTTACAGTGCTTTGAAGAGTTCCAGTCAATGTCTGTAGATCAGTATTTACACCCGAATCTACGATAAAATCTACCATGTCTAGATAGCCATTATAGTTCCATCTGTCATTAATCTTCCATGCAGGAATATCTATTAAATTATTATTTCTCGATATTGATTCAATTTTCATATCATTATTTTCATCTAACTCTAAATGTTTTTCCGGTACGTAAATACCTGAAAATATGGAAATCAATAGCAAAAATACCAACGAATAGGTCACTGTATCCCGAGAGCGCATAGCGCTCTCGCATAATTAGGCATTCATCAATCTCGCGATTGGTGATTCTCAATTTTCTTACAATAAATCTGCAAGCTCATCTTGTATAAACTGGACTGCTTCAAGAATTTCATCCTTGTGTCTTGCACCAGTAATTACCATCTTTCCGCTACCGAAGATTAAGCAGACAACTTTAGGATAATCTAATCTGTAGATTAGTCCAGGGAACTGTTCTGGTTCATATTCAACTTTATCGAAAGGTAGGTGGAATGTTAGATTATTTAGATTTAATTTTCTTGGTAATGCTGCAAGAGGCTCTCCTTCTCTAATTCCTCTAATTCTTGAATCATTAGCTTCAACTTCTTCATCTGTTGCTGCTCTAATTCCTCCGCCCTCTAAATCAATAACACGCGTGTTGTTATCATCCATTCTGGCAGTTCCATAGTAATCTTCTGGATAGAAAAGAGAGTACGTAGCTACCATATTCTGTACTTCTATTTCCACATCTTTCAGGTCCCATGTGTCAATACCTGCTGCTCTTAAATCAGCAGTCATTCTTTCAATTCCAGTGTGGATATTTTGTTCATTCTTCCCACCGGTGCAAACTGCTCTACCTGATCTAAACATTAGTATTGCAAGTTTTGGATCCACTACTCTGTAAACAACTCCAGGGAATTGTTCAGGTTCATATTCACAATTCAACTGAATTGCGATATCTGGAAGATCTAGTTCTTCCGCGACTCTTGTTGATGCAACCACATTTACTACAGTTAGGCGTTCTTCGTCACTAAGCATATCGCTCGCACTTATGTTTACTTTATAAAGAATAGTTGTCAAGAAAACGAATTAATTTATTATTTATTGGCAGTTTTTTTGATATAAACTCCGCTGGAACCGAATTTTGAAATCAATGGTCTTCCTCCACACAATTCAATTTCTTGAGCAACTCTAGTGGGATTATCGGTCAGAGCAACCATGCAACCCCCCCCTCCAGCTCCGGTAAGTTTCGAACCAAATGAATGTGGCCTAGTAGCAGAAACCATTAGATCTAGTAATTCATTGCTCACTCCTAACTTTTTCAACCTTTCATGACAACTATTCATTGCCATTCCCACTGCCTCCAAATTTCCAACTTTCAATGCAGTAAGTCCAGCAATAGTGATATTCTCGATTGATTTCATTTCATCATAAAGTTCAGGATTTTCTTTCAATCTTTCAGCAACGCCTGAGACCATTTTACCAGTTGGCGAGGATTTTCCTGTAAAGCCTAATACTAACCAAGATTGGTTGATATTTTCATGTAATTCAGCACTATGAATAGACCAACTCCTTTTCCCTTCTGGAGTTACAAGACTTGTGTCAAAAACATGTTTCAAATTATCAATTCTTTCTCCAGAGACTACTACGCATCCTCCAAGTGAGCTTGCAGCAGAATCGGTTGGACTAGCTCTTCCTTCTTGAGTGGCTGCTTCCGCTGAATGACCTATTTTTGATAGTTTTATCAAATCTATTTCTTTATTAGGTTTAGTGAATTGATGGAGTGCAGCACCCATTGCGTTCGAAAGTGCAGCACTTGAACCTAGACCTGCTCCAGAGAATAAATCAGATTGAACATTGATTCTCAAAGGACTACCTTCATAATTAAAGAGATCTTTTATGATGTGCTGAATATGTGGATGCTTGTTAGAATCGAATTTTTCAAATCCATCAGTATTATATCTATTATTTATCTCCCAATCATCAGATTCTTCAATTGTAATTTCAACTCCTGAATCTATGGAAACAGCAACAGCAGGGTGTCCATAAACAACCGCATGTTCTCCAAATAAAATACACTTGCCCGGTGCGAAGGCCGTTGACATAGCCTGTCGTAAAGGGCATAGGAAATTAGTATTGGGGATGTTATATCAATCGGTTAATTGAAAGTATTGTTTCTCTTCCGAAGCATATCACTCAATCGCATGTGAGGGCGAGGACTTGTTATGAGACACCCATTAGAGATGCAATATGGTCCATTTGATGGATGGATAATTCTTCTTCTTATGGGCGGTTTATCAATTTCATTCTTTATGTTTCAAGTGATTAAGGCAACTCGATTAGTAATGCTAGGCTCTCCTGATAATCGTTTCGACTCTTGGGGTTTAAGAATTAAAGAAATGCTAATTGGTTGGCTAGGTCAGAAGAAAGTTCTTCGCGATAAAGTTGCAGGAACAATGCATGTTCTGATGTTTTGGGGTTTCTTAATGTTAGGAAGTGATATGTTAGATCTTGCTAGTGCAAATTATTTTTCTGAAAATATTCTTCCTTCAATATTCAAGGGCCCTTGGAATGGAATGGTAGAATTAGGTTATACTACAGCTTTGATAGGTGCTTCCGCTGCTTTAATTAGGAGAGTTATTTTCACTCCTGAGAAACTTAAAGGTAAGTCTCAATTAGAAGGTAATTTCATTCTTGTTTTAATCCTAACAATTACGTCTACATCATTTATTATTGAATCTCCAGAGAATCCTTCATCATTTTGGGAGCCAATAGGATTTTGGGTATCCGATAGTCTGAACTTGAGCACTGAGATTATTGTAGCATCTTATTGGGCTCACATGGTAGCAATTTGCTGCTTTTTAGTACTAATACCGGTATCTAAGCATATGCATTTAGTAATGGCTATCCCTAATGTTTTCTTTCATGACACCAATGCACTTGGAACAATGCGTCCATTAGCTGTAGATGACAACGGTAAAGCAATTCCTCTCGAAGATTTAGATATTGATTCTTTTGGCGTTAGTACATTCGATCAATATACATGGAGGCAAATAATAGATGGTTGGTCATGCACATCATGTGCAAGGTGTCAGGATGTTTGTCCTGCCTATGAGTCTGGTAAAGGGCTTAATCCTATGCAAGTAATTCATGATGTAAGAAATTATGCTAATGAGCATGCACCTATTCTATTGAAAGGCGAAAATCCTGAAGAGACTATGTTAGCCAGAATAACTAGTGAGGCGGTTTGGGCCTGTACCACTTGCAATGCATGTGTTGACATTTGTCCACTTTACATAGAACATGTTCCTAAGTTAACTGATTTAAGAAGAAATGCAATGATGGAGACTATGGAGTATCCTGAGGAACTTAATGTAGCTATGGGCAACTTAGAATCCGCTTCAAATCCTTATGGTTTTGGTCCTCATGAGAGAGCTGATTGGGCATCTGACTTAGACGTTAAAGTAGGGCAGCCCGCCGAATATATCTACTTCGTTGGCTGTGCAGCTAGTTTCGACGAAAGAAATCAGAAAGTGGCTCGAGCAACAATCTCTTTGATGAAAGAAGCAGGGCTAGATGTGGGTATTTTAGGTATGCAAGAAGGATGTTCAGGAGACCCCGCAAGAAGGGCAGGGAATGAATATCTCTTCCAAATGTTGGCCGAAACCAATATCATGACTTTCCAGGAATTAGGGGTCAAGAGAATTGTAGCATCTTGTCCCCATTGTTTCCATACATTAGGTAAAGAATATTCAGATTACGGCGCAGATGAACTTGAAGTGTTCCATCATACTGAAATAATGGCCAAGTTACAGGAAGAAGGTAAACTTCCTGATTTCGATAAGGAAGGAAAGAGTATAACTTTCCACGATCCTTGTTACTTGGGTCGTATTGGAGATGTAATTGATGAGCCCCGATCAATTCTAGGTGGAGTTGATGTAGAAATCGAAAGACACGGAAAAGATTCATTCTGTTGTGGAGCAGGAGGTGCTCAAATGTGGATGGAGGAAGATTCCGATAAAAGAGTAAATAAGATTCGTGCCGAAGAAATCGCTGCTACTGGATGTGACACCGTGGCTATAGGTTGTCCATTTTGTTCTGTAATGGTAAAAGATGGTCTCGATACCGTTGGTTCCGAGATGGATGTAAAAGATGTTGCAGAACTGTTATGGGAGCAGATTGTAGCTAGGGACAAAGAAATCCATTCTACTGTAAGTTTGACTAATGATTGATAATTAAAATATTAAACCTAATCTCTTTCGTAAGAACATGAGTAATGAGTTTAGATTCCTTGGCCAAACAATACCAAACCTAGCAATAATTTCTGGTTCAATCCTGATTCTTTGGGGTATCTTCTCTTACCTATCTAGTGAGACGGGTAGTTTTACTTCACTAATCCCTTCTTTTGTAGGATTACCATTACTAATTCTTGGTAATCGTTCAAAAAAAGACAAATCAAATAAACACCATTACATGCATGCTTCTATGATTATTGCTTTATTTTCAGTAATAGGCGGCCTAAGAATTTTAACTGCTGAAGATCCTACCAATCTTATGATAGCATCTCATTTGATTCTTATTGTGGTTGGTACAATTTTTATGGTTGGAGGAATATTATCTTTCAGACATGCTAGAAAACTAAGAGAATCACTTGGTGAATAGAATGAGGCCTTTAATTGGCATAACTACCTCAGTAAATTTAAGAGATATTTGAAAGATTAATTGAAGTTTCTAGTGAATAAAACGGTTTGATTATTAATCTAGACGTACACCGATGATTGTTTGTCATCCCCACGTCCAATAATTGGAATTACTTGTCCCTCTAGGCCAACTAAATGGGCCAAATGGGAACTTGATGCAGTAGTTATACCAACAACATATCATAAAATGGTTGACAGATGTGGGGGCATCCCAATCTTGATTCCTCCAGGATCTAATGTAGAAATAATTGATAAGATAGATGGACTAATTATTGCTGGCGGCCCTGACATTAGTCCGGAGATTTATGGTCAAGAAAATGGTAAATTTACTAATGAGACGTATCTAGAACAAGATATTTCAGAAATTGCATTAATTAAATCTGCAATTAAAAAAGACCTTCCATTGCTCTGTATTTGCCGTGGCTTCCAGCTATTATGCGCCATCCATGGCGGTGTTTTATATCAACATCTTCCCGAAACTAATGGCTTTGAAGAACATGGAGGTTGGGACGGGAACGTGACCGAACACGGAGTAAATATTGTTGAAGGTTCTAAATTAGAGAAAATAATGGGCAATAGAATCATTGCTAATTCTACTCATCATCAGGGCGTTAAAGACCCAGGTTCTCTAAAAGTAACTGCATTGTCTAGCCATGATGAATTAATTGAGGCAGTTGAGGTCGAGAAACTTACTTTTTGCATAGGTGTTCAGTGGCATCCTGAAAGAATAGAACATGTTAGTTTGTATCAAGCCTTCATAGATTCAGCGCGAGGTTCATGACTGTAATGTCCCCACCATCATTTGATTGAATGACGCTGCGGCTGTATGATACCCGTTCTCGAGTTAAAAGAAAACTAGAGACTCTTGTAGATGGAGAAGTAGGAATTTACGTTTGTGGAATTACTCCATATTCTCCAAGTCACATAGGTCATGCACGACAAGCAATTGCTTTCGATATTATAGTTAGATGGCTGAGAAATATTGGGTATAAGGTTAATCATATAACAAATTTCACAGATATTGATGATAAAATTATAGCCATAGCCAACGATGAAAAAGTACATTTTTTAGAAGTAGCTAATAGAAATATAGAAGATTATTTTGAGGTAATGAATTTACTAAATGTTTTGCCTGCTGATGCTTATCCAAGGGTTACAGAAACTATCCCTGAAATAATTTCTATGATTTCAAGATTAATTTCTAGTGGGAATGCATATGAATCCTTAGATGGTGTTTACTTTGAGATAAATAGTGCACCTGAGAAATATGGTCAATTAACTGGTCAAACTCTAGAAATGGTCCAAGAAGGTGCAGGAGGGAGAGTTAATACCACAGGTTCTGGAAAAAAGAATCATAGAGATTTTGCATTATGGAAATTTGCTAAGGAGAACGAACCTTATTGGGATAGTCCATGGGGTAAAGGTAGACCTGGATGGCATATTGAGTGCTCCGCAATGTCTCTAGAATATCTAGGAGAAAAATTCGATATTCATGGTGGTGGTTCAGATTTGATTTTTCCACATCATGAAGCAGAGATATTCCAATCGGAATGTTGTCTTAATCATGAACCAGTAGTGCAATATTGGATTCATAATGGTATGATAAATGTAGATGGGGAAAAGATGAGTAAATCATTAGGGAATTTTTGGACTATTAGAGATGCTATATCTAAGGTAGATCCTTTAGAATTAAGATATTGTTTAATCAATGCACCTTACAGGCAACCAGTTGAATTTAACGATGTAATGCTTGAAGATTCATCGAGTCATCACCAAAGACTAATCTCAGTTTATGGAGAGGGTCTTTCTCTTTGTGGAAAGGAATCATGGGAAGGTTCTGACTTTCTGAAGTCTGCTACTACTAATTTTTCTAATGGGATGAATGACGATTTCAATACTAGAATTGCAGTCGTTGAAGTACAATCTGTAGTAAAATATTTGAAAGAAAAAATTGACAGTAATGATGTAGCAGAAATTTCTGCATCAGTCTCATGGTTGTCAGATTTTGCTGGTAATATTTTGGGACTCCTTCCTGATGATGAATTTATTCTAGATGAAGTTAATCAGAACAATGCTGCCATGTCAGCTATTTCAGATTTAGTAAATGATTTACTGAATCAGAGAAAAGTTGCTCGTGACGAAAAAAACTGGACTCGAGCTGATGAAATTAGAAATGAATTAAATTCTATGGGAGTAATTGTTGAAGACTCTCCTAGAGGCCCTATATGGAGACTTAAATAAATTATTTTTATCTTCTAAATCTTGGATTCTGTAGCGAAGGACCGATAAGTCATATCACTTGCGAAATAATGTGTCTATCCCATCCGTGATTGAAACTACATGTGTTGTTTTGATAGTTTTTACTACAACAATGGCGGGATGTTTGGAAGCAGTCGAAACAGCAATGGAGGACCCTCCTGATTGGGATACAGGCTTAATTTATGTTGAAGACCCGTTAAGTCATGAAGACTCTAGAGAGTTTATTACTAGAACAATTTTTGAGCAAGGATCAGTAGAAGGTGAAGCTTCTTGGGCAGTATTTGGAAATGAAGAAGGAGGTAATTGTTGTGAACATTATCTGGCAGGAACCAAAGAAGGATGGATTGTTAATTTTGGAGGCGAGTATCCTACTTGGTCAGAAGATAGAGGACATACTTGGCAAGAATACCTGCCATCTATCTTTTCTCAACTTGGTTGTCTCGAACCTAAACCTACTGTCCCGGGTCAAGAAGGTCTTGGAGAAGGAAGTATTGTTCAAGCAACAAATGGCGATTTAATTTCTATGGGTTGGTTCCCATATCCTAGTACTAGTGGAGCCGATCAATTCTATGCATTCCTTTACGATTCTGAAGATGAAGAATGGACTTGGTGTTTCAATAGAACACCCGAACCATTCTATGACAGATCTTGGCAAGTTGAAGTGATTGGTCCAATTAATGGAGGGGTCTATGGTAACGGAGAATATGCTAGTTTAGTAATTTCCAATTTTTGGCATCAAGTTCAGAATGTTGGCGGTCAGATATCTACTGATGGTTTGAATTATGATTACTTTCCATTCCCTGATAGGGACGGAAATTTAGACAGCATTGAGGTAAATCTTCTTTCTTCTGATCTAGGTGTTGAATGGGACTTTACCAAACCTCATAAGGAAATGAGGGCTTTTCCAGTTCCTTCCGGGGGTCTTTATTTTCCAAACTATTTTGTTGATGGTACGGACGCATTCTTAGATACATCACTTAATTGGTGGTCTGCTACTAATCAGAATGGTTCGTCCTTACCTTCAGAGTATTGTGCGTTTGATTCATCCAGCGCATTGCATTGTGTAATTTCCGAGTCAACAATGGTCACGCATCTAATGTCTTTGGATGGCGGTGAAAGTTGGCAAAATTTCACTTATGACCTATCAAATGATGCCACTGAAATTGAAGAATGGGAGTTCCATTCTAGTGGAGTCCACGATCTGTTTGTCCTGAGTGTTAGGTATCAAAGCTCTCTGGGCCCCGATGTTGATGTCGCCTATCATGTTCGGGATTTCTCTGAATCACTATCTCCTGATCAATTTAGTTTTATAGGTCAGGGTGACTTAGATTCTACATCTGGTGCAGGTGCAGATATTAGGTTTGATTTTGCTAGTATGAGTATACTTCCTGATGGAGGTTCTTTCATTGCTTACCATGATTCAACAGACCCAGATCCTTTATTCGCTGTTGAGTTGCTTCTTCCAAGCGCATATAATTCAAATTAGAACTAATTTATTTCCTTAATAGAGAAATTTACTCCTATTCCATCTACTTCGAAATATTCAATTCCTTTTGGAATATCTCCTTGATTAATACTTGCACCACCTGCTCTAGTTTCAATTTGGATATGCGACCAGTCATTATCGAATAAAATTTCACTTGACTCAATCCATACATTAAGTTCGATTAATGCCTCAACATCAAGATTTATCTCTTTTCTTTTTGCTTGCACATGTCTAATTATGTCTCTTGCAAGACCTTTTGATATCAGTTCTTCATTTAGTGACATATCCAAAACTAGCGATACATCGCCTATTTCTTCAATAGATATAGTTGCAGCAGCAAAATTTTCTTTCTCTACTCTCCTTATTTCGATATCTTCCATTGTTATATCATAGCCTTCTAGAATACAAATCTCAGCCTCAATTTCAAGTAGGATATTATCTGGATCTGCATTTTCTAGTAATTCTAATACGGCAGGTAAGTCTTGTCTACATTTTTTACCTAATGATTTTCGATTCGGAGCGATTTCAATCTTTTGGAATCTATCTAAGTCTTCTTCTGTAGTAAGAGATTCTACATTCAACTCTTCAGCCAATATTTCATGGAAATCAGAAATATCAGGTCCTCCTACAATCCAACCAGATTTACAAGGTAGTCTCTGTCTTCTGCCCGCCTCAACCCTAACTCTTCTTCCAGTTTCGGCTAGCTTCCTTACTAGAGCCATTTCTTGTTCGAGAACCCAGTTCTGAGGGGGTAATGACCTCTCTACCAAATTAGAACCAACAGGCCAATCTGCAAGATGAACTGAATGCCCAGTCAGATCTCTATGAATCTGATCAGGTATGAATGGAGAAACTGGTGCCATCAATCTACAGACTGTAAGCAATACCTCGTGTAAAGTATGTTGACAAGATCTTTTATCGTTACTTTGATCTTCATTCCAGAGTCTTCTTCTAGATCTTCTTACATACCAATTTGATAAGTCATTGATTACAAAATTTTCTAGTTCTCTACCTGCTTTATGAAAATCCCAGGAAACGAAGTTCTCATGATAATTTTCAGCAACAGTTGTCATTCTTGAGAGAATCCATTTGTCTAAGTGACTTCTTTCTTTTATGTTCACAAAACTGTCTTTGTCTTCTGGATCAAAATTATCCAAAGAAGCATAATCTGAATAGAACTTATGTACATTCCATAGAGTAAGGAACATTTTAGCATACGATTCCCTAACTCCATTTGGATCAAAGTTTGTTGGAGTCCATGGTGCACTCTGTGTCATCATATACCATCTGATAGAATCAGAACCCTCTTTGTTAAAATGATCCCACGGATTTACTACATTTCCTCTCGACTTACTCATTTTTTTACCATCCTTGTCTAATATATGGCCTAAAGAAAGACATCTTTTGTAAGCTACATTATCGAAAACTGTTGTAGAAACAGCAAGTAATGAATAGAACCAACCTCGAGTTTGATCTACAGCCTCGCAAATATAATCTACTGGAAATACACTCTCGAACTTTTCTTTATTTTCGAATGGATAATGCCATTGAGCGAAAGATGCACAACCTGAATCAAACCAACAATCCATTACGTAAGGCTCTCTAACCATTTCACCAGAACAATTTGGATCGCTACAATTTAGTTTCACATTATCGACATAAGGTCGATGTAGTTCTGGAGGTACTGGTGAATCTTCTGTTTTCATGGATATCATTTCTTCAACACTTCCAACACAATACTCACTATTACAATCATTGCAAATCCAAACAGGAATCGGTGTACCCCAATATCTTTCACGACTAATAGCCCAATCTTTGATATTGGATAGCCATTCACCCATTCTTTTTGTTCCAGTCCATTCTGGTGCCCATTCAACTTCAGAATTATGTTGAATAATTTGATCTTTAACTGCAGTCATTTTTACGAACCAACTATCCATTGCATAATACAACAAAGGGTGATCAGTTCTCCAACAATGTGGGTAATCGTGAGTGTAGATATGTTCACGGTATAGTTTTCCACCTGATTCTAGAAGGTCAATAATATCTGAGTCGCATTCTTTAACATATCTTCCATCTAATTTTTCGTGGGTCCCTTTGATAAATTTACCATCTATTCCAACAGTATGTTGCGCCGGAAAACCTTCTTTCATACCCAAATTATAGTCATCTTCACCATACATTACTGCGGTGTGAACTACTCCTGTACCATCGCTTGTAGTTACAAAATCTGCTCCAACTACTGTCCATGCGTTAGAATTACTGCCATCAACAGCACCAGGGAATAATGGTTCGTAAGACTTACCTATCAATTCGGATCCAGAAAATTCTTCTAAAACTTCCATTTTATGTCTAAGGACATTCCCTAGAAGATCTTTCGCTAGAATTAGTTCCTCACCTAATTCTGCTCCCCCTCTTCCCTCCCAAGAGTTAGATGGTTCAGCAGTTATTTTGACCCGACAATATACTACATCAGGGCCTACTGCTAAGCCTACATTTCCTGGTAATGTCCAAGGTGTTGTGGTCCAAGCTAAAATAGATGAATTTGAATCACTTAGTTTAAATTTAATGAAGACCGCAGGTTCTGAAACTTCTTTGTAACCTTGAGCAACTTCATGACTGGAATAACTTGTTCCAGTTTGAGGGCAGTAAGGTAGAACTTTATGCCCTCTAAAAAGAAGGCCTTTTTCGAACATTTGTTTCAAAGACCACCATGCCGATTCAATGTAATCATCATGCAAGGTTACATATGGATCATCCATATCAACCCAGAACCCCATCCTTTCAGTCATTTCTCTCCAAGCCTGTTCATAAGTCCACACACTCTCTTTACATTTCTGATTGAATGCTTCCATCCCAAAATTTTCTATTGCTTCATTAGACATTAAGTCAAGTTGCTTTTGCACCTCAATTTCAACCGGTAGACCATGAGTATCCCAACCAGCTTTCCTTTCGACAATATGTCCTTCCATTGTTTTCCATCTACATACCATGTCCTTGTAAAGTCTGGAAATCACGTGATGAATTCCTGGTTTTCCATTTGCGGTAGGAGGTCCTTCAAGAAATGTAAAAGGTGATTGTTTTGATCTTCTATTTTCAATCGAATGAACAAATGTTTTTTCTTCATTCCATAATTCAATCAATGAAGTCTCAAGAGCTACTGGGTCTAGATTTCCAGCCGCCTTCGGTACGGTCATATCAAAGCCGACAGTAGATGCTTTCTTGAACGTGACTAATCGGAAAAAAGTAGATTAGGAAATAACCACGACTTCAAAAGGTATAACCTCGTGCGTTTAATTATATGTCAGAGTCGCTATCAATAGATATTGGAGGAATGACTTGTGATGGTTGTTCAGGTAAAGTGAAAAAAGCTCTCGAAAGTATTACTGGAGTGATTTCTGCCGAAGTTTCACATGAATCTGGAGTAGCAGTGATTGAACACAAAAAAGTATCAAAAGAAGTATTGATTTCTAGCATTAAGTCAACTGGCTACACTGTTGATGGAAAGGGTGAAGATTTCCATTGGAGGGATGGAAGTGTTTGGAAACAATCTGCTCATAATACCAAGTGGTG
>MDSY01134230.1_pt1 | contig 57756 bp, 61 predicted proteins | sample 811131 | NCBI WGS metagenome assembly MDSY01 (sample SAMN05326643, study PRJNA326480) | marine metagenome | isolation source: seawater | place: Atlantic Ocean: South West | collected 2010 | reverse complement strand
TTCGACCACATCTAACATAATACTGCCCAACCATTCTGTGCTTTAGCTTTCAAGCACCAGCAATATCTGAGCCAAATACAAATCCAGACAGGATAAAACTGTTGTGATCCGGCAAATTCGGACAGTGCGATAAAAGGTATCCAACCAGAACGAATGGATACAAATATGACAAAGCGATGGAACTTTTCAGATCAGTTTAAAGCTGCTGTGGCACTTGAGGCGCTGCGCAGTGACAACACGGCTCAATAAATCCCAGCCAAGCGCTAGCTCCACCCAACGCAGGTGAGCAAGTGGAAACGGGAGGCGATTGAAGGTATGGCAGGCGATTTTTCTGATAAGGTTAAAAAAGCCAAGAACAAGGCCAGTGAGATCAAAGAGGTGTACTCCAATATTGGTCAGCTGGCGGTGGGAAATAGTATGGGGGCTTACGCGGCCCCGCTGGGGACACGGTCCCCCTAGCTTTGCCACAAGGGCTGAAGCGGTGAGCCTGTCCACTTTCCTCCCATTGATACGCGGTAGCGATGAGAGGGGGAACGCCGCGAGATAATCCGCAAATACAACACAAAACTGAGCAACAAAAGTTATGCCAGAAAATAGCCCTAAGAATTAATATAGTATATTTTATGAAAACTCGCAAAACTACATTAGCTGGAATTCTCTAACTTAGCCGACTCACTAGTCTTTGTACCGTCAAAGCTTAGGATCGCCTGCGTCAGTATCATTGATCGTTTTCTCAATAGTCTTTTTGATATTAACACGTTTTTTTATAACGTTATTCTCATACCTAATTTTATTTTTAGGGTCCATTTTCTTAATTATCAAATTGGCGTCGATCTCATTAGTGGCCGCTATGGTCATGTAATGATATTTGTCTTCAAACATGGTGAAGGACCGCAATAAATTGCTTTGAGCTCTGTTTATATAAACAGCCAACATAATGGCGGCAGCAATGAATAAATAGGCGTGAATCACAAATGTTAGAAGATACACAACCGAAACAACAGCAAGAGGCGGATAAAGGCGGTGTTTTAGCAACCACAAAGGCGGAATGATCCAAGCCAAGGGATCAGGCCTAAAACTTAAAATATCACATATTCCTGTTCTTCTTTCTCTATAGATTTCAAAATTCTCATAACTCTGGAAGTCACCAAATGTATGCTGCCTGAAGGCAGCTAAAACGAACTCGGTTTCTTTTTTTGTTGAGTATCCAAAAGCGCTCTTGATCGGGTGATCGATTAAGATATCAAAGAAAACGCCATTTCGGTAAAATGTTAAAAGCCATTTAGATTCTGCATCTCGCTCCTGAAGGAAAGTGCTCCGTAAGCGCTGTGGTCCACCCAAGTATGGCTTCCCATCAATAGCGACTAGAATATCATCTTCATTTAAGCGCTTTACATAATCCTGGACGGTTATCCCACCAATTGCGATTTTCAACAAAAACCCTTGTAAATCAGCTTCATCCGCACTGGCGTCGTTTAAGGAACCCGCATTGTCTGCATTTTCGGTTAGGCCATCATTCATGGCAATCTAAGAACGTTCGGTGCCCGCTTGGGTTTCACTTTTTTCGGCGCCACAACTTTTTTCTTTGCAGCTACTTTGGCCACTTGGTTCATCTCGAATATCTTAGCAGACAGTCCCTTTTGAAGGGTGATAAGTTGGTCGACCTTGTTTTCAAGTACCTGAAACTGTTTATATGTTACGATACTATTGCCGTCATTTCCAACCTCATCTTTCGCCTCATCGGCCCGGACAAAGAATTGTTCCATGTTCGACATCTGTGTAGCTAGCTCAGTTAGGGTCGCTTCAGTTTTTGACTGAATGCTTTCCAGTGTGGTGGTTGCGAACTGTTGAATGAGGCCCTCCACTTCCCGCACTGTAAGTTTGATGGCTTTCGAATATTTTACCTCGGAACTCGTAATATCATCGACAGCCTGCTTCGCTGACGCCCCAAGATCAACCAAGGTCGATTTAATAAGCTCTTGATTTTCTACATTGTCTTTAACTAAATTTATAGAATCGTCTAACTTTGCAACATTTTCTGTAAAAATAGCCAATGCCTCAATCGAAACATTTGAATTGGTTTTCAATGTTCCGAGCGCCTTATAATACATCAAAGAAGCAGCTCCAAGGGACACGAGCCCAGCAACAATGGAACTCATGAAAATGATCATAACTGAATTGTATATTCTCTTAGCCTGAATATTAACAACTTCAAACTGCTCTCTGAGTTTGTGGAACTCTTCTGTAACCTGAGCAGCAGTGTCTGCAGCATCCAATGCAACATTAATACTATCTTGGATGTTATCTTTTGGTGTTGTTTTAGCTGCCATCTATCAAAACCTTTTGGACAATAACGGGTTAACTTTCACTTTGTGATAAGCACAATCTGTGCCAGTTGTTATAAAAACTGACTGGCTAGGAAGAGATTTCGACTTAAAGTTGAATTTTTTACAGCCCCAAGGTCGATTTTTATCATGTGTTACGAAGAAGTACACACAGTTAGAACATGTTATTTTGGCCATATCGCTTCACTCACCCTGTACACCAGCCTTTGAATAGTGAACCTCATGGCCGCCAGTAACGACAAAAATGCTCCTATATATACCGCGAGGCCCTTTAAAACTTGACCATCCTCCATAAAAATTTTGCCCTCAAAACCCAACCAGATCGCAGCCCCAAAAAAAGCTACGGAAGAAATCAATTCACCCGTCGATCTTTTACGTTGTTTCATACTTCAATCCTCACACTCACAATTTTGCACCAAATTCATCATATATAAGATCGCTCGGGATTAATGGATCTTCGAAAGAAGGATTGGCTCCACGCTCTAATTGAAGCACATAAGCCAAAACCGAAGCAACCGCTGAGAACAGATCTTCCGCTACATCGCCACCAATATCACCTGTAAAAAACAGAGCTCTGGCCAACAAGGGACTACGGACCCGACTAATGTTTGCCTTGTCTGCCTCATCAATAATACGCAATGCCATCGGCCCCTTGCCCATCGCTATGATATAAGGAGTATCTCGCGTTTCAGGCGCATATTTAAGCGCCACTGCGAAATGGGTTGGGTTTGTGATAATCACCGAAGCTTCATGTACATTTTCAATTGCCTGAGCTCGCTGAGACGCCTTTTGGCTAGCTTCCATTTGCAGACGCCTAATTCGAGATTTAACTTCCGGTGAGCCCTCACTATCTTTTGACTCATCCTTCATATCTTTATGGTTCATCCGCAACTTTTGTAGCCACTGGTGGCGGCTCCAAAGAAAGTCACCCACAGCAATAATTGCTAATATTCCAACCCCCCCCCCGACTAAATATATTAACGACTGGTGGAAAACGGCTAGTCCATCGCTTAAAGATGAACTGCTCAAATACAATATTTTTGGCATCGCCAACCAAATGATAATACCACTCACGGATATCAAGAAAATAATTTTCATGATGGATTTGACTAGTTCGACTAATCCTTTAACTGAAAAAATTCTTTTCAAGCCACTGAGTGGATTTATTCGATTGGGCTTAAAGGACATGGCCTTTCCCGAAAAGTTAATGGAACCAGAAACAAAAAATTGAGTTAATATTACCGCCAAAAGAATGGGAAAGGCAAAAATAGCGGCACCACTCAGCACAAGACTGAAAGCCAATTCAGAACTAAATACCCTCAACACACCTAATGTCTCAGGGTGGTCCCAGCGAAACAGAGAGGCCCAGCTGGCAAGGACATTTTTTGAGATCATTCCCAAACAAACCAAAACAATTAAGCCCATGAAGCTTGAACCAAATACAAACATTTCCTTAGAAGAGAGGATGTCACCATCTTCTTTCGCTTTATCCAAACGTTTTTGAGTAGGGTCTAACGTTTTTTCTTGGCTGTCGTCTTGCTCAGCCATCGCTCGGCTCCACGAGCAGCGACATCACTAAATCAATGATTGATTGGATCAAATCTTTGAAAGCGAATGCAATTGCATCAACAGAATAGAATAAAATAAGGAAAGCGCCAATGAGCGTCATGGGGAACCCAAACGAAAATAAATTCAATTGAGGCGCAGATTTTGTAATAAATCCTATTGCTATATTAACAAACAACAAAACGATGACTATCGGCAATACGATTATTGCCGCAGATTTAAATAAGATATCACTTGCGGACAGGCCGGCACTAACTAGTTCGCCATAACTCGTAAATTGGCCTAGTGGGTAGAACTCAAAACTTTTGTAAATCAGCCCGAGAATTATTAAATGTCCATTTACCGAGAAAAAAACAACTATCAAAAATAGAAAGAAAATTTGGCTGATGACCGGAGATTGGCCACCACCATTAGGATCGACTTGGGAGGCAAATGCGAGACCAGATGTAGCAGCAATTTTTTCACCCGCCAAGGTAACGGCAGCAAAGCAAATGTTCAAAACCAAGCCAACAGTAAGACCAATAAACAACTCCTGCAGGACAATCAAAATAAGTTTGGGACCTAATAATGTATTTTGATCTGGGAATTGTAGTGTCCCCAGTATCCAAAACCCGAGGCAAAACGAGAACACAATTCTGATTTGAATAGGCACCATTCTGCTACCAAAAAATGGCGAGGAAATCAAAAACGCCCCCACCCTCAGAGAGGCTATCAATAATAAAATTATAAACGTGAAAAGCTCTTGCAATTCAAGTCCTGGAAGAGCTCCCAATTCGTTAACTATCGGTAACAAATTAGAGCCCCTTTCTGGAGATTTCATCAAAAATATAACTAAAATAATCTGTCATTTGTGTAATGGTAAAAGTGGCCATTAATGACATTGTCAGCAAAACAATAAATAATTTAGGTACAAAGCTGAGTGTCATTTCATTGATTGAAGTAGCCGCTTGAATTAGGCCAATGAAAAGTCCAACCGACAATGCTACAAGCAAAATTGGGCCAGCAACAATGACGATTTGCCAAAAGGCCATGCTCAGATACTGCACATTTTGATCAAAATCCATATCTCTAACCTACAACAAATGTCGACGAAAGTGAGCCAATCGTCATTGCCCATCCATCAACCAAAACAAATAATAGCAATTTAAATGGTAGTGAAATCAACATAGGCGAAAGCATCATCATGCCCAGAGACATGAGGATGGATGCAATTACGATATCAATTACCAGGAAGGGCAAGAAAATTAAAAACCCAATTTCAAAGGCTGTCTTTAATTCAGATGTTATGAAGGATGGTAAAACAATTGAAAGTGGGATGGCCTGCGTGTCTTCAAATGGCCCTTTGCCCGCCATCTCAGCAAACATATTCATTGTATCAGATCGAGTATTTGCAACCATAAATTCTTTCAATAAGTCTGTGGCGATGGACAAAGCCACCTGCGCAGATTTTGTGCCCTCTAAGTACGGGTTCAACGCAGTCTCATATAAGACTTCGAAAATTGGGCTCATAACGTAGAATGTAATAAAAAGTGCGATCGCAATTAATACCTGGTTAGGTGGTGTTTGCTGAGTGCCTAAGGCTTGCCGCAAAATAGATAAAACAATAATTACACGAGTAAATGCCGTCATTCCCAATACTATCGACGGGACTACCGTTAGTACTGTCATCAGTACTAGGATCTGCAATGACAGAGAGTATGTTGCTTCGCCATTCTCCCCAACACTAGAAGTCAAAGCCGGCATACCCAAAACGCTACTATCTTGCCCAAATGCTGACGAGGCCATCAAGATAAAAAAAAGATAAAAAAAGAACCTACGAATTGGATTTTTCATCAAACCTCAAGCTCCACTTTAGTTTCTGAGGAGATTGAGCTTCGACTTGTGCTGGGTAATTCTATTATAGCCGGAGAACCATTTCGGCCCGCAACGACTAGAAATGATAGTTCAGCGCACTCAACAACCGTCGCCGAAGCAAATTTTGATAAAGCCAATGTATTAGTCACTTTAAGTGGCCAATAAACGGATTTACCCAAGTTTGATCTAAAAAATTTTGAACGCTTTAGTATGATCTGTATGCCTATAAGCACAACTAAAAATACTAACACTACTAGGATTTTACTAACGTCAAAATCAGGCATTTCATTACTCCTCATCACAGAAGAGCAACATCAATGCCATTCACAAATAATACAATTATTTCAAATACTTAATTGAATTTTTTACTGCTGTCAATAATTTGGAGTTTGGGTGGATTTAGATGCTTTCCATTCTTTTCTCTGGCTCCACGATTTCTCCGAACCGGATACCAAAACGTTCTCCGATCATGACCACCTCACCCCTAGCAATCTTTGTATTATTGACCAAAATATCAAGAGGATCACCAGCCAATCTATCTAGTTCAACAACGGATCCCTCATTCAGTCTTAGTAAATCACGTATTGTAATTTCAGTTCGGCCCACCTCAACAGTCAACTCAACATCAATATTTTCTAATACCTTTAAGTTTTCTATGCCAACGTGTTTTTTGTCAGCACCTTCAACTTTGTTATTCTTTTCAGCCATTTTCTTTGTCCCTTTTCAGTGAAATTCGTTTAGTCATCGAAACGGCTGCATTTCCGCCTAATTTTCCAATTTCAGCCTTATACACTGGCTCCCCAGATACCTTAATCGTAATATTTTCAGGCATGGTAATAGGAAACGTATCGCCAACAGTGGACTTAAGTAGGCGCCCTAAGCTAGCTTTAGCAGTCGTTAACTCCGCCGAAAGAGGGAGGTTAATTGACAAGACTGCCTGCTCTAATTTTTCTTTCCAACTACGGTCATCTTGGACAAATTCATTTTGAACTCGGGACCTTAATTGCGAAGAAATTGGTTTCAAAGTTTGAAGTGGATACAAAACATCAAAGCTAGCAGGTTCTGCATCGGGCATTTGAACCATAAATGAACAAACTATTACTGTGTCTGCACCATCAACAAACGACACAAATTGAATATTCTCTTCGCGAGACAACGGCTCGAAGCTCGTAACAAAAAGATCTTTCCAAGCATTTTCCATAGCTCGGTTCATTCCATCAGTAATAATTTGAATGATCCGTTGCTCTGTAGCTGTGAACTCACCTTTGGCTTGATGAAGGGCCTTAATTTTTGAGCCACCATAATACGAATTAGTCAAAATTGATATAAACGAAGATTGAACAACTAAAAGGGAGTTCCCCCTAAGTTCATCTAATCTATTTGTGGTCACGCTGACAAAGTTATCACAATTCGCAACATACTCATCGAAAGATTTTACTTCTGGTGGGAATGACGAAATGCGAGGCATAATACGAAGCATTGGAAGAAATACAGAGCGCGTAAATCGGCATATTTTTTCGTTAACCATCCTTAAGGCGTAATAGTCGCCAAGAAGAGAAAGGTCTTCCGATCCAAAGTCAAATTCTCGTACCGCATTAGGGTCAAAAACTACGGGCGCATCATCATCTTGCACCACATCAGTTCCAAGCCCCCCTAGGAGAGCTTCAACTTCATCATCTGAAAGTTTTCGAGAACCAACCATTTAAATTTGGCCTTTTATTGAAGTACAAACGACGTGAAGTGAACACCTTCAACGCCACCAAAGCCTTCAAGGTCGTCCAACTTTAAATTAATTGCGTCCTTGATGCTGTCAGCAAGCTTATCTCTGCCAATTTTACCATCAATATCATCTGCTGAGTAAGTACCCATAACTCCAAGTACTTCTGAGCGCAGTGCCATCTGATGTTTTTCAACATTTTCGATTACTGTCTCATCATATTGAGTGGATACCCCGACACTGATTTGCAAAAACTGCTTTGATTTATTGAGGTTAGTCGTAAAATTATCTGCAAATGTATAATAACTTGTCACAAAGGTTTCATTAACTGGCGTGTCCTTTGACACCTTTTGGGGCTCCAAGTCTTCTTCGTTGAGACCGTCTTGGCTAGGCAATTGCCCAGCCTGCTTTAGCTTTTTCTCAATCAATGCCTCAACTTGCTCCACAGGCGATTGTGTGGGCATGAATAGAAAAGCCCCTGCGCCCAGGCCTACGCCTAACAATACGATTGGGCCCAATCCGAATAGGGCGATCTTCATAAAGTTGATTTTTCGTTTTTTAGCTTCTTCAGCCATAATTTTATCCTACGCGATCAGGTTCAAACCAGTTGGTGTTCTATATGAAGTGGAGGTTTGAGAGTTTTGTATTTTAGCACGCTCTAGCACACTGTTTGCTTGTCCAGTAACCCTATTTCGGTTCTGATTTGAATTCTGTCGTTGTTGATCAGTTCCATTCTGCATGCTTACTGAGAAACTAGCAAGTTTCAGGCCATTTTGACCGGCAATTTGAAGCAAATAATCCTCATTAGCTCTAAGTAAGCTTGCAGCAGCCTGCGTCTCCGTAACCATCATAATATCTAAGGCTTGCCTACCCATTAAAACATTCACCTTAATTTTTCCAAAGCTCTCAGGTTCTAAGTGTATTTCAAAATTCTCTTGTCCCTTCAGAACTTTATCCACGACTAACATACTTATTTTTGAAGCATATTGTGCATCATATAAGGAAATTTTATTATTAAAGGTGGAGGCGAAACCATTTGAATTACTAGACGCGCCAGACTGAACTGGCGTTTGGTTATCAACTTTCGCAGATGCAAAGCTAGTTACATCAGACTGCCCCCCCATCCATAGGTTCGCCTTGGACGCTGAAGCCGGGAAAGATATCGGTTTCATCCTCAAAACTTCTACGGCCTCTAAAAAGGACTTCGGATTAAACACGTTAGATACACTTTTTTGTTCTAATAAGTTAGGTTCCGCTTCTTTCATAAAGAAATCACTTTTGTTATTTTTTACTTTGAAAAAAGATTTGAGTTCAGTGTCTAAAGCAAGAAAGCTCGAAGTCACACTAGCGCGCACATCATTACCCATCGATGCAACTAACTTCACTTCTGTCTCAAAAATTGCTCTATTTTGAGCTAAACTGTTCTGTGTTGATTGCATCTCAAGAGAGATTAAATTTTCGTTATTTTGGTTCAAAAGTAATTTATTCAGTTCTGGTGCCAAAACACGCTGCATATCAAAGCTTGGTATCATCACATCTGTGGAAGCGGCCTTGGTGACTATTTGAGCGCTATTAGAAGAAACACCAGACATCCCCTGTAACGAAAGGATCGGCTGCCTATCCACGCTGCCAAGATCTGATATTACATCCGCCTCAGCTGCAGAGGACTTAGGGTTTAACGCGTTAGATGAATTTTTTTGTTCTAATAAGTTAGTTTCCGCATCTTTCATAAAGAAATCATTCTCGTTATTTTGGTTCAAAAGTAATTTATTCAGTTCTGGTGCTAAAACACGCTGCATATCAAAGCTTGGTATCATCACATCTGCGGAAGCGGTCTTGGTGACTATTTGAGCGCTATTAGAAGAAACACCAGACATCTCCTGTAACGAAAGGATCAGCTGCCTGGCCAAGCTGTTAATACCTGATATTACATTCACCTCAGCTGCACTCGGTGCCTTGGAAACTTCATCTAATTCGTGTGCAGGCATAACTTCTTGTTCAGATACATTACGGCTATCTTTTTCCAAGCTTATTCTAAATCTTACAAAATCTGGTAGATTTTTAAGATCTGTATTTTCTGGTATAGACAATCCAATAAGCAATTTAGATCGGGGGTCCACTTCGGGGTCAATTTCGACAGTTCGCGTTACGCCAACTAGACGAAATCCCGGCTCCAAATCGGGATGTTCAGGCAGTTCAATAAAATCGGCGGCCCCCAAATTACCTTCAAGGTCTAGCAAGTCCACTTTAACAGCAACAAAAGGATCATATCCATCATTTTTGACATTAGCGTTTTTAATGTTGATCGGTACAATTTGTGGTATTAGCAATTCGCTTGAATTTAATAGAATATCTTTCTCTAAATCATTTTTTAGGTCTCTAATATCAAATAAAATTGATGATAAATCCATGTCATTCAATTCGAGCTTAATAGGGACACCGACCATAAGATCGTTCAGTATGTTCAAATTATTTTTATCTAATAAATTTTGATTAGATGAACTATTTTCTAAGCCGTTAATTTTTTCAGACTTTTCAAAAAGATCAGCCGCAGCAAAAAGTTCTGCGAATGTTGATAAAGTTAAACCACTGGAGCTTTTATCTACAACAGATTCAGCTGCAAGCGCCCCAATTCTTGACTCCACAAAAGCCGCCGTAGCGTTGAAAAGAGCGCTGCCATCAAAATTCCCACCAGTGTCAAGATGGCTGACCAGACCGTCAATATCTTGCTCACTGCTAAAAGTGTCTAATTGGTTATCAACCTTTATAAAATCATTACTAATAATTTGAGCCGTGAATTCTTGTTCGGAAATCTTGTCCAATGCGCCAGTCTCAAAATCACCGCGATGGACATTTAAAATTTTACCTGAGGCATCTAAGTTTGCGTTTTCATCAGAAATCGAAGTCAGCAAAGTTGAAAAATTCGCAAAAATGGCGTTGCCTTGCCCTCTTGCGGCACCTTTCAGGCCGAACTGGGTATCTGAATCCCCTGGTTTCACGGCACCACTAAAAGTAATACTCATTTATTAAACTCCAAACCATCTGATATCATTCGAAGCAAATTCTGTACCAATTACTTTTTTCTCATCAATATATCTCTATCAAATCGTTTTAATTCTTGTGATTTTTGGTCGCCAAGCTTTAATTCATTCAACTTTTCTAATACTTTTTTATTTTTAAGCTCATGCTTAGCAACTACTTTTTGCAAGTGTAATTGCTCATTGGTTAGAAATTCAATTCTGTTTTCCACAACTTCTTTCTGGTGAATCATTTTTTCACGAAGTTTACTGTTTACCTGTACCCGATGACCGCTTTGCGCGACACCAATCTCGACCGTTTCTTCAATATTGTAACTTAAATCAGTTTCTAATTTACGTATTTTATGAATACTGTCAGTCATATTATTTAATTCAAATTGCGTTTTTAATTTTCTATTTTTACTTTGACGATAGATTAAGTCAAAAATTTTATATTTAGCCATGCTGCACCATTATGTTAATAATTTTGAGAGTAGCTGCTCAGTTTCATGGAATGAAAAACTGTCAGACTTGTCTTGATGAAGAAAACTAACGATTTTGGGCCATAGATTAACGGCTAAATCTAGATCCGTATCTTGACCTTGAATATATCCACCCATCAAAAGAAGGTCTTGATTTTCTTGATAAATAGAAATTAATTTTCTCAACTTACGGGCATTGTCTAAATGGTTTTGGGAACACAGCTCATCCATTAGCCTGCTCACAGAGTTACTAACATCTATTGCAGGATAAATTCCTTGTTGAGCAAGTTTGCGAGACAACACAATGTGTCCATCTAAAATTGCACGCGCATTGTCTACAATTGGATCAGAAACTGTATCATCGCCATCTGCAAGAATGGTGTAAATCGAAGTTATAGATCCTACAGAGTTAACACCAGCGCCAGTCCTTTCTATCAACTCGGGTATCAAGGAGATGACCGATGGGGGGTATCCTCGGGCTGTCGGCTGTTCTCCCAACGAAAGACCAATCTCTCTTTGCGCATGCGCGACCCGTGTGAGAGAGTCCAAAATTAATAAAACATTTTTGCCTTGATCACGGAAGTATTCTGCAATGCTGGTAGCCCTCTTCGCGCCTTGAATCCTCAGCAACGCCGACCTATCAGCCGGCACTGCAACGACCACAACTTTGTGCTTTGAGTGAGACGTAGTAATTTCTTTCGTAAAAGATGCTAATTCACGCCCTCTTTCACCGATAAGACCAACAACAATAACATCCGCTTCTGCACTCCGTGTGATCATGCTCAATAAAACCGATTTACCGACACCAGATCCTGCTATAATTCCAATTCTCTGACCACGGCCAATAGATGTAATTGCGTTAATGCTTTTAATTCCAACATCAAAAGTATGGTTTATTTCACCACGCTCGAATGGATTAATACTTTGGCCACCGATGGGATTTTGCTCTGTAGTATTAATCGGGCCTAAACCATCAAGAGGGCTACCCAGGCCATCTATTACACGCCCTAAAAGATTTGGGCCGACATCAATTTTTTTTAATCCATCAGAGGCAATTATTTTATCGCCATTAAATATTTCTGACGTTTTTTCATATTGAAAAATTAAATTTTTATCATCCTTAAAACCTATTATCTCACCTTTTGACAATGTTCCGTATCGCGAAACAATAGTACACTCTGAGCCGATGGAAGCTGGAAATTGGCTGCTTTCGATAACCTGTCCGTCATAGCCAGTGACTACCCCACGAAATTCAATGCCCGAACGTGATGAAACCTGTCTATAGACTCCAAGAAAAATCCTATCGAGATTTGTTTTTTTACCATCAGGTGGAATATTTTTTTCATCAAAAGACATTTAGGTTTAGCGTCCAACAGAGCGGTCAAATAGCGAAATGCCTGCAGTAGATTTATTACTTAAAACTTCAAATTCACCTCGTCTCAAGACTTGTTTTTCGTAAAATTTATACTTGAAATCGACAGTGTTGTTTGGGGCATTGACCACTTTAAAGTCCTCCGAATTAAGGTGAACGGCTACTTCATTCTCATTACCTATTATTTGCTTTGCTACCCGCGCAATTTTTTTGACAAAAGGGGCGGGGAGCTTATCAATCTTTGTGCCAGCAAGATCCGATGCCACAGAAAGGACAAAGTCAGATATTTGCTTTTCCATCTCAACCGCAATAAAATTAGACGCGCCGAATAATGCTTCTGTAATTTTTGCTAAATTTTGCTTTTCATCCTCTAATTGACGGTCAAACTTTAATTGTAGCTTGAGAAGTTCCTGCTGAAATTCATCGCTTTCTTCTATTGGACGCTCCTGCGTTGTAACGCCTTTAGCATCGTCGACTAGTGTTGACCGCTCGAAAGTGTCTTCACCACTCGTAAAACCGTCACCTTCGCCAAGGCTTTTAGCCATTTCATTGCCGGGGTTTAAATCAACCACATTCTGAGATTCAGGCAAGACTTCAGTATCGATTGAGCCGTTGCCATCACTTTCGGTGATGGAACTTAAGTCCTCAGGTCTATCTTTGGGATCTGGCCGTGGATCTTCATCATTCTCAAGTTTATGATGACTTGGTCTTTTAATATCGGCTAATGTTATCTTTTCACTGCCAGCGGAGCCTTCTGGCTCACCTAAAACCTTACCTCCTTCATCATCAATCAGATTTGATCTTACCAAATCAAACAGACTATTCGACTTTACGAACGTTTCTTCTGAATTTTCAGACACAGCATCCGAGCGAAACTCCGTCAAACTAGCGGCCTTCAACAACCCTCTCAAATCGGAACTCGTTAAAGTGTTTTCTTGATCGTGATCGTCATCAGTGGCAGCATTCATTAAACCATTTCCTCACCACCACGGCCAGCAAGAACAATTGTTCCGTCATCTGAAAGTTTTCTAGCTACGTTAATAATTTGTTTTTGTGCCTCTTGTACCTCAGTCAAGCGAACAGGGCCGAGAGCATCCATTTCATCACGGATATTTGCAGCAGCGCGTGTAGACATACATCCTAACAATTTGTCTTGTAGCAATGTTTCGGCTCCTTTCATCGCGATAATCAACACATCTTGGTCAACCGATCTGAGAAGCGTTTGCAGTGATCTATCGTCAGAACTTGCAAGATTTTCAAATACAAACATGTTATCTTGGATCTCAGCCATAAGATTTTTATCCTCTTTCTTGATAGAGGACAAAATGCGCGTTTCCATTTCAGTCTTAGTGAAATTCATAATTTTAGCTGCGGCTTTCACGCCGCCAATTTTAGATGCCCTAAGAGAAGTATTTGCAGCGAATTTTTCTTTCATCACGCGTTCCAGCTCTTTTACAGCGCCAGGTTCTACAGTTTCAATGGTAGCAATGCGGCGAACAACATCGGCTTGAATTTCGTCAGGCAACAAGGTCAAAACGTCAGCCCCTAGCCCAAAATCCAAATAAGAAATAATCAAAGCCTTAATTTGAGGATGTTCGTCAATAATAAGCTCAGAAATTGCCCGGGCGTCCATCCAGTCCAAAATGTCAATTGCAGACTCGGAACTCGCTGGCGTAATCCGACCCAGGACGGATTGAGCTTTATCTTCCCCTAATGCACGTATCATTACATTTTCAATGTAACGACCCGCACCCAGCCCCAAACCAGTTTGCTTTTTGATGGTCTCTAGGAATTCATCCAAAACCATATTCACTGTATTTTGATCGACCCCCGCGACAGAGTACATAGCGGTGCCTAAGTGCTGAACCTCGCGGGGTGTTAAGTTTTGCAACACTTGCGCTGCTTCTTCTTCACCAAGGAGCATCATCAGAATGGCAGATTTCTCTGTGCCTGACAACTCAGCTAATTTTTCAGAATTTAATACTTCTTCAGCCATGGTTCATTCCTACGAAAGTAAATCAAGATCTTGGCGCATCAACTGCTTAAATACGTTAGCAACTCGGCCAGCTTCGTCTGCAACAATCATTCGAACGAGGGCTACTTTGTCGTCATAAGTATTTGCAGTATCCAACAAGTCCGCCGAAATTCCACTCTTCTTTTTCGGCTTCAGTTTGGCTTTAATGCCTTCAATTGTCTCGCCCTCTTCAATTTCAACAGCTTTAGTACTCTCAACACGTTGCGTTGCTAAATCTGCCATTGTCTCAGCCTCAGCATAAAGCTCCATGACCGAATTAGTGCTCGACGTCGGCACTAAGATCCTTGAGAGCATTGGACGGACAACACCCAGGGATACAAACCCAAGTAGTAACACAAGCAAGGTTTTTTCAATTATCGATTTAAACCAAGCCGTTTCGTACCAATTAATTTGTTCGCCATTAATCTCATCGTTAAACAACTGTGACGTTATAGTAAGGCTGTCACCACGCTCAGCTTTAATTCCGATCGCGCTTGTGATTAATTGCTTCATTTCTTTTTTGAGTTTTTCTGAAATGGGCTCAAATGTAATTTCTCCAGTGTCTGGATCAATTACTTTACGATCTCTAACCAAAACGGCAGCGTCAATTCTAGCTATTATGTTGGATGGCGTCGTTACGGTCTCAAATTTACGGCTGACCTCATAATTTTTTAATTCAGTTGAAGATTTGGTTTCAAAACCATCTTTTTCGGACGTTCCATCGCCTCCCAAGCTAACAGCCGAATCTTTCAAAACAATCTCCGATTCTGCTGGCGGCTGATTAGAAATAGCGCCAGGAATACCGACTGCATCTTTTTTTGCGGTGACGTTCAAGGAGCTTTGCTCACTTAAAATGGCAGAATCTCTTGGGTCTACCATTTCTTGAGAAGTCTCTTTGCGGGTAAAGTCAATTTCTAAGTTTACTTGAGCGGTAACATTTGCCGCGCCCACAATTGGCGCAACCAAGCTTTGAATCCTAGAGCGATAAATGCTTTCTAATCTCATCCTATAAGCGAGCTGGCTATCAGCCATTACCTCATTGGGATTGTCAGGAGAATATGACAGCAGACGGCCCGATTGATCGATTATAGATACGCCATCCTGCGACATGCCTGGGATAGAGGACGCAATTAGGTTGGTTATGGCTCTCACCTGCGTTTGATCAAGTTGCCGACCATTCTTCAAAGTAACAAAGACAGATGCGGTGGGCGATGTCTGATTGCGAATAAATACAGATTTCTCAGGCAAAGCCAAATGTACCCGAGCCGCATGGATACTACTAATCTCAGCGATTGAACGCGAAAGTTCATTTTCTTGCAGTTTTTTTAATTTCATAGTCTCTACGGACCGCGAAACACCTAATGGTAAATTATCAATCTCTTCAAAACCATTAGAAGCATATTCTGGAAGGCCTTGGGCTGCTAATGAAATTCTAGCTTGGTGATAATCATTAGTTGGAATTAGAACTTCACCCGTTGCTGGGTCAAGTTCGACGCTCATGCCCATATTTTTAAGCGCTTCATATATTTTTGATTTGTCAGCGTCTGATACTGACGAGTAAAGCGTAGTCATATTCGGCTCTCGCATCGATACGAAAACAATTACTGCGGCCACAGCGGTTAGTGCAGCCAAAATAGTTGGAAATGCCCGTCTAAAGCTTGGTTGGTCTATAGCTTCTCGGATGTTGGCAACCGCATTTCTTGGAGCGGCCAGCATGTTTTTTGACCCAACTTCAGTTGTCTGGATGTTAACCATTTGATCTGTATTTGCCATAATTCTTACCCTATCCGCCTTATACCGGCATATTCATAATATCTTTATATGCACTTAAAGCCTTGTTGCGGATATTAAGCGTCAGCTGAAAACCCACAGAAGAAATCTGCTGATTAATCATAACCTTAGAGAGGTCACTTTCATTGCCCAGTTCATAGTCCTTAGCCAATTGTGAGGCTGAATTTTGAGCTTGAGCAACGTCATTTAAGCCATCAGAAATTCGTTGCGAAAATGAAGGGCCCGCATCAACTGATTTAGCCTGTAATGTGTCAGTGGATAACTGAGCCTTCTGCCGAACCAGAGAAAGGTTTGTATTAACTGCAGTCATATTTGTGCTTTGAATTTTCATCGTATTTTTCTCACCCAACCCTTGCATGAAGTTTCGAATTCAAGGCATCCATGGTATTCCTGGGACTCAAAGTTAGTTCATTGTCAAAAACGATATTAGTTTGATCTATCTCAGCAAAATAACTAAGTATTTCAGCGCGCTGAATGACATTATCCAGCTCTCTTACATTGCCTGGCCAACCATGCTGCATAAGCCGGTCTAAAGCCTTAGATGTCAGAACCTTAGGAACCCCTTTGTCGGAAGAGCTTCTTGTGAGTAAATGAGCTGATATTGCGGGTATATCTAATGGTCTCAATTTTAGAGAACACGTTGAGATTGGAAAAACATTTAGGCGATAAAAAAGGTCTTCTCTAAAGTTATTTTTGTTTATCTCTTCCGCCATATCTCTGTTTGTCGTGGCAAGCACTCTAACATCTATTGAGACTTCCTTTGAGCTGCCAACAGGCGTAACTACTTTCTCTTGAAGTACTCGGAGTAATTTAGATTGAAGTGCCATTGGCATTTCCGAGATCTCATCGAGTAAAATTGTTCCAGAATGTGCCGCTCGAAAAAGGCCTGAGTTTGCCTGCATTGCGCCTGTAAATGCTCCTTTTTCATGCCCGAAAAGCATAGATTCAAGCATATTCTCTGGAATTGCAGCACAGTTTACAGCTATAAAGGGCTCATTATTTCTGAACGATTTAGCGTGCAAAAGTCGCGCCACAACCTCTTTTCCCGTGCCAGTGGGGCCATTAATCAACACGCTAGCATTGGATCCGGCTACACGGCAGAGCAGATCAACCAAATCCGCTGTTTCGGGATCGCTACACGGCAAATTTACATATTTTCCCAAAAACTGTTCTAAAAATAAACTCACATAAAAGTCAGCTAAGTGCCCTTTATCTGATAGACAGATCGGTACTTTAATGAATTTGATGGCCCCATTGTGCTTTTCACTAATTTCAAACTCCTCAGTGCCACACACAAGTACAAATGCCTTGGTAATTTTATTTGAGCGAAGAAATGTTTCGAAGTTATCAGAATTGATATCACAGCTATCTGTAGCGCTTGAAATGACTAAGCACCGTTCTTTAGAGTGTGATTGCGCGGCCGTTTCATCGCCAAAGCTTGACCAATCCACTCCTCTTTTCTTTAGAGCAGCACAGATCGTTTTAGCAAAAATTTCGTCGCCGCGGTCCAGTATAAATTTTGACATTTCCAACCTCCACCAACAGAAAGCATTTATTGTGCCAATATAATTTTAATGATAAAAATCAATTAATTGGTTAATTATTCGAGGAGGTGGCATGTATATTAATTAAGAATTCATTTTTTTGACAATTAGCTAACAAAATAAAAAAAATGCCGTTAAGGTTCATAGAACAGGAGAATACTATGAACGCGGCAGTAGCAATAAACGCTTATACAAACATTAAAAACCAGACACTTTCTACTGAGGATATCGGCTATAACGTCGTTAGCTCAGCCCTCCACAGACTGGAGGCAAATTTACACCTGTTATTTGCTTCAATAAATGTTAATGAACGTTCGAAGGCTTTCGAACAAACATTGGTTATGATTTACTTTCTTCAAAAAGGTCTAAATTTTAGTAACAACGACGATTTAGCGCCACAGTTATTCCGTTTATATGAGTTTTGTCGTATTAAAGTTCTTGAAATCGGGATATCGGGAAGCCAGAATAACGTTGAAATAAAGCAGTGCCATTCTTTCATACTTGAGATTGTCAGAAGCTGGGACACGATTAAAACCAGTTAGATTATTGGATATAGTAATGTATGCGCCGGATTTTGTATTTTCCATAACCGCGGCATTGGTGGCTGAGCGATATATTACATCAAATTTAGAACTAGAGACCATTGCGTATAAATTCTCAATTTTTTTAAACACAGTTTATGAAACCGAGAACGTAAAAACTTTGAAGGGCTCAGCGGAAGCTTTTATTTATAGTATGGGTGAAGCAGGCATCAATAATGCGGATGACATGCTTCTAAATTACCAGTACGAAAATTTCCTTCGGTACCCCAGTGGAAGGCTTCGCAATTGGTCGCCCGTGTTTCGAGACCCAATTCGAGGAGTTAAAAGGAGGTCTTACACGATCAAATCAGTCAATGTGGGCTTCAAGGCCTTTGTTTATAGGACCAAACACAGTGGAGAGTATACCTGTCCAACTGGCTGGTCGTTAGGTAATCAAAAATCAAATAAATTTCTTTCTGACCTGGACAACTTAGAGGTCAGTGCTTTTGACATAATCACGTCACGCAATTAGGCTGGTGTGCAAGTGAGGCCGAAGTTTGGGTGTAGTTGAAACATTAAAGTATTTAGTAGCAGCTATATTGTGTTGGTACGTTGGAGCCTCGCTACCTTGGGCTATTTGGCGATTTTCTGCATGGACAGCAGACGGAGTAAGGTAAGGACTAAATATTCGAGACGTATACTCCATAGAGCCAGGTGATTTATCTGTGCGGTGCGCGGGAAATACTGTTTGGCCGGCAAAGCCAGCAACACTTGGCTTAGGAAATGCCGACATCGTCGATTGCGAGGGCAATCGAGCAGTAAAAGCATTTTGAATTTTCAAACCTAGCGGTTGCATGCTCGAAAGTTATACACAATTTTCAATGTACTTCAACTTGTGACACAAATAGGGAACCACGATGAAGAAAAAGTGCGCATTTTGTGACGGAACACGGTTAGCTTTTATTTGGATAGTTGCTTTAGGAATTATAATTAATGCGGCTTACAACTTATTATACGTCCGCGAGACACTCACTATATTTCAAATATTGAAATTACCATTAATCTTCTGTCTAGTAGCGCTTCTGCTAAAAATTTTCACCACCCGCGACAATTAACTAACCACTGAAAGATTTATGCGGCAGATATAATCTTAGTTAGATTTTCGAATGATCTAGACGGCTTTTCTTTATTTAAATTAATAATCAAATCAGTCGTATGCGTTTTTTCATCTGCATTATTAAAATAGCCACATGAAATTACAAATTTTATTCCTGTATTTGACCCGTTCTTCTTTTTTACTAACTGCATCTGCAATCCTCCTATTACGAACAATGCATATTTCGTGCCACAGATTAAATCACGTTGTAATTAATGATATACACGTAATGAATGTCTGGATTGAAACCCTCCTTAACCAAATAGTCGTTCAGTCCGTTCATTATTTTGTTGGTAATTAATTTCCGCCCCTCCACAGTGGTCAACTCCTCATTGGTCGTATCCAATATTAAATTAGAAATTTCTGAAACCATATTAGATTCAATTTCATAAATTCCTTTTATGAAAAAATCAGCAGTGACATTTGTCTGATATGTTGCAATGGCAATCTCTAGGCTAAACAATTCTTGAGTGTCAAAAAATCGCCCCTGAAAAACATTTTCAATTTTTAAATAATTATATTTATCTGGAAGTAAGGCGAGGCCGTCCCCACCAACTCCCTCTGGAACATCCTCACCAGACTCAACATCATCTCCAGCCTCAGCTTCCAAGACCTCTTCCAGAGTTTCCTTAAAATAAACGCCAGAGTAGTCAACGTCTACATATGAATGCCCAATGCCGAACATTAAAAAGATTAGGCCGGCTGGCACTAATAATTGCAAATAAAACATGTTTCCTCCTACCAAAAAGATAGCAAGAATTATGCCAAAAAATCAGATGGGCGTGACGGTAGGTCTTCAAGTCAATGTTTCTACCAATTCGACAGTAACACCGAGTTGCGCTTCGCCATCCAACAAAAATTGAGATGACGACAATGCAGTTAACCCATCAATATCGATTATTGTAAAAGAAACTGTCGCCTTCGACTGAGATATTTGTGTCACTACTTCATTAGTAACAAATTCATGTCGAAGGTGCTCATAACTTTCGAAAAATGAAAGCCACGCATCAAAATCACCTTTTTGAATATCAACACTTGCAACTACATCCATCTCAACACCGATCTTTGATACCATTACTATCGTTGGGTAATACACTCTTGATATTAGACGCCTTGGGAATATGTACAACATAAAATTTATTAAAGAATTTGGCATGAAAATTGCTGCCTTCAACCGTTACATTTCTGAAAAGGGGCAGTTCATATGTATATTAAGAAAGATGATAGTTTAACTTTTTATGTTAAAAATATTGTCATCACCCTGCTTTTGGTGGTGCATCCTTTAACCATTTCAGCACAGGGAAACTGTGTGGATCAACACGGTATCTCTGCATTCTGCCAGGAAGAAAAACTTACGGATGTCACGGAAAAATTGCAAAAAAATGAAGGTGTTAGTGTGGCAACACTGTACTATTCAGGCAGCATTTTACAAAATAAAGTATTGATTAAAGGATTTGGTGCTCAGTTAGAAATGACAAATGTAACAAACGCGGAACCGGTAGATGCTCTTGCCAGTGACATTTCCACCCCAATCTCATCAGTAGATGAAGCAGACGACTTTTATAGAAAAATTAGCGGGAAATTTCGAAATTTCGATTCAGAGGGCAGAAAGAAAATTCAGAAATGTTTGCGTTATGGCTCATATAGCGCCAAGGTTGACGGCCTTTGGGGCGATCAAACCTTCGACGCAATTATTGACTTTCAGAATGCTATAAAAATTGCCCAGAAAGACGATGAACAAAGCGTGTTTTCAAAACTAAAAAATGTTTTCTCGAACGAAAACGCTTGCTACGATTTGATTAACGATATTTTTCAACTATAATATCCGTAAAGAAAGCAAAATATACGTAGAAAATCTCTTTTTTATGCTATTCACTAAATTGCTACCATAAGGCCTTATCAGGAGATAGAAATGTCTGGAGCAAGCGAAGAAGAAGACATTAAAATAACTGCAGATGTCCTTAAAGTAAAAGAGGTTGAAAATACCTACATCAATAGTTCGAAAGAGCGAATGTTTGATGTTGTGAAATTATTTGTGGCTAATGCAGAAGGCTCGATTTCACTGAGTGACTTTGGACAAATATTCAAAACAGTAACGGTTTGGATCAAATTCAGGCCTCGCAAGCTCGGAACTTATGTTGAAGTTATGAAAGAACGGAATACCGAAACAACAATTAGTGTCCGCTACAGCGCTGATGAATACATTCCACACGTAAAAGAAGTATTAAGGGACCATAACATTCGGGTTAAATCGATAGGCAATAACGTAATGGTTTGCCAAATTCCAAAACCAAGTGACCAAGATATCGAGATTGCCGTACAAAAAGTTAAAGTATTGGCAAATACCGCACGTTCATCACTCTCACAGGTTAAGGCAGATACTATTCAAAGGCTTCAAGCGGCTCTTAAAAATGAGTACTTGGAAGCAAAAGACGTAAAGTATGCATTAACTAGTATCGAAAAAGTTGAACAGCAAATGGCTGCAATGTTAACTTATTTTAGATTAGAGAATGAGAAAAAGCTAAGTGGTCGTAGATTTGAATTTGATACTGTGGAGGCTAAAGACATTTGGTCTGCAGTAAGTAAAAAAATAAAGAAAAACGGCAATATCGAGATATAGGATATGAAAATTATTAAGTATCTTTGGAAGTCGAAGCTGCCTCTCACAGTTTTATTATGTTTTTTTGCGCTTCCGGCTAAAACTAATATTTTTGTGAAAAGCCCTGATGAGGTCATTTTCAATTGTATAGAAGATGAGCCGTCGAAATATTTCTGTACAAATGTGCCAGTCGTCAACCCGACTATTATTCTACAAGTCTCTAGGTTTGAACGAAAAAAAATATCTAGGTATGTTAATGCTTTTCGGATCATGCCTTCACTTACTAACCTGACTCAGCAAACGATTAGATCAGCTCAAATCAAGTTAACTTTTTGGGAAAAATCGCAATTATCTAAAAATTTCATCATAAATCAAAAGTTAATTCCAAATTCTAAGTCACACACCAACCTATCTTACTTAATTAGGAGTGATGTGCCCGCGCAAGCTCTGTTATATAAAGAACTTCTATCCATCTCTGAAAATGCTTCATACGACCAATTAATACTGGAATTATTGGAGGTTAAGTATCAAGAATAATTCCACCAAATATGTATTTCTGGGGATTGGTGGTTTTAAACAAATTTAATGGAAACTATCTCATGACGCTTAAGACGTTGCATTTATGGCTAACCTCAATATCAATTGGAATTCTTTTGGGTTTTTTTGGAGCTACTGCAGCTCATTATTTTAGGGCAGGTATATATTTTGTTGAGCAAGCTTCCAAAAATTATTTTCAAAATACAACAAACTTCATTTTTCTTTTTTGCAGCTTGAGCATTGCGGCTCTAATAATCAATTCAATCAAGAGTAAATTCAAAATAGATAGATGGCAGGGGCCGGAAGATACAATCTTTGCCGCACATAGAGTAGACAATGAATTAGACGTAAAAATTGGTATGGCCAGCACATTGGTTGCCTTCGTTTCTGCAGCTGGTGGCGCATCAGTAGGCCAATATGGTCCATTGGTTCACTTTGGCGCTACCTTGGGCGCCTTTATCAAAGCAACTCTCAAGCTACGCATTACAACTGACATCATTATTGGTGGCGGAGTCGCGGCAGCAATCTCCGCAGGCTTCAACGCTCCGTTAGCAGGCATAATTTTCGCTCATGAAGCGATATTGCGTCACTTTTCTATGAAAGCTATAACTCCTATTGCCCTTGCATCTGGGACAGCCTTCGCAGTTCATAATTATTTGTGGGAGGCATCCACACCATTTTTACAATCTTATTCAGCCACAGAAATTGGCCCTATGATATTAATATCAATTGCTGCCGGGCCATTTTTTGGTCTTATTGCGCTACTTTTTATGTTTTCCATTCTTATGTTTTCAAATTTATCAGGGCGAATAGGCTTAACATCATTCCAGTCCCTGCTAATCGCTATTACCGGCCTGAGTATAATTGGCACTTTTTATCCAGAGGTAATGGGCTTGGGAACTTTGACTATCATAAACCTTACAACTGAAAATGCTCTATTAATAGCTGCGTTATCAATCCTAATTGCAAAGATTATTGCGACAGCGTTGTCGTTGGGTTTTGGTTTTTTTGGTGGTGTATTTTCTCCAGCCTTACTGGTAGGGGCCGCTGCGGGATCCGTAGCAACTGCTGTCGTAAACTGGACCGGACTCTACTCATTTCAGGGGCCTGAACTTGTGATCTGCGGTATGGCTGCAGTTGCTGGAGCAGTGATTGGCGCCCCGTTGTCCATGATCATAATTGTATTAGAACTTACGGGCTCATATGGCTTGGCCTTGGCGTCAACAATCGGCATTGTCACGGCGACGATGACTAGCAGTCAATTATTTGGTAATTCAATATTTGATAGACGACTTTTAAATAGAGGTATTGATATTTCACAAGGACGCTTGGGTTTAAGGTTAATGGAAGAAAGTATTTCATCCATCATTTCTTTAACTGCGCTGAATTTCAAACCTGACATGAAGGTGAGCCTAGCGAAGTCTGAGATGGTCGAACACGAAAGCACTGAGGCCTACATTCTATCTGAAGACGGCAAGTATATGGGCAAGTTGAACTTGCGGTCACTTATATTTGCGGATCCACAAAACACCATCCTCGAATTCATTGATGCAGATGCCCTAAACATGAAATCAGATGCCTCTCTTCAGCAAGCAATCGAGTCTGCGGCAAACTTTATTGGAGAAACAATCCCGGTAATTGATAGGTCCACCCATAATTTTATTGGCACTGTGAGTGAGGGGGATATCTTAAAATTTTATCTTGAATTACAAGGCCAGACAATTGATCTTGAGAAAAAATAATGTCCAAGCGGATGGGTTAACCCATACCCTTAAAAACGCTTTGGTACAGTAATTGCTACTCATTATAATGGCCAATATATACAAAATATCTCGTCGCTCATTTCTATTTCTCGGAATATTCCCATCAGTGTTGCAGGCCTCACCACTCGTAGACTTTGAGCGAGGTCTCGGATTATTTTCAGACCCGGCACAATCTCAAAATAGGAAAAACTCAAATCACTTAAACTTATTTAATGACCCTGAACCCGAACTAGACACATTCGTCCAACTTGGATCAAACCAATCTGGAAACATCGTTATCAATAATAGCTTCCAGCTAAAACTCATAAATGCGAATACCAAACAAAAAATGTCATTCCAGTTTCCAACAAATTATAAGTTGTCCAGTAGGCAGGTTTCGGGGCTAAATAACTTTCTAAAAGACTGGCGAACCGATGAAATTAAAAATATTGATACGGCAGTATTAGAAGATTTTCTAAAAATTTGCTCTCTGTGTGCAATAGAAAACAAAGTTTTGAATGTGAATATTCACTCAGGTTTTCGATCAAAAAAAACAAACGAGTATCTGCGTAGAAGTAGTTATAAAGTTGCAAAAAACTCCATGCATATTTTGGGAAAAGCTATCGATTTCTCCATTCCTGGGATGGATTCCAGGAGCTTAGCAAAAGTTGTTAGAGCAAACACTCGCGGCGGGGTGGGAAGTTATCAAAACTTCGTACATCTGGACAGCGGGCCTAAACGGTCCTGGTCATAGTCCAAACTGCGGTTTTCCTGTGGGGCTTAATAACGAACCGAGCGTAGCAATAGAAATGCAACTAATCCAGTTAAATATTCACTGTTTGAGTCAGTTTTAAAAATCAGTCCAATCACATTCTTAAATTTCCCATTGGGCTAGATTGGGCACTCGTATTTAAGCTTACATAAGATTAGCTCAGTTGCGGCTCATCACTAGCAATCGAGATAGCCACTCAGCATGCATTTTTTGGCTAGTGCGACCGCAGTCGAAATCTCTGATATTGTCATTTCTTTTTGTATATTTTCTTTATTTTTTCGAGCAATTACGTCTCCATTGGACGCTGCTAAATTGTACCATTGATGGGCTACAATATTACTCTGCTCAACTCCAGCACCAACCTCATACATGTTTCCTAGGTTAGCCATCGATGTCACACTACCTTGCCCAGCCCTATGTCGCCATTCCAAGATCGCTGTAGAGTAATCACCTACCATATATGCCGCAAAACCTTTATCAAAACTTTGTGCAAGGGTGACTTCCGTGCTCAAAAAAAATATTTTAGCAGCAATGATGATCATATTTCTCAATGAGTAGGCCCCCTTAAAAAACTTGATTTTCCGAATTTATCTCTTAGTGAAAAGTTATCCCACTCAAAGCTAATTCACAAATTATAAACTCGTGCTGAAATAAAAATTTCAATTTTGAGCTAGTAAAACCTATAAACTCAAAAACCATAGTAAAGTGAACGAGTAAAAAATAATTCCCATCTTGTTGGATTAAAAAATTATTTACGGCCTAAATTATAGAATTTAACTTGCTTAAAAAGCTATACGATCTCTGAGAGTAACAAAGAAAAAAATTACTATTACAGAATGGGCATACCGATGATTTACAAATATTTTTAAGAACTTTTCCTTCAGTTGAAGAGTGCTATATCTTCTTTCCCGTCTTTCAAACAAAGTAGCCAACTGTTTTACAAGATCCTAAACTGAAAACTGCAACAGCAGGTGTTATCTTTTCAGCTTATCAAAACAAGGAAGCGTCCCACGTTTTGACAGTGTTTTGGATCTTTCTACATATTAACTCTCAAAAGGTTATTTAATTGCTAATTGAAAATAATATCAAAAAGTTCACACAGGCCCTCTCTCCAAAAACCATGACCTTAACTGGTGATCGGAAAGTTGATCTTGAAACCTCACTTTTAATATTCTGAAGCGGCAAGGATTTTGATTTAAGCCGCAATCTTCCTAACAGTATCAGCATAGAAACTTCTGCGCTGATACTGATTTAGGTTCATTTACTCTGCCTGATTACCTATTAGGTCGTCAATAAATTGAAGAACCGCTAATCATTTAAAAGTAACGCAAGTCATGAATTTCAAAAGAATAACGAAAATACAAAAAATACCATAATAATTGGAAAGCCTATTATGGCCACTGTCAGTAAAAAACGTGCTAGGTGCCAAAAAAAATAACCGTTGGTATGTGAACTGTCACTCATGTTCTTCTGCTCTCTTTGTTTTTATTTTGTTTTTTCAAAAATACAAAAATAACAAAATAAATCTATACGTAAATAAAGACATTTAGTCTGGCTTATGGAGAGCATCAACGGATAGAAAAAAGTCCTAAGTAAGCACTATATATAGCAAAATAATGTTGTAATAAAATCACATTTTATAGTTCGAGATGGTTTACACCTCGATAAAGTTAATAAAATTTAATTTTTGATCAATCAGTTAGTGCACTCTTTAAAGTATTAACTAACTCCAGTCCCACTACTATAATGATTCTATGGATTTCAATCGGCACCACGCAAGCGAACCGGCCACGAGAATTCTATCGCAACATGATCGACTATTCCTTTTACGTAAGCTAAAATTAGTTTTAGAAAATGAAATTTTTTCGACCTGATACTGGAACCCAATTTCCGCGCATAAAATATCCAATGTCCTATTGGGGTCCATACCAAGCTATCTAACGTAAGATCGAACAAATCTTCGGATACGGAAAACAGAAATATGGCCATCTTCGATGGCAATTATTTAGGCTTTGCTAAGACGCACTTCCAAGCGAACATCAGTAATTGATTTACCCTGCGTAGACCGTTCGCGACGTATGATATGACCTAAGGTCTCATCAAAATCATCAAAGCACTTTTTTTTGTAAACGCTGCAAAGTTAAGGTGTTTTGATGTGTTGGCGCTACTAAACATATTTCCACCTATACTTATTGATTTTTAAAATAATACAACATCCAGAAAAAACATACTAATCAAACACTTTGGATAGACCTATATTCCATCTTTTTAGATAAGATTTGATTGCTTCGGATCGGATTAATTAGATATAGATATTTCAACTCTTATCTCAACCCCAAAATCTCACCCGGGTGCAAATAATGCAATGTGTACGAAACTACTAAGTGGCCGGATGAATTCAGGTGATCTCTTGCGGGAATGTCCCCTAATCAATATTGGGTTTAGCCTTAATTCAACTTGGCATACGTCTTGCTTTATCCATCGCAGTATACATTATCACAATGGAAACACTGCGATAAAATTTCAGAGGCGCCGAGCCTAGACCAAGATTATAATGTTTATGTGAACAGGGAAATGGGTTATTAAATGCTGAAATCAAAATTTAAAAAATTCTCACCAATCCTACTTTTTATAAGCATAGGTATGTTTGTTACCCCAGCCCTTAGCGCAAATATGCCTTGCAATGTAAAATTGGAATTCGATAGCAATTCGAAAGGGTCGGTTGCAAATTATGTGCTTTCCCTTCAATTAAAAAACACGACAGGTAGACCAATATCTGGTGCCTCTATAATCTATTTCGACGTGGACAAAAAACAGTTAGGAAATACTCTTTTGTCCTGCTCAGGTGATGCAAATGGATTAACTAAAACGGTTGATCCAGGAAGCTATGGGCATTGTATATCAGTTTTACAAAAAGTAGATGGAGCCTTTTTAAATGCTTTTGGCAACCAAAAGTGGACTGAAATAGTAAACACGCAGCTGGCGGCTTTAAATGCTGTAGAAATGTGTGAAGTATTAGGTTTCGCGTACTAAAATCGAATGGCTTGCGTTAACTATTAGGTCAAAATCATAAAACACTACTTATTCCAAACATTGGAGCCTTAAGTTAATAATAAATATAAAGAAAAAGTACTTGATATTTAAATATAATCTCAACATCTTGAGCATAATTTAATTACTGAATGTATTTCTCAGCGAGTCCAGTGTATTTTTTAATCTGTTTGACATATTGCAGTCTAATTCAATTTTCATCTCTTTTTTTGCATTATGGGGCTTAAAGTCTGTTACCACACCGCTGAACTTAGGGTTCATTTGAACTTGTAGCGGATTTCCTTCCACGGTCTGAAGATACGCTTTGCTTAGATTAAAGCTAGCACTTTTTTTTGTCAGCAAGTCAACGACAATAAAGGATTTAGTCATCAATTCACAATTGAGTTCTAATTGAATCTTAGCGATTATTGGCACTTCAGGTTGAGCAAAAATCGCGCTTATATCACTGCTGAACCAATACGTCGTTGCATTGCTAACTATTAGTAGCAGACTAATGGTAATTAAGTTTTTCATTTTTAATCTCGCTTGCAACTAGCTACAGACTATTTTCTCCATAACTATGACTTGTTTTGTACTTGATTGGAATTGTAGCGGTATATTTATTTTATTTGCTACATATTCCATGTAAGAAAATAAGCTAAATTGACTTATCGCGAGCAGCAGGAAGTTAGAACTTTGTTTAACGTTAGTAAAAATTTTAACCTCAAGTTAGAAAAAAAATTTGACACCCGTTTCAAAAAATATGGTGCCACTCCAGAGGGGAGCTACTGGATCAGCGCTACTCGACAAAATTTACGCTTCGAAATTCTTCTCAAAGAAGTTTTGAATCTGCAGAATAATTTGGAATTATCTATTGGTGATATAGGCTGTGGTTACGGTGCTCTTGCCGAGTATATTTCACAAAAGTATTCCACCAAAAACATACACTACTTTGGTTACGATATATCAAAGGAATTAATAAAATATTGCCATCAAAACTATAATCTAAACTGGGCCGAGTTTAGCGTTGGTTCTAAACCTCATAGGTATCTTGATATTTGTTTGATGTCAGGAACATTTAACCTGACCGCAACTAAAAGTTTGTCCAACTGGGAAGACCATATTTTCAAAAACTTAACTGAATGTTGGCTCAGCACTGAGAAGGCACTAATTTTTAATTTACAAACGAGTGACATCGCACATATTTCTAGTGGAAATATTTTTTATGGGGAGAAAAGCAGTATAGTAAGTCGTTGCAATAATTTGTTTGGCCCCACCTTCTTTGTCAACCACATAGATCTCCCCTATGACACTACCTTCGTCGTACAAAAAATATTATAAGATAAGTTAATTTTCCGAAATCACGAACATCTCAATTGATTGATCGACTTTTTGGCTTCACTCACTACGTCACATTATTTTTTATGTCGAATATTTTTGACTTGTTGCACTAATTCATCAGCCCGCCGTTTCGACATTCCAAACTGCTTTCTTAGCTCTTCAAGATCCTCTTTTTCCGAGTTGTCTAAAATGCCGTCCAAGAGTGCCTTGCGAACTTGGTCCTCAAAAATAATTTTTCGCCTCTCCATTTGAGCGTTGAAAGACGAAGCAATGATACCAGTAATTAACGCAACAACAACAACCCCCAGTACAGCTGAGGCCATAGCAATAAATTTACCTGCCACAGTAATCGGAGTTATATCGCCATACCCTACAGTAGTTAAGGTGATTAGCGCCCAATACATAGAGTCTGGGATGGACTGGAAGCCTGTTGGATGCGTTCTATTTTCAGCAAAATACATCAATGAAGATGAAACAATAAACACGATTACAAATAGATAAGTGGCAGCATAAAAGGATTTTCTTTCCTCAAATATAGCCTCAAACAGATCCTCCATTGCCGAGTTATAATTCGACAGCTTTAGTATTCGTAACAGTCGTAGTGTCCGCAAAACTCTCAAATCCAAGTAAGGGAAAAATGATCTCAAATAAAATGGCAATATTGATAAGAGATCGATAATTCCGCCAAAGCTAAAAATATAATTTAGTCTGTATTTACACGAAAGGAAAAAATTACAGTTTCCATGTGCCTTAATCGGTGCAGTCCACAATCTAGCTAGATATTCCAATGTAAAAACCACAACACTGAATACTTCTAGATTAAAAAAAAAATTCTTATGTGCATCGTATATCTGCGGCACTGACTCCAAAGTGACAGATATCACATTAACTAAGACCAAAGTGGTTAGAAAAGTATCTGTTCTCTTACTTACTTTATCGCCAAAATCTGCCCTCTCCAGGATTTGGTGAAGTCTTTTCTGTGCAGAAAAATATTTAGACATCCCAAAACCCATCTTTCGTTTAGGTAATTAAAGGAAGATTAAGAAACAATTTCTGACAAGTTTGCAACTCAAATTTTAAATTGCAAGTTCTCCAAGGCCTAAACGCAACAGGCGCAGATCACAGAAATATTTAGGTTAATTTTTCTCCAAACATATATATCAGCGCATAAATATGTTACGAGCCCAAGGTTCGGGTCCGTACACAGTTCGCGACAGAAAAGTACGGCTAATCCTTAGAGCGTGCCCCATTGGGATCATACATAGGCTTTATAGAAACCTCTGCACGCACCCGAATTCCCGCCACATCGATTTCATAGTTGGAAGCCAAAACATCCGCTGCAGCCTCACCTATACAGGGCACATAGCCTAAACCAATAGCCGCACCCAAGTGATGACCATAACTGCCTGAGGATAGAAACCCTACGATCTTACCGTCACGAATTACTGGCTCGTTATGATACAATAGCGGCTCAGGATCCATCAGTTTAAACTGAACCATGCGCATATTAAGCCCCATCTCTTTCTTACGCAGCACAGCGCCCCTACCGATAAAATCTGGCTTGTCAGTTTTGATAGCAAACCCAAGTCCAGCTTCCAACACATGATCTTCACAAGTGATGTCATGGCCAAAATGGCGAAATCCTTTCTCAATCCGGCAACTGTCCATCATATGCATGCCGCAAAGTTTGGCATTCAAGTTTTGCCCAGCCTCCCAAAGCGTTTCAAAAGCATGCCCCGCCATATCGGAGCTCACATAGACCTCCCAGCCCAACTCGCCCACATAGGTCACCCGGTGCACACGCGCCAAGCCCATACCCAGCTCAATTTCTTGTGCTGTCCCAAACGGGTTAGTATTATTGCTAAAATCGTTCGGCGACACCATCTCAAGTAATTTGCGAGAATTTGGCCCCATCACCGCCAAGACAGCCTCTCCAGCAGTGACATCAGTGATCACCACATTGAAGGCACCTTTATGACGCATCATCCAAGTTTGATCAGCCAACCGTGTCGCGGCAGGCGTTACCACTAAATAGGCAGTTTCAGCCATGCGGGTCACTGTGACATCAGCTTCAATGCCGGCACGCTCGTTCAGAAATTGAGTGTAAACAATCTTGCCCAAAGGCACATCATACTGTCCCCCTCCAATATAGTTCATGAAGGTGCAGGCATCGGGCCCTTCGACTCTGATTTTTCCAAAGGACGACATATCATAAAGCCCAAGGTTTTCGCGTACCGCCTTATGTTCAGCAGCCACATTTTCAAAGAAATTCTGCCGCTTCCAACTATAAGCGTAGCTTGGATCTTGGCCCTGACTGGCGAACCAATTGGCGCGCTCCCACCCGGCCAATTCTCCAAACACCGCCCCATTTTCCTTGAGATGATGATGAAATGGCGAGCGACGCACTCCGCGGGCAGTTTTCTTTTGCAAATAGGGGAAGTGATCAGCATAGAGCAGGCCCAACGTTTCCTTGGAACGCTCAAACAGATAATGTTTATTACCCTGAAATGGCTGCATGCGGCTGATATCGACATCACCCAAATCAAAAGGTTTTTGACCAGCATCCATCCATTGCGCCAAGGCCTGTCCTGCTCCACCGGCTGATTGAATGCCCACAGAGTTAAACCCGGCGGCCACCCAAACATTATCCATCTCTGGCGCGAAGCCAAGATGATATGCATCATCAGGGGTGAAGCTTTCTGGGCCATTGAAAAACGTATGGATGCCTGCTTCAGCGAGCATCGGCATCCGCCCCACGGCGGATTCCAATATAGGTTCGAAATGGTCAAAATCTTCTGGTAATTGATCAAATTCAAAATCCTGTGGAATGCCGTCCATAGCCCATGGTTTTGAGACAGGCTCAAATGCACCCAAGAGCATTTTGCCCGCGTCTTCTTTATAATAGGCGCATTCATCTGGCACCCTCAGCACTGGCATTTGAGTCAGACCTGCAATTGCCTCAGTGACAATGTAAAAATGCTCACAAGCATGCAAAGGCACGTTCACACCCAACATGCGTCCAACCTCATGGCCCCACATGCCGCCACAATTGATCACGTTTTCACAGTCAATTGAGCCACTTTCACCCTGCTCATTTTCCCATTTCACTGAAGTGATCCTGCGGCCCTGACGCGTCACGCCCATGGCTTTGGTTCGCTCTATCACCTGAGCGCCCATTTGCCGTGCGCCTTTAGCCAGCGCCAAAGCGATATTGGCTGGATCGCCCTGCCCATCCAATGGCAACCATACACCACCGGTGACACCCTCAATATTGAGGTGCTCATATTTTGCCTTCACCTCTGCGGGACTGATCTCTTCAATATCCACCCCAAAAGCGCGTGCCATGGCAGCCTGACGAAAAATTTCTTCTTTGCGTTCCTCGGTGAGGGCGACCGTGATGGACCCACAGCGCTTAAAGCCTGTGGCTACCCCAGTTTCAGCTTCCAAATTTCCATAAAGCTCTTGACTATACTTAGCCAATTTCGTCATGTTGGCAGTCGCACGCAGCTGAGCGATTAGGCCTGCCGCATGCCAGGTGGTACCAGAGGTAAGCTGTTTACGCTCCAGCAACACAACTTCTTTCCAGCCCAACTTGGCCAAATGATAGGCTACAGAACAGCCAATAACTCCACCACCAATGATAACGGCACGTGCTTTAGTAGGAATCTGAGCCATATGACCCTCCCAAAAAATTAAAGTGATGAAGCGCACAAATATGAGCCATCATGGGTACATCTGCGCAAATTTATCTTTGTAGAGGGCCACAATCGCGTTGATCCGTCCGGCCAAGTCCACCCGAAAGGCCTGCGACTGCGGGCAGAACGCATCAAAAGCTGCGCTGCCACGGCGCAGCACAGATGTCGTTTCCCTTATCCGCCAACCTTTACAGCTAAAGTTGTCCACAAAATTAACCTCTAGCTCTTGGCTGCAGCCAATATTGCTAATCGTACCAGGAGAGTAAATTGCGCCAAAGGCCAGTGTGCGCCCATCCAACACCACAAAGGTACCCTTCAGTGGCACCGAAGGTCTGCCGTTAGGTGTGACAGAGGCCACGAAGCCTAACCGCACCCCAATACAATCTATTGCAGAGGCGTTCAACATGGGTCTATGCTCTGAAGTGGTTGGACAAAGCAGTAATATGATCTGGTCCCACTTCGCAACCCCCGCCAATAATCGAAGCACCAGCCTCAGCCCAAGACTTGGCAAAGGACAAATACTCGGCAGGTCCTAAATCTGTGCGGGCTTTCAACAGATCAACCGTCGCATTTATCGAGTTGAAATCAGAATGAATGCCCGTAAATCCGTTGGCATATGCACCAAGGGTAAAGCCATGGTCAGCCAAAACTGGCAAGCCCTGCGATACCGCTTCTGGTAATGAGCAATTAATCAAAACCACTACGGGATTATACTCTCGAAGCATTGCGACCGCATCCGCCAAGGCCTCACCAGAGCGCAGTTTTGTGCCATCAGCGTCATCAACAGACAAAGACACCCACACCGGCTTACCCGTAACGCCTGCTCCCATCAATCCACCACGGGCTTGATCAATTGAGGACATCGTTTCCAGCAGGTGAAAATCAACATAATCTGCATGCAAGCGTGCCACATCCGCATAGACTTCTGCGGCCTGATCGGCCGGCGGGGATTTGTCTGGCTGGTAGGAAAATCCCTGCGGACCCAAAGACCCTGCAACCTGTCCTGATCCATGGGTATCTCGGGCAGCCACAGCCATTTCACAAGCAAATCTGGTCATTGGCTGCAAATGCTCACCCAAGCCTTTGGTCTCCAACCGATCCGGCAGAATGGAATAGGTATTGGTGGTCACAATCTCAGCACCAGCGGCAAAATATTCATCATGCAATTGGCGCACCATACCTGGCATGTCTAACAGGGCTTGCATCGACCACAGGTCAGTCGCCTTGCCCGCTCGTTTCACCAATTCTTGGCCCATGCCACCATCAAGAATCATCATGTTTCGTTTCCTACTTTTCCAAAATCAATTTCAGCAAAAATCCAAACTCCAGGCCTTTGCAAAAGATGACCCAACACCTCTGAATTTACCCCCGCAACCGCGCGTTGCTTGGGTCCCAAAGTGGCTGGTCCTCTTGCACCACCGCCTTGCAACGTTGGCCAAAAATCTCAACCTCAACTTCAGTGCCAGCCACAGCCAGATCTGGCCGCACCATACCCAGTGCAATCGATTTTCCAACTCGGTGGCCAAAATCGCCAGAGGTCGTTTCTCCAACCACTTTGCCCGCATGCCAAATCGTCGACATATATGGCGCATCCGAAGCACCCGCATCGATAATTAGCGTTGCAAACATCTTTTTACTGCCCTGTTGTTTTTCGTTTTGCAATGCAGCTTTTCCGGGAAAATCCTGAGGTTTGTCTAGTCTTACAAACCGTCCAAGACCACCTTCCAATAGACTGTAATCTGTGGACAGATCACCTTTCCAAGCTCTGTACCCTTTTTCAACCCGCAAACTGTTGAGAGCATACATGCCAAAAGGCTTAGCACCGGCGACGATCACCGCGTCATACAATGTAGGAATCTTAGCGTTTTCCGCATGAATTTCCCACCCCAATTCACCGGCAAAAGACACCCGAAGCAAAGCACAAGCCTGTCCCGCGACAGTGGCTGTTTGATGGCTCAACCATCCAAGGCTCAAATCCGCATCTGTACCCATGGCGGTTAGGACATCTCGTGCTTTTGGTCCAGTGACAATCAGAGTTGAATACGAGGTTGTGTGATCCGTTAGGCTAACACCCTCGGGCAACCCCACACTAAGAACATCAAAATCATGCCATTGTGCAGTAGCGGCAGTGATCAAAGTGAAATGATCTTCGCCGTGGCGCACAACTGACATCTCCGTCAAAATCCGTCCACGGTTGTCTGCAAAATAAGCGAGGTTCATGCGCCCAACTTTAGGCAAGCCACCAGTGATCAAGCTCCGTAGATATTCTGCGGTTCCCACACCTGTAAGATTAAAACGGCTAAAGCCCGGCAGATCCAACACGCCGCAATTGTCGCGAACGTTCTCAGCCTCTTGTTTTATACACACCGCCCAAGGGCCTTCGCGCTCCCAAGTATGCGTCGCCTCCAAAGATATGTCATCGCCCGGCTGAGCAAACCAATTGGCTCGCTCCCAGCCATTATAAGCCCCCATAACACCTCCAGCAGCGATCACCTTATGATGCACTGGTGAGAGTTTTTTGTCGCGTGCAGCAGGCCATTCGTGATGGGGGAAGTGCATGGCGTATTCATGGCCATAAACTTCCATAGCTTTTCTATCACAGTAATCTTGATCTGTATAATCTGTGAAACGGCGCGGATCGATGGCCCACATGTCCCATTCGGTTTCGCCTTCGGTGATCCATTCGGCCAGCACCTTACCTGCGCCGCCGCCCTGGGTGATGCCAAAGGTAAAGACACAGCCCTCATAAGCGTTTTTAACGCCCGGCATGGGACCCACCAACGGCAAACCATCCGGAGCATATGGGATCGGGCCGTTAATCACCCGACCCACCCCTTGCGAACCCAAGATTGGAACCCGCGCCATGGCATCCTCAATATACCATTCCAACCGTTCCAGATCATCGGGATATAGCTGAAAGCTGAAATCTTCAGGCATGGGATCTTCGGGAGTGATCCAATGGGCCTTACAATTGCGCTCATAAGGGCCAAGGTTCAGGCCATGCTTGTCTTGGCGCAGATAATACGACGAATCTACATCGCGCAGCAGAGGCACTTTGCGGCCATTAGCCTCGGTCCATTTCTTAAGCTCTGGAATTTCTTCGGTCAGAAAATACTGGTGGCTCATTACTGTCATAGGCACCATACGACCGCCATAGGGTTTGAACCATTCCCCCACACGTTGAGCATAATATCCGGCGCAATTTACCACTTTTTCGCAACGTATGTCGCCCTTGTCGGTGTGAACAATCCACTCATCACCAACTTGCGTCACACCTGTGGCTGGGCAAAACCTTTGGATGCTAGCACCCAGATCCCGTGCACCTTTGGCCAAAGCTTGTGTCAGCTGTGCCGGATCAATATCACCATCGTCTGGATCCCAAAGCCCACCAGCAAGATCATGGGTTTCCAAAAACGGATACGCGTCCTTCATGTCCGACACTGACATCATCTCAATGTCCAAGCCTTGATAGCGTCCCATCGTGCGAGCGCGCTCAAACTCAAGCATCCGGTTTTTGTCATGTGCCAAACGAATGGAGCCGGTCACATGATAATTCATTGGATAGTTCACCGCATCCGCCAGCCCCGCATAAAGGCCCAGAGAATAGCGTTGCATGTTCATCACCGCCCAACTCGTACTGAACGAGGGGCAGTTGCCCGCTGCGTGCCAAGTAGATCCTGCCGTAAGCTCGTTCTTTTCAAGCAGGACGCACTCAGTCCAGCCCGCTTTGGCCAAATGATACAATGTCGACACGCCAACAACGCCGCCGCCAATGATAACAACCCGTGCTGTGGTTGGAAAATCGCTCATCATGGTCTCCCTCAATCGATGATCAAACGGGCTGCAAGCCCACCGAATAGAATTGCCATTAATTTATTCAAAAAGCCTACGCGCACTCTCAAGGCGCCAACAAAATAACCAGACGCCGCGCCAAGACATATGACAAACACAAAGCCATTTGCCAAAAAGACTGCTCCAAGAACCAGAATTTGCGCCCAGATCGGGCCATTCTGAGGATCGATAAACTGTGGGATGAAGGCGAAGATAAACAGGGCAGTTTTAGGGTTTAACAAGTTGGTGATAAATCCCCGCCGCAGAGTCACGTTGAACACTTTTGCCATGGCTGACTTGCCAAAGGCAGCACCCAGAGCTGTATATCCGCTGTAGGACAGAGCCGTTGGCATGATCATGGTCATCTGCTCCCAAATAGGCACACTGGTTGCACAAATTGGCTGAAGGCTGCCAAATATCCCGCCACTGATTTCGCATTTATGCTGGCAATGGCCAAAGCCCAGCCATAGATTAATCCCACAGCTGGATTCAACTTCGGCGGGGTTGCAGCTATAATCCAGCCACGTACCCAGAGAAAGATTAAGAATGCCGCGCCAATAAATTTTACCATAGTAAATGCTGTAGGTGAGGCCACCAACAGCGCAGATATGCCATGGGCTGACAGCAGCGAAAATGCAGTTGCTTGGGTTAGAATCGTCAGCACGCCCCAAAGACCCCGGCGCAGGCCAAAGCTCATGCCATTGCACATGCAGTTGACCGCATTTGGTCCAGGCGTGACAACAAACACTGCCCAGAAGCTCGCGAATATGATCCAGCCCTGTAATGACATTAATACACCGGTGGGGCGATGACCCAGATCACCTTACAGGGTTCGTCAGCAGGATTTTCCCAGCGAACCTGCTCACCCTTTATACGAAAACTGTCGCCCGGGAACAAAGAAAAATCAGCGTCTCCAATCCAAATTTTTAGTCGACCAGACAAAATATAGCCAACCTCTTGTGTCGGGCGTGACACAGCGGGAAACAGCTTTGCTCCCGGTTCGAAGGTGGAGTGCAGCATTTCAAAATCGTCAGTCAAATCTGGTGACAGCAACTCTTCTACCAGCCCCGCCTCACGGCTGCCAATGGGTCGTCGGCTGTCTTTGCGCACCACAAATCCCGCTTCATCCACCGGTGCAGGACCCGCACCAAACAACGAAGATACGGAGATATCAAGCGCTTTGGCCAGATATCGCAGATCATTGACACCCGGCTCTGACTTGTCTCGCTCAACTTGGCTCAACCATCCAACGGATCGGCCAAGGATATCGGACAAGTCCACAAGTGTCAGACCCCGCGCTTTGCGCAAAGCCCGAATATCGGCACCAAGGGTGGCTGTGTCTGATCTCGTTTGATACATGATATGAAATTATTCCTCGTTTTTTGACAATTGCACGAGTTAGTGAAAAAAATCAAGAAAATTTCACAAGCTTTAACGTGCAAAGACCGTGGCAAGAATTTCAGCCAGAGCATCGGCATCGAGCACGGTAAATGCATCAAATTGATCGCTGTCGATATCCAACACCGCCAGCAATGTACCGGCACGGTCCCAGACCGGCAAAACCAGCTCCGAACGGGTGGAATTGGCACAGGCGATATGGTCCGCAAAGGCCCTCACATCCGGAACCAATTGCGTCTCCCCGAGCCGCGCCGCCGCCCCACAAACACCGCGTGTGAATGGGATTTGCAAACAACCATGCCCGCCTTGATAGGGTCCGATCTTAAGTATTGCCGGCGATGTCACTCGGTAAAATCCGGTCCAGTCAAAACGGTCATCACTGTGATGCAGTTCACATACAACCGTGGCCATCAGCGCGATCACATCGTCTTCGCCCTCGGTCAAGCTGGCTATGGTTTTGATAAGGGAAGTATAATCAACTTGAGACATTGGTAGGTCTCTCACAAACGCTCAATCGCAATGGCCGTACCTTCGCCACCACCAATGCAAATCGCAGCCACTCCACGTTTAAAATCATGCCGCTCTAAAGCGTTCAGCAACGTCACAATAATTCTCGCACCAGAAGCACCGATTGGATGTCCCAAAGCACAGGCACCGCCGTAGATATTCACAACATCAGGGCTCAGCGCCATCTTGTGCATAAAGGCCATTGGGACCACTGCGAAGGCTTCATTCACCTCCCAGAGATCAACATCCGAAACGCTCCAGCCCAGTTGATCCAAAAGCTTGCGCGCGGCAGGTACCGGCGCAGTTGTAAACCAACCGGGCGCTTGCGCATGGCTCGCATGACCCATGATACGCGCCTTTGGTGCAAGGCCTCGCACATCGGCGGAGGTTTGGTTGGCCAAAACAAGGGCTGCAGCACCGTCTGAAATCGAAGAAGAATTGGCCGCGGTAACCGTTCCGCCTTCACGAAACGCGGGTTTCAGATGTGGAATCTTTTCAGGGCGCGCATTGCCAGGTTGTTCATCCACACCAATCTGCACCGTGCCCTTGCGCGTGGTCAAAGACACCGGCACAATTTCAGCAGCAAAAGCACCGCTGGCTTGGGCCGCCACCGCGCGCTCCAAAGAACGCAGCGCATAGGCGTCTTGTGCCTCGCGGGTGAATTGGAAGTGCTTAGCGCAATCTTCAGCAAATGTGCCCATAAGCCGACCCTGATCATAGGCATCTTCGAGACCATCCAGAAACATGCTGTCTTGAACCTGCCCATGACCCAACCGCGTGCCGCCGCGCATTTTCGGCAGGAGGTATGGCGCTTGCGTCATGCTTTCCATGCCACCTACAACTATGACTTGATTGCGAGCCATAGTTAGCTGGTCATAGCCCATCATTGTGGTTTTCATGCCAGAACCGCACATTTTGTTGACCGTGGTAGCTGGTACGCCCTCCCCGAGGCCAGCTGCGAACCCTGCTTGTCGCGCCGGTGCTTGACCTTGGCCTGCGGGTAAAACACAGCCCATCAAAAGCTCATCGACCTGCTCAGGAGAAACTTGTGCCGCCTCAAGTGCAGCTGCAATCGCCACACCCCCCAACTGGCTGGCTGGCGCATCTGCGAAGGTACCCTGTAATCCACCCATAGGCGTCCGAGCGGTTCCAAGAATATAAACTGTTTCCATCACAAACCCCAATTCAACACTGTTTGATAACTTATGCATTGCTCCGCCCCCTCGACACAAGGGTGGGCATCATCCGGGCTGTTGTGTCGCAATCTTGTCGGAAGCTCTCGCCACTGCTGGTAAAGTCGCTATGATTAATCAACAATTGATTTATTGAGGCACTTGATCCCATGCGTGACTTCCACCTTCCCGGCCGTTCTGCGGTTTATGCAACCAACGGCATGTGCGCAACGTCGCATCCCTTAGCCACCACCGCAGCTCTCGACATCTTAAAATCTGGTGGAAACGCAGTCGATGCTGCCATTGCTGGCGCTGTGTTGCTGGGTATTTGTGAGCCACAGATGACCGGTTTGGGCGGTGACATGTTTGCACTCATTCAAAAAGACCCAAGCGCCGATGTTGTGGCGCTCAATGGATCGGGGCGCGCGCCACAGGCTGCAAATGCAACAGCCTTACGGGCCAAAGGGTTGAGCACCATGCCGCTGCACAGCGCTGAGGCCGTTACAGTTCCCGGCGCAGTGGACGGATTTTGCCGCATGGCAGAGGATTTCGGGAACCTAAGTTTGGGCGACATAATTGCCCCTGCTATTCACTACGCCCGCACTGGTGTCCCAGTGGCACCAAGGGTCGCCTTTGATTGGGACCTCAGCGCTACATTGTTGCAAGGCACCGCTCGGGACAAATTCCTAATTGCAGGCGCAGCCCCAAAAGTTGGCCAACTCTTTGCGTCGCCCTGCCAAGCAGATGCGCTAGAGTGCATCGCGGCCAAAGGCCGCGATGGCTTTTACGCCGGAGCAGTCGCCAAAGATATGGTCGCCAGCCTTCAAGCCATTGGTGGCAGCCACAGCTTGGAGGATTTTGCAGCAACCAAAGCCACCTATGGCACACCTCTGCGCAGCAGCTACCAAGGGATTGAGATGCTAGAGCATCCGGCCAATGGCCAAGGCGCAACGGCGCTGTTGATGCTCAATATGATGAAACATTTTGACATCGCCAATATGGATCCATTTGGTGCCGAGCGCGCCCACATTGAGGCAGAAATCTCGAAACTGGCTTATGACGCCCGCAATCGTTTTATTACTGATGCGGATTACACTACACGCATCGCACATATGTTGGCCGCCGAAACCGCCACAAATCTGGCGGCTTTGATTGATCCAAGCCGCTCTATGGCAGACCCTTCCACTTTGTCCGAGGCCGTTCATAAAGACACCATCTATATCACTGTCGTGGATAAAAATCAGATGGCAGTTTCGCTGATTTATTCCATCTTCCATGCCTTCGGCTCTGGCATTGCCTCCGAGAAGTACGGCATCTTATTTCAAAATCGAGGTGCGGGCTTTACCCTAGAGCAGGGCCATCCCAATGAGCTGGCAGGCGGCAAACGCCCAATGCACACAATCATACCCGGCATGCTGGCCGAAAATGGCAGGGTGACAATGCCATTCGGCGTTATGGGCGGAGCATATCAGCCCAACGGCCACGCTCGCTTGCTGTCAAATATGGTTGATTTCGGCATGGACAATCAAACAGCCATTGATGTGCCAAGATGTTTTTCTGACCTAGGCCTGATGAAAGTGGAACGCGGCTACGCATCACAGGTGCATCAAACCCTTGCTGACATGGGTCACAAAGTTGAGATTCCAGCTGGACCAATTGGGGGTGCTCAAGCAATCTTAATTGGTAAAGATGGCGTTCTACAAGGCGCATCCGATCCTCGAAAAGATGGCTGTGCCTTGGGATATTAAAGGCTGGAAGCCTTAATTGAGCTGAAACTGTAGCGGATAGGCTCCGTTTTCGAATGGGCCAAATATATCTTCAATATCGGGATGATCCACCGGATCGCCCGATACATCCGCCATCAAACTTTGCTCAGAGACATAGGCAATGTAATAGCTTTGATCATTTTCAGCCAGTAGATGATAAAACGGCTGATCTTTAACGGGCCGCGCCTCTTCGGGAATCGCCGCGTACCATTCATCGGTATTAGAAAACTCTGGATCCACATCGAAAATAACGCCCCGAAAGGGGTGTTTTTTATGGCAAACCACTTGGCCCAGATAATATTTCGCTTCAGCTTGCACGATGCACCCTTTTCTAGAGGCCTTCTCTTACTTGATTTATGCCTGAAATGTCTATGCGTTCAAGACAATTTGATTGAGCCAAGACCCGAGACACCAATTCGCTAAGCTCCCAGTGTGTTTAGACATTCATATTGTTGCAAAATCGTTTTGGAATTGGTATGTTTTCCTTAATAAACTAAGAACAATATTAAAAATAGCGAGAGGCACCATGAGCAGTATCCTTCGCGCCTTGATTTTGGTGACCCTGCTGGCCGGGTGTTCCTTTCCTGGCGGCAATGTGAATGCACCCAGAAATTTAGACAATGCTTGTTCAATTTTGGATCAAAGACGCAGTTTTCTTCCCGCATTTAAGGCCGCCAAACGCAAACATGGTGTTCCAATTTCTGTGCAAATGGCAATTATTTGGCAGGAAAGCAAATTCAAGGCCAAGGCTAAAACCCCGCGCAAATATACGCTTTGGGTGATCCCTACTGGCCGTCAAAGTTCGGCCTATGGCTATTCACAGGCTCTGGATGGCACATGGAAGGAATATAAAGCAAGTACCGGGCGTTGGGGCGCCAGCCGCACCAGCATTCGCGATTCTGCTGACTTTATAGGCTGGTATATGGCTCGCACCCGTCGCGATCTTGGCATATCCATGTCAGATACGCGCAACCAATATTTAGCATATCATGAGGGCCGCTCCGGATACCGTCGCGGGTCTTACAAAGCAAAACGCTGGCTGCTGAATGTTGCAAATAAACTAGAAGATCGCGCGATTATGTATCACGTTCAATTGCAGCGCTGCGACAAAACCTAACAACAAAAGTGGGTTAAATTAGCCCGCTTTAATTTGCCCGCCTCTGCATTTCTGCTTGTATGTTGAATAGGATGCTTGGCATCTTGTGACCTTGCGTCCAATCTCCCAAAACGATCTGAGTTTTACTGCCGGAATTATCATCGACGACCCATTGATGCAGTTGCACAGGATTATCAGTGAAGACCAATTGTATAAACCCATATTCAGGACGATCAGGATCTTGCAGTGTAATCAAGGTGCGAGGACCATCGCTGGTATGTGCCACCACCATATCACGCCGCGCCAAATCAACTTTGCGCTCAAGAACCAAGCTCAAAGGTGTTTGGTTAAGTGGGAAGCGGGTTGGCTCAGAATTAGCCTTGGGATCAAACACCGCCACCTGCCCGCCACCGACAACAACCAAGGCCAGATTAGGGGGATCATATTCAAACCGAATTCTGCCGGGCCGTTTGATGTACATTCGCCCCGAGGATTGATTACCATCGTCACTGTTTTGATTGAATGCAGCCTCAGCGGAGGTCATCGCATTAAAGTAAGAAGACACCGCGTCCAAGCTAAGCTTTTCGGCTGACGCGGGCGCTGCGACCAGCAACATGATGACAATAAATTTTTTCATGATTCATCCTACCGCGATATGACATAGCGCCGAAAGCCCGCTCCTCTCACAATTACGTCAGGACGGGGCCTTTGGCAAAACTTTGCTAGTTTTGTTCAGGCATCAATATCTCACGTTTGCCAACATGGTTGGCCGCGCTGACCAATCCATTATCTTCCATTTGCTCGACCAAACGCGCCGCCTTGTTATATCCAATCGCCAATTTGCGCTGGATGTAACTGGTGGAGCATTTCCGATCTTTGGCTACGATCTGTACAGCAGTGTCATAGAGCGCATCTTCCATATCGGTATTGCCGCCCAGCCCCAAGATAGCATCAATGTCGCTCTCTTTGTCATCGATGGAGCCCTCAACGACACCCGAAAGATAGGTCGGCGGTCCGAAGGCTTTGAGATGGTTGACTACGTCTTCGACTTCTTCATCGGAACAAAACGGCCCATGCACCCGCGTAATCTTGCCACCTCCAGCCATATAAAGCATGTCGCCCATGCCCAAAAGCTGCTCTGCGCCCATTTCACCTAGGATCGTGCGACTATCGACTTTTGACGTCACCTGAAACGAAATTCGTGTGGGGAAGTTAGCCTTGATGGTACCGGTGATCACATCCACAGAAGGCCGCTGTGTCGCCATAATAATATGAATACCAGAGGCTCGCGCCATTTGCGCCAAACGCTGGATACAGGCTTCAATTTCCTTGCCCGCCACCATCATCAAGTCAGCCATCTCATCCACGATCACCACAATATATGGCAATGTCTCCGGCTCAAATTTTTCCGTTTCAAACAGTGGTTCGCCAGTGCCGTCATCAAAACCGGTTTGCACGGTACGGCTGAACATTTCACCCTTAGACAAAGCATCTTTCACCCGGCTGTTGTAACCATCAATATTTCTTACGCCATTTTTGACATTTTGCGGTAGCGATCTTCCATCTCGCCAACAGTCCATTTCAAAGCAACTACGGCCTTCTTTGGATCCGTAACAACAGGGCTAAGCAGATGCGGAATGCCGTCATAGACGCTCAATTCCAGCATCTTGGGATCAATCATGATCATTCGGCATTCATCAGGCGTCAAACGATAAAGCAACGATAAAATCATTGTATTGATTGCCACAGATTTACCGGAGCCCGTAGTCCCCGCGATCAGTAAGTGAGGCATTTTCGCGAGGTTGGCCACGATAGGCTCACCACCAATATCTTTGCCCAAAGCCAAGGGCAGGCGCATAGTCGCATCCCCAAATTCACGGGCAGAAAGAATTTCACGCAAAGCGCACATTTCGCGGTGTTCATTGGGTAGTTCAATCCCAATGACTGAACGGCCAGGAACGGTACTCACCCGAGCTGAAAGCGCCGACATTGAGCGCGCAATATCGTCAGACAGGCCGATCACTCGGCTGGCTTTCAAGCCTGGCGCAGGTTCCAGCTCATACATAGTTACAACCGGACCCGGGCGCACACTGACAATCTCGCCCTTGACGCCATAGTCGTCCAAAACGCTTTCCAGCATACGCGCATTGGCTTCCAACGCATCGTCACTCAGCACATGGCGCTCGATGGATGATGGGCTCATCAAAAGTCGAAGTGGCGGTTTTTCGTAAGTTTTCTCAGAGCTCAAAGGCTCAAATTCCAATTTAGGCTGAGCTTCTGCAATCGCCTGAGCTGACGGTTGAATTGGTCGTTTTAAGGCATGCTGTACAACTTGTTTCGGCTGCGCCGTGAGCGGTGGCTCAACCGGATAGGACTGAATTTGAATTTCGAAATCTGCAAGATACTCATCGTCCAGAATGTCCGTATCGTCCTCCATAAATGGCGCTTCCGATACCGGATGCTGCAAAACCATTGGCACAGGCCCCATCGGGCGGCCCGGTTTTGTGGTAACAATAGGGATTTGATCTTGAGCTGTCAAAACAGCCTGCGGATCGCGGGAGCGAATAGCATCCGCAATCTTGCCGCGAATGCGGTCCTCAAACGAATCTTCAGACGTGCCCTGAATGTTTGCTTGCAATTGCGGTTCTGGGTTAAGCTCAGGCGTTCTTTTTAGCATAGTCGGCACGCGAGCAAAGAGTGATTTCGACACCCACGGCTCAACGGGCAACGGCAAAGCTGCAGAAGTCGTGGGCATCTCTGGGTTGGCACGAATTACTGACGCGACGCGGGCAGCTTCGCTGCGCGATACGGGATTGAAGTTTGGTTCACGTTGCAATTGCGCGCGGTTTTCCTGACGGCTTCGTAGCCCCTGCGCCCCACGCGACACACCGCTTGAAAGCAAAAACAACACAAACATCACAAACCGGCTGCCCGCCAAGCTGATGGCACGAAAACTGGTTTTGATTTCACCAAACACTAGCCCCATCACATAGCCCCCCAGGAGCAAGACCAGAGTCCCTAAAATCAATGCAACGATATTGGCACCCAATGCCGCTGATCCAGGCAGGATTTGCAATAGCATGAATAAAACTGTGTCACCAAATAGACCGCCCATTGAAAAACTATGGGCCCAGCTGGATATTGGGTTGAGAGTTGCCGCATAAAGAGAGCACAGGGCCCAGAAGATTGGAGCATAAATCAACCGCATCAACATGCGGTCGGCCCCCAGATGCGTGATCAAACGCAATCCCCATGCCACAAAGGCAATCGGTATACCCCAGCTTCCAAGTCCCATGATTTTGATCAAAGGTGCCGAAATTATGGCGCCAATTTGGCCTGCCCAATTTGCGATCTCACGCCCGCCTGAGGCGATCCAGACAGAATCTTCTGGCGAATAGCTAGCAAGGGCGAGTGCAAACACAACACCTACCGCTAAAATCACTAAACCAAGAGCCTCAACGCCCCGCCTTTCTAAAAAAGCTTGGGTCGATGCGTCCAAAAGCGGATCACGTCCGCGGGTTGGATAAGCCATTTATACCTCAACATCATTTATACAGACAGTCGCGCATAAGAGTTAACCCGCGCTGCATTTCTTCTTTTGGAGCCACCAAAGCGACTCGGACGTAGCCAGACCCAGGGTTCTGCTCGTTTGCGACTTGCCCCAGATATGATCCTGGTAGCACCCGCACCCCTGTTTCGGTCCAAAGTTTCACTGCTGCAGCTTCATCGTCTTCGACTGGCAACCACAAGAAAAACCCGGCTTCTGGCGAATTATAGGACTGAATCTCGGCAAAAATGTGGTCCGCCGCCTCAAATTTGCCACAATAGAGTTGCCGGTTGGCAACAACGTGATCTTCATCTGCCCATACCTTAGCAGAAACATGCTGAATAGGTCCAGCGATAGGACAGCCCGCATAAGCGCGCAGCTGCTTGATTCGTGAAATATTTTTACGACCCGAGGCCACAAAGCCAGATCGAAGCCCCGGCAAGTTTGAACGTTTTGACAAAGAATGGAACGCCACAACCCACTCAGGATCAGCACCCATCCTTGCTGCAACCTCTAAGGCACCCGGAGGTGGGGCGTTGCGATAGATCTCACTATAGCATTCATCGGCAAAGATTTTGAAGTCATAGGTCTCAGCTAATGTGATCAAGCGCGCCCAATATTCCGCACTGGCGACAGCGCCCTGCGGGTTGGACGGAGAGCATAAAAAAAAGGCTGATGTCTCGTTCAACTCGGCCGGTGTCAACGCGTCAAGATCTGGCAAAAATCCCGTTTGAGCGTGCGCTGGAAGGTAAACTGACTGCGCGCCCACAGCCATAGCTGCAACCGTATAAACTTGATAAAATGGGTTTGGAATTAGAATTTTAGACCCGGTAGGACAAAGTGCAACAACAGCATTAAACAGCCCTTCTCTTGTGCCATTAAGTGCCATAATTTGGGCGCCGGGATCCAAATCGATGCCATAGCGGCGTTGCAGAAATCCAGAGATAGACCCGCGCAATTCCAGTGTGCCGTTGTTGTCAGGATAGCTGTTGAATTGTCCTAAAGCGTCGTTCAGAGTTGGACCAACCCACTCGGGAAATTTATGCTTAGGCTCCCCAATGGTCATATTGATGACCTCACCGCCCGCCGCATGCCCGTCCAGCAAGGCGCGCAAACGCGGCCAAGTAGCTGTGGGCAAAGCATCAAATCGGTTGGGCATCATGAATTAAATCCTCTTAATTACTGAATTAGGCCAGCCAGCGCGCCACTTCAAATCGAAAAGCAGCATTATACCAAAGCATTTTCCACCGCCGCCCCAAGCCGGAGTAGGTGATGCTCTTGCATCGGTGAGCAAACCAACATTAATCCACAAGACGGAACTCCTGTCGGCAAGGTCAAAGCGCAGGCGCCCATCAAGTTCCCAATGCGCGTGTTTCTCAACGCCAAGAGGTTTTCATTAACATAATAGTCGTGATCTTGGCCCAGCCGCTCGACATTAGGCGGCAAGATCGGCGAACTGGGCATCAGCACTGCATCAAAGCCCACCGTCTCCACGTAATAGGCTTCACGCAGCCGATCTAATTCCAGCCAAGCGGCCACATAATCCGCCGCTGAAACCTGAGCACCACTGCGAAATCGCAAAAGAATTTCAGAAAACATTGCGTTGGGATTGGCCTCAATCTGATCCTTCCAAGTCCCATAAGCCTCTGAGGCAAACAACACCCCTGACAGCGCCAAGGCGGCCTGTGCTTCTGGAATTTTCACCCGTTCCACCACAGCCCCCATCCGGCGCAATCGATCCACTGCAGTGTTGAAGGCAACCAAAGGTGCCTCGCGGATATCATCAAAAGCGGATGTGTCACAAATGGCAAACCTGCGGCCTTCCAAAGTGGCATTGGTGAGATCCACCGGCTTACTGCCCTCCAGAGCGGCCAGCGCAAGGGCTGCATCCTCAACCGATCGGCATAGCGGTCCCACCGTATCAAACCGCGCACAGAGCGGCAAAACGCCCTGCAACGAAATCCGCCCGCTGGTTGTTTTCAACCCCACCAAATCATTCCACGCCGCTGGTATCCGCACCGATCCACCCGTATCTGAGCCAATTGCCAAGGGAGCTAAACCAAAGGCCACAGAGGCCGCAGCCCCCGAAGATGACCCGCCGGAAACCGCCATATAATCATTCACACAGGGTGGCGTGGCGGTGCAGGGGTTGTGGCCAAGGCCAGAAAACGCCAGCTCCGACATATGGGTTTTCCCAAGACACACCAAACCTAAAGCTGTGGCTGTGCGCAACACTTCGCAATCCGCATTCGGCACACGGTCTTTGAGCAAAAGGCTGCCCGCCTCGGTGGCAATTCCAGCGCTGTCAAAAAGATCTTTCCAGGATACTGGTACCCCATCGAGAGCCGATTTACGCAGCCCGAGCCTGGCGCGCTTCGCGGAGCCTGCCGCCTCAGTCAAGGCGCGTTCATGGGTTACAACCGTATAAATGCGATCTGCAAAAGGATGCGCATCAATCGCGTCCAGATAGGTTTTCGCCAAAGCCACAGGATCAATGTCACCCTTACCAATTGCGCGGCCCAAAGCTGCGGCGCTCATCGTTAACCATCTTTGCATAGGTCATCCTCCTGATTTGCTCCCACGCTAACGATGTCGCACCCCCTCGACAATATCCCTTTGCTGCCCCATGTCTTAATTATGGTTTATGACATTATCATTGTGGGCGGCGGGCTAAATGGGATCACCCTGGCCTTGGCGCTGGACAGTGCTGGAATTCGCACCGCTGTAATTGACAAACATAAGCCTGCCACTGCTCTCAAAAATGGCTTTGACGGCCGATCCTACGCATTGGCCGCAGCGAGCCAAAAAATGCTTGAGGTTCTGGGCCTATGGGACGAGCTGGCGGATAATGCAGAGCCCATGTTGGAAATCAAAGTCAGTGATGGCTTTGTGGAAGAAACCCCGTCGTCCTTTATTATGGAGTTTGGGCAGGAAGATTTCAGCCAAGGCCCCATGGGATATATGATTGAAGATCGGCATTTGCGCGCGGCTTTGCACAATGCTCTGAAGCGCTCTTCTGTAGTCACCATGTCGGACTGCGAAATCTTAACGCAAACCATCCACCCCACACATGCCGCAGTAGCAATGATCTCAGGCGCTACCTTGACCGCAGCACTCTTAGTCGGAGCGGATGGACGCAACTCATCTATAGCCCAGGCCGCCGGATTAACCCGTGCGGGTTGGGATTACGGGCAATCCTCTTTGGTCTGTGCCATAGCACATGACAGGCCGCACAATGGTATTGCGCACCAATATTTCATGCCATCTGGTCCATTGGCAATCCTGCCCTTAACCCAAAATCGTAGTGGCATTGTCTGGACCGAGAAAACCGAAACAGCGCAGAACATTCACGCGCTGAATGATGTGGATTATCTGGATGTCTTGCGCCCAAGATTTGGCACGTTTTTGGGCGACATCTCTCTGGCCGGTGACAGATATATCTACCCTCTGTCTCTCTCAACCACCCACAGAATGATCGCATCACGGGTGGCTTTGGTGGGGGATGCGGCCCATGCGGTGCACCCTATCGCAGGCCAAGGCCTCAATTCAGGATTCAAAGATGTGGCCGCCTTAGCACAAGTACTATGTGACACAAAACGCAGGGGTCAAGATCTAGGAATTCATACCTCACTTGAAGAATATCAACGCTGGCGCGGCTTCGACAACGCTTTGCTGTGCACCGCCACCAATACTTTCAACCGTCTCTTCTCGAACGACAACCCGGTCATGCGCGGCTTGAGAGATTTGGGCTTGGGCTTGGTCAATAATACGCCCGCGTTGCGCCAGGCATTTGTAGCCAATGCTGCCGGAGTGGCCGGTGATGTACCAAAACTGTTACGTGGAGAGCCGCTTTAAAACTCAATCAATCTCGCGGGCTTCACTGACCAACATAATCGGAATGCCATTGCGAATTGGATAGGCTAAATGCGCCGATTTTGAGATCAATTCCTGTTGTTTGGCGTCATATTTCAAAGGCGCGCCAGTCTGCGGGCAGATCAAAGCCTCTAGCATTCTTCCATCGATATCACTCATTGTAGAAAGTCCTCATCAGCCCCACCGCGCAGGGCGAATTCTATTAATGTTGTCAGAGTTTCGCGACGTGTGCTCAGGCTTGGCGCTTCAAGCAAAGCTTGTTTATCTTCCGGCTCAAACGGGCAGAGCATCGACAAAGAATTGATCAACAACTCATCATCCGCCTCCTGCATCATTTCCCAATCCGTCGAAAGCTGTCTATCATCAAAGTATCGCTTCAGAGCCGCCATAAACACCGAACGTTCAAAGCTGTCATCGCGTTCGGCCTTACCTAAGTCACGCTCAAACCCTTCCCATGTCACGTGACAGCGGCGATAGGGGGCAAAGCCCTCAACCTCTTCTATGATGCGAAATCGGCTCATCCCAGAAAGCGTGACCATGTAGCGGCCATCTTCAGTTTCAGAGAATTGGTTTAAACGCCCCACGCAGCCAATGGAATGCAGCTTTGTCTCACCGCCACGCGATTGATAAGGCTGCACCATGCCAATGAAACGGCTAGAGGTTTTCATGCAATCTTCAATCATGCTGAGATAACGTGGTTCGAAAATATGCAAAGGCAGCTTAGCCCGCGGCAACAAAAGTGCTCCCGGCAAAGGGAACACGGGGATCACATCGGGTATATCATATCTGATTTTCATGAATCTAAACTAGCTCGGCTGCTGGATCATGCAAATATTAATGATGATAATTTGCGGCGACCATTTAAAACAACTGGATCATTTGCAGGCAGCGCGTCAAACACGGTGAACAACTGCGCTTTGGCCGCGCCATCATTCCAGTCACGGTCCCTACGAAACAGTTCCAACAATTGTTCAACGGCCGCCTCTGCGTCACCGCCAGCGTGCAGCGCCGTTGCTAGTTCAAGCCGCGCCTGATGATTGTCAGAATCAGCATCCACTGCGGCCTTAAGCTCATCCAACGGGCCCGCGTTGGCAGCTTGTTTGGCCAATTCCAATTGTGCGTGCACGGATTCCAACTCAGGTGCTTGGCTGATCTCTGCCGGTGCGCCGTTCAAAATCGCCTCAGCTTGCTCCAAATCATTCAAAGCCAAATAGGACTGTACCAAGCCCGCATAGGCCCCCACGTTCGCGGGCTCTTCTTCAAGAACAGCCGCAAAGGTTTGCGCCGCATCTTCGGCCGCGCCTTCGGCCAGCATTTCTTGAGCGGCAATCACCGCATCGGCCAAGCCACCATCTTCCACACCACCACCACCCATGGCGGCAACACGGTCGACAAAAGCTTGAATTTCAGAACCCGGCACCGCGCCTTGGAACCCATCAACTGGCTTGCCTTCCCAGAAGGCATAAACAGTTGGGATGGTTTGAATTTGCAATTGACCCGCAATGCCTTGGTTTTGATCAACGTTCACCTTAACCATCTTCACAGCACCACCGGCAGCGGTGACAGCTGCTTCCAATGCAGGGCCGAGGGTCTTGCACGGGCCACACCATGGCGCCCAGAAATCGACGATCACAGGCACAGTTTGGGACATCTCAATAACGTCCTGCATAAAGCTTTGCTCCGTTCCGTCTTTAATCAAATCGTCAGATGCCGGCGGTGCGGCGGGAGCGGTGTTGAGTTCCAACATGGATAATTTCCTTATATGTTACGCTCTATATGAGCGCCGCTATCGTTTTTGCCAAAGGGCAGTTAGAGATCAAAGCTGGCAAGGACCGGTGCGTGATCAGATGGCTTTTCCCATCCCCGCACGGCGCGCAAGACGCGGCTGGAATGCGCAGAAGCGGCAATATCTGAGGTGGCCCAAACGTGGTCTAAGCGGCGGCCCTTATCGGCATCGTCCCAATCTTTAGCGCGATAAGACCACCAGCTATACAACAAACCTTCAGGAATATCTTGTCGGGTAACATCCACCCAATCGCCAGCAGCCATCACATCATTGAAGTGCTCAACCTCAATCGGGGTATGGCTCACAATTTTTAAGAGCTTCTTATGGTCCCAAACATCATCTTCACGGGGTGCAATGTTCAAATCACCCACCAAAATAGCCCGCTGGGGTTTGTCCGCTCTAAAGGTGTCACGCAGTTCGGTGAGGTAGTCAAGTTTATGACCAAACTTCTCATTCTTCTCCCGGTCCGGCACATCGCCACCCGCCGGCACATAATGATTGTGAATGGTTACCCCATTTGGGAGCGTTGCTGCCACATGCCGCGCATGACCAAGGTTGGCGAGATCCAACCCGCCTGCATCCTGCAAAGGCAGCTTGGATAAGATCGCAACGCCATTATACCCCTTTTGCCCACGTGCCACCATATGAGTATAGCCCAACGCGGCGAAGCCTTCCGTAGGAATAAGATCAACCGGGCTTTTGCATTCTTGCAGGCACAATACATCAGGAGCTTCATCGCGCAGCAATTGCAGAACAATAGGTTCGCGCAGCCGCACTGAGTTGATGTTCCATGTGGCGAGGGTAAAGGTCATGAGGTCGGCTCCGCTAAGTTCTAATCCTGACCACCTATAGAGCATGGTGCGCCGCAACCAACCCGTTTTTGATGAAATCATTTCGATGGTGACACGCCAAGGGCATTAAAGGTATCACTAGAACTATGGCAAATTTACCAACATTTGAGTTTGAACAAGCACTCCATGCGCAGGGCAGCCGCCATATAGCCGGTGTTGATGAAGTGGGCCGTGGCCCTTTGGCCGGTCCTGTTTTTGCAGCGGCCGTGATCTTGGACCCCAAGCATATCCCCACCGGGTTGAATGACAGCAAAAAACTCTCCGCAAAAAAACGTGATTTTCTGCTTGAGGCCATCATGGAGCATGCCGATGTATCCATTTCCAGCGCGTCCGAACGCGAGATTGAACGAATTAACATTTTGCGCGCGTCACATTTGGCCATGGTGCGCGCTGTGCAGGGCTTGCGACAATGCCCGGATCATGTGCTGGTGGATGGCAATTTGATCCCACGAAATTTGAACATTCCAGCCACCGCAGTGATCAAAGGAGACTCGCGTTCGGTGTCAATTGCGGCGGCTTCAATTGTGGCAAAAATCAGGCGTGATTTGGTCATGTGTGATTTAGGGCAACAGTTTCCCGGATATGGGTGGGAAAAAAACGCCGGATATCCAACGACACAGCACCTAAAAGCACTCCAAGATTTGGGGGTGACTCCTCACCATAGACGTACCTTCAAACCGATACACAATATCTTGTATCAAGCAAAAAAATTAAGCGGCTGATTAGAAAAAGAAATTGACGGCGAATCGATCATGACTCATCCTCAGGGCAACCAACGAGTGCAGCAAATGCACCAGGGGCAGAGGCAGAAAAATGAACGTAAAACCAAAAGTCACGACAGCTGAAACGCTGCCGCTCAATACGATTATCGATGGCGATTGCATCGAGGTCATGAACAGTCTTCCAGAATGCAGCGTTGACCTCATCTTCGCAGATCCACCCTATAATTTGCAGTTGAAGGCTGATCTACATCGGCCTGACAATTCCAAAGTGGATGCGGTCGATGATCATTGGGACCAATTCGACAGCTTCGCGGTCTATGACCAATTCACCCGCAATTGGCTGAAAGCCGCACGTCGAATTCTCAAGCCTCATGGCGCAATTTGGGTCATAGGCAGCTATCACAATATTTTCCGCGTCGGCACGGCGCTTCAGGATGCAGGTTATTGGATCCTCAACGATGTAGTTTGGCGCAAATCCAACCCAATGCCAAACTTTCGTGGCAAGCGGTTCACCAACGCGCATGAAACCATGATTTGGGCCTCAAAAGCTGAGGGGTCTAAATATACCTTCAACTATGAAGCTTTGAAGGCCATGAACGAAGGCATTCAAATGCGTAGCGATTGGGTCCTTCCAATCTGCACTGGCCATGAGCGCCTGAAAGACGAAAACGGTGACAAAGCACATCCCACTCAAAAGCCTGAAAGCTTGCTGCACCGAGTTTTGCTCGGGGCCACAAACCCCGGCGATGTTGTGCTAGACCCCTTCTTCGGCACCGGCACCACAGGCGCAGTTGCCAAAATGTTGGGCCGCGAGTTCATCGGCATCGAGCGCGAAGAAAGTTACCGTAAAGTGGCGCAAAAACGGATTGATAAAGTCCGTAAATATGACAGCGAAGCTCTGACCGTGACTGTCTCCAAACGCGCCGAACCTCGGGTACCTTTTGGCCAGCTCGTCGAACGTGGCATGCTGCGCCCAGGCGAAGTTCTGACCAGCCCACGAGGCAAAGAAGCCAAGGTGCGTGCCGATGGAACATTGATCAGTGGCGATGCCGCAGGATCCATCCATCAAGTGGGTGCCGTTTTGGAAAACGCGCCGTCGTGCAATGGGTGGTCCTATTGGAACTTCCGTCGCGATGGCAAAGTTGTCTCCATTGATTTGCTGCGCCAGCAAATCCGCTCAGAGATGCGCCAACGCCCAAACTAGGGCCTTTTATCAAAAATTAAGTTACCGCCTGTGCTTGCGTCTGTTTGCGAAGCGCCACCTTATGCCCCACCCTTTTTGGTGGGGCTTTTTTTATTCAACGGGGTATCAGGTTTTGTGCCTTATTACAGTGTATCCAATCCGCGATTTCGTGGCAGTACATCTTACGCCAGTGCCGCTCTTTTGGGCAGAACCAAAAAAGCTTTCATTATATCGCGCCGTCACCGGATCATGTGGCGTGCCAATATAGCGGTGATGCCCCCTGCAAAAATGTGAATACAGCACCATAGCCAGCACGATATCGGCAATACATCGCTCAACCCGTGGCTTTTGATGCATCATCTCATAGCTGTAATTGATGCCAATCGTGCCGGCGATAACACCAACACCCACAAACAAACCTGCTCCCAGATGCCCAGACAAGCTGACATAAAGCAAAACACCAAAGACCGTAACAAACTGAACCGGCGCCCACAGAAGCGTGGTTAATCGGTGTGAGCCCAGCTCCATTTCGTCAGTCGCTGGTTCCTCATTAGCAACCTTAAGCCCCAACACTGCATCCATAAGAGGGAACAAATGCTAGGTCAAAACTAGCAAAAGCAAAACACATAAGCCGCTCCACATAGCGCTGAGCCAGACCGCAGGAATGAGCGCATATGACAGCCAAAATGGCAGGACTTTCTACCAATAATTGATTTTTAAAGTAGGGCACAAAACGCTCAAGGACAAATCCTTTAGCAATTCGTTTTCATGCAATGTATCACCTTAGATAAATCGTGCCTACCTCAGCTATTGGTGCTCGGCAGCGATGCTCCAAACCTTGCGCATCACTGTGGGAAGATCCATCGGCCGGAAATCAGATTTTTTGGTAAAATGGCGGTTGCTGCTATCTTGCGGCACAGATGCCACCATCACACGTAACTGCAAATGAAAATGCGTGAACGTGTGGCGCACCGCCTCTGATGCCTCGACCCAATCGGCATGAAAGGGTGGTGTCAGCTCTGGGGCCACTTCGGTCCAATCACTGCCGGGCCAGCCCAGCATGCCACCAAGTAAACCGCGATCTGGACGTTGTTCCAATAAGACCGCCCCATCTGTACGGCAGGCCACAAAAGCGATCCCTAGCCGCGTTGGTTTCTTGGCCTTGGGCAATTTCTTCGGCAGCTCAGCCGCCGTGCCGCGCACCTGCGCCAAACAACAGCCTCGCCATGGGCAAAGATCACAGCTTGGCGATTTGGGCGTGCACACCGTAGCTCCAAGGTCCATCACAGCCTGTGCATAATCGCCCGAGCGTTTGCGCGGCGTCAGTCCTTCAGCCAAATAGACCAAGGGCACTTTAGCAGTGGGCAGAGGGATATGCACATCAAACAGCCGCGCCATAACACGCTCAACATTGCCATCCACGACAGTCTCAGGTTGATCAAAAGCAATCGATGCCAAGGCCGCACTGGTGTAAGGTCCAATGCCCGGCAGGCTTTGCAACTGGACACGATTGGGTGGAAAATGCCCCTCAAATTCAACCACCACAGCGCGCGCGCATTTCAGCAGATTACGGGCGCGGGCATAATACCCAAGTCCGGCCCAAGCAGCCATCACATCCGCATCATCCGCCGCAGCCAAATCAAAAACTGTTGGCCACAATGCAGTGAACTTCAAAAAATAAGCCTTAACGGCCGCGACGGTTGTTTGCTGCAACATAATTTCAGACAGCCAAATGCGGTAGGGGTCTGGTATTTGACCCAACTTTCGATCCACAGGCGCCACGCGCCACGGTAAAACTCGAGCATTGGCATCATACCAAGCCAAAAGTGCCTTAGAATTGGGGTGATCACGCAAAGGTTGAGGTACTTTCTGTAAAAGAGGTGGCGTTGCGCCGTGCTTAGGGTAAAATAGGGTAAATCAGGAAGAGTCAGTAAAATCGATGCAAAAAACTGCGGGATCATACGAAAAACGCCGAGCAGGATTTCGGCGCACCTCGATATTAGTCGAACAAAAGCTGCGCGCCGCCGGAGAATCGCGTGGATTCGCAATCACACGCCTGCTAACTCACTGGAGCGAGATAGTGGGCGCACCGGTTGCACAAATTTGCACACCAGTCAAAGTAAGCTACGCACAGAAGGGGTTTGGTGCCACTTTGGTGATCCTTACAACTGGTGCACAGGCCCAAATGCTTGAAATGCAACTGCCGCAACTGCGTGAAAAGGTGAACGCCTGCTACGGCTACAACGCAATTTCGCGCATTCGGATTACGCAAACCGCCCCAGTTGGGTTTTCTGATGGTAAAGCACGGTTCAACACAGCTCCCAAACGCACCTTCCCAGAGCCTTGCCCAGAAACAGCGGCTAAGGCATCGGCAATTGCCTGCGATATAAAAGACGAAAGCCTTAGAGCAGCGCTCGCCGCTTTCGGTGAAAACATTATAAAACATGAAAAGAGATCTTAAGATGAAGAAGAATTATGTATTGGGCTTGGTTTTTGTGGCAGCTCTCGGCCTTGGCGCCTATTTTGCTATGACGCCCAAATCCTTTAACCGCATGGGCCCCAGCTTTGGCGCGGCTAATGCAGCAGTGGCCGGCGAAGCTGATACGTCAGCTGTCGTTGATATGGTCATGGGAGCTAAAGATGCTCCTATCACAGTAATTGAATATGCAAGCTACACCTGCCCTCACTGCCGCTCGTTTCATCAAGGTGCTTTTCAAAACCTGAAGACCGATTACATCGACACCGGCAAGGTACGCTTTACCTATCGGGAAATTTACTTTGACCGTTATGGGCTTTGGGGCTCGATTATCGCACGCTGTGGCGGGCAAGGTAAATTCTTTGCCATTTCAGATCTTCTATACACCAAGCAAAGCGAATGGACCAAAGGCAGCCCAGCAGAGATTGCCGACAATCTGCGCCGGATCGGCAT
>MDSY01154988.1_pt1 | contig 57833 bp, 47 predicted proteins | sample 811131 | NCBI WGS metagenome assembly MDSY01 (sample SAMN05326643, study PRJNA326480) | marine metagenome | isolation source: seawater | place: Atlantic Ocean: South West | collected 2010 | reverse complement strand
ATAGGAGGCAAAAGAAACAGATATAAACATTCATTTAAAAGTAGAAAACGTAAAGGAGGTAAAAAAGTAAAGAACGCGCACAGTATGAGAAAGGGTAAACGTAGAGGAACCAAAGGGTCGCGTAAAAGATAAATTCGTATAAATAGTTATATTTATACGAATAAAACATCAAAAACAATTAACAATTAAATATTTAATATTGTTTTGTCATTATTTATTCAAAAATTAATTATACTACATTAAGCTTATCATTAAGATTGAATGCATTTTTAAGTAAAGATTCTCTATATCTTCATCCACCTAATTGAACTTGTTCCTCCAATTTTGGTGCGCTAAATCCACCTCAACCTCCGCGGCGAGTTTTTCTGCGGCGGGACTTTCCGCTTCTTCTGCGGCGGGATTTTCCGCCTCCGCGAGTTTTTCTACCTTTACGTAAAAGTTTTAATCCTGGTAAACTTAATAAATCGAATGACGAACTACGTGAGCGTCTTCTGCGAGATGAGCGTCTGGCAGCTTTGCGCGAACCTCTTCTTTTAACCATTATAATATAACAAAATATAATAAATAAATTAACTATAATAATATATATAGATGGAACTTTCTCCCCAAACTGAAGAATTTATACAAAAACTTAATATAAAATCATCTATAAAAATTCCAAAAAGTAAGTCGCAAATAGAAAATTTATATACTGTGTTAAATAAAGCTTATTCTAAAACGCAGAAATTAAAAATAGAACCACGATTAACAAAAATAAATAATATTAAAGACATACCGATACCATCAGGATTTAGCTCGCGGTTTTTACCAGATGAAATAAGAGAATCAATATATGAAGATTCTACTTATTTTATAAACTATGAAACACCCGTCCAAAATAGGACTATACGGGTATTTTTTATTTGCAATGAACCAAATATGGAATTAGAAATTCCTAAATATATTGAATATATTAAAACAATTATATTATGGTTTCATGTTGCGTCAAATTATAGCTCAACAACGTGTGGTAAGACAATAAGTATTTATTTATTTATGACAGATTATAAAAAAATGCTTCCAACCTCTGCGGTGGATGTAATAGGCGTTAAAAACGTAAATAGTGGTTTTAGTGATATATGTCAAAAAAATTCAGAGATAGTTATTTATAGAAAAGAGGAATGGCTTAAAGTATTAATACATGAATCATTTCATAGTTTAGGTATGGAGTTTTCCCAGATGAATATTAGTGATTTTCAAAAAGAAATAAATGTGCTATTTCCAATAAAATCGGAATTAGGTATTTATGAAGCGTGGGCTGAATCGTGGGCTATTATTATGAATATATCTTTAGCAGCTTATTATTTATTGGAAGATAAATCGTCTAAAAAAGATTTTGTAATGTTTTATGAATTTTTAATGATGCACGAAAAATTATATTGCTGTTATCAAGTGGTTAAAATATTAAATCACATGGGTTTAACCTATGATATTTTAATAAATCCAAAAATGATGGATACAGTAAACCAATTATATAAGGAGGAAACAAACGTATTTGCGTATTATATAATAAAATTAATATTGATTTACGACCATATAAAGTTTTTAAATTGGTGTAAAAAAAACAATCCTCATTTTATGAGATTTATGCATACCAAAGAAAATTTAACAAAGATGGGGGATTTTATTAAAAGTAATTATAAAAACAAATCACTTGTAAAAACATTGAAAGAAATGGAAAAATACAATAAAAAAATGGTAAATGACGATATAAATAATACACTGAGAATGTCATTGTGCGAATTAATATAAAATTGAAAAGAAATAAAACGTGAAAACATCACCAAGTATATGGGAATTAAACAATTAAATACATTTCTTAAACAAACATGTAATAATCAAATTAAAAAACTAACATTCAATGATATAGCAAATAAAAAATTAGCAATAGATGTAAGTATTTATATATATAAATATTTACAAGAAAAAGCATTGATAGAGAATTTTTATTTAATGATTCAATTATTTAGAAAGTATAATATAATACCGGTATTTGTTTTTGATGGAAAACCACCAAAAGAAAAATATGAAATAATTGATAAACGAAAAAAGGAAAAGAGTATTGCGAGGGAAACATATGATAGTCTAGATAAAAAAATAAAATATCTTGAAAAAAACCCCTCTTTAAGAAATCAAGGTCTAATATTTGCACTTAAAAAACAAATGCAAGAGGAATATAAAAAATCAGTAAAGATTACAATAAGAGATGTAAGAAGGGTTAAAAATTTAATGAATGCTCTAGGTGTATGTTATCTAGAAGCTGATGGCGAGGCAGATGTTCTTTGCGCTCAGTTGGTTAAAAATAAAATGGTTTACGGCTGTTTAAGTGAAGATATGGATATGTTTGCATATGGCTGTAATAAGATTTATCGGGATATAAATATTTACTCACAAACGATAGTTTTTTACGATTATGTTAAAATACTTAAAAATCTAAAATTATCTTCAAAGGAATTCAGAGAAATTTGTGTATTTACTGGTACCGATTATAATGAAAAGAATAATATATTTAATGTTTTAAGACTGTTTAAGTTATTTAAGAAAAGTAAAGAAACAGAATTTTACGAATGGTTAATGAAAAATAAATATGTGGATGATTCTATAGAATTATATAAAACATATTTTATGTTTGATAACCTAGAACAAATAAAAAAACCAAATATGGAACTAAAGTCAATTGATATAAGTAATTTAAAAAATATACTACAAAAGGATGGTTTTATATTTCCAGTAACGTAATAATTTATATTTATAAAACGAATAAATATAAATTGTTTATTGTTTATTGTTTATTGTTTATTTTTTATTTTTAGGAGGAAGCCGATACCTCGCCAGCCTTTTGCTGCTTTGCGAAGTGAGGACTCATGTAGCGCTGGAGGTTGAAGTAAGTTAGCTCATCGCTTTTCTTTAGCTTGAGAAGACTACGGAGCTTGTCGTCAGGATTGATCTTGCGACCATTCTCCTTGTCCTGAAGATCGTGCGAGCGGATGTACTTGTTAATCTCACGAGTTACCTCAGTGCGAGCCATCTCGGTACCATTGGGCTTTCCGAGAAAGGTGGCAAGCTCAGAACTGATGAGAGTAGGCTTTACAAACCCACTAGGAGCACGGTTGCTGGTCTTGCGCTTTTTCTTCTGACTTAGCTTCTTTGCTGCCTTCATCTCGCGAATAGCGGTCTTCTCGAGAGCACGGAACTCAGTCTTGAGTGCGGACATTTGTGCCGCAATGTTTTGAATCTTTGCCAAAAACTCGGTGAATCGTTCACCAAGCTCATCTACTTGAGGCTCATCTACTGCATCAGAGGTGACCGAATCAGCAACCTTCTCGACTACTGGGGCAGGGGCAGCTTGCTTGGCAGGGGCTGCCTTGGCGGCGGGCTTGGACGCTTTGCGTGCGGGCTTGCTTTGCTTCTTTGCTGGAGGCATTATAATACACTATACAGACACCTTTTTAAGTCAATTTCAAAAATAGTTTATATTTAATTTATTTTGTCTTGTAATTATCATCTAAAACTAAAATAAAACGAATTAATTTTCATATACTACCGAATCATACAACCATGGAAGAGCCGAAGCAGCACTAGAACTTACTATTGTAAGCGCTGTTAATACATAATATGCTCCCAATACTTTATATTCTCGATTGACACCGTTTTTAATAAATTTTTCAACGACAGATAATGCTGTCGTTTTTAATTCGTTAAAACTGAGATTAATATTAGAAAAATAATTAATATTTAATTCGCTAAAAGGATTTCCTAAAGGTGGACAAATAGACATTTTTGTTAATTGATCCATTTGTGCTCTATAATTCCATATATCATATAATTCACGTATAAAAGCACAAATCTGATGAGGATTTAATGCTAGTAACCAGTTACTATCAGTGTAATTTCCTAATGCATCTATTTCTTGAAATATAGATAATGCTCTTAATTCTATTTGCTTGGCGTGATTAATAGTTTCATTTGGTATAACTACATTTGTTGGTTTATTAAATATTTTACTTAAATGAATAATTCTATTTAAATTAGAAATAAATTCTTTTGAAAAGGAATTCCTATTATAAGGATTTGTTGCGTTTTTTTTATTTTTTTTAATATGCGTGTAAAGAGATAAAATATCAAATCCATATATAAACCCATCTGTGTCTTTAAAGCTTATAAATTGGTTTTGCTCTATTTCTTTCATAGTTTCTAAAGTATAAAAATCACTGGGGTTATTACATAATGTTCTATTAAAATAGGCAGGACCTCTCATTTCATTTACTTTTCGTATAATGATACCCCTATACATTTTTTGAAGTTTAATACTAAAATAAGATAATTTAAGATGATTGTATAAATTGTATAATAAATCTTTTTTATTTCCAGATAATTTTTGATTATAATGTTTTGCTATCACCTTTAAATCCTTAACAAGATAACTAGTTTCTATCAATTTTTGATATTCATTTACTAAAGGTATATAAATTTTTGAGTTTTTATCAGATTTTATTTTTTTTTTTTTAATAGAAACATCAGGTAGTTCTTTATAAAATATTTTAATGTTTGTTGTTAATTTCGATCGTTTTTTTCTTTCAATAATGCGATTCATTTATATAAAATAAATACAAAATCTTTTTGAATCACTTTAATATAAATTATATGTAAATTACACGATTTACACATAATTAAAATGCTTTTTAAATGTAATTTTATTTTTAATTCCGATTTTTCAAAAAAATTGAAACTCCAAAATGTGTAATAAATATAAATCATCACCATGTCTGCTATCGATGAATCGAGTCAAATGATTGTATCCGGATCCAGCTTCGACGCTAATACCGGTATTTCTTACGGAAAAGTAAAAGTAAACGCAAATGGTGGAAAAAGTTTCTCTATTGTTTCAACTGGTTCTAAAAAGCTTCTTCATCTTTCTACCCCTCTATTGATGACTTGGGGGATTAACGTAAATGAGTTTGAGGCTGGAAAGAAAACATTTGATTTGTCTCTACAATTTCCTCGGGAGCAAGATGCGAATTATTCACCTGAAACAGTTGCGTTTCTAGAAAATCTACAAGCGTTTGAGACAAAGCTTAAAGCTGACGCAGTAACGAACTGTAAGGAATGGTTCGGTAAAAATAAAACGACTCCAGAGGTAATCGATGCTCTATGGTCTCCAATGCTTAAATATCCTAAGGATCCAAGCACTGAGGAGCCTGATATGACTCGTTCTCCAACTCTTCGCGTAAAGCTGGATTATTATGACGGAAAGTTTTCAAAGGATTTGGAACTATATGATCCTAATGAAACTTGTATTTATCCACCAGATGATGTTGATGGTAGTCCAGATTACACAGCATCTCCGGCACATCTAATTCAAAAGACGCAGAATGTTGCTCTTGTAATTAAATGCGGTGGCGTTTGGTTTGTTGGTGGAAAATTTGGAGTAACCTGGAAGTTGGTACAGGGAGTCGTCCAACCACGGGCAACTTTGCGTGGAAAGTGTCACATTAAGCTTGGTGGAGAAGACCGCAAGCGAATGATTGAAAGCACTAAAAAGATGGAGGAAGAGAATGATGAAGATGAGGATGTTGGCGTTGAAATCCAGGATTCAGATGAAGAAGCGGAAGAGTCACAAGGTGCTGCTGCTGCGGTAGAGGAGGATGAGGAGGAGGAAGCACCAAAGGAAGACACTCCTCCGCCTAAAAAGAAAAAGGTAGTGCGACGTAAAAAGACAGCAAGCGCAGAAGCCGAGTAATCATTTAATTAATATGATCGATTAACAAAAATATAAAATGTTCTAAATGATAAATCGGTCTATAATTATTATTATAATATTGAAAAAAAGAAAACATTTCTATTAATATTTCAGGTATAAAATTTTTTTTTATCTTATTTTTATCTATTAATGTTTTAACAATATACCATACACATTGATAAATATTTAATTGATATATAAAAATATCATATAAATTATCTCGAAACTTTAAGTAATCTAATGATTTTGCATCATACATTTTTAAAAGTATTTTATTACAAATATTTTTATAAGCAAATTGAATATTGTGTATATTTTTGTAACCATGTTTAATATTAACAATATCGTTTGTCTCTGTATTTTTATAATTTTTACATAGTTTAACATAAGCGCTTTTGCTTGGTCTAGGAAAATGCAATATTTTGCATATATTTATAATATTATTAGGAATAAATGATATATGTTCGGTTAAAAGAATATATTTAAAATGAATTGATTGAGTTACAGGTGTTTGCATATAACTATAAAAATTCTCTAATAATTCACTGTGTATATCGTGGAAGTTTTTGCATGTAATTATACATATATTATTCATATTGCTTGAGGCTATATCAATTAACTGATTGTATATTTCATTCCATAATAATTTTGATATACATCCAAGTAATGATAGGTCTATTTCAACATGGATATCACTTACCATAAAATAATATGGAGTTTTGTTATATGTAATACAAATCTTTTTTTCATATTTTAAGTTCGACGGACTGTATTTTTTTATATAATATAACATTTGACTATATTTACCTATTCCAGCTGGTCCATAAAAAATTAAGTTTTTCATTTTTGATAAAGATTCAGGAAAATTATTATAATATTGTTTGTATTTTTCGTGCAAATTATATTTTTCTATTTTTTCAAGGTATTCGTCAAAATGTGTATCATAAAATTTCATAATATATTATAATTTTTTATCTTTATCTTTAGAACGTATTATTATTATTAATGAACTTAAAATTAGAATACAAATATATATAACAGCAATGATTTTATCTATACCTATAAGTAATTTCAACGAAAGTCATTTATATTTCAGTGATGTTATTAAAAATATAGTAATTAGCGATAGTACTTTTATAAGATTATATTATTCAACAAAACATTTGACTACAAACGGAGTTTTCATTTCTTTTCCACTTAACGTGTCTTCATTTGAAAAAACATATAATAAAATAAAATGTATTTTTAAAACAAAAGTTAACCAAAATGTTATTACCGCATTAATTAATATCGAAAAAGATATTATAAAAAAGATAAATAATGAGAATATTCAACCGGTTTTTTCAATAAAGGAACAATTAGATCAAGAATTTATAAAATTATATAACTTTACAAATTATAATAATAATTCAGTAATAACATTGGTATGTAAAATATCAGGTATTTGGAACAATAATACTAATTATGGTTTAACATGTAAGTTTTATCCTGTTACAAAATACGATCATCCAGTTTCAGATTCATCATTGTCAGAATTTAAATAATCAGATAAGCCTTGTTCGTCTAGTAATTCCGTTTTGCAATATAAACTTTTTTCCTCAGACCTACTTGACCTACTACTTTTTGTTTGTTGAATTGTTAAATAAACGCCCGAAAATGCGGCTAGAGCTGCCATAACATTTCCTCCTATAATTACAGATGGAATTTTTATTTCTTGGTTAGGAAAATTCATTTGTTTTGCCATTAAAAAGGCAAATGTTCCTAATATTGAACCAACAGATAAAACATGGATTAATAAAATCAAAAAAGCAAATAATCCACCTCGTTCCTCCGCGTTAACATTAGAAAATGGATTTTTAACACGCTTGTCATTTTTAAGCATAGAATGATCGCAAAATATACGTAATGAACCGCTTCTTGATCTAAATATTTCACTAAAACATAATATAGTATATGCTGCCACATTTAAAAATATCATTCCTAATGCCATTCCACTTTTTAGATTAATATAATTTCCTTTATTTATCCAGGATATCCATATTAAATAAGTAAATAGAATTAAACCAACAATAATATTACCGATACCATTTTCCATAAATTTAAATGTTTTTGACGACCAACCTTTAATATACATAAATAATCCTAAAATTACAAATATCATACTTGTTAATGAAATCATCGCAAAAGGTGCCAATCCAAGCATTATAATATATATATATAATATTATAATACTAAATGTTAATGGAAACCTAAATATCATACCATATTATTTACTTCGTCGATAATCTCGCTATCACTTGCATTAGCTAGGTCTTTTATATTTTTTAATTTTTTAATACTAATAAATTTTGGCTTTTTCATTTCAGGAGTCTTATAAAAAATATAATCTCCATATCTACCTTTACGAATACTTATTATATCGTTAATTTTTCTAATTATATTAGATTCTTTACCTATAAATTCTACAACATCTGATAAAATAATATCTTCAATGTTTTTATCTAACCCTTTTAAAGATTTTTTATTTTCACCCCATTCAGCGTATAAACCAAACTGTCCTTGTTTCACAATCATATCCTCATTCTTATATTTTCCTAGTATTTGTGGTTTATTGTCTTTTTCAATAATATCATTAATGTTATATTCATTGTTTCTTAATTTTTCTAAATCTATATTATTTTTTACACTCTTAAATGTTATTTCACCGTCTTTTGTATGTTTAATTACTGGTCCATATTTACCAATAGTATACTCGTTATTATCATCTATACGAATATTCTTATTAAAAGAAGTAATATTTTTTGAAACAACATTAATGTTATCATCACAATTCTTACACAAAGAATGCCAAACCATTCCACCATTAGCTATAATATCTAAATTGTCTTCCATTGTTTTTGTGTAAGAATAACTAAATAATTCATCGTAATACTTTATTAAAAATTCTAACACAATTATTCCCATAGGTTGTATTACTAATTTCTTTTTCTCAGAACCAAATTCTTTTTCCTCTATTTTCTTTGATATATCCTTTTCTATTAATTCATAATTAGTGCAGCTGATTTTCTTACCTTCAACATCCATAAGCTTTACATATTCCCGTTCTTGAATTTTCTCTACAATACTTGAAAATGTAGATGGTCGTCCGATTCCCTGATCTTCCAATAGATTAACAAGTTTGGCTTCGGTATAATGTAATTTAATTTTTTTTAATCCCATATTAATTTGTATTTTGTTGTAATTAATCTGTTTATTTTTTGATATATTTAAACAATAATTATATGAATCACTTGTATCATTTGGCGGATCCAATATCTTCCAACCTAGAAATGTTACTATGTGTGTATTATATTTATATTGATGCTTTAAGGGTGCTGTTATTGCTACAGATATACTATTTAAAATAGCATTACTCATACAAGCAGAACACGATATTTTCCAAATTAAACTGTAAAGCTTCTGCTCTCTTGGATGAAAAGGCGCGCCTATTTTATTTTTATTAATATCCGTCGGGCGAATAGCCTCATGCGCGTCCTGTGTTACCTCCTTAGTATTAGTTTTACGAATACTTAATTCATCTGCTTTTGTATTTATATAACTTTCATCCCAGGTTTTATTTACATATTCTTTTACAGATTCTATGAATTTTTTGCTAAAAGTTTTACTATCTGTCCTCATATAGGTTATTAGTCCAGCCTCATATAATTTCTGACATATTCTCATTGTATCTTTTGGTGATATTCTTAACTCATTATTTGCAAGTTGTTGAATACCGCTCGTGGTTAGAGGCAAAGGTGGAGATTTAGATAGCTTCTTTGGTTGAGAACAACTATATATATGTTTGTGCTGGAGAGATAATTCTAAAAATAATTCTACTTGTTTCTCTTCTTTAAATGAATGATTTAAATTAAAAGCAATATTTTTTGATGTAAAATAACCAATAGTATCATAAGATTTTTCTCCAGGGTTTTCATTTATTTCCATCTGATTATCATATATCAATCTTAATGCAGGTGTCTGACATCTTCCTGCGCTTAAACCCTTCTTAGAGTTCCAAGAAATATTTTTCCACAAAACTGGAGAGATTTTGTACCCAACAATTATATCCAATATTTGTCTAGATTGTTGAGCTTGCACTACATTCATATTAATAGTTGTTGGGTTTTTAACAGCATTACATATAGCTGTTTTGGTTATTTCATGAAATATAATACGTTTCGTTGTTTTAACCGACAAAGAAAACAATTGACAAATATGCCACGCAATAGCCTCACCTTCTCTATCATCATCTGTTGCTAACATAACATCACTGGATTCATTCATTAACTTTTTGATTTTAGGAAATTGTTTATTTTTTGCTATCATCGTATATGTTGGTTTATAATTATTTTCAATATCTACATTATTTAGACTGTTTATAGTTCGCATGTGACCGAAACTAGCAATACATTTATATCCGTTTCCTAAAAATGACTCTATTTTTTTACATTTCGCCGGAGATTCCACTATTATTACCGTTTGGTTTGCAGGCATATCGATATTAATTATTATTGAATTGTGTTTATATATTTTACATAAGTTATACGTCTTGTTCATTAACTTTCTCATTCATTATTTTATAATCTCTCCAGTTTAATGTTTTACTTTCTCTTTTTGGTTCAGGTTTATCTTCTTTATTTAGCTTCTCACCCTTTTTAATGGCAGAATCTATATATATTTCTCTCAATATTTTGCCAACCTCAAAAGATGCCTCGTGTTGGTCTGATGTTCCTTTCTCTATTTTTTCTAAAATGTCTATAAATTTATCCAATAGATTTATATCTATTTCATCTGATACTAATTTATTAAATATGTCTGTATAATTTTGAAATAAAAATCCACATTTCTCTCCACATACCCCTTTAAATTCATCTGATTTAGTAGATTGTTTAAGTTTTTTAATTGTATTTACATCCGCTCTTATTTTTGAACTATGTTTTAAACTGCGTATTTTATTTGTTTGATCGTTGACATTATTTGCTTTAATCAATTCTTGAAGTTTTAGTCTTTCACTATCGTTCATTTTATTATTAATAATTATATTCTTTTTATTTTATTTTTTCGCATTGTATATTAAATGCCTGATTATGGAGCAATATCGTCGCCATCCTTACAAGCAGGAAAAGAGCAATTAATGTTAGACCAAAAAGAAGAAGCTAGTATGATTACTGCAGGTGGTAAACGAAGAAGAAGAAAAACACGTCGTGGAGGAAAAGCCGCAACTTTCACCGCACCTTATAATGCATCAAGTTCTGCTGCTGATAACGCTCGATTAGCTGAACTTGCTGAAACACAAAGTAATATATCACAAATGAATAAAGGAACAGAAGTTCAAGGCGGGGGCAAACGTCGTAGAAGAACTAAATATAAAAGAAAAAGAAAAAGTAAAAGAGTAAAAAAATCAAAAAAACGTAGGAGAAGGTCCAGAAGATCTAGAAGATCTAGAAAATATTGAATATAAAATATAAACTAAAATTAATAATATGATTATATTTTATTATGTCCCGTGATTTCTATCTTTCCATTTTTATAGTTTTGGTATTCTTTTTAATATCTATATATGGAATCTTAATTAATCAATATGAATTATTAAAAAAGCAGTGGCCTAAATATAAATGCAACCCGCTTATTATGCCTTTTGCTGGTTCATTTGGAGCAGACCCTTTGGATAATTTTATAGACTGTGTTCAGGATATTCAATTAAGCTTTATGGATATCGCATTAAAACCTTTAAATTTAAATATTGATTTATTAAGTAATATTGGTATTGAAATGATATTAAACATTGCAGGAATACGTCAAATGTTTAATTTCCTTAAAAATTCTTTATTAAAAATAACAGTTACTCTTTTTGGTATATTTAGTAATGTTATCACTGAATTTCAAAAAGTGTCTTTAAGTATAAGAGATACTGTTTCTAAAATTGTAGCCATCGTAGTTGTTTTAATGCATTCTTTAAACGGAAGTGTAAAAACGATGAAGAGTTTATGGAAAGGTCCTCCTGGTGATATGTTAAGAGGTATCGCAGGGTTAGGTAATGAAATTAGAAAATTGGAAATAGACCCTTTCTGTTTTCACCCAGATACAACAATTACCTTAAAAGATAAAACCACTGTTAAAATGAAAAATCTAAAATTAAACTCTATATTAAAAAATGGAAGTATCGTACAGGGTATTATATCATTAAGTAATTTAGATAAAAATGGAGAAGTTAAAGAAAAGTTTTATAAATTAAAAGGCGGCGAAAACAGCGAAGATATATTTGTTACTGGTAAACATTTAATGTTTATAGACGGTAAAATTGATTATGTTAAAAATCATAATAACGCCATTGAAACACAGGAATACTCTAATGAATTAGCATGTTTAATTACAGATAATCATTTGATTTCTATAGGAGAACATACATTTTGGGATTGGGAGGATACCCCTGATATGACTAAACAATTAAATTAAATTAATTTAATATCATTACATATTAATATGTCTTCAAAAGTATCATTATCGGACGCAATTAACAAAAAAATAAAATTTGAATCAGAAAAACCATTTAGTATTAATGCTTCTATAATGAAAGCGCTTGCTATTATTATATTTTTTGGTTTACTCTTTTACGGATCGTATATTTATTCTTCTTATGAAAGACTTAAAAGAATATGGCCTATGAGAAAATGTTCTCCCGATATGGTATATTTAGCACCTTTTTTTAAACCAAAAAGTGATCCAAGAACTATTATAGAGTATACATATGATAATTTTAAAAATTGCACTTTTGATATTCTTAAAACGGTTGTTGTTAGAGCATTTGCTCCTATTAATTTTATATTTAGACTACTTACAGAATTTTATAATCAAATAATAATTGCTCTACTACAACTTAGAAATTTATCCTTTTCTGTATCAGCCGCACTTAGAAAAGTTCTTAATAAAATTATGAATAAAATAAAAGCTATTATTGTTCCATTTCAAAAGATTATTTTAGTTCTTAAAGATTCTATGAATAAAACTGCCGCTTTTTTAGACATAGGTGTTAAATTCGTTCAAGGAGTGTTTATGACTGTAAAGTCTGCTCTAGGTGCTTTTTATTATGGATATCTTGATCTTATCATTATAATGTCCTGGAATATATTGACAATACCTTACGCAATGTATTTACTAGGTTTTCTATGGATAATAGAAGTAGTGAAAAGAATTTTTGGAATAGCTAATTATGGGAAGGCGTTTAATATAAAATTCTGTTTTGATAAAAATGTTATTATACAAACCAAAAAAGGTCCCGTTAAAATTAGTGAAATTAAAATAGGAGATACCTTACACGATAATTCAGTAGTTACTAGTCATTTCACTTTATCGTCACAAAATCAAGAAATGTATTCTATTAATAAAATTATTGTTAGTGGTAACCATAAAGTTTTTTACAATAAAGAATGGATTGAAGTCTCCTCTCACCCTTTTGCTAAAAAATTAAATAATTATACAGAGCCCTTCATTTATTGTATTAATACAACAAATAAAAGAATTAATATCGGTGGTATTATTTTCTCCGATTGGGATGACATTGATGATCACGATATTGTCGAATTAAATGAAAAATGTTTTCATATGTTTAAAGATTATATTAATGAAGAAAATATCCATTCATATTTGGATGGAGGATTTGTTAAAGACACCAAGATTGAAGTAGAAGATGGAAATTCTATCAGTATTCAAAACATAGAAGTAGATGATGTATTATATAATGGAGAGATTGTTACAGGAATTGTAGAAATAGATGCAACTAATCTAGATATATATGAATATAATATTGATAATAAAAAACTTTTTGGAGGACCCAATTTACAAATTGTTAATAATGATATTAATATTATTGGAACTACTGAATTATCCAAAAAACTAACTAAAAGAAAGGAAAAAAAATTATACCATATACTAACCAATAAATATTCCTTTAATATGAATGGTATCCTGTTTTTAGATTACAATGGAGGAATAGAAACACTCTTACAAGAAGATAGATTAAATTTACTAGAAAATCTAAATCTTTTACAAGTTAATTAAATTACTAATTATATTTTATAATCTATAAATTATAATTAATTACCTATAGATACATTCTCATATGACTTTCATTCATATCCTTTTCATTTGTTTTTAGAAGTTTGTCAATGGCTTCATTCGTAAATGTAAATGGAAATTCTACCTTTATCGACTCCTTCTTTGAAAATATACTAGAATCTGCCGGCATCAACCTATATAGATTTATTTTTGTATAGATAATTTCAAGACATCTTTTTAGATTGCGAACACCATCCTCCTTTCCGCTAAATTTTTCAATAATATATTCAATACAGGATGTAGGCAATGTTACTTGATCTTCCTCAAACTTAATTTGCTCCCTAATCTTAGGAAGGAGATGCTTTTCCGCAATAACAACCTTTTCTTTTGAATCATATCCTTTAGTATTAATTTTATACATTCTGTCCTTCAAAATAGGATTTACTTTATCATCATGATTATAACTAAATATAAACAAACATTTATTTAAATTAAAATCTAGTTCTGCGAAATATTTATCATGAAATCTGTCATTTTGAGTTGTATCAGTCAAATGAGTCAATATACCTACAATTTCTTCACCTTTTGCTGTTTCACTAATTTTATCAACTTCATCGAAATAGATTACCGGATTCATACATTTACTTTGAATTAGAATATCCACAATCTTTCCTGGCGTACTTCCCTCATAGGTATAACCGTGTCCTTCCAAGAAACTACTGTCTGTAGCACCACCGAGAGCAATAAACGCAAATGGTCTGTTTAGAATTTTACTAATTCCCTCCTTTACAAGAGTTGTCTTTCCCGTTCCCGGTGGACCTTTGATCGCAATCGCAGTCCCCGTAGCAGACGGATTCGAAATCCATTGTCCGATCATTTGCATAATTTGCATTTTAGCATCATCCATCCCATAAACAGCCTCATTCAAGGTCTTCATTGAACTTTCCATAAATTCACCACATTTTTCAACCCCTTCAGATATAGTCATAGGAATATTCTCATATTTATTAAACGGTATCCTCATAAACATATCAACCCAGTTTTTCATTTTGTAATATTCGCCTCCTCCTGGTTCAATGTATCTCAAAGCACTAATCTTTTTAAGAGCACACGCCTTGAAATGATCTGGGATGTCAGATTCTAGCAATTGCATTCGATAAGGCTTATCCGATTTAACTAGTTTATTCAACGCATTTAGTTGTGTAATTATACTTTTTTGTTCGGTAACAGATAGTTTTTTAAAGAAAGCAAGCTCGTTTACATCACCTTTGTCTTTTAGTGATTTTTTAAAACTAGTAATATTTTTTTCTCGCTTCTTCTTTTCAGACTTCTTTTGCGCTTTTTCCAAATACTTTTTTTGATCCTTGTTGTAATCTATAATCTCCTTCAAAGCCTCTGAATCTTTATTTTCCTCCTTTAATTTTTTTGCCATTTCATTAAATTTTTCTACTATTTCCATCTCAGATTTATAATATACCTCCCTATCCAGTTTCTTTTTTTGTTTATCTTCCTTTACTTCTTTATCTTGATCTTTGTTAGACGATTTCTTATTTTTTGGCGACGTTATGCCACCAGATTTATGTTTTGTCTTTTTAGTTTTTTCCTCCTCCTCCTCTTCCTCTTCCTCTTCGTCAGATTCACTATCTTCATCCTCATCTTCATCCTCATCTTCATCCTCGTCCTCTTCTTCCCCAACAATTGTAAAAACAATATTAAATTGTCCCGCTGATTGTTCGCATTCGTCCTCATCATCTTCGTCGTCATCCTCATCTTCATCGCTATCTTCTTCTACTGTTTCATATTCTTCATCATCTTCTTCCTCTTCCTCTTCCTCTTCCTCTTCCTCTTCACGTTTTTTATCATCCTTTTCAAGAATACGAATTAATTTCTTTTTATCTTTAGTTCCATTATATTTAATTCCTCTTTGTTTAATTTCGCCTCTTAGTTCTGATAAGGAACATTCGTCATATGGTATATATTCTTCATCGTCTTCATCATCTTCTTTAGCCATTTTTTCTTCTAAATCTTCTATGGTTTTATCCATGTGACTTGAAGGAAATAGTTTTTTCAAAAATTTCTTGTATTCCAAAGCATCTGGTTCGTCATCGTCGCCATTACTATTTCCTGAGCCATTACCAGTATCATCAGAATGGTTCTTTTTTTTACTTTCTTTTTCTTTTTCACGCTTTTTGCTTCGTGTGTTGTATCGTTTTTTTGATTCACCGTCCATTAATATGTTATAGTATTATTATTTAATATAATTTTACAAATCAATTTTTCATAAAATTGAAAAGAATCTAAAAATTAATTCTAAATCTATATTAAGATGGCTAAAAGAAATAAATTTAATTTGAGGACGTCACAAATTGTAGGAGTACAGTTTAGTATATTATCACCTGAAGAAATTAGAAAAGGTTCTGTAGCCGAGATTGTATCAAGAGACACATATATAAATAATAAACCAGTCATAGGCGGATTATTTGACCCGCGTATGGGAGTGTTAGAACCGGGTTTAATTTGTCCTACAGATGGATTTGATTATATGAAAACCCCTGGTTATTTCGGTCATATAGAATTATCCAGGCCCGTATTTTATATTCAATACTTAACCACTATTATTAAAATTTTGAGATGTATTTGTTTTAAATGCAGTAAATTACTCATTTCAAAAGAAAAATACGAAAATATTTTAAAAGAACATAGCCACGAAGCAAGATGGAACATGATTTTTCAAATAGCAAGCAAGGTAAAAAGATGTGGCGACGATTCAGAGGATGGATGTGGTTGCAAACAACCATCAAAAATTAAAAAGGAAGGACTCGCTAGTTTATTTGCGGAATGGGACAATTTGCAAAATTCAGGAGAAGAAGAAAAACAAGAAAAACTAAGTATTAAATTATATCCTGAATTGGTTATTAAAATGTTTAGAAGGATTACAGATGAAGACGTTGCCTTTATGGGATTTAGTCCAGTATTTTCAAGACCGGACTGGATGATATGTCAAGTATTAGCTGTACCGCCTCCTTCTGTGCGACCTTCTGTAAAACACGATGCTCAACAAAGAAGTGAAGATGATATTTCTCATATTCTAGTTAACATTATTAAAGCAAATAAAACTTTGCGAGAAAAACTCGAACAAAATTCGCCATCAAATATTATCGATGATTGGACTACATTATTGCAATATTATATCGCAACAATGGTTGATAATAAAATTCCTGGTGTAGCTTCTGTAGCACAGCGTTCAGGGAGACCTCTTAAATCGATTAAAGAACGATTAAATGGTAAAACAGGAAGAGTTCGTGGAAATTTAATGGGAAAACGGGTTGATTACTCCGCTCGTTCCGTAATTACACCGGATCCAAATTTGTCAATTGAAGAATTGGGTATTCCTAAAAAGATAGCAAAAAATATTACAAAACCAGAGATTGTAAACGATTTAAATAAACAATTTCTACTAAAATTAGTGCAGGCTGGACCAGATGAATATCCGGGAGCAAAAATACTTGAGCGAAAAAATGGTGAAAATATTTCATTGCGATATATGGATCGTAATTCAATCACTCTTGAAAATGGTGATATAGTCCATCGTCATCTTATAAATGGCGATGGAGTTTTATTTAATCGACAACCTACGCTTCATCGAATGAGTATGATGTGTCATTCGGCTAAAATTATGCCCGAGGCAGATACTTTTCGATTGAATGTTGCTGTTACTAAACCATATAATGCTGATTTTGATGGTGATGAAATGAATCTTCACGCTCCGCAATCAATAGAAGCTGAAATAGAACTAAAAACTCTTGCTGCGGTTCCATATCAATTTATTAGTCCCGCAAATAATAACTCCATTATTGGCGTATTTCAAGATTCGTTGCTAGGAATATATAGATTTACACGAAAACTTGAAGATATGCAAGCGTTTTCAACACGAGATGTTATGAATCTCTTAACACCTATAAAAAATATAAATATTCAAAATGTGAAAAATACAAACAGTAGCTTTGATATACTAAGCCATATTCTACCTCCAATGTCAATGAAATATAAAACAAAGGCGTTTAGTGATTCAGAAGACTATGAAACTTCAAATAATATTTTAGAAATCGTTAATGGCGTCATCAAAAGAGGTCAAATAGAAAAGTCAGTTCTTCACGGTGGAGGAAAAGGACTTTTACCTAGAATCTGCAATGATTTTGGAAATAAGACAGCTATGAATTTTATTGATGATCTCCAACGAATTGTAAATGGATATATGAAAATGAGTGGATACAGCGTTGGTATTAGTGATTTAATTGCTGATACAACAACAAATGAACGAATTACTGAAAAAATTATTAGTAAAAAAACAGAAGTCCAAGAATTAATAGACGAAACCCGATTGGGGATTTTTGAAAATAAAACAGGAAAACCAAACGTAGAAGAGTTTGAGGTTCGTGTTAACGGTATTTTAAATGCTGCTGCGGAAGAAACCGGTAAAATTGGTAGACAAAGTTTATCAAAACAAAATAGATTTATTAGTATGGCTGTTTGTGGCTCCAAGGGCTCGGATATTAATATCTCACAAATGATTTCATGTTTAGGACAGCAAAATGTAGATGGTAAAAGAATCCCTTATGGATTTGATAGCAGAACTTTGCCACATTATTCGAAATATGATGATTCGCCAACCGCTCGTGGATTTGTAGAAAACAGTTTTATTGGGGGACTAACCCCACAAGAATTGTTCTTTCACGCTATGGCTGGTCGCGTAGGTTTAATTGATACAGCTGTAAAAACATCTACTACAGGATATATTCAAAGAAGATTAATTAAAGGGCTTGAGGATCTTAAGGTTGAATACGATATGACCGTCAGAAATAATAAAGGCAAAATCGTGCAATTCAAATACGGCGATGATGGATTTGATACTATTCGTATTGAAAATCAAAAATTTCGATTAGCTGAAATGACAAATGAAGAAATATACGCGCATTTTCAAATGCCAAGCGATAACCTTAAAGATAAAATTTTTACTACTTCTTATACAAAAGCCGCTATAAAAAGAATGAAAAAACAACAGGATGATTTAAATAAAAAATGCAGTGCTGTTACTGATATGTTTATACAATATCAAAAAAAACTAGTTGAGATAGTTTTTAAAAATAAAAATAATAACGAGATTCAACTTCCTATAGCTTTTTCATATATTATAAATAATGTTAAAAATCAAAATAATATTCAAAGTAATTCTATGGTTGATATTACACCTTGGGAAGCATTTGAATTGATTGATAACACCTATAATAACCTTGAAAAGATTCATTTTAGTAAACCAAACGAATTGTTTAAAGCATTCTATTACTTTAACCTAAGCCCTACTGAACTTCTTATGATTAAACGATTTAATAGAAAAGCTCTAATTTATTTGCTAGCCCAAATAGAATATTATTACAAAAAGTCTTTGATTTCACCTGGAGAAATGGTTGGTATGATTGCGGCACAATCAATTGGTGAACCCACTACACAAATGACTCTTAACACATTTCATTTTGCAGGTGTTGCAAGTAAATCTACAGCAACTAGGGGAGTTCCAAGGGTAGAAGAAATTTTATCATTATCTGAATCTATTAAAAAACCATCCATTACTATTTATTTGAAAGAAGAAGACCGTGAAGATAAAGCTCGTGCTATTACAATTTCAAATACTATAGCACACACCAAGCTAAGAGATTTGGTAAACAGTGTAGAAATATGCTTTGACCCTAAAGATTCTAATACTCTTATTGAGGATGATAAAATAACTCTGGAATTATTTAATATGTTTGAAGAAATGATTGATGAATGTCGAGATGCTAAAACAACAATGAAAGATAAATCTAAGTGGATTCTAAGATTTGTAATCGATAAAGAAACTATGCTAGAAAAAAATATTACTATGGATGATATTAATTTTGCTATTAAAAATAGTTATAAAGATGAAATCTCTTGCGTATTTAGTGATTATAATTCCGACGAATTAGTATTTAGAATTAGGGTTAATAAGCTTTTGAATAAAAAGAAACAACAGAATAAATCCAATCCTCTAGACCAATCCGATGAAATTTATTATTTACAAAACTTCCAAGAACAAATAATGGATAACATTATTCTTCGTGGTATTAAAAACATTGATAAAGTATTAGTAAGAAATGAACCTCGAGTATTGGTACATAGAGATGGAAAATATCAAAACATTGATACATGGGTGTTAGATACTGTTGGTACTAACCTTGTAGATGTTTTGAGTTTAAATTTTATTGATAATACAAGAACATACAGTAACAATATTCCTGAAATATATAAAGTACTTGGAATAGAAGCTGCCCGGCAATCTATTTATAGAGAATTTTTAGAGGTTCTTGAAGATAGTGGTACTTATATTAACGAGCATCATTTGTCTGTTTTATGTGATAGAATGACCTACAATTCTAAAATGGTATCTATATTTAGACACGGTATAAATAACGATAATATCGGTCCCCTCGCAAAAGCATCGTTTGAAGAAACACCTGAAATGTTTTTGAAAGCTGCCAAACATGCAGAATTAGATGTTATGCGTGGTGTATCGGCAAATATTATGTGCGGACAGAGAGGATTTTATGGAACAAGTGCGTTAGACTTATATTTGGATCTAAATGAATTCAAAAAATTATCGGTTGAAGCTGAATCAGATGTTACTGAAAATGACAAAATCAAAGCATTATTTGAAAACGTAGAAGATCCTACTGACCAATGTGCGAAATCAAATATGGTTATGAAAAATAATATTTCCAATATTAACAGCATTGATATGGGCGAGGATGATGATTATACCATTAATTTTTAAACAACATAAATAAATAATGTGTATATTATCTATTATGACTTCAAAAGAACCCTTGTTTATTATATGCTTAAAAAAAATTAATCCTAATCATAAAAAGATAATTAATCCTTTTAATTATACTGATTTTTCTTTTAAAGAGCCTAGTAAATATACATGTGATTATAGTTATTGTGATGAATTTTTTGCTTCTTCTTTTTTCTTTAAAAAAAAATTTGAAGTTTTAAAAGATTTTATAAACAATGTTTTTATTAATATAACTATTAAAAGAAGAATATTTAATGATTTTAATAAGGCACAACATATTTATCATACAATTAAAAAATTTTTTAACAAAATTATTGCAAAGCGGTATAAGGTTTACGATGTTTCCACTGATCTAAAATTAAATTCGTTAGAATCTTATGATAAAAGATACATTATAACAATCGCTGAAAATAAGGCACTGTATACATTTTCTATATATGATTTATTATCTGTTATACAAACTAATTTAACATATACATATGCTCTTTTTGTTGATCCAAAGTTCCCTAGAAACCCATACACAAATTTACCCTTTTCGATACATAATTTATATAATATATTTTATTTTGCAAAAAGTCTAGATATTACATTACCTATTTTATTTCACGTATTTTATAAATCTAATTTTGATTTAAATGAATTATTATTAAATTATGAAAGTATTATAAGAGATGAAATTATTAAAAATTTCTATAAAAATGCTAATATAACAAAAAAATATAATGATATCCTTGACATACTTAATAAATATAAAAAATACAATAAAAATATTATAATACACAGAAAATTCCCTAAGGAAAAAGTAATTGAGGAATTGTCAGATATTTTACCCATTGAATTATATATTTGTTATTCATATAACCCTTCTAGAAGGAATTTTAATAAAAAATTAATGATTAAACGTTTAAAGGAATTCTCAAAAGAAAAACCATTATTTGGTAGGATTATAGTTAAATCTCCTAGAGAATCTAATAGTATTTTTAGCAGAACGATAACTCCTCCAAGTCAAACCATAAGAAACTCTGAATATGATTATTTCGAACAAGTAATGGGTATCATCAACTCTCCTCGAGAAAATATTGAAAATTCAATTATTAATAACAATACCATTATAAATAGACTTAATAGTTATAATTTTATAAACGAAGAAATAGATAACCCTTTTCCACGCTCAGACCTTTCTGATGTTGCTTTTCTAAGTAGACCCATTATTAATTACCGTAATTCTGAAACTGGAGATGCAAATGATGATGATGATGATAATGATGATAATGATGATAATGATGATAATGATGATAATGATAGTGATGATAATGATGATGATAATGATAATGATGATAATAATAATGATGATGATGATAATGATTCCGATAATTAAATATCAACTACAGTTGATTGATTTGTTAGTTAAATAAATATATTAATTATATATTTAACTAGCTATTTTTTATTATTAATCGTTTTTTTACTCCCTTAAACTGTGTTAAATAACTTAATAATGGATTATCTTTGCCAAATTTTATTCCAATCCCTTCATCTAAAATCAAATCTTTTGGATTTATTTTACCTTCATTTCGTTCAATGTTATCTAAATTAATTATCTTTTTACTCGTTGATTCCATTAATATTCGATATTCCGGGTACATTCTTTTATTTATTTTATTACCTAAAAATCCCATTGATGACGACTTTAAAATGTAATAATTATTTGTTGGACTATATTTTAATACTAATGATTTCTTTTTGTTTATGGAAAAATTTTGTGTAGCTGAAAGCAATATTATTGGTATACTTAATGTTTGAGAAATCATCCATATATCAAGAATGGTTATAAAATAATTTTCAGACATAATAAAATCGGATAAGGTTATTTTTTTAGAATATATTTGACTTATATATGCTTTTTTACCCTCGTTATACAATATTTCATATATCTTATATAAAAATGATTTATAATTCACGGTATATTGTTTTATTAATAATTCTTTTAAAGATAATATTGTTTGATCTTTATTTCCTGAATCACTAATTATATCTAACATTAATTGAAAACCACAATTAATTTGAGAAGAATTATATTTAATTTCAACAAATTTTTTTGGAAACAATGTACCCCAGAACCCAGAAATCTTTTTAGGATTATCATCACAATTATCATTTGTTATTATTTTTTTATCCAGTTCAGATATTCTATTTGAATATCTTTTATTTTCTGTATTTAATAAATCATATACTCCTGTATCTGTATAAATATTTTCCGTTATATTTTTTAAATTATCAAAATAACTTTGTGTTAATTCACTTTGAAATATTATTATTTCATCGTTATTTAAATTATAATTCATGTCACCATATGATAAAAATAAGTTCTCGTCAAATATATACACCCTTATTCTATTAAATCTTATTAGTTCGTCAGCTAATCTTTCGTAATATAAAGGTTCATTATCTATACCCTCGTTTAATAGATTTTTCGAGGGTATCATTAATTTGCAACTATCATCTTCTGTTCTTATACAATAAGGTTTATCGCAGTCATCTACATTTTTACACGAACTTACTTTGTCTATTCTTTTTAGTAATTCTTCATTTATCTCAGTAAATTCAATCCCTTCTTCCAATAAATTTTTTAATTTTTCTATTATTGTTTCCATCTTTCTAAAATAAAGAACATCATTTGATTCTATAACATCAATAAATTCTTTCTTTATTAATTTATTTTCTGGAGAATTTAATATTATTCTTAACATATTTCTAAAAACATTATAAAAATTATCTTCTAATTTTAATTTCTTTATGTAATTTATTCTATCTTCATCCATTTTTGAATTATTAAGTGTATTATCATCAGCAACAATATAATTTGAATTTGAAATAATAGGATAATCGGGTGATTTACTTTGCTCTGGAGGATTTATTTGAATAAATTGATTAGTTTCTGTTAATATTCCAACTATTACTCCCTGTTCTTCTATTTTATTCATTGGTGCGCTAAAAATATTATTATTGGCAGTTTTTATTGTAGTTAAAAACTCGATGGTATTATCATAAGAATTCCATTCAACCTCATCCATAAATTTTATATTTAAATCGCTCAAGGTAGAACTAGGATAACAAGGTAAAAATCCAGATAATCCTTTATATTTTATTAATAATCCTATTATTTTACTATTATAGTTTAATACCTGTTCCGTAATTTCTACATCTTTAATTTTCATAAGCTCTTCTTTTAAATTTGATGCTGTTATATTTTGTTTGTATTCATATACAGTCATTTTATCATCTATTATTCCACAATGGTTTGTTATATGCTCTTTAATTCTAATTAATATTAATTTGAGAGATTCCATTATATTTGAACTTTTTATACTGAATTTTTTTTGAATTTCTATTCTAGTTTGAACGTCTTTATAGACATATATGGGCTCAAACATATTGTTTTTTTTTATAAGAATTATACAAGGCTTTTTTGAATCAAATAAACTATCAGAATAATGATTACTAGGACAAACTATTTCTATATTATCTGTTATATCATCATCTGGTATTTCTAATATTATTAAATTAAGCCCTTTTTCAAATAATTTAGGATTTGGATTACAAATAATATCCCACAAATACTTATAGTCAATTTCTACTTCGTCGTCAGCTAAATAGTTTTTGAAATTTATAAAAGCATTAATGACATTTTTCAAATGTAATAATTGTGAATTATTTTTACTATCCGTTAATTTATATAATTTTGTTTCTGAATAATCTTCTATGGATATTTCTTCGTTTTTAATTTTACTAAAAATACTTATTAGATTACCGTTTTGATATGTTAAAAATAAATCTAAATCTATGGCTTCTATTATATATTTTTTCATTTCGACTATAGATGGTATGCTTTTGCTTTGTATTATATTTACATATATATCAGCAATACAAGCAACAAATGACTGTGTGGCGTGATTTTCAACCCCGCGCCTCAATATACATTCTTGGAAAACCTTTGGTTTTTTTGATGAATTATTTTCTTGACAGTTCGCATTATCTATATTTAAAAATAACTGCACCGATAAAGGTAAATAACCCCACCTCATCTCTTGTAAAGGAAATTTTTCATGTCCCTTTATATATTCATCCAATTCATCTGCCTTCTTTTTCGTTTTTGAGATTTCTTCTTCTTTTAAACATTCTTTTCGTCTTTGAATTTGACTTGCTGAATCCCACTTTTTAAAACAACAGGGTAAACAATCACCTGTTAATTTATTTTTTGTTAAAAATCCTGGATAATGTTGTATATAAGAACCGTCTTTTTCATTAACGTGTTCTTTTGGTGCGTTAAATTCATATATTGATTTACCTGGCGGAACAACCCTTGAACCTCGTGGTATAATTGCATCTGGTCCACCACATACTCCTTTTTTTACTTCTTCTTCAGTAATACTCATATTCGTTTTAAGACACCAATATCTAGGGCAAATATAATTGTATTTTTTTTTACTATCACTTCCATATCTAATAGAATGTGTATATGAACCAGGATGTTTTTTATCTATTTTTTCTTTTTCCTCATCCGTTAATAGTATAGGCTGTCTCCCCATATTTGATAGACATGTTCTTGAATACGAATTAAAGTTAGGACTTGATTTTGAAAATAGCGCTGGTTCATATTTGTTTAAGCGAGCCTGGACGAAATTTGGATAGTTTAATGACATACCTGTTATATTTTTAATTTCATCTTCATCTTCTATCTCAATCTCCTTTACAGTTTTTTCTACAGGTTTCACCTCTTCTTCCACAGGCTGTTCTTCTACAGGCTCTTCTTCTACAGGCTCTTCTTCTACAGGCTCTTCTTCTACAGGCTCTTCTTCTACAGGCTCTTCTTCTACAGACTCTTCTTCCACAGGTTTCTCTTCTTCCACAGGTTTCTCTTCTTCTTCTTTTTCTACAGGATTTTCAATCTCCTTAACTTCTAAAGATAAACTATCCTTATCATCAATAACATTACCTACCTGGAAATCATCATCATCATCATCATCCTCATCCTCATTTACACTACCAATACTTTCACCAACCATAAAATCATCTTCATCGTCGTCTTCATCTTCGCCGTCTTCATTTGCTCCTCCTACTACTAAAGAGCTTTTATCTTCATCCTCCTCTTCCTCCTCCTCTTCATCGTCTTCATCGCCAATAAAAAAGTCTAAAAGCTCGTCTTCGTCTTCATCGTCGTCATCTATATTATAGTTTAAATCTAGATTTTTACTAGAAAATGGAGCAGTTTCGGTAAATTTTTTTTCAGTTACAGCTACGATTTCTTTAACCGAATCTTCTTTTAATTTTCGACCCTTACATAATTCATCTATTTGAGTCGCATATTTTTCCAGATTTATATTTTGAGATACACAAATTATAAAATTTATATATTTCTTAACAATTTCAATATAGTTTACATTGGTTATATTAGATAAATTAATAACAATATTATTAGAAAACCTTTCTTGATTTATATTTACAGAAATACCAGGATTATTTTTTATTTTTAATTGCTTTTTTCCACCATTTCTTTCCATTTGAAAATCCGCAATTTTTGCTAATATAATCTCTCTAGCTTTATTTGGATCTATTCCAAATGAATCAATCATAGCTCTTTCTATATGTTGCATTATAACACCTTTGTTAAATAATTCTATTATGAATGCGTCTTGAGCCGTCATTTCATCATAATTTGAAACTCGTTTACATCGCATCTGTATCCCTTTCCCTAATTTGTCTTCTGTTACATTGAAAATACATGAAATACATTTTATAATGCTATTTATATCAATATTAAGCGAAATACTAGTTGAATAACTATAATCTATATTAACTATGTCTATATTCTTTGTATCAATTGCTTCAAACAATTCTAAAGATAATCCAATTGTTTCCAAAAACTCCTTTATTAATAATAGTACCGGATTACAATGTTTTTTTATTAATTCATTTATTTCTTCAATAGATATAACCTTATCTAATTTTAAATTTAAATTTATTTTACTATTTGAAAATATTTCTATAATACAACTTCCTTCTTCAAATACGATATATACACCAATACTATTTTCTTTTATTATTTTTAATATTAGTTTGCTTATAGTTGCTTTATTTAAATAAGGAAGCTTATTACCAGATACAGCTGTATTTGGAGCATATAAACGCAATAATTTGTCATCTCTGTTATTTATTGTTAATTTTGTAAATGGTAACGAAGCATTTGTATGTAGAAATTTAAATATAGCATCAATTGGTATTGTAAATGTATTTGTTTGATACATAGTTAATTCTATTAATTTTATACCATCGTTATTATAATTAACCAATGAATCTTCATCTTCATTCATTTCATTCATTAAATCTATAATTTTTACATTTTTTATAAATGACTCTGTTATCGTTTTACTTGTATCATCCATTAATTTAATTTTATTATCCATTAACTCATTTAATGTAGATATACTTTTATTAAATAAAAAAGGATAATATAATTTTACCGAAGCATTTATATATTCTGCGCTACGATCCCTTATTGAATTCAGTAAATCTTCTGCCAAAACTAAATAAATTATATTATTATCTATTTCTCCAAAATCAAGAATAACATTTTTATTCAATGTAGATAACATATCTTCTGAAAATTTAATAAACGCCTCATCATATTCAATATTATCATAAGGATTAACCGTAAATAAATATTTACTAGTAGTTGTAACAAATTTATTTACCAATGATTTTTTAATTAATTTATTTTCATCTAAATTTAATGTTCTTAAATCACTATAATCGTATATTTCTTTTTTTTCTAAAGAATCCAGATTTACACCATAAATATTTAATAAATGATTAAAAAGTCGTGTTTGCGTTAGTTCTAATTTATCATTATCCGTTAATTCATTATATATCTCTACAGCACTAGATTTTTCATTAAAAATTGAAAATAAATACATTTCGTCCATAGAAACAGTGTTTTCTAATGCAATTACTAGTTTTTTTTTAATAATATCTATAGAATCGTCTTGTCTAATAATAATATCATGAAACTTTACACTTATTCTTCTTTTTTTAATATAGTCTAGTTCATCTTCTGAAAAAATTTCTTTAATTTCAACAGCATCAGGTGAATCTCTAAATAAATTAAAAAAACTACTTTTATAAAAAACGTGTATTTCCTTTGTTTCTTCACCTTTTAAAATATGGACCTTGAAAATGTTTTTCATATATATATAAAACTAGTATTATATTTTATATATATATATGCACTTTAAACTTATAGTTGCTATGTGTAATAATCGAGGCATCGGAAATAAAAATAAACTTCCTTGGTCGTTTTCATCTGATATGAAATATTTTTCTAGAATGACGCGTGGAAATGATAATAATGCCATTATTATGGGAAGAAATACATTTGAAAGTATTGGACGTGCATTACCTAAACGTCATAATATTATATTGTCTAACACCAAACCATCACAAAGAGAAAACAATAGTAGTTTTTTTAATAGTATACAATCCATAATAAATTTTTGTAAAGAAAAAGAATTTGATGAAGTATGGGTTATAGGAGGTGAATCCATTTATAAACAGTTCCTGGGAATAAATGATTTGATTAAAGAAATTTATATCACAAAAATAAATAAAGATTGTAAATGTGATACCTTTTTCCCAGAATTAGATGAAAAATATATATTAGTTTCTAATTCCGCAATAAAAGATTCAGATACTATTTTAAATTTTATGGTATACTCATTTTGATAAATTATAAATCATAATATGGATTATCAGTTATAGACATTCCACAATACTTTTTTGGATTTTTTGCATAATCAACTGGATCGTATACACCAATTTCCTTTGCTTGTTCTATTAAAAACTTAAAGTTTTGCCAGTATTCATCTGTATGACCTACCTTTTCTGTTCCTATATGGGCTAATTCGTGCAATGCTACAAACATTAATGTATTTTCATCTATTAATGTACCACTTCCATCTTTTTTTTTATCTAAACAAAATGCTAATTTTTCTCCCTTATTTTCACTATAAGCTGTATGTTCGCTAGTAGGAAGAGTTTCCTGAATTTTTTTTGGATTATATCTTTGTTCTAATAATTTCGTTATTTTATTATCTGGTAAATTCTTCTTCATATGATACACAACCGCATTAAGTTTTTTTGTAGTTCTTGCTAATAAATTTGCAGCCATTTCCAATTTTAATCTTTCTCTTACACAATAAGTATTTCCATCTTCTTTTGATATAATACATTTTAACTGCAAATAATCAGAATCTTCATAAAACTTAAGTAATATTAAAAATACTAACCCCATTAATATTAACGATAGGTAATCCATTAATATTAATATTAGAAATTATTATTTAAAAATCTTATGAGCCTATTTCAAGAGTTTTTCGCATGGTGTCAGCCTCAATAGTAGATTGTTGCCAAGGACCAGTGTTTCCACGGGGATTAGCTGGCTCAGAACGCAATTGAAGATTAGGATTTCTGTTTACACTAGATTGTTGTCCGTGATGGTAACCAGCATTCAATAGATTTACATTTGAAAGACTACCTTGGCCGCTGGGGTTAATCTTAGCCCAAGCGCTGTTAGCATCATTTGGTAGGAGCGACGCAGGATTTTCCATTGCCTTCTTATTACAGTCAGGAGTATTGCAGGTGGTTCCCTTCATACCAGAAACCGACGCATAATCACTGTTTTCGCCTAAAGGTTGCGACGGCATTACACTAGCAGGAGTAGCGTTAAAACTGCTACCTACACCCGAATTTCCTTTATGCAATCTCCCACCCATTGTATCGGTAACATTGTTAAAACCATTAGAATAACTTCCTAGTAATGCAACAAATAGTATAATTAGTAAAAAAGTCATTGGTCCAAAGTTTTTACCATTCCCGAAAAAATTCTGTAGAGACGATAGGATTGTCTTCATTATATAAAATGTATGATAAAAAATTTTTTAAATTAATAATTATCATTTTACAAATTTATCAATGAAATCATCCAATTCATCATCACTATTATCTATATCATCAATCATATAATTTGATTTAATCTTTTTTGATTCTAAATATGCTTCTAACGCTTGTCGTTTAAGCTTTTTTGCTTTGTCTCGCGAGAGCTTCCATATTTCAAAATAAACATCTTGTGGATTTTTAATTTTAATGTCAGCATTATCTAATTCATCTAAATCTAGCTGAACTTCTTCTAAATATTCATCATTTTTATTGTATTTGTCATTATTTTCATCATTGTCGTAACTATCATCATTATCATCACTATCATCACTATCATCACTATCATCACTATCATCATTATCATCATTATCATTGTTATTATCAATATCATCATTTTTAGAATCAGTATTGTTTTCTGTCATTAATGTTTTCACAACTCCTTCTTCGTCATCATCACTTAAAGTAATATCAATAGATTTTTCATCATCGTCTATATCTAATTCATCATTATTATCGTTTTCTGTTTTCTCTAAACTTAAATCATTCTCTGATATATCTACTAAATCATTCTCTGATATATCTACTAAATCATTCTCTGATATATCTACTAAATCATTCTCTGATATATCTACTAAATTGTTATCTGAATTATCTACTAAATAATCTTCGGAATTAGATTTATCATCGTTGTCTGTTGTATTCGAATTAATATTTATTAAACAATTATTAAAATTATTTTCTTCTTCTATTATCATAACTTGCTTTAAAACCATTTCCAATTGAAAAGACCTAGATGAGAATTTAATACCTTGAATTTCTAATAATGGTATTATTTTTACATTCTCTTTTATTTCATCGGAATTTACTTGCTCTCCTTTTTTATTATAACACGATACCGATGTTTCTTGAATACGTTTATTATATATTATATTTACTCTTACCAAATGAAATTTACCACCTTTATATCCTCTTGTAGGCGATGTAAAATGGTTTTCTATATCTTCTAAATCTAAATCATTATCAAACCAAGATTTTCTTTTATCATAAATTAAACTACATAGATTTTTCTCTAAATCTTCAAACCAGTTAAGTATTTCTTCGTCATCTCTTGAAAACATTAAATCACAGTAGGCTTTCTTTTCAGTTACTACAATACCTTGTTTTGTTAAACATTTTGGACTTTGTATGTAAACTGGTTCTCCAGAATAATTAAGTTTTGTAAAATAGGTACCCCCGCCTCCTTGTAATCCTGTAGGATGAGATAGCGTTAAATTATTAAAAACAAATGATTTATCTGTTTTTTGTATATTATTCATTATTCAATAAAACATATAATTTTTAAAATAATCAAACTATTTGCGAAAAAATAATATTAAAAAAAATACTTTATATTATTAATGGATAATACTAATGTTTTATATCAAAAGTGTTTTGAATTTTTAAAAAAAGAAGAAGTTAAAACAGAGATAAAATTATTTATGAAACCCTTTATTGATTTAATTATACAAGAATTATATCCATATATTTATTTATCGTTATTGTTTGTTATCATAAGTTTTTTTTTAATTTTAGGAATATTTGTATTATTATGGCGAAATAAAGTTATTTTAAATAAAAACATATTATAGATGAGTTTTGAAAAAAATATACAATCTTGGGTCTCGTTGGATAATCAATTAAGAATTTTAAACAATAAGACTAGAGAATTAAGAGAACAGAGAAATTCCTTCTCTGAATCTATTATTAAGTATGTTGAAACAAATCGATTAGACAATTCTGTTGTAGAAATTAGTGATGGGCAGTTGCGATTTGCAAATGTTAATTCGCAACAAAGCCTTACCTTTAAATTTTTAGAAAACGCTTTGAAAGAATTATATCCTGAAAATGAAGTTAAAAAAATTATAGAATATATTAAAAGTAAAAGAACCGTCCAACAACATATGGATATTAAGCGGTTTTCTTCCAATTAATTTATAGTTATTAATGTATATGGCGCTAAAAAAAAAAGACTTTATACTATATCGTGAAAATTCAAAAATAAAAAGTGGTGGATACAGTGTAAATTCTATTTTGCTACAAAAAAATAAAGCTGCTCTTTCATCTATTAAAAAAGGCGGAAACAAGGACCAGTCTGGCGGTGGTAATGATAAAATTAATAACTTATTCAATAATATGGCTATACCTGCCGGATTATTATATATGAGCCCCGCACCTAATCCTTTTAACTACAAGATTAATGACACGGGTCCCGGAATTTTATCTGATACTATACATGATGAATTGTTAAAATTAGTAGATAATGAAGATAAACAAAACTTTAATATAAAAACACGAAAAAAATGGGGTGGAAAAAAAATAAGAGATACAGAACGGAAAAGAAAAACACGAAGAAACCTATAAACAAAAAATTGAATATAAATAAAGAATAATAATTATATTCAATAATGGAATACACCTGTAGACTATACGATTTCAAATTTGATGATGCTAAAATAGAAGCCGAGTCTGACTCAGACGAACAATGCTCCACAAAATTTTGTATCCAACTTTTTGGTATTAACGAAAAAGGTGAAACATATTCTATATGGGTTAAGGATTTTACTCCTTTCTTCTATATTAAAATACCAGAAAAATGGGATAATACTAATGTTAACAGCTTTAAAAAACATCTCGAGGAAAATCTTAAACTTAAAGAAGACGATATCTCTTCTATGAAAATCGTTCAAAAGAAAAAATTATACGGATTTGATGGTAACAAAGAACACAGTTTTATTGAAATTAAATTTATTAATATGATGACGTTTTATCGTGTAAGAAAAATATGGTATAACGTTAAAAAAGACAAGGAAAAAGTCCTAAAACCAGAAGGATATTATTATAAAGGAGTCTTTCTTGAATTATATGAATCTGACATCCCTCCATTACTTAAATTCTTTCACGTGCGAAATATTAGTCCTTCTGGATGGATATCATTACCTAAAAAATATACAAAAAAACATTTTAGAACAACCACATGTGACCGTGAATTGGTTATCTCATATAAAAAAATTATTCCTCTTCAAAAAGAAACCCAGGTTCCTTATAAGATATGTAGTTATGATATTGAGGCTGATAGTAGTCATGGCGATTTTCCTCTACCAATTAAAAGCTATGAAAAACTAACCTCGAATATTATTGATATACACGAAAAAGGAAGTTATAAAAACGTTGAAGATATAAAAACACTGATTAGTAGAGCAATATTAACTGCATTTGGATACGATGAATTAAAATATATAGATACGATTTATCCTATTAAACATCCCAAAATAGATTATTTGAAAAAACAAATCAATTTACTTTTACAATATATCATTGATGATAAAATAAATAAAACTATAAAACACTCAACTATCGGAAGTTTATTTAATAATTATATGATTGACGATGATGATGATGATAACATTCATGATAATGATCGCAAAAAAAGGAGCACTAATATTAAAAATATGAATATATCTGAATATATGCTTTCTAATGATATTGGAAAATCCGAAAAATCAGCTATGCTATTAGCTATTTTTAGAAAATTTCTACCCGCAATAAAAGGTGATATAGTAACCTTTATTGGTTCTACATTTCGTAGATACGGTGAAGATAAACCATATCTTAATCATATTATTGTCCTTGGTGGATGCAGTAAAATTACCGAAATCGATAATTGTGTTATTGAATGTTGTGAAACGGAAGAAAAGGTACTACTAGCCTGGACGGATATAATTAGACAAGAATGTCCTCAATTTATTTTGGGATATAATATCTTTGGTTTTGATTACCCGTTTATGGTTGATAGAGCTACTGAAAATATGTGTGACAATGAATTTCTAAATATGTCTTATATCAATGATAAACTATGTGAAGTAAAAGAATCTAGTATTGTTCTAGCTAGCGGGCAACACGATCTTAAATATATTGATATGCCTGGAATAGTCCAAGTAGATCTATACAATCATTTTAGACGCGACTTTAATCTGGATTCATATAAACTCGATTACGTATCTGGTTATTTCATTAGTGGAGCCATTAAAAAAGTTGAGCTAAATAAATCAGATAATAAAACAATTTTTGAAACACAAAATACAATTGGTCTCGAATTAAATTCTTATATTCATATTGAAGAATCAGGACATAGCTCAGAATACTATAAAGATGGAGCAAAATTTAAAATTGTATTTTTGGATAAAGATAATAATGTATTCCATATTGAAGGAGTTGAAACGCCTGATAGCACTAAACACTTAAAATGGTGTTTGGCTAAGGATGATGTAGGTCCAAAAGACATTTTCAGGTTATCTAAAGGAAGCGACGATGACCGCGCAATTGTCGCAAAATATTGTATTCAGGATTGTAACCTAGTTCATGAATTATTTAAAAAAATAGATATTATGACCGGCTTTATTGAAATGGCTAAAATATGCAGCGTTCCTATTAGCTTTCTAGTTCTTAGAGGACAAGGTATTAAACTTACCAGTTTCATATCAAAAAAATGCATGGAAAAAAATACACTTATGCCTACTATTCAAAAAAAAACTAATGACGATGGATATGAAGGAGCTATTGTTCTTGAACCGAAGTGCGATTTATATATGGAAGATCCTGTAGCTTGTGTAGATTATAGTTCTCTTTATCCATCCTCTATGATTAGTGAAAATCTTTGCCATTCCAGCAAAGTATGGACTAAAGAATATAATCTAGAAGATAAACTAATTGAAGAAACCGGAGAAACCGATGACGACGGCGAATATATTTACGATAACCTAGAAGAAGAAGGATACAAATACGTTGATGTCACATATGATACCTTTAAATACGTTAGAAAAACCCCTTCCGCCGCCGCAACAAAAGTAAAGAAAGGTTACAAAACCTGTCGATTCGCTCAATACCCTCATGGAAAAGCTGTTATGCCTTCGGTTCTCGAAGAATTACTTGCTTCCAGAAAAGCTACCAAAAAACAAGCCGCTAAAGAAACAGACCCCTTCATGAAAAACATTCTAGATAAACGCCAGCTATCTATTAAGCTGACCGCAAACTCTCTATATGGAGGTTGTGGTGCCAAAACTAGTAGTTTTTATGAAAAAGATGTTGCTGCTTCTACAACTGCCACCGGACGAAAACTTCTCATTTACGCGCAGCGTATTATTGAAGAAGTATATGGTGATACCATTTGCGAATCAAAAAAATACGGTAAAGTACGCAGTAAAGCTAAATATATTTATGGAGATACTGATTCGGTATTCTTCTGTTTCTATTTTGAAGAACTTGACGGAACACCTATTAAAAACAAAAAAGCTTTGGAATTAACCATTGAACTCGCGCAAGAAGCCGGCGAAATTGCCACGAAATTTCTTAAAAAACCACACGACCTTGAATATGAAAAAACATTCATGCCATTTTGTCTTCTTTCTAAAAAAAGATATGTTGGAATGCTTTATGAACTAGATCCTGAAAAATGTAAACGAAAATCTATGGGTATAGTTCTTAAACGTCGCGATAACGCACCGATTGTAAAAGATGTTTATGGAGGTATTATTGATATCCTTATGAAAGAACAAAGCATCACAAAATCTATTGAATTCCTACAAAATATGCTACAAACTATTGTTGACGGAAAAATTCCTATTGAAAAATTAATTATTACGAAATCCCTTAGAGGTAATTACAAAAATCCTCTGCAAATCGCACATAAAGTTCTCGCTGATAGGATGGGTGAAAGAGACGCAGGTAATAGACCCGGTGCCGGTGATAGAATCCCATTTGCTTACTTTGTAAATAAAGATAAAAAATGCCTTCAAGGTGATAAAATAGAAACACCCACGTTTATAAAAGAAAATAAATTAACCCTAGATTATTCACATTATATTACAAACCAAATTATGAAACCAGTTCAACAAATTTATGCTCTTGTATTAGATAAACTACCTTCATTTGCTAAAAAACCGTTGAAACAAAGACGATTTAATAACGAGCTTGATAGTTATAGAAAAACAATGGAACCTGAAAAAGCCGCCAAAAAAATAGAACAAGTTAAAAATAAATTAGTAAAAGAACTTCTATTTGATAAATATATTTCAAAATGTATCGAACAAAGAAATATGTCTAGTTATTTTACAATCGCAGAACCTTAATTTATTATCTTATATTTATATATTATGAACGAATGGTATACTACCTTAAATAAAGCCCCTTGGACCCCACCAGGTTGGGTTTTTGGAGTAGTGTGGTCTATTTTATATTGTTTTATGACACTATCTTTTTTATTAGTATGGACCAACAAAAAATGTTATCCTTTTTGTAAAGAACTGGTTTATTTTTTTATACAATTGTTTTTTAATCTAATGTGGACTCCTATATTTTTTGAATACCAAATGCCTCAATTAGCATTATTAGATTTAATGGCTACGTATTTATTTACTTATTTAACTTACGTACAATTCAATAAAATTAATAAATTCGCTGGATTACTATTAATACCTTATCTTGGATGGCTGTCACTAGCTTTTACCTTAAATGCATATATAGTATTAAACAACTAATTGGTTTAAAAATGTATTATTATTATTATTATTATTATTATTATATGACATTTAATGCTGATGATAATAAAAAAATGCTATGGGATGTTTTAGAAGAAAATGGAAACTTTTCTGGAATAAGACCTTCGTTTTTTAAAAATATTCATTATGAATTTAATAACACTATTAATGAAATAGATAGAGCTACAAATAACTTATCCTTAATGGAAAAAAATAAACAATTCATGGAAAATTTTACATATAAATTAAAAACATTTACATCTGTTCCAGCAGAAAATTACTCTTTAGTTGATATCAATGAAACTCATGATACACAAAAATTTAAACAAATACGTCAAGAACAATTAAATAATGATTTTAATAACAAAAAATCAGAAATGGATAATTTATTAATAGCAAAAAAACCAAAAGATATTGATTTTTCGGAATTAGGTAACGATGAACCCATTAAAGATATTGATAGTATTTTAGAAAGAACCATACAACAAAGAAATCTTGATATTAATAATATTACATCCGAATCATATGATAAAACTAAAGCTCAAAAATGGATTGGAAATGAAAAAAAAATTACTTTTAAAGAAGACCCTGAAAACATTGTTATTGAAGCCACTGAAATATCATCAGATTCCGTAAATGATTCTATTTATTTATCTCCACCACCGCCTCCACCACTTAAACTAAATACTGAAATCATTGATATGTTAAAAAAAATATTAACAAATCAAGATGAAATATTATCTAAATTAAATCATTTACCATCTGATAAAATTAAGGAGTCGTAACCGGTAAAAGATGTTCGTTTTGTTTTATTTGACCGGATTGTTTTAATTCTTTTATTCCACCAACGCCACCCATTCCACCTCCTTCATGTGTATGATCTATGTCATGTGTATGGTTATTATATTTTGGTCCTAATTCATTGTTTATAATTTCTTTTATTTTCTTAACTCCTTCTCCATTATTTTCCATATCCTTATCTAATAGTTTAGATAGTGATCGCATTCCACCCATTGATTCCAATACTTGTCTATTAAAAAATATATCATTTATTAAACATAGTATTATCAAAACCGCTAAAAATAAACATATGGTAGATTCATTTTTTTTTATGAAATCAAATACTTGTTTCATTATATATATATATATAATTAATAATATTTTCTTATTTATGTAAAATATTATTATAGACTTATTAATTGAGTATATGGTGTAGGTATTTCTGGTGTTTTTGGTGCCTCGCTAGTAGATGCTGCTTCAGCAGCCGCAGCATTATCAGCTGCTATTAAATCTTCCTTAGATATTAAATTTGCGTCTACTGCTCCAAATAACGTATTTACTGGTAATTTACCTGCTGTTACTAGTCCGTTAATAATTCCCTCCGCGCCAGCTACAGTTGTTCCAGCGCCACTAACAACATTTGCTCTTCCTGTAGTAGGATCATATATTGCATAAATTCCACCACCTAATGCTTGAACGGTTCCGCCCGCAACAGTTAGCACTCCTATTCCAGATTCTACTGCTCCACGGGCTACTCCGCCTATAGCATCAGCCATCCATCCAAATACACCATCTGTATTTCTATAATTTGTATTATCGTTCCTAGTTTCTATACCAGTACCTTGGACTGTTCCTTGACTTCCTGCTTCTACTACACAATCTTCTGGGTTCCATGATTCAAATGTATTTTCATTAAATTCTGGAGCCCAATACATAACTGGATCATGAGTAGTTTTATTTAAATATAATTTACCAGGAACACAGTTTCCACAATTACTTTGTGAATAACAACTAGAAACATCTTCATAATCCCCTGGTTTACAAGTAGGATATATGTTTTTGTAATAGTATGAAACATTATTAATAGTTTCTGTTGGAAGATCTAAACCACTTCCTGTATTATTACCGGTATAACCAGGAGGAGTTTCTGAATTTTTACATTTATTAAACCCACAATTAGTTGTATCACACCCTACTCTTGTAATTTCAACCGTACTCCATTTAATTTCTTTGTCAGATTCACCTTTATCTGATATATTACTAACTAATTCTATTGCTAAAGTATCTGAATTTGTATAGTAACTTCCTTCTATCTGTATAAAACCATCGTTTCCTTCAGAATTTGAAATTGGAAGCAATTTTGTTTTATTGCTGTCTGTTAAGTCACTATCTTCTGATAATAATACATAATGTAATTCATTGTCTTCGCTATCTCCACCTAAATGCACTGTTGTTTTAAAATCATATGTCACATTTTTTACAACGGTTATCTCTTTTGATAACCTTATTTGACCGGATTCGTTTTCTGAATATGAAGTATAAATATAATTGCCGTTCGATGTATCTATGGACGGATTTATTTCTACCATTGACCCATCTGTTTCAAAAGTCCATCCACCCATACTATCAGAATCCTTATCAACATCTATTTCAAATTCTTCGCTCCAGTTTTCTGGAAACCCATTTGCATTTTGAGATGCTGGAGTAAAAGCTTCTTTAAATGGTAAATATTTCATAAAGCAATCCAACACAAATGAAAGCACTAATAAAAACACTACAATTATTAATAAATTCATTGCCTTTTTTTGAAAATCTTTTGAAAAGGAAAACTTCATTGATATATATATATAATAATAATATTATATACAAATTAGATACTTGCTAAATTATTCACCATTCAGCTTTATACAACTTGAAAATAATTTTAATAGTATGTCACTTGAATTTATAGGATTAAATTCAGATACAACTGTCTGAAAAAATATTACCTCGTATACTGAAATAAATGATAAACATATTAATGAACGCTTAAAATCAATCTTTATATACCCTATAATGTTAGGAACCCTTTTTATAATTTTATTTCCTTGAACCTGATTAATTAATACTTTTGTTATTGTTAAAAATAAACCATAGAGACAAAACAAACAAATTATTAATAAAATACTAGTATTATAAGGACCCTCTTTATTTATTTCATTGTTATGTTTTTCACTTATATCCTGAATATCGTTTATATAATTTATATACATATCTTCATTTATTATTTTAAAATAACTACATACAGGTGTTAAAGCAATTGAAAATAATTTTAATTTACTTATTATTATTTTTTTCTCTCTTATTGATATATATTTCCAAAAAAATATCGTTTCAAATATTGCTAATAATAAAGTATGTAATATTGAATTTGTTAATTCAGAAATTAGAATATACATTTTAAGTATTTTATTAGATGGTTCTTTTAATTCTCTTTCCATTTCTATTTCTATTTCATTAATGTCATTAATTTCTGATATTTCTATAGTATTTTCTGATAAAAGTATATTTTCTGTTGTCATAATATATTATATTAGTTTTTATATAATATTTTATATTCCTACTATTTTTTTTTTCTTTTTTCCATTTACTACTTGTATTTCAATGCGTCCTTTTACTAAAGGTTTTTCTCTTTTTTTACTTTTATAATCTAAATAACTATTTAAATCATATAACTCATTGGTGCCTTGATTCCACGCCAATTTAATACCTTCTTTTGTTTGTATTTCAACGATTTTTCCTTTTACTACCTCTTTATTAGCTTGTCCTACATCATCACTTTCTTCAGCGTCTATATTTGGATTAGCAGCAAAATCATCTGTACTATCCGCGCCAAACGAATAACAAGATAAATTTCCTTTCTTTTCTCTAGACGCATGAAGAGAACAATCAATAGACGTTTCTTTTATTGCTTTTAATATATTTTTATTAATATCGTCCTTTATATTTGATATTTCCAATAGCGCTTGGTCGCTTGTAACTAACATTTTTTTATTAATTTTACTTACGTCAAATTTCCTTAATTCTGCAGAGACCTTTGATTTCTTTTGTTCCTCGGAAAATACCATTATATATTGAAATACTTTTACTGTTTGAAACTCTTTTGGTAACGTTGAATGACTACAAATACGTCTAGCGCGACCAATAACCTGTCTTGTTCTTACAGGATGCCAATAGGGTTCTGTGATATGAACGAAACGGCAATTTTGAAGACTGATTCCTTCGGCTCCTGCCGCAGTAATCATTAAAACCTTTATTATTTCTCCCATATTATTATTCACGTTGATAGCCCTTAGTTGTTCTGCTAATGATGCGGGCAAATCATCAAACATTCCGTTGTAAATTTTTCTAAGTAATTCCTTTAATTCCGCGTCTTCTGTACCTGTATATAATGCAAATTTTGGTTTTGACATGTTTTCCGGAGATATATCTAATACCCAACCAGTGGCTTCTTTTTTTAATTTAAACTCTGCCATACCATTCGCTTCAAATACTAATTTTAATATCCCTATTCCTTCTAATGTTCTAAAATTACTGTATATTAAATGTAATCCTTGGTGTCTCTCCACATCTAATATATTTTCTAACATATGAAGAAACTTAGGACTATATGTCTGTAAACCTTCCTTAGATAATACAGTTTCACTGTTATCACTTAAATATTGTAACGCTGCTTGAACTCTATCCGCATATCCATCATCTAGTACTTCTGTTTTATGTTCCTCTAATTTTAATACATCATCTGGTTCTAGTGTACCATCCGCTTGTTCTAAACGCGCCTCATTAGGTACTAAATCTACTATTGGTTCTATTTCTTCCGGTGTTATCATATTATCTGCATCTACATCAGCATTCGCTATTGCTGCCTCTTTAGAATCTTTCGGCATCGGTCGCTTATGATCCGCAGGAAATACAAAATTACAAAACTGACGTGAAAATATACGATAAGTTGATGTATTTTCTTGATAAACATCATTATTTGCACCTTTCTTTTTCTTTTTATTTCTCTTATCTTGTTCTCTTTCATCATTCCTAGCTAACTCGTATGCTAATAATTGTTCATCACTCATGGGTATTTCTATAGTATGTATATCAGTTATTTCATCAAATGTTGGCATCAACTCTTCAATATCTCCATAATATGAAGTCATACCTAAAACACGCCTTTGCAATAAATCTATATCCTTAACACTGTTATCAGGATTAATGAATTTCGCTTTAAAATCATCTAAAGCATCTGGTAATAGTTTTAATTGTTCTATCTCAATATTTTGTTTATTTAAAATTTTAATTCCGTGTTTACCTAACGATTGTTCTATAATATTTAAAAATCCCTCGTCATTTATAGAACCTCGTTCTTTATATAAATCTAAATCTATCATACTTTCATCTACTCTTATCCCACTTTCTTCATATGTTCTAATTAATAAATTTATATATTCATCGTCCTTTGCTTCTCCCTTTTCCACTGCTTTCATTCCTTTATATGAACCATCTTTAAATACATTTACATAACCATACGGATTTCTAGTTATTTTTAATAACCCAGAATTAGGATTATATTCAATATAATCAACCATCTTAATATCATTATTTAATATTCTCTTCATTTCATCAGAATCTATTTTCTTTGTTGTTGTTGTTTCAACTGATATATTCCATACATTTATATACCCACATAATATATTATATATTACACCTATTTCATTTGGATAATTAATAATAGGTGTTCCGGTCAATAAAACTATCTTACAATTTCTTGCCTTCAATAATAATTCATATAACTGATATGATAGGGTTTCGGTTTTCCTTAATTTTCCTACTATTCTACTTATAAAATTATGCACTTCATCAATGATTACAACCGAATCATCAAATAAATTACCTTTTTGCTTGAAGCTTTCTAAATTTGATTGTCGCAATCCATTATAATTTATAAATTGATATTTGTAACCAATCATTTCATCCAATTGTTTATCAATGGCTATTTGTTCTTCCCTTGTTAATCCTTCAAAATTAGGTGCTTTATTAACATTTACTAACCACGCACCATCTTGCTTTGTAATATAATCCTTTGATACAGATACCGCTTGTTGTAATGTTTCTATTTTTGATGCATTTCCATCTGCTTTTATAAACTCCCAAAACTGATTTCGTTTGTATAATTGGTCTCCGCATTTTTTTAATTCCTCTATGTAATTCATTTTTAATGACGCAGGTATCATAACAATTACACGTTTGGAATTTTTCATTCCCTCCGCAATTGCTATTGAAGAACAGGTCTTTCCTGATCCTAATCCATGATACAACAATAACCCTCTGTATGGCGAGTACATATTTAAATAATCTCTTACTATATTTTGATGCGTTAATAGCTCAAATCTTCTTGATTTATCTTTTATTTCAGCGCATTTTGTTTCTACTTCCATTGGTTCTTCGCTTTTTCTTTCTAATTCTTCTCTGTATTTTTCATATAAATCATTAATAAAAATTATAAATTTTTTCCTATTGTTTAAATAATACTGAGAAGCCTTTATATTTACCTTTTTTAATTCTTTTGGTAACCCTGATAAGTCTATTTCTTTTTCCACCATTTCGCCTTCTTCCTTTTCCTCAGATATTACTTTTAGATTAGGTGCTTCCGTTTTACGTTCCGCTAATATACCTAATTCCGACATAGTATCCCTCTTTATTGTTCCTAATCTAAGTCTTTTACCTTTTAATTTCTTACCAATAGATACCCTTGGCGCATCTGGTTTATCACCTGGTTCTTTTCTTCGTTTTTTTATAATTATCTTAGGTTTTTTAGGTTTTTTATCATCTAATGGACCTGCCTCTTTAACCGTTAACTGTTTTTTTACTTTAGCAAGCAGTTCTTCGCGGTTTATATTTGATTCATTTCTTCTATCTCTTATTGCTATGGTTTTTATAGCACCTATTTTAAATTCTACTGGTCTAGGTAATCCTGGCACTGGTTTAACCTGCAATTTCTCTAAAAGTTGTTCTGACATATATACTTTCAATACATTTTATATTTTATAAAGTTCTTTAAAAATTAAGTATTGCTTCTTTACAAGCATCTTGTTCTGCCTTTTTCTTTATTTTATGCGTTCCACTCCCCATCAATACCAATACCTTACCCTTTTCATTAAACTCGTTTTGTATGTTTTGAAGAGTTTTATATTCACTGAAAGATACTGCATCACTACAGTTTGTTTCATATATTTGCTGTCCTAAGCATATAAATACTCCCATATGATAACCTTCTTCCTCTGTAGCTTCCTTAATTTCTAGATAATGTGGCGTAGTTTTAAATTCCTTCTGAATAATTACCTGTAACCTATTTTTATAATTGTCATCCAAATTAACTATATTAGTCCAATCTATATATTTCTCAAAAATATTTTCTAAATATATCTGACACATTTGAAACCCTGGACCAGTAACAAACAAATTTTCAAACCACTTTTCTTCATCTTTAATAACTATTTTATTTTGATCCAAAAATAATGCTCCTAAAAAAGACTCAAATAAACAACCTAGTTTTTTCAAATTTGTTCTTGTCTTTTTTTCTTCGGCATGTCTAGAAAGCAATAACCATTTATTTAAATTCATTAAATACGCTAATCTTCCAATAGATTCGTTTTTAACCAATGCTATTTTTTTTTCTGTCATAAATCCTTCATTTTCTTTTGGAAAACGTCTATATAAATAATATTTTGTTATTGCTTCCAATATACCGTCTCCCAAAAATTCTAAACGTTCAAATGATTTACTCTTTAATGCTAGACAACCATTGGGTCTTGGCATTATAGTGATATTTTGACTTTCATTTTCCAATAATGGGCGTTTTGTATAAGATTTATGGACGAACGCCCTCTTATACAAATCTAAATTGTGGACCTTTCCAGGTATTCCAAATTTTGTTAAAATCATTTCCACCTCTTTTTGAGTTATTTCCTGATTATTTGGATTATACGGATTAAATACTAAACCTTCATCCGTTTTAAATATATCATCATCTTGTAACAATTGTTTTTCATTAAGCGCTGTCATTATTATATATAAGAGGATTGTTATTAAATCATTTTATACAAAATTGAAATTAAAAGTAATTTATTATATACCAATATTAATGTCAGAACATAACACTAATATATCTTTGGAGGATGAACACAAAAATATAATCCTTGAAAAATATAGAAACAGTCTTTATAATATTTTTAATAGATATTATCCAGGTCATAGAAAAAGAAACGCACCGTCCGATTCATATTCCAGTTTTTCAAATAAATACATTATTGTTTCTAGTATTCATGGAAAACAAGATCTTTGTTTTAATGCAGGAGAAAGGGAAATCCTATATGCTATACAAGAATGCTTTAAAAAAGGATTAACTAACTTTAGTGAATCCTGTTATGGTAAAGCTTTAATTATTCCATTTAAATATGTTACAATAAATCCTCCTTTTGAAAATATTATGCAATACTTCATTAAACACTTTCTTATTAGATTAGAATTAATAGATAATTTTATAATAAAAAAAAAACCTATGATAGATAATTCAGTTAAATGCCATCTTCTTCTTATACCAGAACGAATCCCCAAACTAATCGCTGAAAAAAAAGAACTATACAAAACTACTTTTGCTTATAATGCTTTATATATTAGAAAGAATTCAAATATTCCAAATGAAATACTAGGGTTTATTTTTGAATTTCTATACGAACCTGATATAGTTAAATGTATGCGGTTAAGAATTAAATATGAGAATCTTAGAGCAGATATTAATACATATGGCTTGTTAACTTCATACTAATTCTATTCCTATTAATTTATTTCCCTCAAATTTTAATCCAACCATTTCTTTATCCTTTTCTACTTTTATTTCATTCTCTTTATAAGGACCTTTTGGTGCTTTTGTTCCCAAAATTTTATATTCTTTTAATGACGTTTTAATAATTATACCATAACCCAAATATGAAGGTGAATGCAGTTGCTTAAAACTTAATATTGCTTCGTTATTAGCTAATTCTATTTCTCTTTTATTTTTTCCACCATTTCCGCCATATTTTCGTGTAGCACCATCATAAAAAACAAATTCTATAGAATCCAGCATATACCCACTTTTAAAATTGATTCTTTTTATTTTATCTAGCTTTTTAATTTCTACCTTTTTTTTTTCTTCTGAAGGAGCGTTATTTGTTTCTGTAACTATAACATTTTCTGGTTTTTTTGTCTCTTCTTTTTTTATTACTTCTTTTGGATAGTTAAGCATTACATCCCTAGCTTGGGAACTTCTTACACCCTTATCTCCTATTTTTTCCAGATATTCTTTTACATCATATAAGTGAATTTCTACTTTTTTTCCAAATAAACAAGCTTTTCCCTCCAATATTCCTGGTATTCCATAATTGCTTGGAACATAAATTTTTTCTACATTATTACTTAACATTAATAAAGAAGGTACAAAGCTTCCAACACCAAATAGAATATGTTTGGCACCCATTATATGATAAATATCTTTCATCAAATTTCCACCTAACCATTTTGTATTTTCTCTAGTTTTTAAATGTTTTAAACAAGGGTTTCTACCGTTTTCAGTAGCTATTAAATGACTTGTATATTTTTTCTGATTAATTATACTATCATAAAAAAAAAGAGGCGGTGGCACATATTTTGGATGAGGACAATTCGCAAATATATCTCCTGAGCGCATATGTATCATTAATGTATCTCTAGGTAAATCAACTATTTCATTATCATCAAATATAAGCAATTCTTTCAATAATTTTACTGCTTCATCATGATTTTTGTCAAAACAATCCTTATATTCTGGTAACCATTTTTGATAATAAAAATTATACTTGTTTTTTAGTTCATTTTTATCTGATTCGCTATTTAAAATAATATCTCTTTTTTTATAAAATTTAGAATACTTACTAAATTTATTTTTTTGCTCTGGGTCAGGATTAGGTAATCTTATATTGTACTTTTTATGTATAGCAATTAATAACACATTATATACTTGTATTATGGTGTTACCCAACATCCCTTGCCATTTACCCAAAACAAGAACTGGCATTAATACTATATATTATTATATTTTTATATTTTTATACACTAGTTAAATTATTATTTAAATGAATTAAACCCTCACTATTATGTTATAATTATTATGCTTTCTATTCTTATTGATGTACGTGAAAAAAGTTTATATAATGAATTGAAAAAAATATATTCTATTTCACCTATTGATGAAAATCCTATTGAGACATACATTAAATACAAACAATTAGATATCGGTGACGCGATTATAGTAGATGAAAATGACAATCACGTATTAATATTTGAAAGAAAAACCATTTCTGATCTTCTTTCAAGTATAAAAGATGGAAGATATTTAGAACAATCTTTTAGGCTCCAAAACTCTAGTGTTAAAAATCATTTTATTACCTATATTATTGAAGGATACCTATCTGAAGCCCATAAAGACCAACAAAATACATTGATTTCCTCTATTTATAGTTTAAGTTATTCAAAAATGTTTTCGGTTCTTAGAACTATAAATGTTCGAGAAACCGCGCAATTTTTATTACAATATCTTAAAAAAATTAGAAAACAAAAAGATTTATCTATGTTTTACGAAAACACATCTAGTTTAGAAAACAAATCGTATACAGAGGTAATTAAATCCACCAAAAAATCTAATGTTACAAAAGAAAATATTGGAGAGATTATGTTAATGCAAATACCTGGATTAAGTGTCAACTGTGCAAAGGCTATTATGAATAAATACAAAAATATAATTGATTTAATTGTAGAATTACAAGAAAATGATGATTGTTTAAATGATGTTTGTATTATACAAAAAAATGGCACTTCCAGAAAAATTAGTAAAACTGCTATTGAAAATATTAAAATTTATTTAATGCAATAATTATATTTAATAATATTATAATGGAATTTAGTTTTAAAGAATTTAATAAAAATATTGGGTGCTGGCTTGTTGCCATTTTTATTATTGTACTTATTCTATTTATTTTTACACAATTATATACCAATAAAAATATGGTAACAGATATTAACAATAATGTTATTGAAGGCTTATCTAATATGGGAGACCCCGCTGAATCAGATGTACACGCTGGAGAGATTTCTCAAAATACATCTAAGGTTATTGATGAATTATTAGTAGAAAAATATAGAACTAACTACGAAGATATCCTTAATAATTTAAAAATATGGACGGACGTTCAATTACTTAAAGCACTTCTACAAAGTAATATTGATACTTCTAGTGGTTTAACATCAGAAAACTTAAAAAAAATTTCTAATATTAATAATCTTGAATCGTTTTCAAAAACATGCCAAGCCGGTATTGAAGCTTTAGATAATAATTAAACTTAAATTACCTTAAATTACCTTAAATTACCTTAAATTACCTTAAATTACTAGTAATTCATATCTTTTTTTCTAGTATTTTCATCATACACTCCTGACGCTACAATATCACGAGCATATTTTACACCACCCCAGTTTGTATCCATAGCATTTGGACTTTTTTCTTCTGATTTATTTATTCTATATCTTTTATCTAGCGGTACTTCTAAACCTATGTATTGATTATCCATATCGTATCCAGGATATTGATTCATATTAAATGGTTTATCATCTCTTGTTGAATCATATAATAAAGATTTTTCAACATTGTGTGGCTGAAATGACATTCTGTCAAGACTCTGAGTATCTAATGCCATTTCAATTGATGCACGCTCTGTAATTTCTCTTCCACTTATAGCTATAGAAGCATTATTTTCCTCTGATAAACCTCCCTCCAAGTTTAATGGACCCGGTCTTACGCGATAATCACTTGAACCTTGTGTATTATAAGTATGTTGTAAAAATAATATAGGACAATTAATTCCCTTCGCTTGTTGCCATTTCATAAATTCTACATATTCTTCTAAATTATTAAACTTAATAGGATTTACTCCTGGAACTTCCGCCTTACTTGTATTTTTTAAAAATAACTGACTTCCTTTTTGTATAAGAATATTAGGACAATCCTCGCTTACTGTAAATGGTTCTATATTTTTTGATATTATATTACACGAGTAACAATATAAACCTAACAAAAATATTATAACTAATAAAATAAATTTTGCTTGAGATATTTTATCCATATTTGAAAAATTCATTATACTCATTATATATATACTATTAAAAATAAAAAATAATAGTATATATGTTAAAAAGAAATTCGTCTAAATCTAAAAAAGAATGTTTCATTTGTTATGATGAAAATAATAGCCCATTAGAATTAATTGAAACTTTTATTAATAATAAAAAATGTAAATGCAATGAATACATTCATAAGTCTTGTCTTCAAAAATGCTTGGATAAAAAAAAAACTTGTCCTTTGTGTAATACATATATCGATATTAAATCTAAAAATAACTTTTTATTACACAGACGTGTGATACGTTATACTGATGATACGATTCTATTTAGAGGTTCTATATATACAATGTATGCACACAACGACCTTTTTTTTTCATTTTATTGTTATAATATGGTTATTACTATATGCAGTATAACTGTTGTTATTAGTTTAATTGGATTACCTATGTTATTTTTATACTCGATTCCATGAATTACTATTAAACGGTGCTAACATTATCTCTGGTAATTTATTACGCCATTTATCCACATTTCTTTCAAATTTACGATCCTCCTCTGTCTTAGGATAAATAGACTGAGTTTTCATTAATTCTTTTTCTTGTTCTCTCATTTTTGGTTTAAATCCAAAACAATTTATACCATATTTTACATTCTTATTATCTATATATCCTCCATTTACTCCTGGGCGACCACAATCATTTTCATGTCCTTCCTTTTTTTGTAATTTGTCATAAGTTTTTTTTTGTGTTGGAAACAAAGCTAATTGGTTTTTAGACCAACCGTAACTACACCATTCACCTCCTTTATTATATGCATTTTCTACTTCTTCGTATTTTGCTAAACGCGCGCCATACGCATTACAAATTTCTTTGGCATCTTTGTAGGTATATTTATTATTTGGTATATGAAATACCTCTTTTCCTGAATTATATTCATTTAATTTTACTGGCTTCATTAATTCGTCCTCTATCTTAATTACTTGTTTTTCCGGGTCTGTCTCTTCTTTTGTATCGTCTTTATTTTTTGTTACTCTTTTATCGTTAAATAACTTTAAATCCCCTAGCACCTTTTCTAATGTTTCTTTGTTTCTAGATTTGTTTTCAGTTTCTTGATTAATATCTAAATCCACCTCCATTATTTTTCCAGAAAAAAGATTACTAATTGAAGTATTAATATTTAATCCAAAAAACACATATGCACCATTTAATAATACTAAAAATATAAATATTGTCCATAATAAAACTTCAAATATATCATTTGATTTATCAAATATTAAAAAATCATCTTCACCTAAACCTCCTAAATAAGGCGATAGAGTTGAATATCCAACAATCAATACGATAATAGATATTAACATCATTGGTGATTTACCAATTATACCATTAATATAATCATATAATCCTGAATTAATAGTGTTTAAATTAAAATCAACATCCATTTATATATTGTTATGTTAATTTTTTTTTTCATAAAATAGACAATATGCTTCATTTGTTACAATATATTTTTCTATATTATTCGTTATTTTAGATATAGTTGTATCATTAAAATTATACCATAAACCATTCGCATTTTTAATATGTGAAGTATAATGACCTCCCTCCACAGCCCCTGAATGATTACATACAGCATATAAATCATATTTATATTCATCTTTATTATAACCTTTACAATATTTAGATAAATCTAAATCTTTCAAAGGAAAATCTATAACACGACTGTCCTTTTGGGAATTATTATTAAACCTCTTAATTGTTAATACTAAAATTTCCGGAAAACTAAAAAATACAAGTCCTTTTGAAACATTCTCTTTCTTTTTTGTTTTTTCATTATACCACGCATTTTCTCCTTCTAAACGTTCTGGTTTTATATATTCCTCTAAACAATCTATTATATTTACATTTTGTTTATTTACTATAGGTAAATCTATCATGAAATATGGTTCTGGATTGTTTCCTAGAACTTGTTTATTATCTGATACTATTTGTGATACATGGATACCATAAAATATTTTAAGAATTTCAGAGTATTCATTACGATACATATTTTTCATCATTTCAAAACATGATTTTGCTAATTTATCACGTTCGTTTTTTATATTACCTTTTATATTCATTTCTACTTCCCTTTTTAAAGAATTGTGAAAACTATCTATTATAAAATATAAAAATTCAGCTAAATCATTTTGACCGTAACCTAAAAATATATCATTGTTCTTTAGCCTAGCTACCTGTAAAGTAGCTTGATTCCATCCCGCAGGACTAACCGTACAATTTTCACTCCACATCAATGTTCTTAATTTATCCCATTCAACTAATAAAATCGAATCTGGAATTTTATTTAAACGTTTTTTATATTCTTCATTATTTAATATTTCATTTAAGGGGTATGTATGTGATAATATTTGCATACACGAATTCTTATAACACGAATTACCTAAATTAGCTAACCCTGTTAATCCTTTTCCTTTATATTTTTCGTATCTATCTTCTTCTGCTGACATTACTTATTATAAATAATTGTTTAATGTTTAAACTTTATTTAAATATATTTTATTATTATATCAATAATGAATTATCAAAGAGAACTAGATATGTATCTAAATCACGTTAGCAATATAGCCAATATTATACAATCATTTTCTACAGTATTAAGGAATTCAGAATTACATAGTTATAATTTAATATCAAATCAAATGAGAAATCAAAATAGAAATATAAATTTAAATAACCCTAGTCCATTCTTCGCACCCCATTCCCCCATTATACCATCATTCTCATTTACTTCTAATAATAATAATAATAATAATAATAATAATAATGACGATAATAATAATAATAATAATCACGATAATGATTTAACTATATTTGGAAGAAATCCATTTGTTATACCCAATAATAGAACCCAACAACGCCCCATTATAGAAAGACATCAGAATACAGGAAATAATTTTATTACTAACCTTATTAGTAATCTTACACCTGTTCCTATTATTCCTACACAAGACCAGATCATAAATGCTACCAGGATTATACCATTTAATGAAATAATAAACCCTGTAAATTCTATATGTCCTGTAACCCAAGAACAGTTTCAACCAAATGATTTAGTAATGCATATACGACACTGCAGACATAATTTTAATGTAAGTACCTTACAAAGATGGTTCACTCTAGGATGTAGATGTCCTTTATGCAGATATGACATTAGAGAATATACCAATAATAATACTAATGTTGATACAGACATCAGTGATAACTCTGGTAATACTCTATCAGATGTTTTTGATAATAATGATGTTAACCAAGAACCTGAACCTGAATTAGAAACTGAAACCGAAACTGAAACTGACCCTAGCTCTAATCTAATGACTTTTTCAAATGTAACAGAAAATATTCCTACTATCAGAATTTCAACTACATTCGACCCTAATAATGAAAATAATAACGATAATATTATTTCACAAATATCCTCTCATATAAGAGATAATATCATTACATCATACAACAATGATAATATCACCGGTTCATTCTATATTGAATATTCTATTAACAGAGAGGAATCTTAAGCCTTTTTTGTTATTTGCAAATATAATGTATATACATTAAATAATAATATTGCGGTCTGAAATAAACCTATAATGGGTAATAATTGATTCCATTTCGGAATTACATTAGATTCTACTTTCATTAAATAGTTTTCTACATCCATTGCTAAATAACGATTAAATGTTATAGCCATTATAATAAAACTTAAACTTAAAAGGATTCCTCCAATATTTCTATAAAATCCTTTTCCTCTATATGCCCTTGAATAAGCCAACGCAGCTAAAGAAATTGATGTATATAAACCAATGTTTCTTAATGTTGTATGAAACATCATTAGTAATTCCTTTTCTGTTTTCATTATATAATACTACTATAAATTATTATAGTATTATACAGTTCCTGGTTTGTTAAAAAAAACATTCCTAAATTTTTCCATATCTTTATCATCGACTACCTTTGTTTTAAAAAATGAAAAATTATTTTTTGTAATCATATTAGATATGAAATATAAACTATAAATTCCACATTCGGTGTTTTCTTGTTGATGTTCATGTGGATGAGTTTCATCAAATTTAAATTCTGGTAATTTTATACCTTCACCACTTTTGTTTAATTCTGACGCCTGATCTTTAATAGTATTACATAATTTTTTTACATAATTGGGTGCTTTATCTCCTACGCTATCAAAAAAATTCATTTCCCCTGTTTCTATATTTATAAATAATGATATCCAATGGGCTCCAGATTTAGTATGGTCGTCGGTATTAAAAATAACACCTATTTTCTTTTTTCCTCTTTTTATTTCCTTTTTAAGATTGAAGGTGGCTAATTCTTCCCATACAAAAGATCCATCTGATTCTTTTGCATCATAATCAATGGGCGAAGGTCCTATAAATAAAAAACTAGGGTATTTCCTTTCATATTGTTTCATAACTTTAGATATATCTACACTTGTTAACCACGTATTTGGATTTGTTTCCCAGGATTTAGGAGCTGCAGGAGCAAATGTATAATTTAACATTTCATTTGTTATACCATTTTCCATGAATTTTTGACGCATCCAACAAGCTTCTGTAGCACAGGTATTTCCTAAAAATCTTTTTAAACTACTCCATATACTTCTTGGATTTTCTGAAGATATTTTTTTATCAGGATGTCTAGTATTCCATTGTTGTCTTAAAACTTCTAATGATTTTTTACTATAACAAGTATATTTATTTTTACTATTCGCACTACAATTTAATGTTTTTTTGTTATTTTTTTTTCTTTTTAATTTTATATTTTTTTTTGTGAACTTTGTCATAAACTTATATTATAGTAATATTTTATTGTTTTAAATTTCATTATTATATTTTTTGATTTTTTTATTTTTTTTATCTTTTACACCCTTTGTTTTAAACTTATCATCTTTAATATTTAATGTTTTTTGTTTTGGATATTTTGGAGGATCTTCTGGAACTAACACCTTCTTTTTTAATGGTATATAATCTTCTATTGTCTTTTCTTGTTTTTTATTATATAAATTCTCATCTAAAGCATTAATATCTATATCCTCAATTATATCTTCATTATTAATAATTAGATTATCATATTCCTTTTGCATTAATTCATTAGTATCCTCTTGTTTAAAATATTCTATACATGTTTTTACATAATCGTTATATGCTGAACGTACTAAGGTATTTGGTGCTTTATTAGACATACAATCCCGTGTTAATTGTTGAATTCTTTTTTTATAAAATACTTTTTCCTTTTTTGATACATCCTCCATTTTTACCGGAGTTGATTCAACCTTATTTGTTATTTTTTTACTATATATAGGATTAACTAAATAGTATAATTCTGGATCTGATTTTTTACTCATATTTATGTTAATTATTATATTTTATGAGGTATGACTTAATTATGAATATTTTTAAAATATAATATTCATAAAATATAATTACGATGGAATTTGAAATTAATATTACACATCAAGATATTTTTTTTTTAATTATAATGTTTTTTTTATCCTTTTTAGTTAATTTTAATACTGTAGAAGGTGGAAGAAACAGAAGAAAAAGGCGGAAAAGAAGAATTAAAAAACTAGAAAGAAAGGCTGCTAATGGCACTTTAAATCCTAAACAGCAAGCAAAATTAAATAGACTTACAGAAAAACGCGACAGAAAAAAAGCTAAAAGAGAAGAACAAAAGCGACGAAGAAGAGAGAGAAGACGAAGAAAGAGAGAGAGAAGAAGAAGAAAGAAGGAAGAAAAACGACGTAGAAAATTAGCGAGAAAAATGGCGGATCTCGATGATCTAGAAATGCATCGACGTGTAAGATCCATGTTGGAACCAAAAATATTTAATAAAAATATAGAATTAGATAGACAACGAGATAATGCTTTGAATAAACTAACTTCGAAAAATTATTTAGAAATGTACCCGCTAACTTATAATGTATGGTCGGATAAATACGCTAATGTTCCACGAAATTCAGCGCTATTTAATGGTTCAGGAGGACCAAGAGACTTTTGGATGGTCCGTAAGCCCCAACGGGTTAATCTTGAAGAGAAAAAAACTTATTATGACGGACTTGATATTGGTAAATACTTTATGAGCATGTATGGTCCAAATGCAACGGTCGCTGATGCTGGCGCGGCTAATACATGTGCCAAATTTAAAAAGAAAAAGAAATGTAACAAGAGAACTAGATGTAAATGGATCGGTGATAAATGTGAATTAAAAGAACCAAAAGTTAAATTGACAAAAGAAGAAAAGAGAGCAAGAAAACAACAAAAGAAAGCGGACAAGAAAGCAAGAAAGGCGGAAAAGAAAGCAAGAAAGAAACAAAAGAAAGAGGAAAAGAAAGCAAGAAAGAAGCAAAAGAAGGCCGACAAGAAAGCAAGAAAAGATGCTGCGAAAAGAGCACGCGAAGCCGGGAAATCATCCGGAGGCGGAGGCGGAGGCGGAGGCGGAGGCGGATTTTTCGATTTCCTTTCAAAATTATTTGGAGGCGGAGGCGGAGGCGGTGGCGGAGGCGGTGGCGGAGGCGGTGGCGGATACGGTGGCGGTGGTGGTGGCAGAGGCGGTGGCGGATACGGTGGCGGTGGTGGAGGAGGCGGATACGGTGGAGGAAGTGGTGGAGGCGGATACGGTGGAGGCGGAGGTGGAGGTGGATACGGTGGAGGTGGATACGGTGGAGGAGGAGGCGGTGGCGGAGGAGGAGACCATCGTCATCATATTACAGTAGAACACATAAACAGATAAGTGAGTAAATATATTAATATTCTTTAAATTATTATATTAATATATATAATTAATGGGTATAAAGGTTTTTTGCAGAGTTAAAGATGATCCAATTAATCATAAAATATTATCAGAAAACATATCCAATATATCTATCCCTTATAAAAATAAAATATACGAATCTAATGTTAATGTTTTATGGCAAAATACTGATAATTCCTCTATTTTTAATTGTTTAAACAAACATTCTATATTTAATAATAATTATTGGATTCTTTTTGGATTTACTGGCACAGGAAAAACATATACTACTATGGGCATTCTAAACGAACTTCTTAATAGATATAAAAACAATGTTTCTGTTTCAGCCATACAAATATACAATAACGATATTTATGACCTTTTTACAAATAATAAACTTAAATACTTTAAAACCAATAAATTAATTATCAGAAATATGACATCTAAGTCACTAATTAATGAAAATGATATCAAACGTTTTTTAAAAACGTTAGATATAAATAGATCCAAAAATAAAACTAATTACAATAATACTTCGTCCAGATCACACGCTATTATATACATTAATGTTGAATCAAAAAAATACACTATTGTTGATATGGCAGGACAAGAATCTGGAATACAATACAATAATAAACAACTTAAAAATGAAGGTAACGTTATAAATTTAAATATGCTTGCTCTAAAAGAATGTATTCGCGCACTTTATTTAAAAAAAAAATTTATTCCATATCGACAAACTTTATTAACTTTCGCTCTTAAACATATGTTTTCTGGTAATATGTTTCTAGCATTTATATGCACTATTAGCACAAAGTTACCCGTATATAATCAAATTGATAGTTTGAATTACGCAGACCAACTTTTTAAATGCTCTGAAAAAAATTCCGAATTTGATTATTCCGACCTTGTAAAAGATTATAATGAATATTTAAATGAATGTGGGTGGTATAACTGCCAAGAATTAAAATTGGGTCGCGAAATTAATCACTTTAATTTTAAAAATATAAGAAATATTAAAAAGTATTTAGAGAAAAAACTATTCTGGATTAATAAAATAAAAAAAAACTTGTCTTATTATGAAAAAATTAATCCTGAACTTTAATATAGCTTTGTTAAATAATTTACATTATATTTTTAAAGAACCCTCTTTACGTTCAACAAACACATATTCTTTTTTAGGTGTCGCTTTAGATTTTGGGGGGGTTAAGTGGTGATCTTTATTTGAAATTTTTATAATTTCACGTAGAGATTTTACTGTTTCTTCTAAAAATACTTTTGGTTCTGTTTCTCTAGTAACAAGTTTATCAAACGCATCCTTATAACCACGATGCCAGAAGATATTAGTTGAACCTATAGCATTAATAATTATTTCACTTTTTATTTTAAGATATATCGATTCTAAAAGATCAAAAGCCTCTGGCAATATCATTTTGTAGAGTTGCTCATCCACTAAATCAAACATAAATAACAAAGTTAATCGCAGGTCATGTCCTACACGACCTCTTCCTTTGCCTTTTTGTATCAATTCACTATTGAATTTACCATAAGGTCCTGCTCCATCATTACTGAATCTATAATTATGTAACTTAAATGTTGAAAATCCAAAATCAATTAAAAACCATTTATAACTATCTCCACTTTTACGATACATAATGTTTCCGCAGTGCATATCTCTATGATAAAATTCATATTTTTCTTGAAGATAAATAAGGGTATTACATATACATTCAAACATGTCCGTAAGGACCTTTGTCATCTTTAGCTTAAATGTAAAGGTATCCATTCGTCTATCTCCCCGTTCACCTTGATTTATGCGTGCTGCAAGCTTAATAAAATTATATAAGGAATTGTCTAAGGGTTCCATGCCAAATAGTGGAGTTTTATCCATATTTGCAACAAATAAAGGTTTTGGTATCTTAGCGTATTTTGGTTCACTTAATTTAGAACGATGCGCATGGCAAAATAATTCATTTTGTTTTATAATTTCACCATAATAATCTTGTATATTTTTACGACTATTCATAGATTCATGAGATTCTTTGATAGCACACGGTCGACCACCATAGGTTCCTCCATGAATTTTACCATATCCACCCTTGCCTAAGGTATGTGTAAATATCAATTCTTTATCACCTAAATATTGTTCTCGATGAACGTCTTTTCCTCGAATTACTTTTCCGTTTTTATCTCGTGTATGAGGGACTAAATCATGCATTTTTTCTAATTTATTAAGTGACCATTCACCTTCTTTTTGTTTACCAGGTACATGTAGTTTTTTGCGTATATTTTTTAATACAAGACAAACATCTTCATAGAAGTCATTTTTTTTTAACCCAAGTTCTTTTAATTCTTCTTCTTGATATTGCATGATTTGCAAGCTATCGCTCACACCCTTTGTTGGTAGCTGCGTTTTCTTTTCAGTTTTCTTTGAACCACTAGGTTCGCAATATCCTGTTTTTTTATTACAACGAGTACCTTTTTTACATCGTTCACCTTTTCCACAACGTTGTTTCGCTGATAAGGGTGGTGTAGGTGTTTTCGGTTTAGGCGTAGATTTTTTTGCTTTGAGATTACGCTTAGGAGGACTACCAAAGAAAGAATTATGAAGCTTAGAGGTTTTTGCGTTAGGCGTAGGTGTTTTCGGTTTATTTTTTTTTATTATCACTATTTTTTTTGTGTTTTTAATCTTTGGTTTTTCTTTTTTTAATGTTTTATTTTTTATT
>MDSY01154444.1_pt1 | contig 57845 bp, 45 predicted proteins | sample 811131 | NCBI WGS metagenome assembly MDSY01 (sample SAMN05326643, study PRJNA326480) | marine metagenome | isolation source: seawater | place: Atlantic Ocean: South West | collected 2010 | reverse complement strand
GGCAGTTTTACGACGGCCAGTGCCGTAGTTTTGTGTCGCCGACATGGTGAACTCCTTAGATCTTCAGTTCTTGGGGCTGTTGTGCAGCATGCGGATGAGCGGTGCCTTTATACACCTTCATCTTGCGATACATTGCACGACCCAGGGGGTTCTTCGGCAACATGCCTTTGACGGCAGATTCGATCACACGCTCAGGAGCGCGCTGGATCAGCTTCTCAAAGTTGATCGACTTGATGCCGCCCGGGAAACCGGAGTGGCTGTAGTAGATCTTGTCCTGAACCTTGTTACCGGTTACGTGAACTTTCTCGGCATTAATAATGACGATGTAGTCACCGGTATCAACGTGCGGGGTGTATTCGGGCTTGTGCTTACCGCGCAGACGCGAGGCAACTTCGGTAGCCAGGCGACCCAGGGTCAGGCCTTCGGCATCCACGACGTACCAGTCGCGTTTTACGGTTTCAGGTTTTGCGCTGAAAGTTTTCATCAATCCTAGCCTCAGAGGCCGCCTTAATAAGAAGACGGCGAATCTTACAGAACGAAATGTGTTTTTACAAGACAACAAAGCCTAGAACAGACACTCAGTGGGGGCTGCGTGGGTCTGGGTGGCATCTGTGCTGTAACAACAACGACAGGCTAGGCATCCTGTCGAGAGTGCGCGGCATTATGCCAATCGGCTGAAAAAATTCAACCTTTATTTCACTCGCCAGCGTGATCGCAGCGTCCCCGCCAGACACTATTCCAATACGCGGGCGCAGGGCGCAAAATCGGTTGAATGTCGGCGTTCAGCACCCAATAACAGAACAATCGCGCAAAACACCAGTCCAGATAAGCAAGCATCCCAAGGCAATCCAAGGAGCACCCAATGCAATACCGCCCTCTCGGCCGCAGCAACCTTAAGGTCAGCGCCCTCTGCCTCGGCACCATGACCTGGGGTGAACAGAACGCGCAGCAGGAAGCCTTCGCCCAGATTGACCGCGCCCGCGATGCCGGGGTCAACTTCATCGACACCGCCGAGATGTACCCGGTACCCCCCAAGGGCGACACCTACGGCGCCACCGAAACCATCATCGGCAACTTCTTTGCCCAGCGCGGCGAGCGCGACAAGTGGATTCTGGCCAGCAAAATAGCCGGCCCGGGCAACGGCATGAGCTACCTGCGCGACGGTCGGACGCGCTTCACCAAGACCCACATCAATGAAGCCATTGACGGCAGCCTCAAGCGCCTGCAAACCGATTACGTCGACCTGTACCAGTTGCACTGGCCCGACCGCGAAACCAACTTTTTCGGGCAACTGGGCTACCGCCACAACCCGGACGATGAACTGACCGCGTTCGAAGACACGCTGGAAGCACTGGACGGCCTGGTCAAGGCGGGCAAGGTCCGACACATCGGACTGTCCAATGAGACCCCGTGGGGCGTCAGCCGTTTTCTGCACCTGGCCGACAGCCGTGGCTGGCCGCGCATGGCCTCCATTCAGAACCCCTACAACCTGCTCAACCGTACCTACGAGGTTGGCCTGGCGGAAATGTCGATGCGCGAGCAGATCGGTCTGCTGGCCTACTCACCGCTGGCTTTTGGCGCATTGACCGGCAAATACCTCAACGGTCTGCGCCCGGAAAAGGCGCGCCTGACGCTGTATGAGCGCTTTGTACGCTACAGCAACCCGCAGGCCCAGAAAGCCTGCGCGCGTTACGTGCAACTGGCCCGCGACCACGGCATGGACCCGGCCCAGATGGCGCTGGCCTTTGTTACTCGCCAACCCTTTGTCACCAGCAACATCATTGGCGCAACCAACATGGACCAGCTCAACCGCAACCTGAGCAGCATCAACATGGGCCTGACCGACAGCGTGCTCAAGGCGATTGCCGAGATCCACCAGAGCCAACCCAACCCGGCCCCCTGACCTCCCCTCCGGGCGCCCGTCACGGGCGCCCTTCGCCACAACACTTGACCCGCCCTGCCGACCGATAGACACTGCAAAACGCCATTTCGGCCAGTTCTGTCCGTTCTACCCCATAAAGATAACAATATGCCCAACAGCACCCTGCGCCAGGTAGCGATTCTCGCGACCGACCACACCATCTCCTCGACCCTGACCCAGGCCAAGGACTTCTTTTATATGGCCAGCCTGAATACCGGGCGGCAGCAAGGGCTGGGGCTAGCGCCCGGTTTCGACACCTTGATCGTCTCAACCGATGGCAAGCCGGTGACCAGCTTCAGTGGTGACCCGATCATCGCCCAGGCAAGCATTGACGAGATTGAGCCACAGCTGATCATTCTGCCGGCGTTCTGGGCCGACTTTGACAGCCTGCAGCAAAGCTACCCGCAATTACTGCCGTGGCTGAGACAGCAATATGAGAAGGGCGTATTGATCGGCGCCGTGGCAACCGGTGCATTTTGGCTGGCGGCCGCCGGCCTGCTGGACGGCCAGGAGGCCACTACCTACTGGCGCTTCCATGACGAGTTCGCCCGGCGCTTCCCCGCGGTGGACCTGCGCCGCGACAAGCACCTGACCGACGCTGGGCAATCGCTGTGCGCAGCCGGCATCAGTTCGGGGCGCGATCTGTTCGTGCACCTGGCGGAGCGCCTGTGCAGCCCGGAGGTATCTCGCACCCTGGCACGCGACGTGTTCTATGAAGTGCAACGCAGCTACACCCCCGGCGTCATCGGCTTCGGCGGTCAGAAGATGCACCAAGACATGGCAATACTGCAGATCCAGCAGTGGCTGGAGCAGCATTTTGCGGAGAAGTTCCGCTTTGAGGATGTCGCCAGCCGCCACGGCATGAGCATTCGCAACTTCATGCGTCGCTTCCATCAGGCTACCGGCGACAAGCCACTGCACTACCTGCAGCGACTGCGGATCGAGATGGCCAAAACCCTGCTGGTTACCGGCAACCAGAGCATCAAGACCATCAGCTACGACATCGGCTACGACGATGCCAGCTTCTTCGCCCGTCTGTTTCGCCAGCACACCGGGCTGTCGCCCAATGCCTTTCGCCGCTCGCATCTGCAAAGCGGCCGCGCCTCAGCCGAGTAAGCGTTCGGCTCAGGGTTTGTGCGGCCTAGCCAGAAACTCGTGGGACTGCATTTCCAGCAGACGGCTCAAGGTGCGCTGGAATTCAAACTCCAGCCGCCCGCCGGCGTACAGGTCCTTGAGCGGCACTTCAGCCGAGATGATCAGCTTGACGTTGCGGTCGTAGAACTCGTCCACCAGGTTGATAAAGCGCCGCGCCATATCATCCTTGGCCACGTTCATCTGCTCGACATTGGCGATCAGCACCGCGTGGAACACCCGGCCCAGCTCGATGTAGTCGTTCTGGCTGCGCGGACCGTCGCACAGGGCGCGAAATTCGAACCAGGCCACATCCTCACAGACTCGCAGCGACTGGATCGGGCGATTCTCGATGATCAGGGCTTCGTTTTCACTGACGCTGGCAAGATCAGGCACCAGACTCTCAAAGCTGCGCCGCAGGCTGGCGTCCGCCTCGCAGTCGAGCGGGTAGTGATAGAGTTCGGCCTGCTCCAGCGCCCGCAGGCGGTAGTCCACGCCGTTATCCACGTTGACCACCTCAGTGCAGCTGTTCAGCAGCGCAATCGCCGGCAGAAAACGCGCTCGCTGCAGGCCGTCCTTGTACAGACCGTCAGGCACGATGTTGGAGGTTGCCACCAGGGTTACGCCCTGGGCAAACAGCTCTTCCATCAGGCTGCCCAGAATCATCGCATCGGTGATATCAGAGACGAAAAACTCGTCGAAACAGATCACCCGCGCCTCGCCAGCAAAGCGCTCGGCAATCAGCTTGAGCGGGTTCTTCTGCCCCTTGAGCCCTTTCAGCTCATGGTGCACGCGCTGCATGAAGCGGTGAAAGTGCGTACGCATCTTGCGGTCAAACGGCAAGGCGTCATAGAAGGTGTCGACCAGATAGGTCTTGCCGCGCCCCACGCCACCCCAGAAATACAGCCCTTTAACAGGCTCCGGCTTGCGTTTGCGCAGACGATCAAGCAGGCCCGGCCGGGTCTGGTCGCTGGCAATCAGCTCGTCGTACAGACGCTGCAGGTGCCTGACCGCCCGTTCCTGGGCAGGATCATGAAAGAAATCGGGACGCTGGAGGTCCGCCTTGTATCGTTCCAGGGGAGACATGCGCGAGACACCAATAGGGGCAAACGGGGGGCGATACTCTAACGCCAGCACCGCCCCTTGGCAATCAAGCCTCTGCAGCCAGAACCCGCTCCACCTCGGCCTTCAGCGGCACCAGCTTGCCGTGGAAGAAGTGGCCGGTGTCGGCAAAGCGAACCACCTCGGCGTCCTGTTCGTCGGCAAAGGCCGCGTAAACGGCCTGCGGCGCGACCACATCGTCGGCCTCGCCCATCATCACACTGACCGGGCCGGCCAGCGGTTTGAGCAAATGAAAAGCCTGCTTTTCTACCGAAGGGGCAACCAGCACCAGGCGCTGCGGCCACTGCTCCAGTCGCGACGCAGCCGCCGCCGCAACGTAGCCGCCAAAGGAGAAGCCCAGCAGCCAGAGTTCGCGTACCGCGAGGTTGTTCTGCGCCCAATCAAGCACCGCCAGGCAGTCATCCACCTCACCGTTGCCGTAATCATGCTCCCCGACGCTGGCCCCGACCCCACGGAAATTGAAACGCAAGGTACTGGCGCCCAGATCGCGGGCCGTGCGCATCAAGGTGTGCACCACCTTGTTCTGCATAGTGCCGCCCTGGATCGGGTTCGGGTGGCAGATAACAGCAAGCAAGCCTTCACGCTCACCCTCGGTCAGAACAGCCTCCAACGGGCCCACCGGGCCGTCGATCATCAGATTTTGTTCGCCAGCTCGACTCATTCGGGATACTCCGTGACTGCAATGCGTGACCGGGCGTCGCACCAGCGGAACCTGCCAAAGGCGCAACACTCAAAAGCCGTATTCTGGCCTTTGCGTCTTTGCCCTGACAAGCTGGCAGTCATACCGCTGTTCAGGCTGAGCAACGTCGCCGCAGCCGTCAGCGCAGTCGCCAAACAGCGCGGCACGCCTGCCGGGGCAAACCAGCGCTAGCGACCGATTTAAACGCAACGCACCAATTCAGGCAGAATTTCAACGGCCTGCTGGCCTTGCCAGCTAAAACTGTTTACCGTAAGCCAAGGCAAGGTGCACTGCCCTGAACGCACCAACCGATAGATGAGGGACCCAAGGTGGAAGCAAGCGAAAACCTGTGGATTGCAACAGCCGTCGCGCTGGCAGTCGGAATTGTTATCGGCATCGTACTGGCTCAGGTGTCACGTCGCGTCAGTGGCGGCACCAGCGGCAGCGCTCAGGCCCAGCTCGAAAGCCTGCAGCTGCGTTTTGAAGAGTATCAGCAAGAAGTCGCCACCCACTTCAAGACCACCGCCACCCTGGCCAGTCGCCTGAACCGCAGCTATCAGGACATCCAGGAGCACCTGACCCACGGCGCAATGGAGCTGGCCCCGGACGACATGACCCGCCAACGCCTGCTGGCCGCACTGGACCAGGAAGCTGGTACCGTCGGTGAGAGCCGCAACCGCAAGGACCCGGCCTTCGACTCGCTGGAGCCGCCGCGCGACTACGCGCCGAAAGAAGCCAACGGCCCGGGCACCCTGTCCGAGGACTTCGGCATCAAACGCAAATCCTGATGCAACGGCCCGCGTCCTGATCCGACGCGGGCCAACACCATGCCCCACTCCGATACCTCCTCCTTTATCCAGACAACCGACAACGGCAGCGCTTTGCGCCTTGCCGGCGACTGGACATTGGCCAACTACAGCGCCTTGCGCGCCCAGCTGAGCGACCTCTCCAGCGCCCCTGACGACGCAGCCGACGTAGACGTCAGCGCCATCACCAGCATGGACACAGCCGGCGGTCAGCTACTGGCCGATCTGCTCGGGCACAGCCGCCTGCAGCAACTGGTGGAACAGGACCAATCGCTTTCCAACGAGCGCCGCGCCCTGCTGCAGCGCCTGGCGGACATTCAGCCCGAGCCGGACCCCGAGCCCTGCCCCGAACTCAACCCGGTAGTGATTCTGCTGGAGCGTATCGGCGCCAAGATGCAGGTACTCGCGGCGGATCTGCGCGAGCTGCTCGGCTTTATCGGCCTGACTCTCAGCGGCCTGCTCGGTAACCTGCTGCGTCCGGCGCGCTGGCGCCTGACCGCCGTTGCGGCCCAGATTGAACAGACAGGGATCGATGCCATCCCCATCGTGGCCCTGCTTACCTTTATGGTCGGCGCGGTCATCGCCTTTTTGGGCGCTACCGTGCTGCAGACCTTTGGCGCTGCCATTTTCACCGTGGACCTGGTGGCCTTCTCCTTCTTGCGTGAGTTTGGCGTGCTGCTGACGGCCATCCTGATGGCCGGGCGTACCGCCAGTGCCTTCACTGCCCAGATCGGCTCCATGAAAGCCAATGAAGAGATCGACGCCATCCGCGCGCTGGGCCTTAACCCGCTGGAGCTGCTGGTATTGCCGCGCGTCATCGCGTTGCTGATCACCCTGCCGGCGCTGACCTTTATCGCCATGCTCTCTGGCTTGCTGGGCGGTGCCATGGTCTGCGCGTTCAGCCTGCACATATCCCCCACCATGTTCATCAGCATGCTGCAGGAGAACGTTGAGGTGCAGCACTTTTTGCTGGGCCTGGCCAAAGCGCCGGTGTTTGCCTTTCTGATCGCGGTGATCGGCTGCATGGAAGGCTTCAAGGTGTCCGGCAGCGCCGAATCGGTCGGTGAACACACCACCTCCAGCGTCGTGCAGTGCATCTTCGTGGTGATTTTGGTCGATGCCCTGGCCGCCCTGTTCTACATGGAGATGGGCTGGTGAGCACAGACAGGAGTACAACCCCGGTAGTTGAGGTGCGCGGGCTGGTTAACCGCTTTGGCAGCCAGACCGTACACGACAACCTGGATCTGGATATTCTGCCGCGCGAGGTACTCGGTGTGGTCGGCGGCTCAGGTACCGGCAAGTCGGTACTGCTGCGCTCAATCGTTGGCCTGCGGCGGCCAAACGCAGGCTCGGTCAAGGTTTTTGGCAAAGACCTGCAGACGCTGCCGCCCCAGGCCCGCTCGGAACAGGAGCGGCGCTTTGGCGTGCTGTTCCAGTCCGGTGCCCTGTTCTCGTCACTGACCGTGGTCGAGAACATCGCCCTGCCGCTGATTGAGCATGCCGGCCTGCGCCGCGAAGACGCCGAACACCTGGCACGCATGAAAATCGCGCTGACCGGCCTGCCGCCGGGCGCCGGAGACAAGTACCCGTCGATGCTCTCCGGCGGCATGGTCAAGCGCGCTGCGCTGGCCCGCGCCCTGGCACTGGACCCGGACATTCTGTTTCTCGATGAGCCGACCGCCGGCCTCGACCCGATTGGCGCCGCCGCCTTTGACCAGTTGATCCGCACCCTGTGCGATGCGCTGGGGCTGAGCGTCTTTCTGGTGACTCACGATCTCGATACCCTGTATGCCATTTGCGACCGGGTAGCGGTACTGTCGCAAAAACGCGTATTGATCGCCGATACCCTGGAGCGCGTTGCCGACACCCGCGACGCCTGGATTCAGGACTACTTTCACGGGCCGCGCGGTCGCGCCGCCGCCTATCAGCAACCTACCCCGGCCAAGGAGTAAGCCTGTCCATGGAAACCCGAGCCAATCATGTGCTGATCGGCCTGTTCACCGTCCTCGCGGCGCTGGCCTCCATTATCTTCGCCATCTGGCTGAGCAGCGCCAGCACCAGCAGCGAACAGAACTACTACACCGTGGTGTTCAAGCAGGCGGTAACCGGCCTGTCGCGCGGCAGTGCGGTGCAGTTCAGCGGTATCCGTATTGGCGAGATCACCGAACTGAGTCTGGATCACGATGATCCGCGTATCGTTCGCGCACGCATCCTGATCGACGCCGACGTGCCGATCAAACAGGACACCAAAGCACGACTGTCCTTCACCGGCATCACCGGCAACTCGGTTATCGAGCTGACCCATAACGACCCGAACAGCCCGCCGCTCACCGCCAAACGCGGCGAAGACCCGGTCATCTACGCAACGCCCTCGCCACTGGCCAGCCTGCTGAGCAACGGCGAAGACCTGATGACCAACATCAACAAGCTGGTGGTCAATGCCGGCGACGTGCTGTCGGAGAACAACGTCAGACACCTCAGCGAAACCCTCGAAGGTCTGAACCAGGCCACCCAGAGCATCGCTGACCCCAACGGCAACCTGCAGCAGCTGATCGCCGAGTTGCGCAGCACCAGCGAGGCCGCTACCCAGACGCTGGAGAACAGCAGCCGGCTGATTGCCGATGCCGATCAGTTGCTCAATCAGGAAGGCGCCCAGACCCTGCAGAGCGCCCGCGAGACCATGGCGTCGGTGGCCGATACCAGTGCCCAGCTGGAGCAGATACTCAGCGAGAACCGCTACGCCCTGAAAAGCGGCATGCAGGGCCTTGGCCAGCTCGACCCGGCAATCAACGAACTGCGCGACACCCTGGCCGAGCTGCGCAACCTTACCCGCCGCCTGCAGGACGACCCTGCACGTTTTCTGCTGGGGCGTGACCAGCGACAGGAGTTCCAGCCATGACCATCCGCCATCTGACCGCCGGCTTGCTGCTGGCCAGCGCGCTGTCAGCCTGCACCGTGCTGCCCGACCGCGAGCCGCTGACCTTTTACCAATTGCCCGCGCCTGATCTGGCCCCGCACAGTGGCGCCCCCCTGCCGCTGGCCCTGCGCATCATCACGCCGTCCAGCAGCAACGCGCTGCAGACAATCCGCATTCTGGTCTCGCCCGACGGCAACACCCTGAGCAGCTACCAGGGCGCGCGCTGGGCCGACCCCAACCCCAATCTGCTGCGTGAACAGCTGGTCCAGGCGTTTGAGCAGGACGGCAGCTTCAGCGCAGTCAGCACCGAGCCCCAATCGCTGCAGGCTGACGTTCACCTAATGAGCGACTTGCGCGAGTTTCAGACCCGCTATCAGGGCGAACAGGCCAGCGTGGTCATCGAACTGGACGCCAAGCTGATCGACCCGAGTACCCGCGCAGTGCTCGCGGCCAAGCGCTTCAGTATCCAGCAGCCGCTGCAGGACACTGCCATTGAATCGGTGGTTAACCACTTCGGCACGGCCAGCGAGCAACTGGCCAGCGAGCTGCTAGCCTGGAGCCGCAGCGCGCTGGACGGCTTCGAACCGCTGCGTATTCAGTAACACCCTCGGCGCCAGACCGGCGCCGGACTATCCAGGTTATCCCCCCCTTCCTTGTGGCCTGAGCGCTGAGCAGGCCACACCACCAACCCGCCTTACCTCCTCTGGCAGACAACGGCTTGAGAGACAGTTTGCTTTACTGTTTTTACACAAATAGAATGCAAATCCTTATCATTAAGACTAACTAAACTTTGCCAACCCTCGACATTCAGGACCCTCCTCCATGTCTGCACTCCCCGTCGCTCGTACTGCCTCGCCCAAAGCCAGGTCAACCAACGCTCTGCGCCCGCTCGCCATCACAGTCCACCTGCTTGCCGCCGGTACCGCGCTGACCAGCCTGCCGGCGTTGGCGCAGCAGGCCAGCCCGACCCAAGCTACCGAGCTCGCACCACTGACGGTGACCGGCCAGGGCGAACGTCGCACTACAACCGAAGGCAGCGAGTCCTACACCGCCGAAGCGGCCCGCACCGCAACGCCACTGAGTCTGTCGCTGCGCGAAACCCCACAGTCGGTCAGCGTGGTAACCCGGCAGCGCATTGAAGATCAGGACATGCAGAACATTCTCGATGTGGTCAACAACGCCACCGGTGTATCTGTAAACCGCTACGAGACCACTCGCGCCCAGTTCAACGCGCGCGGCTTTGCCATCAACGCACTGATGATCGACGGCGTGCCCACCATCTGGGAGCAACCCTGGAGCTCGGGCGAAATATTCAGCAGCCTGGCCATGTACGACCGAGTAGAGGTTGTGCGCGGAGCCAACGGCCTGATGACCGGCTCAGGCGACCCGTCTGCCTCCCTGAACCTGGCCCGCAAGCGCGCCAGCAGCCGCGATCTGACCGGCTCGGTTGAGCTGAGCGCCGGCACTTGGGACACCTACAGCACCCTCGGCGACGTTTCCTTTGCGCTGAACGACGCCGGCACGGTGCGTGGCCGCCTCGTTGGGGAGTATCAGGATGGCGACAGCTGGATCGACATGCATGCCAACCAGACCGAGACCCTGTACGGCACCATGGATGTCGACCTGAGCGAAGACACCACGCTGTGGTTTGGCCTGAGCCGCCAGGAAAACACCTCCGACTCGCCCATGTGGGGCGCGCTGCCGATCTGGTATGCCGATGGCTCACGCACCGACTGGAGTCGCTCCAAGACCACCTCCGCCGACTGGAGCAAGTGGGACACCAGCTACGACACCTACTTCGTCAATCTTGATCACGAGCTGGGCAGCGGCTGGCAGCTCAACCTGAGCTACAACCGCGGCGAGCGCGAGGCTGACTCCTACCTGCTCTATCTGTATGGGAATCCCGGCCGCAACGGCAGCTCGCCAATGAGCGCCATGGCCGGCTCCTACAACGTCAACACCGTACAGGACGATTACAGCGTGCGCTTCAGCGGCCCTGTCTCCCTGTTCAACCGCGACCATGAAGTGGCTTTCGGCTACATCTACAGCAAGCAGGATTTCGACGCCGACTCACGGGCAGTACTGGCCGGCTCACCCACCGTACCCGACTTTGATGCCTACGACGGCCATCACCCGGCACCGACCTGGTCCGGCCTGACGCCCTACGGCTCCGGCGAGACCATCCAGAAGGGCTACTACGGGGTCTCCCGCCTGAACCTCACCGATGACCTCAAGGTGATTCTCGGTGCGCGCATCAGCGATTACGAGAAAACCGAGTTCGACGACCTCCGCGACACCCGCTCGACACTGGATGTGCACGGTGAAGTCACACCTTATGCCGGTATCATCTACGACCTGAGCAACACCCTGTCGGCCTATGCCAGCTATACCGATGTATTCCAGCCCCAGTCAGAGAAGAACGCCAGCAACCAGCAGCTGCAACCGATCGTCGGCGAAAGCTACGAAATGGGCCTGAAGGGCGAGTTCTACGACGGCGCACTGAATGCCTCTGCTGCCATCTTCCAGATCAAGCAGGACAACCTGGGCTCAAACACCGGCGTGCGCATTGACCCCGCCGAACCGGCACTGGGCTTTTCCTACGTCGAGAGCGAGGCCGTCAGCAAGGGCTTCGAGCTGGAAGTATCCGGCGAGATCATGCCCGGCTGGCATCTGAGCGCCGGCTACACCCAGTTTGAGGTGGAAGACGGTAACGGCGACGACACCAACACCCTCTACCCGACCAAACTGCTGCGCACCTTTACCACCTACCGCTTTGCCGGCGACTGGAGCCGCCTGACCATTGGCGGCGGTGTGAACTGGCAGGACAGCATCTACACCTACGCAACCAACCCAGCCGACGAAAGAGAGAAAATCGAGCAGGATGCGTACGCGCTGGTCAACCTGATGGCCCGCTACAACATCACCGACAACCTGTCGGCGCAGATCAACGCCAACAACGTCACGGATGAAAAGTACTTCGATATCTTCGATGCGTACGGCGCACTGACCTATGGCGCACCGCGTAGCGTGACAGCAACGGCCAAGTACCGTTTCTGAGCCCTTTGGTCCCTGTCGCCTGCCCATCACGGGCGGCGGGGGCCACACCAAACATGAATACACCTCATCAACATCTGAATAAACATCAATTTTAATAATTCACCCACCACCCTAGCATGCCCCTGTACCCACTTACCGACAGAGGCAGCACATGGCACGTATCCACAACCTGGGGTTCCCCCGCATCGGCGCTCGCCGAGAACTGAAATTCGCTCTTGAGTCCTACTGGAAAGGCCAGTCATCCCGCGAGGAGCTGACGGCCACTGCAACCGCGCTGCGCCAGCGTCATTGGGCCCAGCAGGCCGGGCTGGACCTGGTACCGGTGGGCGACTTTTCCTTCTACGACCAGGTCCTGGACATGAGCTTTACCCTGGGCAACCTGCCCGAGCGGGTACGCGACTTCCGTGGCGATGAGCTGGACAACTACTTCCGCGTGGCCCGTGGCCGCTCAGCCCAATCAGCCGAAGAGCACGCCTCCTGCTGCGGCGGCGTTGCCGCCGGCGAGATGACCAAGTGGTTCGACACCAACTACCACTACATTGTCCCGGAGTTCACAAAGGACACCGCCTTCACCCTGAACGCATCTCGTCTGATCGAACAGCTGCGCGAGGCCAAGGCGCACAATGTGGCCGCCAAACCGGTGATCATCGGCCCGCTCACCTATCTGGCGCTTGGCAAGGAAAAGGACGACAGCGACCGCTTTGACCTGCTGGCGCGCCTGCTGCCGGTTTATCTTGAGCTACTTAACACGCTGGCTGCCGAAGGTGTGGAGTGGGTGCAAATCGATGAACCGATTCTGGTCACCGAATTGCCCAGCGGGCTGGATCTGGCCTTCGAGCAGGCCTACCACGCGCTGGCTGCCGCGCCAGTCAAACTGCTGCTGGCCACCTACTTCGGGCGCCTGCAGGAAAACCTGCCTCTGGTCACCCGCCTGCCGGTTGCCGGCGTGCACCTGGACTCGATTAACGCAGCCGACGAGGTTGAAGCGCTGGCCGCGCAACTACCACAGGACAGCGTGCTGTCCCTTGGCGTGATCAACGGCCGCAATATCTGGAAGACCGACCTGAACGCCACGCTGCAATGGCTAACACCGCTTGCAACAGCGCGGGGAGAACGCCTGTGGGTTGCCCCCTCCTGCTCCTTGCTGCACGTGCCGGTGGACCTGGCCAGCGAACAGACGCTGGACACGGAAATCGCCAGCTGGCTGGCCTTTGCCCTGCAAAAGCTGGACGAGCTGCGCATTCTTGGCGCAGCGCTGAATCAGGGCCGCAACAGCGTGGCCAGGGAGCTTGCCGACAATCAGGCGGCCATCGACAGTCGCCGCCAGTCGCCGCGCGTCACCAACCCGGCCGTGCAGGCCGCAGTAGCCACAATCAACAGCAGCCTGGGCCAGCGCCGCAGCCCCTACGCCGAGCGCGCGGCCAGGCAGTCCGCCCTGCTCAAGCTGCCGCTGTTTCCGACCACCACCATCGGCTCCTTTCCGCAAACCGCCGACATCCGCCAGGCGCGCCGTCAATTCAAGTCAGGCGAGCTGGATCAGGCCAGCTACACGCGGGCCATGCAGGCCGAGATTGCCCACTGCGTACGCGAGCAGGAGGCCCTCGGGCTAGACGTGCTGGTGCACGGCGAGCCCGAGCGCAACGACATGGTCGAGTACGTTGGTGAACAGCTCGACGGCTATGCCTTCAGCCAGTTCGGCTGGGTGCAGTCCTACGGCTCGCGCTGCGTCAAACCGCCGATTCTGTTTGGTGACATCAGCCGCCCGCAGCCGATGACCGTTGCCTGGTCCACCTATGCCCAGTCACTGACCGACAAGCCGATGAAGGGCATGCTGACCGGCCCGGTGACTATCCTCAACTGGTCCTTCGTGCGTGACGACCAGCCGCGTTCGGCCAGCTGCCTGCAACTGGCTCTGGCGATTCGGCAAGAGGTACAAGACCTGGAAAAGGCCGGCGTGCGCATTATTCAGATCGACGAAGCCGCTCTGCGCGAGGGCCTGCCGCTGCGCCGGGCGCAATGGCAGACGTACCTGGACTGGGCTGTGGAATCGTTCCGCATCAGCGCCAACGGCGTCGCCGATGAAACCCAGATTCACACCCACATGTGCTATTCGGAGTTCAACGACATCATTCAGTCGATCGCCGCCATGGATGCCGACGTGATTACCATCGAAACGTCGCGCTCGGACATGGAGCTGCTGGATGCCTTCAAGCACTTCCAGTACCCGAACGAGATCGGCCCCGGCGTGTACGATATCCACTCGCCGAACATTCCGACCCAAGAGTACATGGTCAAGCTGATGCAGCTGGCTGCCGAACGTGTGCCGGCGCAGCGCCTCTGGGTCAACCCGGACTGCGGCCTGAAAACCCGCCAATGGGCCGAGGTAACGCCGGCGCTGGCAAACATGGTGGAAGCCGCTCGGGCACTACGCGCCGCACTGTGAGTCCAAGCAAGGCCGAGGCAGCAATGTCTCGGCCTTGCTTGATAATGATAACGACTTGCATTAACGTCAGTGCGCACACAGACACCACAGACCGGGCGGCGGCTTTTCCACTCTCCTGCACCACGCTGCCCCCCAGACCAGGAGCGCAGCAGCATGAGCAAAACCCGTATCGAAAAAGACAGCATGGGCGAACTGGCAGTACCGGCAGAGGCGCTCTATGCCGCGCAGACCCAGCGCGCCGTCGACAACTTCCCGGTCAGTGGGCAGCCCATGCCGGCGCCCTTCATCCGCGCCCTGCTGCTGGCCAAACGCGCCGCGGCTAGCGCCAACAGCGAGCTGGAGCAAATCCCTTCAGAGCTGGCCGAGGCCATTTGCGGCGCCGTAGATGAGCTCCTGGCCACCGACTTCATGCCGCATTTTCCGGTCGATGTCTTTCAGACCGGCTCCGGCACCAGCTCCAACATGAATGCCAACGAAGTCCTCGCCACCCTGGCCGCACGCCGTTACGGCCAGCCGGTCAGCGCCAATGACCACATCAACTGCGGCCAGAGCAGCAACGACATCATCCCATCCAGCATCCACATCAGCGCCGCCATGGAGCTGGCCGAGCAATTGCTGCCGGCGCTGGAGCATCTGGTCAGCGTCACCCGCAGCAAGGCCGCCAGCGTCGACCAGTACGTCAAAACCGGCCGCACCCACCTGATGGACGCCATGCCGGTGCGCATGAGCCAGAGCCTGAACACCTGGGCAGACCAGATCGAGCAGAACATCCACAACCTGCGCCAGCTGCAACCCAGTCTGCAGAGCCTGGCCCAGGGCGGCACTGCCGTGGGAACCGGTATCAACGCCCACCCCGACTTTGCCGCGCGCTTCAATCAGGCACTTAGCACGCACACCGGCCTGACCTTTACGCCGGCAAAGAATTTCTTCACCCATATCGGCTCGCAGGATATCGCCGTGGCGCTGTCAGGCCAGTTGAAGACCACGGCGGTCAGCCTGACCAAGATCGCTAACGACCTGCGCTGGATGAACTCCGGCCCGCTGGCCGGTCTGGGCGAGATTGAACTGCAGGCGCTGCAACCGGGCTCCTCAATCATGCCCGGCAAGGTCAACCCGGTGATTCCGGAAGCCGCCGCCATGGTTGCCGCTCAGGTGATCGGCAACGACGCCACCATCACCATCGCCGGGCAGTCCGGCAACTTTGAGCTGAACGTCATGCTGCCGCTGATCGCACGCAATCTGCTGGAAAGCATCAGTCTGCTGAGCAATGTCAGCCGCCTGCTGGCCGACAAGGCCATCGCCACCTTTACCGTGCGCGAAGACCAACTGACCCAGGCACTGGCCCGCAACCCAATTCTGGTCACGGCTCTGAACCCGGTTATCGGCTACCTGAAAGCCGCCGAGATTGCCAAGCTGGCCTACAAGGAAGGCCGGCCGATTGTCGACGTGGCCGCCGAACATACCGACCTCAGCCGCGACGAGCTGGAACGGCTGCTCAACCCCGCCAAACTGACCCACGGCGGTATCGAGTAAGCCGCCGCATGGCCAGGCCCAGCGCCGCAGGCTTTACTCCTGCGGCCTGCTGGCGGCATCGCCAACATCGTCACCCACTGCCCAGCCACCGCCAATGCTGGCGGCCAGCTGCGCGGCGGCGGCCAGTTGCGCGCTGGTCACGCTGACCTGACCCCGCTTGGCGTTGAGCGTGGTGTTCTGCGCGATAGCGACTTCAAGATAGGACACCAGACCCGACTGATAGCGGTTGGTGATCACCCGCTCGTTCTCTTCCGCCAGGCTGACCAGCTTGTCCTGCTGCACCGCCTTCTCGCGCAGGATGGCGGTGGGGGCCAGGGCATTTTCCACCTCGGTCAGACCTTCCAGCACGGTTTGCCGGTAGGCCGCAACCTGCTCGTCGTAGCGGGCGTAGGCCGCATCCCGCGCGGCATCACGGGCACCGCCGTCAAACAGGGTTTGCGCCAGGCTCGGGCCGACCGACCAGAAGCGCACCGGCGCATTCCACAGGTCACTCACCGACTCGCCACTGACGCCACCACTGGCGCCCAGACTGATGGTCGGCAACCAGGCGGTGATGGCCACACCGATATCGGCGTTGGCGGCGGCCACGCCGCGCTCGGCCGCCACGACATCCGGGCGGCGGGCGATCAGCTCGCTGGGCAGTTGTGAGGGGATCGGCGGCACCGCAGGCAAGGCATCGACGACGTCCTGCTCAAAGGCAGAGGGCGCGCGGCCGAGCAATGCGGCCAGGGTATTTTCTTCCACTGCGCGCTCGTTCTGCAGGTCATACAAGTCGCTGCGTAGCGACTGCAGCTGGGTTTCGGCCTGAATCACATCGGCACGCGAGACGATGCCGGCGTCGTACTGGTTGCGCGTCAGCTGGGTCGAGCGCGCCGACGACTCCAGTGTCTGCTGCAGGATGCGCTGCTGTACATCCAGCGCGCGCAGGTTGACGAAGCTGTTGACCACCGCCAGCTGGATCGACAGCCGAGCGGCCGCCAGATCAGCGGCGCTGGCATCCAGCGCGGCGGTATCGGATTCCACCTGCCGGCGCACCCGCCCCCACAAATCCAGCTCCCAGCTGATGCCCAGCTGCGCGCGGCTGCTGTCGGTATTGGCGCTGTCACTGCCGCCACTGCGGCTGGCGTCCAGCGCGGCACTCAGGGTAGGCAGATAGTCGGCGCTGCTGAGTCGGCGCTGGGCCAGAGCTGCGCGATAGCGCGCAGCGGCCTGGGCCAGGGTCAGGTTGTTGGCGTTGGCCTCAACCACCAGCGCGCTCAGCTCGGCATTGGCAAAGGCCTCCCACCAGGCACCGCTCTGGGCCCAGGCCTGGGCCGGCATAGGCTGCCAGCCCTGATCGTATTTGAGTACCAGCGGCTGGGCGATGGGCGGTTGGCGATAATCCGGCCCCATAGTGCAGCCGCCTCCCAGGGCGGCGGCGAGCAGGACAGCGGAGGTTAACAGCGAAGGCTTCATGGGCAGCAACCGGACGTCAGACAGAGGATTCGGAGGGTTCGGGCGCGGCGCGGCGACGCAGCACGCGCTGGCGCAGGTTTTCCAGATACAGGTACACCGCAGGTGTGGTGTACAGAGTCAGCAACTGACTCAGGGCCAGACCACCAAAGATGGTCATGCCCAGCGGACGCCGCATCTCGGCGCCCTCACCAAAACCCAGGATCAGCGGCACCGCGCCAAGCATGCCGGCCAGATTGGTCATCAGGATCGGGCGCAGACGCAGCAGCGCCGCGCGCTCAATAGCCTGGCGCGGGGCCATGCCGTCGCGACGCTGCAGCTCCAGGGCAAAGTCGATCATCATGATGGCGTTCTTCATCACGATGCCGATCAGCAGAAACAGCCCGAGCATGGCAATCAGGCTGAGATTCTGGCCGCCAAACTTCAGCGCCAATAGCGCGCCCAGCCCGGCCGGTGGCAGAGTCGACAGAATGGTCAACGGGTGCAGCGTGCTCTCGTACAGCACACCCAATACCAGGTACACCGCCAGCAACACCACCACAAAAACCCAGGGGTCGAGCACGGTGCTGAAGTCATTGGCCGAGGGCGGCGCCAGATGCACCGAGCTGGGCAGCATCACGTCGTTGAGTATCTGCTCGATGGCTTCGCGCGCCTGAATGTCGGTCACCCCTTCGGCCAGAGCATAGCCAATTCCAAGGGAAGCAAACTGGCCTTCATGGCGGATACGGTCCTCGCCCATGCCGTAATCCCAGGTAGCAAAGGTCGAGAACGGCACCCGCTGGCCATCGCTGGTCAGCGCCTCCAGCTGGGACAGCACGGCCGGGCTTTCGGTGTAACGCGGCGCCAGCTCCATCACCACCCGGTACTGGTTGAGCTCGTCGTACAGGGTGGCCACCTGGCGCTGGGAGAAGGAGTTGTTCAGCACCGAGGAGATGGTCTGCATATCCACACCCAGGCGCCTCGCCGCTTCACGGTCGATATCCAGCACGACCTGACGCGTCTCATCGCCGTCCATCGAGTCCACGTCGGTCAGCAGCGGGCTTTGTTCCATCGCCTGTGCCACCGTCCGCGACCACTGTTTCAGCGCCTCCAGCGAATCCGAGCGTAGCAGCACCTCGTACTCGCTACGGCGGAACGGCGGGCGGAAGAACAGGTCCTGCTCCACCATCAGAAACATCATGATGCCCGGAATCTGCGGCGCACCCGCGCGCAGGCGCTCCACCACCTCCTGCGCCGAGGCATCGCGCTCGGACAGGGGTTTGAGCTTGATCGACAACTGCGTGTTGGTCAGCCCCCGGTCGCCACCGGAGGTGCCGGTCAGGTCCGCCACCGCCGGGTCCTGCAGGATGTATTGCCGGTAGGCCTCGATCTTTGGCTGCATGACCTGAAACGACAGACCGTCATCGCCGCGCAAGAAGCCGTTAATCTGGCCGCTGTCCTGCTGCGGCAGTGACTCTTCCGGCAGGTTGGCCAGCAAATAACCACTGCTGCCAATGGCGCCCAGCAGCAGCACGATGGCCAGCGGGCGAAAGCGCAGCAACCAGCGCAATGAACGGGCGTACCCGTCCTGCAGGCTGGCAAACAACGAGTCCTTGTTGTCCTGCTCGCTGGCGGCGTGCTGGCCGGGCTTGAGCCACATGGCGCACAGCGCCGGGGTCAGTGTCAGCGACACCAGCAGGGAGATCAGCATGGCCGCCACCAGGGTGATGGAGAACTCCTGAAACAGCTGCTGAATCAAGCCGCCCAGGAACAAAATAGAGGCAAACACCACCGCCAGCGCCAGGGTCATGGCAATCAGCGTAAAGCGCAGCTCACGGGCGCTGCGGGCAGCGGCCTGCAACGGCGACAGGCCGTTGGCCATGTGCCGCTGCACGTTCTCCAGCACCACAATGGCATCGTCCACCACCAGCCCGGCCCCAACGATCAGCGCCATCAGCGACAAGTTGTTGAGCGAGAAGCCGCAGAGGTACATGACCACAAAGCTGCCGATCAGCGACACCGGAATGGCCGTCGAGGGGATCAGCGCCGCACGCAGGTTACCCAGGAACAGCCAGACCACAATGACCACCAGCAGCGCCGCGACCAGCAGGGAGATTTGCGCCTCGCGCAGGGTGGCACGAATCACCGGTGAGCGGTCACTGATAATGGTCAGCTCGGCGTCGGACGGAATCAGGTTGTACAGCTGCGGCAAACGTTCGTGAATATTGGCCACAGTTTCCACGATGTTGGCGCCGCTCTGGCGGCTGACGCTGAGAATCACCGCAGCGCGGTCGTTATGGAAACCGGCGCTGTAGCGGTTCTCCACCGAGTCGGTGACCTGGGCAACATCACCCAGGCGCACGGCGGCGCCGTCCTGGTAGCGCACGATCAGGTTGCGATAAGCCACTGCAGTGCGCAGCGCCTCGCTGGTCTGTACCTGCCAGCGGTGGCTGCCCTCCTCGATCACGCCCATCGGCCGCAGCGCATTACTGCTGGAAATGACACTGCGCACCTCGTCCAGCGAGATGCCATAGTGCATCAGCGCAGCCGCATCCAGTTGCACCCGCACAGCCGGCAGGGACGCACCGCCTACACTCACCTCGCCAACACCGGAAATCTGCGCGATCTTCTGCGCCAGAATGGTCGAGCCTATGTCGTACAACTCGCTGGGCGACAGGTTGGGAGAACTCAGCGCCAGCCCCATGATCGGTGCCTGCGAGGGGTCGATCTTGTGGTATTCGGGGTTGCCCGGCATGCCCGCCGGCAGGTCGCCACGCACCGCGTTGATCGCCGCCTGCACCTCGCGCGCCGCTTCATTGAGGTCGCGGTCCAGCTCAAAGGCGAGCGCCACCTGGGTCGAGCCCTGGTTGGACGATGAGGAAATTTCGGTCACGCCGGAAATAGCCCCCAGCGCGCGTTCCAGCGGCGTGGCGACGGTGGTTGCCATGCTTTCCGGACTGGCACCCGGCAGGCTGGCGGTCACCACGATCATCGGCACCTCAACCTGTGGCAGCGGCGCCACCGGCAGCAGCCGCCAGCACAGCAAACCAACCAGCACCAGCGCCAGCGCCAGCAGTGACAGGCCAACCGGGCGCTGCAGCATGCCTGCCTCGCTACTCACAGCGCGCTCTCTGGCGTCGGCGCAGGCTCGGGCGTGCGCTGACGGGTCAGACGATCAAAGAACAGGTACACCACCGGCGTGGTGAACAGCGTCAGCACCTGACTGACCAGCAGACCACCGACCATGACCACACCGAGCGGCTGGCGCAGCTCGGCGCCCGAGCCGCTGGCCAACATCAACGGCAGCGCGCCAAACAGCGCCGCCAGCGTGGTCATCAAAATCGGCCGAAAACGCAGCAGCGCCGCCCGGTGAATCGCCTCGCGCGGGCTCATGCCCTGATTGCGCTGCGCCTCCAGGGCAAAGTCGACCATCATGATGCCGTTCTTCTTCACCAGACCGATCAGCAGCACGATGCCCACTACCGAGATCATGTCCAGCGCGCGGCCGGTCAGCAGCAGCGCCAGCAAGGCGCCAACCGTGGCCGAAGGCAGCGTCGAGAGAATGGTTACCGGGTGAATGGTGCTCTCGTAGAGCACGCCGAGCACGATGTACATGGTCAGCACTGCGGCCAGAATCAGCCACAGGGTATTGCTCAGCGATGCGCGGAAGGCTTCGGCGGCGCCCTGAAAGCGCAACTCCACGCTGACCGGCAGTGCCAGCTCCTGCTGCACCGCCTCGATCGCCTCGACCGCTTGGCCCAGTGACGCACCGGGCGCCAGGTTGAAGGAGACGGTGGTGGCCGGGAACTGCCCCTGGTGGTTGATCAGCAGCGCCGCACTACGCTGGTGAACCTGCGCAACGCTGGCCAGCGGAACCGAGCTGCCGTCAGCGCTGGTAACGTGCAGATTGCGCAGGCTGTCCGGTGTGCCGGCAAACTGCGGGTCCACTTCCATGATCACGCGGTACTGGTTGGCCTGGGTAAACAGGGTCGCGATCTGCCGCTGACCAAAGGCGTTATAGAGCGTATTGGCCACGTCGGTGACATTCAGCCCCAGACGCGCTGCAGCGTCGCGATCAAATTCCACATAGGCTTCCAGGACCTGCTGCTGCAGATCGGAGGCCACGTCCTGCAGTTCCGGGCGCGCGTTCAGGGCATCGACCATCACCGGCACCCACTCGCGCAGCTCGTCACTGTCCAGGCTGGTCAGACTGAACTGATACTGGGTGCGGCTTACCCGGTCTTCGATCGTCAGCTCCTGCACCGGCTGGAACCAGGCGGTGATGCCTGGCACCTCGGCGGCGCGTTCACGCAGCCGATCCATCACGGTAAACAGACTCTCGTCGCGCTCGCTGTGCGGCGGCAGGTTGATCAGCAAGCGACCGCTGTTGAGCGTGACGTTGCTGCCATCCACACCGATAAAGGACGACAGGTTCTCGATGCCCGGGTCTTCCAATAGCGCAACGGCGAGATTGCGCTGACGCTGGGCCATGGCGCTGAAGGAGATGTCCTGCGGCGCCTCGGTAATCACCTGGATGACGTTGCTGTCCTGCACCGGGAAGAAGTCCTTGTCCACCGCCAGGTACAGCAGCCCGGTCAAGGCGATGGTGCCCAGCATCACCAGCAACGTGGCGCGCTGACGCTCCAGCACCCAGTCCAGCGCAAGGCCGTAGCGCTCGATGACGCCATGCATAAAGCCGCCGGCGTCCTCTTGCGGCGGGGTGTGCAGCATGCGCGCGCACATCATGGGCGTCAGCGTCAGCGACACCACCAGCGAGATGACAATGGCCACCGCCAGGGTGATGGCGAACTCGTGGAACAGGCGGCCAACCACATCCGGCATGAACAGCAGCGGAATCAATACCGCTACCAGCGAGAAAGTCAGCGACATCAGGGTAAAGCCAATCTCACCCGCACCGGCCAACGCCGCCTGCATCGGCGACTTGCCCATCTCCCGGTGCCGCGCCACGTTCTCCAGCATGACGATGGCATCATCAACCACAAACCCGGTGGCGATGGTCAGCGCCATCAGCGTCAGGTTGTTGACCGAGAAGTCCATCAGGTACATGAAGGCGAAGGTGCCCACCAGCGACAGCGGTACCGCCACGCTGGGGATAATGGTGGCCGAGGGGCTGCGCAAAAACGCAAAGGTCACCAGCACCACCAGGCCAATGGCAAACAGCAGCTCTTTCTGGGTGTCGCTGACCGAGGCACGAATACTGTGGGTGCGGTCGGTCAGCACCGCGACATCGACCGCCGCCGGCAGGGTCGAGGTCAGCTGCGGCAGCAACTCACGCACACTGTCGGTGACATCGATCACATTGGCCCCGGGCTGGCGCTGCACGTTCAGCAGCACTGCCGGCTGGCTATTGGCCCAGGCGGCCAGAAAACGGTCCTCGGCGCCATCGACAATGGTCGCCACATCGCCCAGGCGCAGCGGCGCACCGTCTTGCCAGGTGATGATCAGCTTGCGGTAATCCTCTACCGAGCGAATCTGGTCGTTGGCATCGAGCATGGTCGAGCGGGTCGGGCCGTCAAAGCTGCCCTTGGGCTGATTGACGTTGGTCGCGGCAATGCTCTGGCGCACGCTGTCCAGGCTCAGGCCGTAAGCCGTCAGCGCGTTGGGGTTGACCAGCACACGCAGCGCCGGGCGCTGCCCGCCAGCCAGGCTGACCATACCCACACCGGACAGCTGCGCCAGCTTCTGCGCCATGCGGGTGTCGACCAGGTCATGCACTTCCGGCAGCGGCAGGCTGTCGGAGGTAATCGCCAAGGTCAGGATGGGCGCATCGGCCGGGTTGACCTTGCGGTAGATCGGCGGCGTGGGCAGGTCGCTCGGCAGCAGGCTGTCTGCCGTGTTCATGGCCGCCTGCACTTCCTGCTCGGCCACGCCCAGGTCTTCGTCCAGATCAAACTGCAGGGTGATGACCGACGCGCCACCGGAACTGGTCGATGACATCTGCTTGAGCCCCGGGATCTGCCCCAGGTGACGCTCCAGCGGCGCGGTAATGGTCCGCGCGGTAATTTCCGGGCTGGCCCCCGGCTGAAAGGTAAAGACCTGAATGATCGGATAGTCGACCTGCGGCAACGCGGCAACCGGCAGCAGGCGCCAGGCCAGCAGGCCGGCGGCCATAAAGGCCAGCATCAGCAGCGAGGTAGCGACCGGGCGAAGAATAAAAGGCGTAGACAGGCTCTTCATGCCGGCGTGCTCAGTTGGCCGGTCGCGGACCGCGACGCTCACCGTTACCCGGACGCTGCGCAGTCTCGGTTGCCGGCGGCGCAGCAGCCACCTCACCCTCGGCGTCGGGTATCACTACCTCCTTGCCGTCGCGCAGGCGATCAAGCCCTTCCAGCACCACCTGCTCGCCAGCCTGCAAGCCGCTGGTCACGGCCACTCGGCCGTCAGCGCTGGCACCCAGGGTTACCTCACGCACATAGGCCTTGCTGTCTTCCACCACGTAGACATAGGTGCGGCTGTTGCCGAACTGCACGGCGTCGGAGGCGATGGTGACCACGTCGCGCAGGGTGCTCAGGCGCAGACGCACATTGACGAACTGGTTGGGGAATAGCGCTTCATCCTCATTGGCAAACTGACCGCGCACCCGCAGCGTACCGGTCGCGGTGTCGATCTGGTTATCCAGGGTGGTCAGGTTGCCGGTGGCAATCACCTGCTGGTCATTGCGGTCCAGCACTTCCACCTTGAGCGGCTCCTCGCCCCGGAACGAGCTGCGCAACGCCGGCACATCCACCTCAGGCACGGTAAAGTTGACCGCAATCGGCTGCATCTGGGTAATACTGACAATGCCCTCGGCCTCGCTGCCGGTCACCAGGTTACCCTGGTCGACCTTGCGCAAGCCCAGGCGCCCGGACAGCGGCGCGGTAATGCGCGTCCAGGACAGTTGCAGGCGGGCGTCATCAACCGCAGCCTGATTGGCCCGCACCGTGCCCAGCAGTTCGTTGACCATGGCGCGCTGGTCACTCAACTGCTGGCGGGCAATGGAGTCCTGCTCCCACAGGGTTTCATACAGGGCCAGGTCCGCTCGTGCGTTTTCCAGCGTGGCGCGGCTCTGCTGCAGTTGCCCCTCGGCCTGCTCCAGCTGCGCCTTGTAGGGCAACGGGTCCACCTCGGCCAGCAGGTCGCCCTGCTCCACCGCGCTGCCCTCTTCAAACACCACCCGCTCGAGCACACCGTTGACGCGGCTCTGCACGATCACGGTATTGAGCGGTGTCACCGTACCAATGGACTTGATCTGCACATCCAGCTCACTGCGCTGGGCCGGCTCCACGCGTACCACCGCAGGCGCGCCAAAGGCCATGCGATGGGACATGGGTGCAGGCGCAGCAGAACCGGAAAACTGGTACCAGGCAAAAATCAGGGCAGCAACGATGGCGGCAAGCAGCAGTAACCACTTAACCCGCGTGCGGGAGAACAGAGCAGAAGAAGACATAAAGGTCAGGGTCCGGGAATAGCTTTTGGCAACTAACGGCAGACTCTAGGCAATATGCCTTGCCAGCCCTAGTGAATTTACACACTTTTACCTAATGCGAAGGCGACCTGACAAAGCCGCTTTCCAAGGTTCCATCCCGGACAGAACGCCCTCTCCGGGCGCAGGAGGCGAGTCGCTAGGGTCTGTTGCCGTTTCGTTCATCCGCCTGCCGGAGGCCATTTTTCGACCAGGCAAGGCGGAGGAAGCGCAGTGTAGTCGCTCTACATAAGCGACCGACAACGCAGCATGGCCGAATATGGCCCCGGCCCTGCGGGTGGGGCCGCCGAGGTTGCGCCTGTAAAGCCGCCACTCGGCGTCGCTCGTCGCTCACGTGCAATGACCACAAAAACGCCGGGAGCGTTTTTGCGCGCCAGCCCCGCAGGGGTGAAGCGCAGGGATGCGCTAAACACCCTACGCTTCTCGCTCCTTGATTGGCGGCTTTACAGGCTGCAACAGGCGGGCGAACGAAACGGCAACAGCCCCTATCCGGCTCGCAAAAATGCAGGACAAACCACACGCAACAGCGCGGGTCGATAACTCAGCGTCATGGCCGTGGCGACCGCCGCCACCGGCAACAAGGTAAACCAGACCAGCACCGCCATCGACGGGTGATCAGCCTGAAAACAGCACAATACCGACACCACCAGCGCCATCCAGCCCAGCACACGCAAATAACCCGGCGCCGTCTCGCCACCGGCAAACACCTGACGCCAGTGCGCAGGCAGCGACAGTGCCAGCCAGCTGGTCGCCAGCCACATACTGGCTGCAGCAGCCAGTAGCCAAACGCCGGCGTTACTCATACGCCACCCCACCAATCCGGCTGGCCGACTTGACCTCTACGGTGCGCGCCAGGCGCCGGGCCGTCAGTACAGACACCAGCGCGCAGGCCAGCAGGCTCAGATCTACGCCGGCAACGGCCCAGTAGGGGTCAAGCAACATGGTTTTCAGCAGGTGATCCCCCGTCGTCACCCAGTTCAGCAACACCGCGGCAACACAGGCCAGCGCCAGCGCCCAGCACTGCTCGCGCCAGGCCGGGTTGGCGCGCGCCTGGGCAACCGGTGCGCTGCGCCAGAGCGCGTGCAACAAGCTGAGCAGCCACACACCCCAGAAGGTCCACTTCTCCCATTCGCCCCGCCCCGGCATGGACTCAGGCAACAAGCGGTTGGCCACCAGCATGGCGACCGCCGCCAGCACCATGCCGGTCACCGTGGTCACGGCCATGGCATCGACCAGCCGGCAGCCCTGCAGCCCGCGTCTGGCGTGCTCCTGCTTGCGCTTTTCGACAAAAAACACAAAGCCGGTGGCGATACAGATACAGCCCAGCAAACCGCCAGCCACGTACAGCCAGCGCAGGGTCCAGTGCTCAAAATGCTGCAAATGCAGGCCGGTGAGAAATTCATTTATCGCGCCCACCGGGTCACTCGGCGGCTCTTCGCGCAGCACCTCACCGGTGCTCGCCTTGAAGTGAATCCCCTCGCCTACCAGCGCAACGCGATCACTGCCGGCGCGGTAAATACTGACGTAGCCGTTGGCATCGCCCAGGTGCTCGATCATCAGCAGGCCTACCTCGCCGGCCATATCGCGCTCAGCCCAGATACGCTTGGCCTCGGCAACCATGGCATCGACCGACGCCAGCTCCGCAGGCACGCCCGCCTCGTCATGCGGCAAGCCGGTGTGCTCGGCCTCGATGACCTCGTGACGGTCATGCAGCGGCTTTAGCAGGGTGCCGGAGACCGGGAAGTAATAGAACGCGGCAAAGATCACCAGACCGGTAAAGGCAAAGAAAAAGTGGAAAGGCAGCGCCACCACACCGGTCATGTTGTGCAGATCGAGTGCACTGCGCTGGGTGCGCTTGTGCGGCCGGAAGGTAAAGAACTCCTTGAAGACCTTGCGGTGCATGATCACCCCGGTGACCAACGCTACCAGCATGACCAGCGCCGCCAGACCGACAACAAAGGTACCGATGTTCTTCCAGTGCAGCTGCAGGCTGTAATGCATCGGATAAAACCAGTTACTGCCGATTTTCAGCTGATCATCGGGCAGCGCCGCACCGGTACGCGGGTCGATGGTTGCCCAACCGTGCACATGCAGGTGATCGTCTTTGGGGTCGATCGGCTTGTTGGGGATGTCAAACTCGGCGCCGATGCGCAGCACCGGGTCACGGTGGGTGGTGTAGGCAAACAAGCCGACCATGGGCATGGTCTCAGGCGCAGGGAGATCGCCAACCACCCGCTCGGCGGTCGCGGCCATATCCAGCGGATGAGGCTTGAGATCGGCAAAGACCTGCTTGAGCAGGTTGTCGTAGGACGGCATCGGCTGCGGCTCGAAGCGCGTATCCGGGATCGCCCAGCGGTCAATCTCGCGGTCAAACACCGAGAGCGCGCCAAAAAAGAAGGCGACCATCAGGACAAAGCCCAGCACCAGCCCGAACCAGGTGTGCACCCAGGCCATGGATTGACGAAAACTGTTCAGCATGGCGGTGCTCCTATCCGATGATCATGCGCTGCAGCTGCCAGGCAGCAGCCAGCATGAGCGCGCTGCCGACCGCCAGCACCAGCCAGACCCGCCGCACACTGGCCGCGGCAAAGGTCCAGAGAAACAGCCCCAGGTAGAGCAAAAAGGCCAGCATCATCATGGCCTGCTCGGCCGCGTGGTACTCCACCCCGGCGCCATTGAGCGCCGCAACGCCCAGCGCAACCGCCCCCCAGACGAAGGCATAGCAGCCAAAAATCGCCGCCAGAATACGCGCGACGATGGCGCCACGAGACGCGCTGACCATCATGAATTGTGCTCCGCCAAAGGACCTGTCATGCCATTCACCTGCAGCCCGCCCGCTGCTGTTGCCGGGCGGTGATAGAAAGATAAAACGCACCGGCCAGCCCAGCGTGGGCAGATGACGCAGGTGCGCAGCCGCGAATGATAGAAATTATCATTTTACTATGCAAGCAGCAGCCGCCCGACGGTGTGCCGCGGGCGGCCAGGCCATGCCGCGCCGTAGCAGCAGCATTCAACGCTAGCGTTCAGCGCCCCCGCCAGACAGTACCGGTCGGATTATCGATAGGTACCCCGACGGAATTGCCGTATTCAGTCCAAGAGCCATCGTAGTTCCGCGCCGGATAGCCGAGCAGGCGGTGCAGCACAAACCAGCTATGGCTGGAGCGCTCACCGATGCGGCAATAGGTGATCACCGGGCGATGACCGTCGATACCCACGCTCTGATAGAGCGCGCGCAGTTCATCTACCGGGCGAAAACGACCATCGGGCTGCACTACCTTCGACCAAGGCACGTTGACCGCGCCAGGCACGTGGCCGGCTCGCATGGACAATTCCAGCGAGCCGGCCGGGGCTATCACCCGGCCCTGATATTCATCCGGCGAGCGGATATCCAGCAACGCGGCATCGGTGCGCCCCTGCGCCGCATCCACCACATCGCCCAGACGCGCACGGTAACGCTCACTGGCCTCGGGCAGTATGAGTTGGCTGGGCGTGGCAGCACTTGTCTCACGCGTCAGGGCGCGCCCCTCCAGCTCCCACTTGATACGCCCGCCGTCGAGCAGTTTCACCTGCTCAAGACCGTAGGTTTCGAAAATCCAGGCGCCCCAGGCGGCAAACCAGTTATGGTTATCGCCATACAGCACCAGGGTGCTGTTCGCATCGACTCCCGCCGCGCGCAGCTGGGCCTGCAGTTGCTCGCGCGGAGCGATGTCCCGACGCACCGGATCAACCAGATCGGTATGCCAGTTCAGATTGAAGGCACCAGGAATATGCCCAGCGTCGTACTGCTCTGGCGCCACGCTGACCTCAAACAACCGGACCTGCGGGTCGTCCAAATGCGCAGCCAGCCATTCGGTACTCACCAGCGCATCGGCACGGGCTAGCCCAACACTCAACAGCAAGGCACACAAGATAAGAAAACGCATCAGTGGACCTCCTCGGCAGCATCGATGGAGCGGGCGACGGCAATCAAACGTTCGGCGTCCGCCAGCGAAGCAGACGGGGTAAACAGCGCAAACCCTCGGTCTGCGCCCTCCCATGCCAACAAGGTCGCCTCACTGCCCGACAGCGCCTTAAAACGCTGCAGACTAGCCGGCCGCTGATTGACCAGCAGGTTTACCTGCTCGGGGTGAAACGCCAGCCCATCGTTACCCTCAGTCGGCAAGAACTCCCGCAGATTGGTGATCTGGCTATCACAGTTAAAGGTCATGAATTGGCCCGGTATCCGCTCGCCGCCACCCACTTTCAGGCCGCACAACTGCGCGCACTCACTCAGCATCGAGCTGTGCACGTAATAGGAAAGCGAGCGCATGGCAGGTTGCTCACTGTCACCGGCGGGGCGACGCCAGGCCGTCAATTCCGCCTCCAGGCTATCCAGGCGCGGGTCATCGAGTGGCGCTTGCACAGCGATCAGCTCCGGGGTGGCGGCGGCCTGCTGCAGGGTGGCGAGCCGCGCCCCATCGACATCATTGACGGCATGACGGGCACAGCCCGGTAGACTGGCGGCCAACAGCAGGGCGCCAAACACGGTTAGTTTGGTATTCATCAGTACTCCAGATCAGGATTCAGAAGCGGTAGCCGACTTCCAGGGTAAAATTGCGACCAAGCTCGTAATCCAGCTCGGCACTGGTGCTGGACGCGCTGCTACTGCCGATGAGTTTCCGGCGGTTCAGCACATTGCCCACATCCAGGTTGGCAAATACCGCCTGGTGGTTGCCCAGTGCCTGCTCCCAGCCAACGCGCATATCCCAGGTCAACGCCGAGGAAACGTCGTAATCCTCGTAGTTGTAGATGCTCTGCCCCTCATGCATCACCCGCCCGGTGCGAATGACCTGCGAGTAGCCCGAACGCCATTCGAGGAAGTTACCCAGCGTTATCCCCCAAGCCGGAATCTGCGTGGTCGTTGCCAGTCGCGCGAGCCAGGGCTGCGTGTAGTTGTCCACCGGAATATCGTAAGTCTCGATGACCTTGCCCTTGTACATCACCGGCGTGTCATCGAACTCATCGTCGTAGCTGGTATTGGTACTGGTCACATCGCTCCAGCTGAGGGTGAACGTACCGCCGGTACGGGTATTCCAGATGTCCAGGCTACGCAGCGGGCTGACGCTCAGGTAGTAGTTGAGGCTGTCGGTCTTGCCATCATTGGTGTAGGTGTAATAGGTGGTTGCCAGATCTGGCCGACTGCCATCATTGATCACGTTCTCGCGGTGAATCTGGTCACGGCCATTGCGACTGACCACCCGCAAGGTAAACAGGGTGTCGGCAAACATTTGCTCAATGGCCAGGGTCAGCTCGTCGTCATAGGGCGTATCCATATCCTGCAGGCTGGTGGCATTGCGCGCGGCCAGAGTTAGCTCACCAAACTCCAGCGTGGCGCTGTCGCGCAGGGTGTAGTAGCGCAGTGACTCACGCTCCTCGCGCAGGCGAAAGTCGAAGATGTTACGGCCGTAGTAACGGTTGGCGCCGGCAATCAACCGCGTGCTGCCGTCACTGAACAAGTCCCAGGTGCCGGACAGACGGGGGGCCAGATTGGCGTTTTGCTGGTAGTCATCCCATTCAGCGCGCAGGCCGGCACGCAATTCGACATTACGCCACTCCATGCGGTCTTCGGCGAAGGCCGCCAATGACAGCTGGTCAACCTCGATCTCGCCGGGTAGATAGTAATAGAGCCGGTTGAACATCTGCCCTGCTCCCGGCTCCCAGCCGCGATAGGGGTTGGCGGTAATCGGCGACTCCGAGCAATACTCGGTATCCACTGCGCCGGAGGCCGTCAGGCAGCTGTAGGTCGCAACGAGGTCGGTTCCGTTGGCCTGTACAAAGGTGTTGTCACGGACGTAGCTTGCCTCGGTGTACTCCACCAGGCTGCCGAGGCTGACGCTGTGCTGCACGCCGCCGACCGCAAAAGGCAGTAGCTCCAGCCGCAGCTCATGCCCAAGCTTCTCCTGGCTCTGCTCGATGTTGCCGTAGGTGCCTTCCATCGCCGCATTCCAGCGCTGGGTAGGGTCAGACCAGTTCTTCTCATCCGAGGCGTACCAGGCCTTGAAGTAGTCCGCACCGTTTTGTCGTGATTGTTCCTCCTGGTTGTAGAACAAGGCGTTATGCCAGGCACCCCAAGCCCCCTTCCAGTCCGCATTAAGATTAAACAGCAGCCCACCCGACTCCATGTCGAAGCCGCCATTCAGGGTGTTGATATTGAAGTACTCGGCCTTTTGCGGCGCGTAATTCAGGCTAGCGCCCAAATCGAGCCGGTCACTCGCCGCCCAGACCGCCTTGAGAAACAGGTTGTCGATCTGCTGCTGCAGATCCGTCACCGTCGGCGCGGTAACACCATTGTCGGCATAGGTACGCGCGTAGATGTTCTTGTCATAGATGGTGGACTGCCGCCGCACCACACTACCCAGCAAGCCAAAGTCATCGGTCAAGTGGCCTTCGAGCGTGGCGCGGTAGATCAGGGTTTTAAAGTCGGGCTGGATCTCAGCAGTGCCGTCGGGGTCGCCAGAGTCATAAAAGTCGTCCTGATAGCGCTCATCCAGGTGGTACTCGGTCCAGCTGTCCTTGGTCATGCTGGCCGAGATACTGCCGGCCAAGCGCTGGCTGGGGTCGCGCGTGGTGGCGTCGATCACACCACCGGTAAAGCCGCCAAAGCGGGCCGGCACGTTGCTGTCGTACACCGTGATCGCCTCCAGCAGGGAGGTATCCAGGTTCATGCCCTGGCTGGTATTGGCCGGCAAATCGGTAGTCGATGAGTTGGCGGCCACCGTGCGGCCGCCCGGATTGATATCGTTGTTGACATTGATGCCATCCACCGAGAAGTTGTTGTCCCAGTATTTGGCACCGTTGATGGAGATGTTCTCGGCGCTCAGATCAGCCGGGGTTTTGCTGTCACGCGAGTAGCGGTCAAACTGCACCGCCGGGTGCTGTCTCAGCAGCTCGGTGATCTGGCCGTTGCGCCCGGGGGCAGTGGCGATGTGCTCGGCACCATAGACGGTGATGCCGGGCACCCTGGCCCCCTCCTCCAGCGCAGCAGCAGACACCTGCATGGCTGGCAAGGCGCCATGATCGGCAGAGACAATGCGATAACTGCCGTCCCGATCCAGCACCGCCTGCAAACCGGAGCCGGCAAGCAGCACCTGCAGCCCTTCAGCTACCCCGTAACGACCACTCAGACCCTCGGTGCTCAGCCCCTCGGTCAGGCTTGCGTCAAAGGAGATAACCACGCGATTGCGGGCAGCAAACTGGCTTAGCGCAGCGCCCAACGGGCCGGCCGGAATATCCATTTGCTGAACCTGCGTAGTATCAGCCTGGCTCTTCGCGTGCGCTATGGCTGTCGGCGTCAAGGCCAAAAAGGCGCCCAGCAACAGGCTGTGGCGCAGCGCGAAGGCAAGCGGCCTCAGGTTTAAACGTGGGGCATGGGTTCTGGGTACTGAGATCATGACGTTACCTGTCAATGTGTGTGGCATTACTGACTAGGTCGAACGACAAATGAAAAAGGACAGCAACTGACAATGATTTTTATTCAGGCGCGATATTCACCCAGTACCGGGTGCGAAATTGCACCCGCGCAGGGAAGGAGCGAGTAATCGCCTGCAGCGCCTGGTCGGTGTCATCGATACGGAAGGCGCCGCTGATGCGGTATTGCGCCAACTCGGGCGCACAGCGCACAACGCCCGGACGATACCGCGCCAGCTCATCGGCAAACTGGGTAAGAGGCATATTTTCCACGGCGAGAATTCCGTTAACCCAGGCATCACTAAAAGCCGGATGGGTACCGATGGACAGCTCACCTGGGGTTATTTGTACCGACTCCCCTGCACCGAGTAGACGTTGCTGCCCCTGCGCACCGGTCACTTCAACCAGGTGCTCGTAGACCTTCACCTCACTACGGGAGCCGTCGCGGCGTACCGAAAAACGGGTGCCCAGGGCGCGCGCGACGCCTTGCCCGGTTTCGACCAGGAAAGGCCGACCAACCGGATCCTTGCCGGTTTCGATCATCACCTCGCCCTGACGCAGCAACACTCGGCGCTCTAACTCGCTAAAACGCAGGTCTACCGCCGACGCAGAGTTGAGAGTCAGACGCGAGCCGTCGGGCAAGGTCAACATCCGCACTTCTCCGCGCGCACTATGTGCGTCGGCGACATACAAGCCTGCAGGGCTATAGCGGTACCCCAGCCAGCCAGTGGCGCCCACTCCTGCCCCGAGCAGCAGAGCCCTCAGAACCGTACGACGACTGCTTTGCAGCTCACGATCGCGGCGCTGAAAACTGTCAAAGGCGAGTCGCCCAGGCAGATTGCCCAGTTGCGCCTGCAGCATGCCTACGCGCCCCCAGGCCCAGCGGTGAAGAGGGTCCTGAGCGAGCCAGGCCTCCAGCTCGCCTGCCGATCGCTCTGCTGCCTCACCGGCACAGAGGGTGGAGTACCAATGGGCAGCCTCCTTGAGGGCCACCCGCTGGTCAGAGGAATGAGAGATCGTCATGGCAACTCCAGCTCCAGCGCATACAACAGACAGTGCTCGGTAGCCTTGGCCATATACTTTTTAACCATGCTCACCGAGACACCCAGCCGCTCGGCAATCTCGCTGTAGCGCAGCCCTTGCAGTTGGGAAAGCAGAAAGGCCTCACGTACCTTGGAGCCCAGACCAGTGAGCATGCAGTCAAGTTGCTGCAGTGCCTCCAGAAGCAACAGGCGCTGTTCCGCAGAGATATCCACCGCTTCCGGAGCCAACGCCAGCGATTCCAGCCAGGCCTTCTCCAGCGCACGGCGACGCAAGTGATCGATCAGAACCCGATTGGCGATGGTGGCAAGATAGCTACGCGGCTCTCGCACCGCTTGCACCTGGGTGGCAGCGTTATCCGCGCTGAGGATACGAACAAAGGTATCGTGGCAGAGGTCTGCAGCTCGAAAGCTGCAGCCCAAACGACGCTGCAGCCAGCCAGTCAGCCACCGGTGGTGCTGCAGGTACAATTGCTGCACCTGATCTCCAGATGATTCGGCGGACACGCCCCCTCCCCCAAGACATGCAAGTGGGCGCAAAAGGGCACCCAAACAAGAATGCTTCTCATTATATGAAGAGAGGACGCAGCATGCAATGCGTCAGCCCCCTGCTCCGGGGGCTGACCTGCCGACTTAGATATCCCACACCAGGTTGACGGCAAAGTTGCGGCCCGGCTGGGTCAGGCGGTCGAGGTTGGCGGGGCTGGTGACGGTGGCTTCGCCAACGCTGTCGTAGCCGCGCACGTCATCCCACAGCCAGTATTTCTTATCGGTTAGATTGTAGAGCCCGGCATTGACCGCCAGATCATCCGTGACTTGGTAGTAGGCGGTCAGATCCAGCAGGCCAAAACCGGGGCTGGCGAACTGGCTGGTGGTGCCGTCAGGGATGTTCAGGCTGGATTCGTCGATACGGGTCTTGCGCTTGACCAGGGTCCAGGTCAGCTCACCACCGTAACGGGCCTGCTCATAGCCCAGGCTGAATACGCCGGTCAGCGGGTTGACACTGTTCAGCGGTGCACCGTTGTCATCGTTACGGCCACGGGCGTAGGCAATCGAGCCCTGCGCATACAGCCCGGGCGCGGCGCCAAAGTGGTCCAGATTCAAGCGCCCCTTGGCCTCCACACCGCGAATGCTGGCATGGGCAATGTTGCGCGTCTGGAAGGTATCACTGGTGTAGCCGGGGGTAATGGCGTTTTCGTCGATAAAGTCGCGGTACTCGTTGTAGAACAGCGCCAGATCAAAGCTGCCGGCATCAAAGTAGCCACGCAGCCCGGTTTCCAGGCCACGGCTCTTTTCCGGCTCCAGGTCAGGATTGGGCTCTACCGTGTAGCCGCCGGCCAGGTTCTCAAAGCGGCCATACAGGGCCTTGGCGGTGGGCGTGCGGAAACCTTCGGCGTACTGACCAAACCAGGTGTAGCGGTCATCAAACTGGTAGGTCACGCCCAGCTTGGGCGATACCCGATGCCAGGTACGGTCGTCGTCGTTGTAGTCGGTAACGTCGCTGCTGCTGACGGTGGCCAGAAATTCGTCGGTCAGCTCGGGTGACAGGCGGGTGTGGTCGTAACGCAGCCCCGGCAGGAAGGTCCATTGATTCCAGCGAATCTCATCCTGCACAAACAGGCTGTAGACCTCGATGGTCGGATCGGGGAAGTCGCTTTGCGGCGTCGGCGTGTCCGAGCTACTGCCGCTGATGGCGCCGACCGTCGGGCAGCTCGCACTGATCGCCTGCAGACAGACGCCATAGCCCGTACGCAGCCCGGTCACCTCCTGACGCTTCAGCGTCGCGCCGTAGGTCAGCAGGTGATCGCTGCTGCCCAGGCTGAAGGCCTTGTCCAACTGCAGGTCCAGCATCCACTGCCGGTCCTTGTAGGTGGTGTCACGGTAGCGCTGCACGTCACGGCTCACCGCCCCGGTCATGAAGTTTTTTGGCACGTAGTGCTCTACGGTGCTCTGGTCGGTCTTGGCCAACTGGTAGTTGAGGCTCCAGTTGAGGTTGTCGGCCAGCAGGCTGTCCAGCGCCAGCATGTGTGCCAGGCTGTAGCGCTCACGGGTGATGGTGTCGTTGCCCTCGCGCGATTCGTAGTAACCAAAGCCGCTACCGGCGTTGTACGGCCCGCCCACGGCGCTGAGCTGATTGGTATCACGGTCGTCTTTGTAGTTCTCGTAGGTCAACTGCAGGCGCCCGTTGTCGCTGTAGTCCCAGCCCACTTTGGCCAGCACGTTGGTGGTCTGCACGTCTTCCGGGTTGGCGGCCGTGCGATCCAGGCCAATGCCACCGGTGCTGCCATAGGACTCGGTTTCATGGCCGTTACGCTGGGACAGGTGCAGCAAGGCATCAAGATTGCCGGTACGCCCGGCAACGGTGCCCGAGGTCAGCCAGCTTTCATCTGCCGAGCTGTAACCGGTCTTGAGGCGCGCGCCGGTATCACGGCCGGGCTTGATGATGTCGTCGGCATCCAGGGTGAAATAACTGACCGCGCCGCCAATGGCGCTGCTGCCGTACAGGGCTGAGGCCGGGCCGCGCAGGATCTCCACGCGCTTGACGATTTCCGGGTCAACATAGTTGCGCTGGGTGTTGGCGTAGGGGCCGTTGAAAAAGCTGTTGGGAATCTCGACGCCGTCTACCTGGGTCAGCACCCGATCACCATCGATGCCGCGAATGTTGTAGCCGGTAATGCCCGAACGCTGCCCGGTGCCGCCCACCGATACGCCCGGTTCGCCACGCACCAGTTGGCGAGTGGTATTGACCAGTTCACGATCCAGTTGCTCGCGCCCCAGTGAACTGACCGTGCTCGGCACCTCGTCAACCATGCGTTGGCTACGCGTCGCGGTCACGGTAATGGCCTGCAGGTTGACCGCCCGCTCGCCAGATACCAGCACGACACTACGCTGGCCCGCACTGCGGTAGCCCACGCCGGTGCCGCGCAGCAACTCGGTCAACGCCTGCTCGGGAGACAGTCGACCACTGACCGGCGCGGACTGCAGGTCTGCCGCCAGATCAGCCTGCAGCCCAACCTGCCAGCCACTGATATCGCTGAAGGCATTGAGCGCTGATACCAGCGGCTGGGCCGGAATCTCAAAGCTGTAGCGCGCCTGGCTCTGCTGCAGATTGCTGGCAGGCGCGTCGGCGGCGAGCGCCTGAGGCACAGCGGCGCAGGAGATGGCCAAAGCCAGGAGCGAGAGGCTGGTGGTAGAGCGGGTTCGGGACAGGACGCGGCGAGGTTGAGCGGTCATCGAGAATCTCTTTGCAGGGTCGTGGAACGGCAAACAATGCGAATGGTTTGCATTACTTCCTGACGAGACGAACGACCTGCCGAGATTGCGTAAAAATAATTTGCCGTGTCTTGCGAGACGGGACGCGCAGCCGGCCAGCAGCCACCGATCTGGGGGCTGCGCCCGGCCGCCCCAGGGCGGGCCAGGATCAGTTGAGAATCAGCAGCGCCGGGTATTCATGCAGATTGGCCGAGGTCACCTGCGCCAGCGACCGCATTACGCTGACCGGATCACTGAGCCGATAGTTACCGGTCACCCGCATGCTGTCCAACGGACCACTGGCGTTGATGATCCAGCCCGGGTAATAGCGTCGCAGCTCAGCCAGCACCTCGCCGAGCGGGCGGTCATCAAACACCAGACGGCCCTGCACCCAGGCCAGCTGGCTGGCGGCGTTGCCGCGCACACGGTTGCCGGCACCCTGCTTATCAATGCGAATGCTGTCGCCAGCGCTCAGATGAATACGTGCACCGCTGTTGCGCGCGTGCACCTCGACCTGCCCGTGGGCAACACTGACCTCGGTGGTGTCATCCAGGTAGCGCACGGCAAAGGCGGTGCCCAGCACCGAAATCTGCACCGGCCCGGCGTTGACCTCAAAGGGCCGCGCGCTGTCGCGTGCCACGTCAAAATAGGCCTCGCCGCGTAGCAGATTCGCGATGCGCTTGCGCCCGTCAATGTCACTGGAAAACGCACTGTCGGTATTGAGCACCACCTGCGAGCCGTCGGCCAGATCAAGGCTCTGCCGCTGGCCGACTGCCGTCACGTGATCAGCGCGCCAGTCCAGCAGCACATTGCTTTGCACCAGCAGGCCCAGCACCAGCAGCACCGAGGCCGCCATCGCCAGTGCGCCCGCCCAGCGTCGCCGGGGCGCAGGCGCGGTACGAGCCTCCAGTTGCGCCGCAGCACCCACCAGCGCCGACGACTGCCAGCAGGCACGGGCGTGCTCAAAAGCCGCCCGATGCGCGGCCGACTCGGCCAGCCAGGCATCAAAGCGCGCCAGCGTCGCAGCGTCGGCATCTTCCAGCGCCAGCAGCCAGTCCAGCGCCTGGCTCTGCAGCGACTCGCCGTCGGCTGGGTGGGTAGTGGGCTCGGTCATTGGCCGGCTCTCGTCATCACGGGCGTTCATTCTGGCTTATGGGGCGGATGAGCGAAAGTCACTCATTGGGCAGGCGTCAGCCGCTCGATCAGCGTAACGCACAGGGCCATGATCAGTTTCAGCTCCTTTTGCACCGTGCTGGGTGATACCCCCAACTCGGCGGCGATGTCGCCTGCGCTCATGCCATGCAGTCGGCTGAGCACAAATATCCGCTGCTGACGGCTACTCAGTTGATCCAGCGCGCTGCCCAGGTGCTGCAGCAGGCGCGCGGCGTGCAGGCTGTCTTCACTGGAGGAAGCCGGTGCGGCCACCGCCTCGACCACCTCATTGGGCACGTCGTCGAGCATGGTGCGCGACTGCATGCGCTCACGGCGCAGGTGGTCCAACGCCAGATTGCGGCCAGTCTGAAAGAGAAATGGTTCAAGGTGATCAATCGGCTTGTCACGCACCGTGCGCGCCACCCGCAGATACGTCTCCTGCACCAGCTCCTCGGCAATGCTGGTGTTCTTGACGATTTTCAGCAAGGTGCGCAGCAACGAGGTGCGCTGGCTGATAAAGACACTGTCTAGATTGGAACTGTTCACTGGCAAGCCCGGTTTGCCGACTTCATTTGCAAATGATAATTGCTTTTAATACGAGCCGCCAGAGGCTTGCAGGATTAACCGGCACATACGTAAACTGCGACTCATTCTCAACAAGTGACCAACGCACCCTGCGCATGAGCCATTCCAGCGAGTCCCTTTCCAGCGTCTATCGCGGCCACCACGGCTGGCTGCGCGCCTGGCTGCAGCGCCAGACCGGCTGCCGCGAGACCGCTGCCGACCTGGCCCAGGACACCTTTGTGCGCCTGCTGGCCAAGCAGCGCCAGCCACAGCGCGTCGGCACCGATGTACGTGCCCTGCTGACGCACATCGCGCGCTGTCTGATGATCGATCACTGGCGGCGCCAGCAGATTGAACGGGCCTATCTGGATACTCTGGCCACCCTGCCCGAAGCGCTCGCGCCCTCCCCCGAAACCCGCTGGCTTATTCTCGACGCCCTGCAGCGCGTCGATGCAGTGCTGCAGCAACTGCCTGCGCTGACGCGCGAGATTTTCCTGCTCGCTCAGCTCGACGGCCTGCGCTACGCCGAGATTGCCGAACGCACCGGCGTCTCCCTGCCTACGGTCAAACGCCATATGCGTAACGCCTTTCTTGCCTGTCTGCGGCTGGAGTAAGCAAGCCATGACCAGCGCACAGCAACATGACAAGCTGCTGGAAGAGGCCGCCGAGTGGATGGCGTTGCTGCACAGCGGCGAGGCCACAGACGACGACCATCGGCGGCTGCAGCAGTGGTGTCAGCGCAGCGACGCACACCACCAGACCTGGCAGCGCGCCGAGTCGCTGCTCGGCAGCCTTGGCCAGCTGCCGGCCGACATCGCTCGCCCCACCCTGCAGCGGCTGCACAGCCAGAATCGGCGCAAGACTCTCAAGGTACTGTCGCTGCTGGCCTTGGGGGTGCCATTAACGGCCCTGACCGCATCACAGCTGCCCTGGGGCGTATGGCAGGCCGACCTGCGTACCGCAACGGGGGAACAGTCCCGGTTGACGCTGGCTGACGGCAGCGCCCTGGTGCTGAACACCGCGACCGCCATCAACCTGGCATTCAGCGCACAACAACGGCGACTTGAACTCAAGGAAGGCGAGCTGCTGCTGAGCACCGCACCTGATCCTCTCACCCCCGAGCGGCCACTGGTCATCAGCACCCGCGAAGGGCTGATAGAAACCCGCAACGCCCGCCTCAGCGTGCAGCAGCGTGCCAGAGATACCCGGGTTGCCGTGTTCTCAGGTACAGCGCTGCTGCACGGCGCCGGTCTGGCACAGCAGGTTGAGCTGAATGCCGGGCAGCAGCGGCAGCTCAGCCTGGGCGCCATCTCTGCGCCAACGCCGGCCAACGAGCAATCGCTGTTGTGGCAACAGGGCATGCTGCTGGCCATCGACATGCCGCTGAGCACACTGACCGAGGAGCTGGAGCGCTATCGCTCAGGGGTGGTGCGCTGCGACCCGGCGGTTGCGTCCATCGTCGTGTCCGGGGCTTTCTCGCTGCGCGATACCGACGCCAGCCTGGCCCTGCTGCAGAAAACCCTGCCGGTCAGGGTGCAGCAGCTGGGCCCGTGGTGGGTCACCATCAAACCCGCCTGATACCTTTTTCGATCTCGTTCGGTATAGCAGGTGAGACGTTTTCAGAAGGGCCTCAACGGCCACACGTACTCACTCTGCCAACCTGCCAAAAGGGATACCTTATGACCGCCGCCACTCCACGCCCCTCGGGCCGCCGCGCACTCGCGCTGGCCCTGGCCATCAATGGCCTGGCGACAGCTCCGCTGCTGCTGACGCTGCCGGCCCAAGCGCAGACAGCCGAAGCCCGTCAGACCTACAACCTCTCTGCCGGCCGGCTGAGTGACGTGCTGGCCCGCTACGCGGCTGCCTCGGGCGTCACCCTGTCGTTCGACCCCGGTCTGCTCGACGGCGCGCGCAGCCCGGGCCTGCAGGGCAGCTACAGCCTGAGTGAGGGCTTCAGCACATTGCTGCGTGGCAGCAACGTGGAACTGGTACATGAGGGCGGGTCGAGCTACTCGCTGCGGCGCCAAAGCGCCCAAACCACGCTGCCCGCCGTGACCGTCAGTGCCGAGGTCAGCGAGGGCGGCAGCGCCGCCAGCGCCTACCGCCTGTCCAGCGCCAGGTCGGCGCTCTGGGTGACCGCCGCCTGCAGGACACGCCCTTCAGCATCTCGACCTACTCGCGTGAGTACATGGACAACCTGCAGGTCAGCTCACTCGCCGACCTGACCCGCTACGACGCTGCCGTTGCCGCCTCCAGCGATGACCAGCAAAGCGAGAACGCGCTGGTAATACGCGGCCTGTCACCCGACTTTGATACCGGGCAAAAGCTCGACGGCCTGACCCTGCGCAGCCGGGCGTCCGATCTGCCGCTGGAGCACATCGAACGCGTAGACATTCTCAAGGGTGCCGGCGCCTTTCTCTACGGCTTCGGCAGCCCCGGCGGGACTATCAACTACGTACTCAAGCGACCTACCGAGGAGCTCACCCGCACGCTGACCAGCCAGATAACCGACAACGGCCAGATACTGCTGCACGGGGACATCGGCGGGCGCTTTGGTGACGACAAGCGCTTTGGCTACCGCATCAACCTGGTCGGTCAGGACGGCGAAACCTATGTGTCGGGCAACGACTCCGAGCGCAAGTCCGCATCCGTCGCGCTGGACTGGCGGCTAACGCCCGAGCTGACCTGGCAGGTCGATGCCCTGTATGCCAACCGCGTCAGCGATGGTGGCTACTTCCGGCTGCTACCCAATGCCGACGGCTCCTTCAGCAACGGGCTGGGCGAACCACTCGACCCCATTGATGGCGACAAGCGGCTGGCCCCGTCCTGGGCGTTTTACGAATCGTCGCACCGCACCTGGGGCAGTGACCTGAACTGGGATTTTGCCGATGACTGGCATCTGCGCCTGGCCTATCGCTACTCCGACAGCTACCGCAACCCCTACCTGCCGGGCCTGTTTGCCGACGCCGACGGCAACTACTCCGCAGTGCTGTATCACTACAACAATCTGTTCACCAGCGAGGGTTTTGAGGGCCAGATAAGCGGCCACCTGAACACCGGCCCGGTCAGCCACCAGGTGACGGTAGGTGGCGCCAGCGGCCGCACCAAGTCGTCCAACAGTACCGGAGTCATGCCCAACAGCAGCCCTCTGGGCTCCGGCAACCTGTCCAACCCGCAGGACTTTACCGACCCGGGCATTCGCCTGAGCCGGGGCGACGCCGATTACAACGAGTACCTGTCCATCAAGCGGACCGAGGTGTTTGTGTCGGACACAGTGGGCTTTGGTGACCAGCTCGACCTGATTCTGGGCGTGCGCCACGGCACGCTGGATGCCAAGTATGGCGACTACCGCGAGAGCGCCCTCACCCCGAGCGTCGCGCTGGTGTACCGCCCGGTGGACTGGACCTCAGTCTACGTCAGCTATATCGAAGCCTTCGAACAGGGCGCCGTCGCCCCGGATACCGCCGCCAACGCAGGCGAGGTATTCGAGCCGATGACCAGCGAACAACACGAAATCGGCGTGAAGATGGACCGCGAGCGCTGGTCTGCCAGTGCAGCGCTCTTTCGCCTGGAACGCGCGCTGACCTACACCGACGCCAGCAATGTCTTCAGCCAGGATGGCCAGGCACGCTACCAGGGCGTGGAACTCAGCGCCCGTGGCCACCTCACGCCCGATGTGCTGATCGGTGCCAGCGCCATGTGGCTGGACGCCGAAAACCGCAAGACCTCCGACCCGGCGCTGGAAGGTCAGCAGATTGTCGGCACGGCGGATCAACAGTACCGGCTGTATGGCGAGTACCAGATCCCGAACACCGCCTGGGTGCTTAGCGCAGGTGCCAGCCATACCGGCGAGCGCAGCCTGGATGAAGCGCGCAACATCGACCTGGACGCCTTCACCCTGTACGACCTGGGCGCGCGTTATGCCATGCAGTTGGGTGACACCGACGTTGAGTTGAAGGTGAATCTGGACAACCTCACCGACGAAGCCTACTGGCTCAGCAGCACGGGCTACCACAGCCTCAGCCAGGGCATGCCCAGAACCCTGACGCTGGGCTCCACCCTGAGCTTCTGAAGCCAACCGCTGCAGGTCGCCAGAGCATCCGCTGGCGGCTTGCCCAGGGCACCGGTTTTCCCTTCTGGCGCTTGCTGCTACACTCGCGCCCGCAAATAAGAATTACTATCAAAATCGCTTGAGCCGATGCGAAAAAAATCCGCTCACCCATTCCCTTTTTGGGCCGCTCGTTCGTCATCAGCATAGAGCCCGAAAAAAGGCAGCGTCCGCGCCGCCGAGAAATTCGACATAGTGCCCTGCAGGGCCAGCGCCGGTGCGAGTTGACGCCGAAACGGACAACCCGAGAAAGGTGGAACAGCAATGAAAGAAGGATTTCGCCAGAGCATGGCCTGGCTGCACACCTGGACCGGGTTGATCGTCGCCTGGGTGCTGTTCTTTGTCTTTGTCACCGGCACAGCGGGCTATTTCAACTACGAGATCACCCGCTGGATGGAGCCGGAGCGGCCGCTGGCCGGCACACCGCTCGACTACGACCGCGTTGCGCTGGTCGAGAAAGGGCTGGATCGCCTGCAGCAGGTCGCCCCTGAAGCCGAGGTCTGGGCCATCAATCTGCCGCACTGGGCACAGGCCCAGCGCGCCTGGCAGGACTACAGCATCGAATGGACCACCTTGGCGCAAGAGGGCCACGAGCGCGGCATGCGCGGCAGCGAACAGCTGGACCCGGCCACCGGCGGGCTGCGTACCGACATCGAGCCACGCGCCACCGGCGGCGGACGTCAGCTGTACATCATGCACTACGCCCTGCACTACATCGACTACCCGCTGGCCTTTCGCCTGGTCGGTATCTGCACCATGCTGATGCTGGTCGCGATCATCACCGGCGTCATTACCCACAAGAAGATCTTCAAGGACTTTTTTACCTTTCGCCCAGGCAAAGGTCAGCGCTCCTGGCTGGACGCCCACAATGTCATCAGCGTCATGGCCCTGCCGTTTTTCCTGATGATTACCTACAGCGGGCTGATGTTCTTTGCACAGGACTACATGCCCGCCCCCGTTGCCTCTACCTACGGCACCGATCGCGCCGCCATGCAGCGCTTCTACGACGAACTGTACGACGACCACGGGCACCTGGCGGTCGAACGCCCGCAAGCCTCCATCGCGGACATGATGGAGCAGGCCATGCGCACCTGGGGGCCGGACACCGAGCTGCGTGCGGTGCTGGTGCAGCATGATCGCGGCGAGCCGCCACGGGTCGAGATCGGCCGGGCGTACGGCGACGCGGTGCGCTGGCGCGACAATCACGGGCTCGCGTTCCACGCCAACACCGGCGAGCCCCTGCCGGCAGAACCTGCAGACAGCGCAACGATACAGAGCGTGCAGGTCATGTATGCGCTGCACGAGGGACGCTTTGCCGAGCCCTGGCTGCGCTGGCTGTACTTTATCGCCGGCCTGCTGGGCTGCGGCATGATCGGCACCGGCATGGTGTTGTGGACGGTCAAGCGCCGCAAGCAGCACGCCGCCGCCGGCACGCATTTTGGGCACCGGCTGGTGGAAGCGCTGAACGTCGCCACCATCGCCGGCTTGCCAGCGGGCGTGGCGGCCTATTTCTGGGCCAATCGCCTGCTGCCGGTGGAGCTGGCCGAACGCGCCAATTGGGAGGTCAATTTCCTGTTTTTGATCTGGGGTGAAACCCTGATCTACGCGCTGTTTCGTGATATCCGCAAGGCCTGGGTGGAGCTGCTGTGGCTGGCGGCGGCCGCCTACGCGCTGCTGCCACTGGTCAACGCGCTGACCACCGACCGCCATCTGGGCATCACCCTGCCCGCAGGGGACTGGACGCTGGCCGGCTTTGACCTGACCATGCTGGCCCTGGGCGCCGCTTTTGGCTACATGGCGGTCAAGGTGAAACGACGCTGGCTGGCCAAGATGACCGACGGCGCGCCGACCGGACACAGCACGCTGGCCGGAGGAACACGCTGATGGCCCGCCAGGCAGCAAATGCACGGTATCGCTGGCTGGTCGCCAGCCGGGTCCTGGCCGCCGTAGTGGGCGGTTACGCCCTGACCTCCGCCGCCAGCACCCTGCTGGCGTTGCTCTGGCCCCTGCCACAAGCAGAAGCGGTAGCGGCCAGCACCATGCTCAGCTTTGCGCTCTATACGCTGATCATCATCTGGATCTTTGCCAGCCAGCGCCTGCGCACTGTCTGGCTTGGTTTGCTCGGCGCCACCGCGTTATGCACGCTGCTAAGCTGGGCGCTGTTGCCCGCCGGAGGCAGCCTGTGACGCCTCTGAATATCGGTGTTTTTCTGCTCAGTCTGGCCGGCTTTGTTGCCCTGGCTGCCGGTATGTCCAAACACGCCAAACACCTGCTACGGCGCGAATTGCCGCCCGCTGTCAGTCGCCTGCTGCGCGCCCTTGGCTGGCTGCTGCTGGCCGCCGCACTGGCCATCGGCATCAGACAGTGGCATGCCGATGTGGGGCTGGTTACCTGGCTTGGCTGGCTGACGGTGGCCGGCCTGTTGCTGGTGTTCTACCTGCCGCGCTGGCCGTGGCAACCGGTGACCAAGGCGGCCAAGCCGCGCCCTGAAAAGCCCTATACGCCGGCACCACGAAGCAGCCGGCAAGTCGCGCTGGGCGCCCTGCTGCTGGCCGCGCCGCTGGTGCTTTTTACCTGGCAGCTGATCACCACGCCGGAGCGGCCGCTGCTGCGTGACGACGCATTGCACGGCCAGATTGGTCCCTGGACCTTCAGCCTCGCCGAGCAGGACAAACACGCCCCCGAGATCGTTGCACTGGGCGTGCCGCTGAAAACCTTTGTGATCCGCTTTTGCGATGCCTGCCAGCGCGATATCCGCCAGGCCTCGCTGAAGATTCGCCAGCCGCACAACACCAGCGCCGCCGGCAACGCCTTTGCTGGGCGCGGCACCGACAAGCGGGTGGAAATCCCGGTGCCGCGCGCCGCCCGCCACCAGGACGGCCTATGGCTGACCGTTGAGGGCACCGACGGCAGCGTGCACCAGCAACGTTTTGCCATTGAACGCCTGTCCCCTGCGCTAGCGCGCTTTATCGAGGAACAGCCATGAGACTGCTACTGCTGCTGGGCGCCCTGTTGAGCGCCACCGCCGCCCAGGCCCACACACCGGTTTGCCGCTGCCAGCTGGAGGCACAACGCATCAGTTGCCAGGGTGCGTACGATGATGGCTCCAGCGCCGACGGCATCACCATGCGGGTGCTGGCCTACAGCGGCGAGACGCTGGCCGACGGGGTGCTGGACGCCCGCTCACGTTTCAACACGCCGCTGCCAGGACAACCCTTTTACATCCTGATGGATGCGGGGCCCGGCGAGATGTTCGAGGTCGACTGGCGCGACGTGGTGGGCATCGACCAGCAGCATTTCGACGTCACATCCAACACCTTCTGAGCTGCCTGATCACTGCCCCGGACGCAGCACGCCACGTTCACGGAACAGCGCCGAGGTACGCACGGTGATGTCGCTCTGGAACGGCTTTTCGTAGGTCACATCCAGCACATAGGCCTTGGCCCGCAGGCGAATGGCCAGACGCTCGGCAATCTGCACCTCTTCAATGGCAAAGGTCACCGGCTTTTTCAGGTAGGCATAGCGGCTGGTGACAATCACCTGGCGGGCGATGTCTTCGGCCTGCTGGATATCGGCATCCAGCGCCAGATGAAAGTCGGTCACTACCATCATGTCCATCGCACCCAGGTTGCCCGAGGCCACAACATCGGTGATAAAACGCGAGTTGGGGATGGTGACGATGTTGTCATCCAGCGTCTGCAGCCGCACGGTGCGCAGGGTGATGGCGATGATCTCGCCGTACACGCCATCAAAGCTGACCCGGTCGCCCACATGAAACGGCCGATCGAACAGCAGTATCAGGCCGGACACCAGCGAGGCAGCAATATCCTTCAGGGCAAAGCCCATGGCCACCGCCGCCGAGCCGCCAATGGCCAGCAGAAACTCCTGCGGCGGTCGCAGCACACCCACCACCAGCGCGGTACCGCCGACGATATACAGCGTAAAGCTCAGCAAGGTGCCCAGCTGCATGATAGTGAAGCGACGCGCCGGAAAGCGCGTCATCAGCCGCGTGGTCAGATTGCGGATGCACCAGTTGATCAGCCACAGCGCCAGCAGGCTGACCAGCAGCAACGCCAGGGTGCCGGTATCGAACATGTTGACGAAGGTCGTCAACTGCGAGGCGAGTTCGTTATTCATGTAGCAGGTTCTTCCGTGCCAGCAGCCGCGTCACGATTGGATACCAGAGCGCGACGATGCGGTAGCGGCGATTCTCGCCGCGCTCAAGAAAGCCCATGTCCTGTCCGGTTTTCAGCGCCCGGCGCACCACGCGCTCCGGCAGCGCCGTGGAGCAGACCAGCTCGTCGCTGCTCATGTTCTCGTGGATGGCGATCGCTGCGTAAACAAAGTGCAGGTCACGATCCAGCGCTTCCAGCCCGCCGCCGACAACCTCCTCCGGCAGACCAACCACCGCGGTATTGCCCTCCAGGCGGATGGAGCGCAGCCACAACCGCAAGGCCAGCGCCGGGTTGCCCTGACAGGCATCCCACAACAGGCTGAAGTAAAGCTGCTCGGCGTTGCGAATGCTGCCCGCCTCCGGCCCGCGGGTAGCCAGCAGGATATTGTCGTAACGGATGCGACACCCGCTGAGGTGGTTACGCGATAGCACCAGCGAGCGAATGTCGTTCTGCGACCAGCGGCGGGCCACCTTGATACTGCGGAACTGGTAGTCACGCCCAAACACGTTGCCCAGATAAGCCCAGGCGTGATTGTCGATCAGCACCAGCCAGAACAGGTTCTCGACCCGTGCATTGACCAGCCCCAGTAGCGCTTCCCAGCCTGCGAGCCCGCCCACCTGACGCAGGAACAGGTTTTGCGCATCGTCGATCACGACCAGCGTCGGTTGTCGTCCGGCGTCTTCACGTACCAGGGCCGAGGGCCCGGCGCTCAGGTCGCAGCCAAGCGCGCCGCCTACCAGCGCCAGCAGCCCATCGGCGGCAATGACTTTGTCCTCCACCACCAGGCGCAGCATCTGCACATCAGGATGCTGGTCGGCCAGCTCTTTGTGCAGGCGCGGCACAATCGAGCTTTTGCCCGCGCCGTTGGGGCCGGTCAGCAGCAGCGCGTTGTCCTGGCTGCGATCCTCCAGCCAGGGGTCCAGGCTTTTGTGCACCTGGGCATACAACCCGGAATCGATAAAGGGCACCTTGCTCGGGTCATTTTCCAGAAACCACGCACGGTAGGCAGCCAAGCCAACGCTATCCTGCGCCGCCACCTCCGATGTCGCCTCGCCCTCTACCGCAGCCACTCGCAGGCGGAAGCTGCGCGCGAACAACCGGCGATACCAGTCATAGGCGAACAGCGCCTTGTGCATGAAGTTGATCAACAGCGCCAGCAACAAAGGCGGCGCCGCAATGGGGGCAATAAACAGGAACAGGCGCTTGTCGAGCAGCCGCTCAATCAGCCGGTCACCGCGGCTTGGCAGAAATGACTTGAGCGCCTCGATAAAGTCTTCGCGCCGACTGCGCAGCAGCAGCCCCAGCGCCAGCAAGACGCCGAGTACCGACAACCAGCCGCAGATATCCAGCAACAGTGACGGCCCGACGCCCAGGGCAACAAAGTCCTGCACCAGCAGCGGCACCACAGCGACCGCGGCGACCAGGCGCGCCTGGCGCTGGGCCTGTTGCAGTTGTTCCTCATTAAGGAAGCTACCGGCCTGCTGGGCGGTACGCTGCAACAGCCACTCTCCGGCCAGCGAGATCAGGCCATACAGGATGTACAGGCGCGCCAGCGGCAAAAAGGTGGTCAGCAGCGGCAGTTGCCACTGGGTAAACAGCAGGTGCAGCAGGCCGATACCCAGCAGCCCCAGCAACCAGGGCAACAGACGCGGCAGCGCGGCTGTTACCCGGCTCAGTGGTTCAGCCAGCCGCCGCCCGCGCGCCCAACGGGCAAAGCGCGCCTGTGCTGCGGCCGCCGGGGAACGGACAGCGCGCGCAAGCACCACCAGCAGCGCCAGCAACAGCACCCCGAACAAATACTCCACCAGCTTGAGCCAGCCGGGCTGCCCCGCTTCACCGTCCCGGCCTTGGCGGTAGCTGCTGCGGGTATCGGCAAACAGCCACTCCAGACGCGTATGAAAAGCCCGGGCCTCGTCCAGCACCAGACCGTCGCGGGCACTGGCCGGCAGTTGCTCGAACAGCGCGGGCTGACTATCCCACAGCCAGGCGCGCACATCGTTCAGGGCGTTGCGCTGTACCAGCACATCCAGTCGCGCCAGCCGAAAGTACTCACGCCCCGAATCGGCCAGCGGAGCCGGCAACGCGTCCAGCAGCGCGTCTCGGGGCACATCACCCATGGGTTTGATCTGATAGGCCGCACGCCACTGCTGCAGCAATTCGGTCAGCCGCGCCGGGGTCGCCTCACGTTGCAAGGCCGGCAGGATGGCAAAGAGCTCGCGCCGCGCATCGCTCAGTTGATCCAGCGACCGATTGACCGCCGCCTGCAGCAGCGCGCGCTCGGCCAGAGCCTCCTGAGAGGGTTCCTCCGGCGACAACTGTTGCTGCAGCAGGCCGGAGTGGATCAACAGGCGCTGACGTGACTGCCACACTCGGACCAGCGCATCACGCATGCCCTCGGGCAGCGCCGCCCAACTGGCCTGCTGCCGCTGCAGGCGGCTGCGCGCGTGCTGATACTCGGCCAGCGCCGACTCATACTGCGCGGCCAACGACGGACAGTCGATGCTGGCAGGCCAGTCCTGCCGACCGGCACGCTGACCGGCAAGCAGGACCTCGTCCAGCGACATGCTGGCCGGAAAGGCATCGTTGTAGATCGACTCGAACACCGCGCGCCGGCCATTGAGCTGCTCAATGCCCTGCTCCAGCGCAGACAGCAGCTCGCTCTCGTCACGGCATTCGGCCAATGCCGCGCCCGAGGGCCGCGCGTGCGCCGGTAGCGCAAGCAGCGCCCACGCCAGACATATCCAGACTAACCTTGCCAACCCCATATCACCCCGCGTCCTGATCCGTGCTGTCAGCTCCTCTGGCAGCCGGGCGCCAGAGCCTCCGTGACTCCGCAGCAGATTATAGTCAGAGCCTTCGGCGAAGGTAGACATTCTTGTCGCGCAGGGCTTCAGATACGCAAAAGGCCGCCCGAATCGCTTCGGCCGGCCTTTTGCTGGTCAGACTTTGATTACCAGCTATAGCTGAGCTTGGCAGTGAGTTCACGACCGGGGTTGTAATAATCGGCAGTGCCAGAGCCAACCACATGTTGCTCATCCAGCAGGTTGCTGACGTTAACCGCCAGATCCGTACCCGGCGCTATCTGATAGTTGAACGCGGCATCAAACAAGGTCGCGGCATCACTCTCGCCGGTATTGTTGCGGGCTGCAAACTGGTAGGCGCTGGTGTAGCGCGCACCCAGGCCAACGCTGACGTCGGTACCCGGCACGCTGTAGTAGCTCCACAGGGAGGCCGAGTGCTTGGGCGCAGACTCCAGATCGTTGCCCTTGATCGATACCACGTCATAGCCAGCGCCGTTCCATACCTGCAGGGCACCACGCAGCACTTCGGTGTCCATGTAGGAATAGCCGCCAATCACACTGAGGTTGTCGGTCAACTCAGCCTTGGCCTCCAGATCCAGACCGCGAACCTGCTGCTCGCCGACGGTTTGCTGATCGATCAGCCCGCCCGGCTGCACCACGGCGATAGCAATATCTTCCTGAGTCAGCTCGTAGATCGCGGCGGAGAACAAGGCATTGATTGCCGCCGGCGCATACTTCACACCCAGCTCGTACTGCTTGCCACGCTCAGGCGTCACGCCGACCTCAGGCGGAGCAACCGATTCCACCACGCTGACGTATGTAGACACCTCATCGTTGACGATGTAGGTCAGGGCGCCGCGCAACGAGTTCTCGGAGAAGCTGTCGGAGGTCTTGGCACCGAGCAGATGATCGGTCTGCGACAACTCCATCGAGTCGTGACGCATACCCAGGGTGAGAATCACACGCTGATAGAACGACAGGTTCTGCTGCACGAAGACAGACTTGATGGTGCTGTCCAGGTCCCGATCCTGATAGACGATCGCCGGCGACACGCCGGTGTAGGTCGGGTTGGCAACATCGATTGCCGACGCCGAGCCGTAAACCGACACGCTCTCGGACGATGCATCAAAATACTCCACGCCAACGGTACTGCTGCTGTCGATGTTCTCGAAGCGGGCATCGTATTGCAGCATCAGATTGCCGTTCAGCTGCTCGGCTTCGCTGTCGGTGCCCAGGTAGCCGCGATCAACCAGCGTACCCACCCGGCCGTCAACGTCGTTGATGTAGACGTAGCCCAAATCATCGGTCAGGTCGCTGTGGCGCAGGTTACCCCGCAGCACAAAGCCGTCGTCAAAGTCATGGGTAAGATTGGCGCTGATGTTGGTGCGCTCAACATCGTGGAAGTTATAGCTTGGCTCGCCATAGAACTCGTCGCGGTCATACTCGCGATCCTTCGGATAGCCGCCGCTGTTCGGCGTACTGTCCTGATTCAAGTAGTCCAGCGTCAGGGTTGCCGAGGTAAAGGCCGTCGGCTCCCAGGTCAGCGCGCCCAGCACAAACTCGTTATCGTCACGGGAGTGGTCATACTCGCGCTCGCTGTCCTGAATCTTGCCAACCAGGCGATAGGCGAGCGTCTCCTGCTCGTTGAGCACATCACCGACGTCCAGACCCAGCTCCTTATGGTCGAACGAGCCATAGGTGACATAGCCCTGCCCGATACGCTCAAAGCGCGGCCGCTTGCTGACAAAGTTGACCGAACCACCCGGGTCAGCCGGACCAAACAGGGTCGAGTTGGCACCGCGCAGCACTTCGATACGCTCATAGGCAAACGGATCTTCACGCACGCCCCGCATCGAGCCCAGGGTCAGGCCATCGCGGTATGTCGTAGCCTGAAAGCCACGAATCTTGAAGTAGTCGTTACGGTCATCGGTGCCGTAGTAGTCAGTGATCACGCCGGGGGTGTACTGCAGCGCCTCTTCGGTGGTGTTGACACTACGCTGCTCCAGCTCCTTCTGGGTAATCACCGATACCGACGCCGGGGTATCCAGCAGGCTGGTCGCCACTTTGCCGCCGACCCACAGCTCCTGCGCCACCAGCGTGTTGGCATCATCGTCTGAAGAGGCTTGGGCACTAACGATAATGGGCGCAAGGCGGAAGGTCTCTTGCGTATCGGAAGTGCTTGCCTGCTGCGCGAAGGCGCTCAGCGGGGCGCAGACCAGCGCAGCAGCAATGGCGCGTTGCAAGGGGCTGCGAACGAAGGGTTTTTCATTCATGCTCAATACCTCGGGAAGTATCAAAAGAGTCCGCCACGCTCCCTGTGGTCATTTTTCTGCAACAAGATGTGATTTGTTCAGCGGGCGAGAGTATAACGCAGACCGTCTCAACTAACGATAAGCATTAACATCCGCATTTACATGCACTAGGGGTCGGCATCCAGACACGCAAACCCGGCCATCGGCAAGGGTTCGCCGCAGGGCCGGGCTGCCTAACGGCATGAATCGCTGGCGCTGAAGGCCCGGCAGATCAGGGCTGGTTGAGTGCCAACGCCGCCTGATAACGGCGCTCGACCTCTGCCCAGTTGATCACCTTGTAGAAGGCGGCGATGTATTCCGGGTGGCGGTTCTGATAGAGCAGATAATAGGCGTGCTCCCAGACGTCCAGGCCCAGAATCGGCGTATTGCCATCCATCAGCGGGCTATCCTGATTAAGCGAGCTTTCCACCACCAGAGTCTTCTGCGGGGTAACCGACAGCCAGGCCCAGCCGCTGCCAAAGCGCTTCACTGCCGCTGCAGTAAAAGCCTCCTTAAACGCATCAAAACCGCCCAGCTCCTTGTCAATCGCTTGAGCCACGGCGCCCTGCGGAGCACCGCCGCCCTGGGGCGACATGACGGTCCAGAACAGGCTGTGGTTAGCGTGGCCACCACCTTGATTGCGTACCGCATCACGCAGACTGTCTGGCAGCGTCTGGATACCGGTGAGCAATTGCTCAAGTGACCAACTTGCAAACTCGCTGCCTTCCAACGCCGCGTTCAGGTTGTTGATATAAGTCTGGTGATGCTTGGTGTGGTGAATCTCCATGGTCTTGGCATCAATGTGAGGCTCAAGTGCGTCGTAGGCATAATCAAGGGAGGGAAGCGTGTACGTCATAGTGGATTCCTGCACTCATGAATGCTGCATTTGGACAGTGCCGTGTGCGCTCAATGCACCGACATCGATAACGGTGAGCTAGCCTGGCAGGCCAACTGAAGGGTTTGCCGGGTACGCTGAATACCACCAAAGCGCTGGATAAAGCTCATCAGCTCAACGCCGGTGACATGCAAATACCGCAATGCCAGCTCACCCACCCTGTGCGCTGGGTGGGCGAGCAAGGCATATACGGCCTCATGGGCCTGGCAAAGATGCTCGGCAGCAGTGCCCGGAGCCTGCTGCGCGGTGTAGTAATCCGCCAAGTTATGCTGACTGACAACCAGTGCGACAATAGCGCTCTCGGCCTGATCGACCGACACGGCACTGTCCCACTCGGCCTGCGAGCCGACCAGTATGCGGGCAACAAACAGCGCAGCCTGGTAATCCACCAGCGCCTGCTCCATGTGCCCGGTTGCATAGGCCTGATTGCCCTTACGGGTCAGTCGTTTCCAATCATTCAGACGCCGTGCAGCAACCGTGCATGCGCCAATCAATTGCACCATGGATCACCTCACCTGCTCGCCCTCACCGCAAACAAACGTAGTGCCATCAATTACCAAATGCAAGTAATTATCATTATTAAATCATCGCCTGACCAGACACAGACACGCTCGACATCAGCACTGCAGGTGCGAAAACCAGTCCTTGCTCATCAGCACATCCAGCCGGTGCACCCGGGCGGCGTCGGCCAAAATCGCATTCATTCGCTCCCGGTCCCTGAAAATGTCACCGCCGCCACCCTCAACGTGGGCCTGTCTGCCCGCAATATCGGGAAACGCCTCAAAGATGCCGAACACCCGCGGGGAAAAGCGCACCGCAAACCAGGGGCCAGTGCCCGGTTCATCTTCAACACAGGCGCGAATGTCGCGCAGCATCTGCAGCACATCCTCCTCGCGCCCGGGCTTGGCCTCGATATGAATGTAAAAGGCCTTGCGCCCTTCATCGCCCTGCTCTCCAATCTGGCGGACGCCAACATGGGGTCCTTCGGTCAGCGCTGGTGGTGCAGTTGGCCCGGGTACGGACGCGTCGCTCATCTGCTTGTCATGCATAGGTCACCTCCTGTCGTGGAGATTCCACTCTAGCCATAGGCGCGTGCAGCAGATGCCCAAAGCACCGGCAAACATGCCTGATAATCCAGATGGCTTTACCCAAAACGCGGCGCCAGCGCAGAATGAGCGCATGAACAAAGCCCTCGTCGACGCCACCCGCCACTACTGTCAAACGCACGCCAACAGCGGCCCACTGATCAGCACGCCGGTGCCGGGGCTGGTTCTGCTGCGCAGAACCTCGCCGGCAGCAGTCGATCATGCAATCGTCCAGCCACTGCTGTGCCTGGTACTGGAAGGCAGCAAAGAGGTCGACATTGATCAGCGCACCGAGCGCTACAACGCCGGCGACCTCATGCTGGTGGCCCGCAATACGCCGACACTGACACGCATCGCCGGCGCCAGCGTCGCCACACCTTATATGTCCATCGCGCTGGACCTGAATGTCAGCCTGCTGGGTGATCTGATCGAGCTGCACCGCGGTGCGCCGGCAAGCCCACCGCAGGACACCCGCGCCCCGCTGCTCGATGCCATGCGCAGACTGATCAGCCTGCTCGATGATCCCACTTCACTGGCCGCGCTCGGCACCGGCCTGCTGCGCGAAATCCACCATTGGCTGCTGCTGGGGCCTGAAGGCCCGCAACTGCGCGAACTGGCTAAGACAGGTGGTCACGCCCTGCGGATCGCCCGCGCGGTAAAGCTGTTGCGCAGCGATTACCGCAACCCGCTGTCGGTCAACACCCTGGCCGCCAGCGCCGGCATGAGCCGTTCGGCCTTTCATCTGCACTTTCGCGCGTACACGTCTCTGACGCCCCTGCAATTTCAGAAGCACCTGCGCCTGATCGACGCCCGCAACCAGATGCTGGGGCGCGGCAAGAGCATCAGCGCCGCCGCCTTCGCGGTCGGTTATGAAAGCGCCTCGCAGTTCAGCCGTGAGTATCGCCGGCTCTTCGGCCTGTCGCCGGCGCAGGACAAAAAGGCCAACCCGAGCGAGCCGGCCAAAAGCTCAGCCGGCTGACGCCAAGCGCTCTGCAACGCACCCTCCGCCATTCTGCCAACCGGCACACAAAGCGGCCTGAGGTTTCTCTGTAACAGGAACCACCTCCTGCGCGGCGGCTCTAAACCGCCAGAAGCAGATCCAGCGCACCCGGCCAAACGGCGCCAGCCGACAGGGCGTTCTGCCTGGACACGCAGACTCAACGCCTTGTGGAGAAACAGTCCAGACCATGAACAGACGACACCTAATGCATGGCGCCGCCGCCCTGGCCGGCGCCATGCTGCTGCCCCCCTTCGCACTCGCCGCAAACGAGCCGCAGCCGTTCAGTTTCGATTCTCTGGTAGAGCGTGCGCGCAGCATGGCCGACACGGCCTACCAGCCGCCCGCGCTGCCGGCACCCGAGGTCGTCCAGCAGATTGACTACGCGCGCCACGGCGAACTGGTATTTGATACCCAGCGCGCGCCCTTCTCCGGTCAGCCCGACACCGAGGCGAGCGAGGGCTATCCGCTGGTGTTCTTCCCGCTGGGCAAGTACGCGCCCAAGGGCGTACACATGTTCATGGTCGATCAGGGCGAAGCCGTCGAGATACCTTACTCTGCCGACTTCTTTGATATGCCGGCAGACAACCCAGCACGCCAGCTGCCCGCCGACGCCGGCTTTGCCGGCTTTCGTCTGCAGGAATGGCATACCGCTGAGGACTGGGTAAAACAGGATTGGGTCGCCTTTCAGGGCGCGTCCTACTTCCGCTCCATCGGCGCCGATGGGCAATATGGCCAGTCGGCCCGCGGCATTGCGATTGACCCTGCCGTCGCCGGCCAGCCAGAAGAGTTTCCGGACTTCACCGAGTTTTATATCGAGCAGCAAGACAACGCCACGCCCGACACCCCGGTGACCGTCCACGCCCTGCTCAATGGGTCCAGCGTGACCGGCGCCTACCGCTTCAAGATGACCCGCGGCCTGGACCGCACCACACCTGTGGTCATGGACGTAGAGGCGCGGATCTTCCTGCGTGAAGACGTCGACCGGCTCGGCCTGCTGCCGCTGACCTCCATGTTCTGGTTTGGCGAATACGGCGCGGAGCGCCTCAAGGACTGGCGCCCGGAAGTACATGACTCCGACGGCCTGGCCATGTGGACCGGCTCGGGCGAGCGCATCTGGCGCCCGCTGAACAACCCGGATGCCACCCGCGTATCCGCCTTTGCCGATGAAAACCCCAAGGGCTTTGGCCTGATGCAGCGCGACCGCAACTTCGATCATTACCAGGACGGCGTTTTCTACGACCGCCGCCCCAGCGTCTGGGTGGAGCCGCTCAAACCGCTCGGTAAGGGCAGCGTGCAATTGCTGGAAATCCCCACCGACGATGAAATCCACGACAACATCGGCGCGTTCTGGGTCCCGGACGGCAAAGCCAGCAAGGGCAGCGAGTATGACCTGCACTACCGCCTGCACTGGCAAGACCTGAGCCCGGTACCGGCCACCAATATCGCCCAGGCCATCGCCACGCGCATCGGCCGCGGCGGCCAACCCGGTCACGAACGCCCCGATAACGTCTACAACTTCACCGTCGAATTCGACCGCCCCGAGGTCATGCAGCAGATCCCTTACGGCGTCTTCCCCGAGGTCAAGGTCAGCACCAGTGCCGGCATGGTCAGCCGCACCTTCGCCCGCCCGGTACCCAACGGCAACGTCTGGCGCGCCAGCTTCGACCTGGAACTGGAACCCGATCAGGTCGCCGACCTGCGGATGTATATGGAGCTGGACGGCAAACCATTGACCGAAACCTGGCTCTACCAGTTCAAGCCTGAGTGGGCGATGGGCAAGGTGCAGTAAGCACGCCTGCAAGCGCACACAAAAAAGCCCGCACAATGCGGGCTTTTTTCACTGCGACCAAGGAGTGAAGATCACTCCCACTCAATCGTCGCCGGCGGCTTGCTCGATACGTCGTAGGTGACGCGGGAGATGCCGTCAATTTCGTTGATGATGCGGTTGGAGACCTTTTCCAGCAGCTCGTACGGCAGGTGCGCCCAGCGGGCGGTCATGAAGTCGATGGTTTCTACCGCACGCAGGGCAACCACCCAGGCGTAGCGACGACCGTCACCGACCACGCCCACCGACTTGACCGGCTGGAACACCACGAACGCCTGACTGGTCTTGTGGTACCAGTCAAAGTTGTGCAGTTCCTGGATGAAGATGTGATCCGCCAGACGCAGCAGGTCGGCGTATTCCTTCTTCACTTCACCGAGGATGCGCACACCCAGACCCGGGCCCGGGAACGGGTGACGGTAGACCATGTCGTAGGGCAGGCCCAGTTCCAGACCGATCTTGCGCACTTCGTCCTTGAACAATTCGCGCAGCGGCTCGACCAGTTCAAAGGCCATGTCTTCCGGCAGGCCGCCCACGTTGTGGTGCGACTTGATCACGTGGGCCTTGCCGGTCTTGGCACCTGCAGACTCGATCACGTCGGGGTAGATGGTGCCCTGGGCGAGGAATTTCACATCCTTGAGCTTGGTCGCCTCGGTATCGAACACCTCGATAAAGGTGCGACCAATGACCTTGCGCTTCTCTTCCGGGTCGGAGACGCCAGCCAGGCGGCCGAGGAACAGGTCTTCGGCGTCGGAGCGGATGACCTTAACGCCCATGTTCTCGGCGAACATGGCCATGACCTGATCACCTTCCTGATGACGCAGCAGGCCGTTGTCGACAAAGACGCAGGTCAGCTGGTCGCCAATGGCCTTATGCAGCAGCGCGGCAACGACAGAGGAGTCGACACCACCGGACAGACCCAGCAGCACCTTGGAGTCACCTACCTGAGCGCGGACGGTTGCGATGGCATCTTCCACGATGTTGGCCGGGGTCCACAGCGCTTCACAGCCGCAGATCTCGAGCACAAAGCGCGACAGGATGCGGCCGCCCTGCTTGGTGTGGGTCACCTCCGGGTGGAACTGCACGCCGTAGTAGCCGCGCGCATCGTCCGCCATGGCGGCAATCGGGCAGCTCGGGGTGCTGGCCAGCACGTGGAAGCCCTCAGGAATGGCGCTGACCTTGTCGCCGTGGCTCATCCAGACATCCAGCGCCAGCACGCCATCGGCGTCAACGTGGTCTTCGATACCATCGAGCAGGCGGGCCTTGCCGACCACATCCACGCGGGCATAGCCAAATTCGCGCAGGTTGGAGCCTTCGACCTTGCCGCCCAGTTGCTCGGCCATGGTCTGCATGCCGTAGCAGATGCCGAACAGCGGTACGTTCAGATCAAATACCGCCTGCGGTGCACGCGGGCTGTCAGCCGCGTGGACCGACTCCGGGCCACCGGCCAGGATAACGCCGCGCGGCGCGAAGGCGTTGATGTCCTCGGCACTCATGTCCCAGGGGTGGATCTCGCAGTAAACGCCGATCTCACGCACGCGACGAGCGATGAGCTGGGTGTACTGGGAACCGAAGTCCAGAATCAGGATGCGGTGCGCATGGATATCTTGCAGGGACATGGAATTTCCTCAGAAAAAGTAAGCTACAAGCGCCAAGCCTCAAGCTACAAGTACACGCCGTACTGCTTGCAG
>MDSY01109017.1_pt1 | contig 57870 bp, 35 predicted proteins | sample 811131 | NCBI WGS metagenome assembly MDSY01 (sample SAMN05326643, study PRJNA326480) | marine metagenome | isolation source: seawater | place: Atlantic Ocean: South West | collected 2010 | reverse complement strand
TCATGTTCTGAAACCGTTGCTGGTGACATCTTGCTTCCGTGCCTTTCTGAATGCTTTCGAAGAATCTCTTGCGCTTCGTATTGAGGTACAGACTGCTATGCTACTAAAATCCACCCGACAAACGTTGTTCATTTTTTTTCACTGGCTATCGGATCGATCTTCCCTTTCGTTGCGCACCATTCTCAAATCACCTCACATTATTTTTCCCCCATCATCCGAGCTATTTTCCTTGGCAGTTAATAAAACCACAATTCCCTTCTTCCCGCGGCGCAGGTTGTCCTTCTCAACGAACTCTGTTTTACACAGTTGGGGGGTCTTCTGCTAGAGCGTTCTGTTCGCAGAATCGTATTCCACCTTTCAACTTCATTTCCTGAGGCCCCCTGTCGTGAGTTGTTCGGTCGCGTGTTACAGATCGCAATGATGTTGAGTATGGAAAGCCCATCTGAAGTTCTCGATTATTGGAATGATCTGCTTGAGAGACTGTCAGAGATTGAGATCAAACGAGTTTTGAGCTTGCGCGCTGATTTTCGCGTTGCTGACGTGAATGCACTCGGTCGATAGCAGTTACCTCGATTGTAAACCCTTGTTAATCAAGAGAGCTGAGCAGGTCCGTGCAGTAAGTAGGGTGATTGTATGTTGTCATTCTCAGGAGGATCAGAATATGTGATTCTTGCACAGATTAAACCTTCCCTTCTGAGTGTGTTTTGTGTTACCTTTTATTTTCTCTCTTTGATTTTTTTCTTTTTGAGACTCGCATCTTTTTGCGAACCACACTTGGTTTTCGGCCAAATCGTGCTGTCTAGTAGCATCGAATGTCTTTTTAAGTTGGCAACACTGACATCCCGGCCAGCACAGAAACGCGCGCACCTTCTTTCGTGCCTACCGTTTCACCCGTTGCGAATACTTCGGTAGATATCACATGGAGTCGCGTCGACGCAGCTCTCGCGCGGTCGCGGACAAACACGATCCTCAGGATCTGAAACCGACCGGGGGGGAAGGCAGCGTCGGCCCTGGCGGGTTGTCGAGTGAGGACGATGCCGAGGATATGGTGAGTCACAAGGAAGGAGACGACCCAGTCACTGTGCATTGACTTATTTTCGTAGGCAAGGAGATGGAGCGAGAATAAAGCAAGATCTGTCATCATGTCCGTGACGTCTTCTGAAGCTGAAGCGCACGCCACCGCCAGCCAGCACTTCCAAGATTGCCGCTCTCTGACCTAAATTTCTCCCTCCTTTTCCGATTTGCAGGCTGGTGCCCCTGCCAGAGCCGTCCAGGACACAACTTTAAAACGACAGGACATCCGTGTTGATCTTTCCAGATTAGAGGTACGCCCCACCCTTCCGAACTGTATACCGCATAACTTCGTTCGTCTGTACTGACCACCGATACGTGTTGCTCACTTAAAACACAGGCTCCCTCACTGCGCAAATATCGGCGGACCTACAAGCTTGGAGAGGTACAAAATGGTGGCACAAAAGAGGAGTTGATGCCTGCTGTTCTTCGCCACTGGAACCAGACGATTGTAGATGAGGATGAAACCCTAGTCGCGTTTGCTTTCGCCCTACGCAAGCAGGCCACGACAGGGCCAGGTTCTGGATACGGTGTAAATAGGACCACTGCTATGAAGTCTGGTGCACGGGCATCGAAGGTAAACAAGGGAAAATGAAACTCGCATATGTTCGAACCGAGAAAGAAAAGTATCTTTTGCTTCTGGGAAGTAATCGGTAAAAGTATTTTAATCTATCAACATTGAATCAACCTCACTCTAGAGCTAGCTAGCTAGCATAGCTATAGCGCTATAGCTAGCTAACCTCGGTACTAGTGTGCTAGCTAGCTAGGAAGGTAAGATTTTACGACCTTGGTCTTTTCTTCAACGCTTTGGTATCATGCCGCCGCACCAGCGCCTCAACATTTTTTTCCAATATTTCTCGTTGCCGCACAACATATCTTAGAGCAACTGCGCGCTGCAAGCTTGCTTCTCTTTCTAACCTGGTGCCAAGCCGAATGTATTTTTCAATGTCAACATCGTCACTTGAGGGTATTGGCAACTGTTGAACCATGCTTCGCAGCATCGTTCGAGCCACTTTCTTAATGTTCATACTGACGCCCCTGTTCAGCTGCAAGGTTTTGGCAGCCAACTGAAAAGTACAAAAGTGTATTCCTGAAGATGTATCATGGCTCTCAGCTGGATTCTGGAACATAGTCTCACTCTCGACAGAACTGTTCTTCTTTTTCTTGCCTTCTGCCGAGGTTCGGTCGTCAGATCTCATCACTGCGCCACACGAGCTCAAATCTGTGCGGTTCGCTTGTAAAACTTCCGGGTCTTCAATTTGGCGTTCAGATGAACAGTTCTTGACAGCTGTCAGCCACGCAGTGCGAAGTGTTTCTACTTCAGCTTCATTTTCGGCACTGCAAACCGAAAGTGCGACGCAAAGTATTTCTGGGTTAGGTACCATCGACAGATAGTGAGAGTCACCAACTCCCATGAAACGAAGCAACGCAAATTTGCTTCGGCGAAGGTTCTCATCTTCATCAGCAGGCTCTAGAAGCAGCTCTACAGAGTGACACGAGGTAAATCTCAAGCAGTTCACTTCTTTTGACATTGTCGTGAGTGGCATTGATGTGCTTGGCCAATTATTTTCGCCACATTCTCTCACAAGCGAACACAAAGACTCAGTCCCAATCTCCAAAATTTGAGTTCCTTCGTCCATGCCGTCTGTTGGTTCGATTAGTAACGTGCCAGGGTCCATTTCACACAAGCTCTTTAGTTCCAGATGCCATTTTCCCTCACAGGTTGGTAGGGGTGATTTTTTAAGTGTCCAAACTAGACTTGCAGCGATATCTTCAAGTGCTTTAGGGAAAAACCCGATAGAAGGTGCTAATGCGAGACGTCCAGCCACAGGGATTCTGTCTTCACGCTCGAATTCAGGGAGTCTGACCGCGTATCGTTCCACAAGTGTTCGTACCCTGGCATACAGCGAGCTCAAGTTTACTTGCGTTTTATTGCTTCGAAAGCAGTCAGCTGTTTTAAGTGTTTCGAACTCTTTGTCGTATTCTGAGCGCAAGCCAATAGCATCTTGACCCACAGCTGTTCCCTGAAGAACAGTTAGAACATCTGAATTGAAAGCAGCAGCAGTAACAGATGCGCACATGATCCAATTCACGAAAGGCGCAAAACTGTCGTGTTCTTTGCCATTCAATGTGCTTTGCAAGAGGGTCGCTGCCAGTGCAGCTTGTTCGGCATCTTTGCCAAACTTCGAGCACAGCTCACGGAAAACATCTGATGTGACAAGGAGGGCATCAACTGGCACTCCTCCAATAAAACTTCCCTCAGCTATCAAGGAAGTAACACGTAATCCGTCTGTGAAACCAAAGCAATGTCGGATAGAGACCTCTTCAACAGCGCTGTTCTGAACACCACACTCTGATAACCATGATAGGTATGCTTGTTTTTCTTTCGAGTACAGTTCGTCAGAATCAGATCTACTATGTCTTTCAACTGACGCTCTTAGATCAGACAAGAGCGATTTGACCCGTAGACTTATTGCAGTGAGTGTCATATTAGCAATACGAGTTTGAGACTTGCGATACACAGAACTCATTCTCGCAGAAAAGCCCCGCTCATCCTCGATGCAGCCACTTTCGACGGAAGTTCCTCTTCTGTTTAGCCGTTTCAGTTCTCCCGTGATTAGCAAGTGCAAGGAGCGTAACGCACGTAAAGAAGTGCACAGATCATCCGAAGGCATATGTGTCGCAAGTGCTTCCTCGGGCGACTTGCCGGTGGGAACCTCAGAACACAGTCTGTACGCAAGTGCCGGAGATGACGAGAATATCTTAGCTGCAAGAAGAAGTGATTCCGGCAAAGGATCATCGACCCGAAGGTAATGGGTTGAGTTAACTCCATAATGACTCAAGAGTAAGTTATGAGTTCGACATTCACGAACAGAGTTTGAGCTACCTTGAAGATCGCTGGGCTCGAGTGTTTCACTCGCAGCGAGTTCGATGTGAAAGGTATCTGCCTTATTCTGCTCAAGTACAAACGCGTATCCGAGCAGTAGCTCTTCGTTGCCTTTCTGCCCGTAGTTGTTAAATACTTCACCCCCGGAGGAGATGGCCTCATAGGAACGTATAGAAAAGGTCCCAGCTGTGTCGTCCGTGAGCCATTCAACCCGAACATCAGGGGAATGGTCGAGCATGTCTCCAAGAGGAACCAAGGCGATTGTCTTGGTCTGATTCAGATAAAGTGAGAAAGCTCGACTCCATACACAGCTGCGCGACCAGGATATCTGTTCTGCATTTAAAGCCCTTTCTGCCAGCGCTTGTGCTCCAGCAGACACGGAGTTCGATTCTTTGTGCTGAATGTGTGCGAGGAGCGACGGAGCCCAAACCTCGATTTCCTGTCGGAGAGCCTTGCTATGTTGTTTAACAGCATGTTCTAAACGCGTACCCTCAAGGTGACGAAGTTCAGAGTCCGACCAGCTCAGAGGGACTGGAATATGAGCGGGAAGTGCTTTGATGTAAGGTGCCCACTTTGAAGACTCACCCCGCTCTCTTTCCAGTGCAAGAAAGAGAGTAAGGATGGTTCTATCGTCAACACCTGGTTCGAGCGAGAGCGAGGTAAAAGCAGGACCGTATATGTAATCCGTCTTTGCTGAATCAGGGTGTAACAAGCACGAGGTAGGAATCGAGAATATCGTATCGCCTTCACCTACAGTTCCACAAATGTTAGATTTGGCCACCAGTTTCCGTGCGCATGATTCCGTAGCCAACTGAAGTTTGTCCGCGGAGCCTCCTTTAGACTGAACCCAGGTCAATAGCTCGCGTAAAGCGAGAGTGTCGTCTCCCGAAATACTATCATGAGTTCGCGCTGAATCCTCCATGAAGTGTATGTCACACCTGAAAGCGCATCTGGAGACTGGGTGGCGGCGCGGCGGCTGCAATTTAAGTGGGGAAGACGAAGAAGGACGGAACGCGAAAAAAGAAAAGCGCAAAAAACACACGCACCGAATCGAAGGTACTACTTGTACTTCCGGAAGCATCTCACATGCAAAAGGCGCAGAAGGTGGCAGTTGAGATTTTATCACGAAGGACCACTGTGAGCAATGGGTCCTGGTCTGGTAGGCCTGATCAGTTCTTCAAGCGTTTTCCCATGGAAGCGATATAGTCGAAGGCTTTCTGACACGACATCATCGCCTTCTTCGCGTATTTTCGCTACGGAAGGGTTAGATGTTCCCGGCGTCCCTGCGAGTTCTTCGGTGCAGGAACACGATGAAAAGAGCAGATTGTCTGGTGACAAAACTATAAGGCTCATGAATCGACGACAGGCGATGAGGAGAACGAGCGTTGCTTTGGTAAGCGCTACCGTCTTCCCAACGATACAAGGTTTCCAGTTTTGCGAAGCGTTTGCCGCGATAGATGAACCAGGAAAACAACCTGATGAATGGGTCCTGTCAGTAGGTCTCTCGACGTTGGTTGTCAGGTCGGATGGCACGATGGACCTTTGGGGAAATAGGGCTACGTCTCCCCAGACTCTAAACGTAACACTGCCTCACTCTACCGGTAACACAAAGGCAAGTCTCTCGACAGCACGTAAAACTCCTCCAGGAGCCTTACTCGCCCTTCGTTGGCCTGGAGGCACTCAGCTTGTGGTATGGCCGGATTCGGGCGATGAAGCTGGTGATATGAGTCGTCGTTTGTTCGATTGGGCTTCTGGTGTAGGAGAGGGGTTTCTTCTCGAATTTTCTGTCCCATCAGAGTTGGACATCAATGGTAACACAGAGCAGGCGGAAATAAACGTAGACTTACAAAGCGGTGGACGTTGGTACGGCGGAGCACATCTGCTTCGACAACTATGGCCTCTTGATAGAGCACAATGGGAAATGGGTCCTATGTATCCCTTCGATCACGGGCCAAACGGGCTCGGCTCTGTGGTCGGTGCTCACTGGGTCAGTAGTCGTGGCACATTTGTCGCCGTTGACCCAAGAACTCCAATGCTTCACGTCGGACTTAACGCACCAACACAGCAACGACCACGAGACGACCCGCGATTCTTTGGTGTGGGAATTCAGCATCTCACACAAGAAGCTTTGCCATATGAGAATGAAGTGGCGTCACGCAACCAAAACGCTTCTGAGCGGGGAGACGGGAAGCTTAGGATACAGGCGCGAAGGACGTGGCAGGACGAACATGTGTTGCATCCCTGGCAAGCGATTGGGACACCCGAATCAGAGAGAGAGCAGCGGAGGGCTTTCACTGAAGGGGAAAACGAAGAAGTGACGTACGCGGGGCAACAGCATACTGATGCTCTCGACAATCCATGTGTTCTTCGCATCGTGATTGCGGCAACTTCAGATGTGCGCGCAGCTACGCTCTCTGCGCTCAAACCTCTCCCAAGTCCACAACTTCCCCCACCCGCCGTCGTTTTCAATCGCCCAACATGGACCACATGGGCTACTTCGCACGCTGATGTAATACAAGCCGACGTGCTCGCATTAGGTAAGGCAGTGATCGACAATGGTTATCGTCCAGGCGTACTGGAAATCGATGATAGGTGGCAGTCAAGGTATGGAGATCTCGAGTTTGACAGTATAAAGTTCCCTGACCCAAAGGGCATGATCGACCAACTTCACGAAGAGGGATTTCTCGTGACTGTATGGGTGATGCCCTTCCTGCAAGAGGGTTCTGTAGCATGTGCAGAGGCACGTCGACTTGGGCATCTCGTTGAAGGTGGTGATCCTCAGTCACTTGTGCGTGAAATTTCTGTTGGTGGTCCTGGTGAAAGACTTGGATCTGCCGTGAAGGTTCTTGTCGATCAGTATGATTGGCCACCCGGCCACTGGGACGGTGGTGGAGGGGGAGGGGCGTTGCAGTCTGGACAGCTTCGTTGGTGGGGAACCCAGCCGGTTCGTGCAATCGATCTCACGAGTGATGCAGCAGTGAAGTGGTTTGTGGCACGTTTAAAGTCGCTTCAAGAGAGAGTTGGGCTTGATGGCTTCAAGTTTGATGCCGGTGAACCCTGCTTTCTTCCAAGAGGCGCGGTGACAAGCCGGCCACTAAAATACCCTGGAGAATACACACAACTCTGGGTGAACAGTGTGGTATCCCAATTCAATATATCTGAGGTCCGAAGTGCCATGGGGACGACAGGGTATCGCGGATTGGTACGGATGGGTGATCGAGACACGGTCTGGGGTGTCGATAACGGATTGCAGTCACTTATTCCTGCTCTTCTCACGTCGTCGGTATTGGGATATCCTTTCTGTCTGCCTGACATGATCGGTGGCAACGCGTACTGGGGCCAGTTTCCAGATACAGAACTTATGATTCGTTGGGCGCAGGTTTCTGCTCTAATGCCCGCTGTGCAGTGGTCGATTCCTCCATGGGAAGTGAGTGATGAAGCAGCGGATGCTTGCAAAATCGCGGACAGTATGAGGGAGACTATCCTGTTACCCCGGATTGACGAACTTATTGAGAGTGCTGCTGCAAGTCTGACGCCCATTTGTCGACCGCTATGGTGGCTCGATCCGCTCGACCAAGAAACGTTTAACGTAGATGACCAGTTCTTGATAGGTGATGATGTGTTGGTTGCCCCAGTGGTTGTAAAAGGTGCAAGAAGTCGCAGAGTGTACTTGCCAGCTGGCATGTGGTCCGAGTACAACGGGGAAAAACACATTTTAGGATCGCGTTGGGTTGAGGTGGATGCTCCACTCATGAAGTTACCCGTATTCATCAGGACAGACGCGTGAGTAGACCAGTGCAACGTAAATAGACTATACAAGTGCATAGCGATAGATGAGGCAAGCTCCGACGGAGTTAATTAAGGTTAAGTTAACCCTCAGCTAATTTTCCAAAGTACAGAGTCATGCTTTTCTCTTTCCTGTTCACAAATTCTCGCTCCACCTTGAAAGGAACTGTCAACCCCGCTGCGAGCGAATGCAAATCCGTGTTTCGCGGTAAAAAGAAGGCGACGTTTCGACACAATTTCAGCGCCTTGTTCAGCACTTGTATCAGATTGAACCCTGACACTAAAATACTTCTGAGGTCAAAGGTTTCGGCGCTGCGATACTCCGGTCCACCCCAGGGTGGTGAAAGAAAAATAATGTCAACTTTCCGTGTTGAAAAGGGAGAGCGCCCGTCTTTCAAAATGGCTTTGTTCATGATACCCAAGGCATCTCCGTGAAGAAAACTAACAGCTGTACTTACGTTGTAAACCCTAGCATTGTGTGAAGCCATGCTGAGACGTTCTTTGTCTGTATCGCAAGCGAACACGTGAACGTTCAAGTGGCGCGCAAAGGCAATTGTGTTGCCTCCGACTCCACAAAAAGCATCAAAAATAACAAGAGGCTCGTAACTATTGATATCGCGCGGACTTTGGTGATGTTCGCTATGAAGCTTTTGCATACAACGCCAAGCTTGATGATGAGCTACACACTCTGGAGTGACAGAGAACCATGATTCAGAGTCCAGTTGAACACCATGGTCGAACAGAGAGAAAAGTCTTCGTCTCTGCGACCAATACTTTTCATGTGGTACAGAGAGCGGCATAGAACTCCGTGCCTTTGGAGATTCAGCGTGGAGACGTAACATCGGGACGAACCCGGTACGAGGAGGTTTTGACAGACTCTCCTGTGAGCTCCGCCGATAATAGTAAAACCTTCCTGAGCAAGGTTCGAACGACTGATGCCAGAGGTAAAATGTCGACGGAGAAAGATTCTTGTCTTTAGACGGAAGACCCAGTTCTGCGCCCGCACGTGAAGTGTGTCTGTTCCATTCGCATTTTAAAGAGTTGTGTTCATTGTCCGAACGTGTCCCATGGTACGCGTCACGCAGGTGAACCTCGGTGACCGTAAACATTAAGGCACCTGCAAGCTTCAACTGCGAAGAGACACAAAATCGTGCTGTCAAAATTTTAGACGATAAAATAAAGTGCAGTTCAGGAGAAAAAAAGGAACAGTCTGCAGAGCGCGACTGGAAGGGACGCGTGGTTCATAGCTAGAGGCGAGTTGTGCAATCATAACGTCGTATTCAGTAGCACTCTATTTCTAAGCGACGAAATGGATTCAAGGTTCGTCGTCGCGTTCGTTGCCGGGGGAATAGCGGGAGCGTGCGTTTCGTGTACATTTTTTTATCACAGAAACGCCGAGCGCGACCTTAACGCCGCCGCCGCCTCTGTCAATGAGGTTGGCCTTGCAAAGACGACTTCGACGAGCAACAGACCTATGCCCATTTCCAATCATGTGGATGACGAGATTGTGACCGAGCACTTTACCCGGAACATCCAGTTCTTCGGCGCAGAGGGTCAGCAACGGGTAGCGAGCGCTTTCGTCGTCGTCGTCGGCTTAGGAGGTGTTGGAAGTCACTGTGCACACATGTTGCTTCGCTCGGGTGTCTCACGCCTGCGGCTTGTGGACTTTGACCAGGTTTCTCTTTCTTCTCTGAATCGGCACGCAGTGGCAAATCGAGAAGACGTCGGTAGATCAAAGGCAGAATGTCTCGCGGCACACTTCGCTCGCATATATCCAGAAGCTTCTCTCGACGTTTGCGCAACAATGTATCAGAAGGAAGCAGAGGAAGAGCTTCTGGGAGGTGAACCGGATTTCGTGGTTGACTGTATTGACAACATCGATACCAAGGTCGAGCTTCTTGCCGCGTGTGTGCGACGCAAGATTCCTGTGCTAGCATGTGGAGGTGCAGGTTCAAAATGCGACCCTACGCGCGTCAGAATTGTCGACGTGGCGGAGAGTGTCGTCGACCCACTTGCGCGTGCTGTCAGACATCGCCTCAAGCGGGATCATGGAATTCATGGTGGCATCCCAGTAATTCTTTCAACTGAAAAGCAGAGATGTGACCTCATTCCTATCGAAGCTGAAGATGGAAAAAGTCTCAAAGATTACCAGGTATTACCAAATTTCAGGATAAGAACCATACCCGTGTTTGGCGCGCTGCCAGCCATCTTTGGCATGGCCTGCGCTGCCCATGTCGTCACTACAATCGCCAAACAGCCTTTCGATTCTGAACCCGTTTTCCGAATGCAGCTTCAGCAGTACGAAACGCAACTCGAGCGTCTACGTGATCGAGAAGATGGTAAGGGTAGTGCGGAAGCTTGTCTTGGTGTGGATCTGCAGGTAAGTCAAAGTCAAAGACCTTGATGTTATCTCCGTGACGGTTTGTTTGTTGTTTCTCCTTCCTCTCTTACGTCTTTCCACCATTTTACTAATATATTGCTGATGCCTGCAAATTAAACATTTCACAGGATATCGTATACCTGGTAAAAGACATCTGGCATGCGAGAAGTGCACGCGATAAGGCTTGGTCAATGAGCAAAGGGATGTGGCGAAGCACAGCGGGCTTGTGTCTCACTCGCTGGAATCCGATGAAGCCGGCAGTACTTGACAATCTTGTGTTTTTGACACTTGACGAGGCGGACGCGCACGACACTTTGATGGACTCCGAGGGTGTTGAAGGAGGCCTAGTCCACATGCGAGAGATCGAACCAGACTTTGTGAGTTTTGTTGATGAGAAATTTGATAGGGTTAGAAGGGAAATGTCCATATGATGTAGTTAAAAAATATATTAGACACTTCCTTGAACAGTAGCACACAAGCAAGCGAAGAGTTCTCAAATCACACGTGATATTAAAAACTCCATGCTTGATTGATGAAATTGAGTGAAATTTTAACCGTGCTTCGCTTTTTCCTTGGTCGCCGCCATTATTTGCTGCCGCCGCGCGAGCCGCCCAAACGGTGCCGCGCGCTGGACATGTATCGCTTACGTCGCGGGTCGAGCACTTTTTTGTGAAGCACTATGGGCGTACGCGAGGGTAATCGAGGTATGCGCGAGCGCGTAGAGAAACTGAGTCCAAGCGCAGTTGGAGAGGACGACGGTGGCATCTCCCTCTTTTCTGCTTCGACGAAAAAACGGCAGCGTAGAAGCACATCTGAGAAGGAGCAGGGAGCAGACGGGAAAGAGTTCGCGAAAAGTGAAGACCAGGAGACATCAGATCGTATCAAGCCTGAGCATGCGAATGGAAGTACGTTTGCTTCGGGCGAAGCCTCGTTTCGAGCGTTAGGCTTGAACCAATGGCTCAGCAGCAACGTGGTCGCCATGGGCATATCGAAGCCTACACCAGTGCAACGAGGATGCATACCATCGATCCTGGCGGGTCGCGATGTAATTGGTACAGCACAGACGGGGACGGGAAAAACTGCGGCATTTGCACTTCCCATATTACAACTTCTCGGCAACGATCCATATGGAGTGTTTTGTCTCTGTCTAACTCCAACACGCGAGCTTGCTGCGCAGATTGCAGACCAGTTTGACGCATTCTCTGCTGGCATGACGCTTCGCTGCATAGTGATTGTTGGCGGAGAGGATATCAGGACCCAAGGGGCAGCCCTAGTTTCCCGTCCACACGTGGTAATCGCCACCCCCGGTCGCCTCATGGAACATTTTATGTATGATGATTCACTCGCAAAGGCGTTCGCGAAGCTCCGATGCCTTGTGCTTGATGAGGTACGGCTCCCGGTCTCTCTCTCTCCTCTTGATCAGTTCATTCACTAACTCGTCACTCTCTTCCCACAATACAATTGCATGCATGAACAGGCAGATAGGCTTCTTGATCCCGGCTTTGAAGCAGAACTTCGAATTATCATGCATAATTTACCGTCGGTGAAGCGACAGACGCTGCTTTTCTCGGCTACCATTACCCGTTCGATTTCAGCACTGCAAGAGGTGACACTGAAAAAGGCAGTACATTTTGAAGCATTTGAAGGACTAAAGGTGGTTGAGCGCTGCAAACAGGAGTACTGCTTTGTTCCAGCGAAAGTCAAAGAGGTTTATCTGGTGCACCTCATCGCCAAAGCAAAATCATGGGGTGTGCGATCGATGATCATCTTCGTCGGTACCATCCATGCGTGTCAGCTTCTGCAGGAAACACTGTCCTTACTTGCCATTGATTCTGTCGCGTTGCACGCCTGCAAAAAGCAGCGACACCGGGTGGCCAGCCTTGCGCGCTTTAAATCAGGAGAAGTAAACGTCCTCATCGCGACTGATGTTGCATCACGTGGACTTGACATTCCTTCGGTCGATCTAGTCATTAACCACGATGTACCTGCAGTGCCCCGAAACTATGTTCACCGCGTTGGACGCACTGCTCGTGCAGGAAGAATGGGTCGAGCGGTGACACTTATTTCTCAGTTTGATGTTGCTCTTGTTCATCAAATCGAAGAAATCACGGGAGTGGAAATGTCAGAAGTTCCAGATCTTGCTGAAGAAGACGTCCTCAAAGATATATCTCGCGTATTTACGGCGAGACGGGGGGCAAAGATGAAGATGAGTGAGAACGGTGGTTTCGATGACCAAATGCGCGAAAGGAAAACCCGACTAGCTTTGCAAAAACACCCGTGAAGTGAGCAGAGGAACGATTATGTTAGAGAGAAAATTACGCACTTAGATAGACATCAACTACAGGTAATACAATCAGTTACATCTTGACGGAATAAGAAACGGACGCTGCCTTTTACTGCTTGCGTCTTGTGAAGAATCGAGACTGTTCAACTTCGCATAGGGAAAAGTTCACTGACGACGTGACTGCCAGATCAAGCAGCTTATTTTTTTCAGACGACTAGCGAGTGATTCGCTCGCCAAAGTTTGTGCAAAGCACCTCGACAGTCAAAAGTAACCGCACCAAGAGAGGTTGCTCGAAACGCAACTAAGCGTCTTCTGTGTAAACAAGAAGTGGTGCTGTCAGGTGACTTAGCTCTTCACCCCAGCCATGCTTAGCCTACTCACCTCCGCTTTGTCGGACCTGAGGTCAATGAACGTTCGTCAATTGTTGCTTCAATTGGTTAGCCTCGGACTCATCGTCACCTCAGCCTTGGTGATTTGGAAGTCGCTGATGCTGGTCACAGGAAGCGACTCACCCGTGGTAGTTGTTCTGAGTGGATCAATGGAGCCGGCTTTTTATCGGGGTGACATATTATTTCTCTACCTCGCTGAGCGCGCAACTAGGGTGGGCGAAATCGTCGTCTTTAACATTAAAGGTCGCGAGATTCCGATCGTGCACAGGGTGATAAGGGCGCACGGTAATCTCAATTATGGCGGGCTGGAACTCTTGACGAAGGGTGACAACAATTATAGTGATGACACCGTGCTATACGCTGCAGGACAGGATTGGCTACTAGAAAACCAGATCATGGGCAGGGCAGCTGGGTTTCTTCCTCATGTCGGGAGAGTCACGATAATCATGAACGACTATCCCGTTGTCAAGTATGTCGTCATCGGTGTGCTTGGACTTCTCGTAGTGACGAGCAGGGAGTGATATATTGCAACGCGAGCGAGGAGTGAAAGCCAAGATTAGGCGCGCAGTGGGAGATGATAAACGTGCAAATGTGTATTAAAAAATAGTAGTCTTTAGGCAATGCAACTACTGAAACGTCATCGTCCCTTTGCTTCCGAAACACTGCTATTATCAGGTCCAGGCGCATGTGCACGGAAGAGTACACAAGTTTGACGCAAGGACTGTCATATAGGTAGCAGCCGTACTGTTTCGAAGAAACCGGGCGATTTCAGAGGCCATCGAACTTCTCGTCGTGGCAAAGATTTCAGTCATGCTCCTTCAGCGCACAATCCGCCGTGTTGATTAGTTCTTCAGGAGAGCATCGATATCATCGGCGATGTTCGCGTTCTCAAACTTCGGGCTGTAGCGCTTGACGGGCTCGCCGTTCTGGTCGATGAGAAACTTTTCGAAGTTCCAGGTGATGTCTGAGCGACGGACAGGAGACCATTGGATGGGCATGGTGTTGGGCTGAATCGCGTAGATGAAGTCAGAGCCAGTACCGCCGCGGTCGTCCTCAGGCGCGGGGATCGCGTTCTTAAGGTAAGTCCACAGGGGCTCCTCGTTCTCGCCATTCACGGTACACTTCGCCATGATCTGGAACTTGGGCTTGTAGCCATCGCCGGGGCGAACATGCTCAAGGGTGTTCAGGAGCTCAAAGTCTTTGTCATAGCACTGGTGGCCAAATTGGTTGCACGGGAAACCAAGGATAGCGAGCTTGTCGCCGTACTTCTCCGCCAGGGCATTCAGTTGAATGAAATCCCTGACGGTCGTACCTCACATGGTCGCGACATTGTTAATGAGGACGACCTTACCCTTGAGCTGGGCGAAGTCAAACTCCGTGCCATCGACTGGGGCGCTGCGAGTCCCACCACCGAGGGTCTTGCCCTTGAAGTCGTGGAGAGACGCCTTGGCGCGGACAGAGGTGCGCTGCGTGTGGAGCCGGCGAGGGAAGAAGTCGATAGAACTCGTCAGTTGTATGAATGAAATTGATCCCGCGATTTCTACAACAGAGCTGATCAGCCCGCGCTGTTCACGGCGAAGTGCGTGCGATCTTCGGCGGCGGCGGGCGGGGCAGCGATGACGTGGAAAGTTCCACGGTCGCGAGGGAAAGTTGCAAGGGCAAACGCATAACACGGTTCTTACCTGAGCGGTGAACTTAGCGGTGCGATTGGTCAAGCTCGTGGTTCTGCCACGCGCAAATTGCGCGGGCAGCGCGGTGAGGCGGCTGCAGGCCGACATCATCGTTTGTGGCACTCAGCCTTCAAACCTGCAGCTAAAAGGTTAACTATCTCTCGGCCTCTCTGTGACGGAGTCTTATCCAGATGTCTTTTTCGTGAAAAATGTATTTTTTTCATTTTTTGTAGACTGATCCGGCTGTCGCATAAACCGTTTCAAAGCATTGCATTGCAAAAGGGAAGGGGAAATCAGCAAGCTCGCATCACCACTTTCGCAGTCGCTCCAAAGCCCTGCCTCATTTCTATCTGTCGGCGTGTGACGACGTCATTGACTCGACCGCGTGCGCCGGACGAATCACCCATATACCTGGAACCCAGATCTGAAAGAAGTTCGCGTTCCGCACACACTTATTGCCGCGCTAAGCTCCCGGCACGATGTCCGCCTTCGCTCTCACCTCGATGTCGCAAGGGGTGACCCTCCGTGGTGCCCCCTTGATCAAGGATTCCGCCCGCGCCTCTTCTAAGCGCCCGGCAACTGCCACGGGCCATCGTGCAGCGCACATGCCCACGCGCGCGTCTTTTTCCTCCGAAGGCAACACATCTGAAATGGATGCTCGCCTCATGAGCACTATCCGCGCCGGTGGCATGGTCGTGCCGCGTCAAGAGGCGGGAGACCCCTTCGGTTTGCTCCTTCGCGAGCGCATCGTTTTTCTTGGCAACCAAGTTGACGACTTCACCGCCGACGCTGTCATCAGTCAACTTCTCCTTCTCGACGCGCAGGATCCTAAGAAAGTGAGTATAACGTTCTCGAGCGCGATATATTGTTTGCTCAGCGAAGAAATGCGCCCCCGAACCTGAAGAAAAGAATGAGTAACTGACTTTCATCCCCTCCCTCTTAAATAATTACTGACGAATTCGTTGTCGTGCGCAGGATATCAAATTGTTCATTAACTCTCCCGGTGGCTCCGTGACTGCGGGTATGGGTATCTACGACGCGATGCAGATGTGCCGTGCTGACGTGAGCACGGTTTGTATGGGTCTCGCGGCTTCAATGGGTGCCTTCCTCCTCACCTCTGGCGCGCGCGGGAAGCGCCTGTCGATGCCCAACGCGCGCATCATGATCCATCAGCCTCTTGGTGGGGCCTCTGGTCAAGCTGTCGACATTGAAATTCAGGCGAAGGAGATCATGTATCACAAGGCAAACCTGAACCGCCTCATGGCATTTCACACCGGTCAGGATGTGAAGCAGATCGACGAGGATACCGACCGCGATCGGTACATGTCTCCTCTTGAGGCGAAGAACTATGGCATCATTGACGAGATCATCGGTGGCGACGACGCCGGCCTCAAAATTGAGGGTGAGCCTGCCGAATTCCTCAAAACCAAGGCATCATACATTGCCTGGGGTGATGACCTTGCGTAAACGGTCAAGATATGCTGAGAGTGATGGTGAAGGCAGTATTTTCATGAAACATGCAAGAATTATTTTTACTACATTCATGCACACCAACAAATAATAGAGTTCTGGCAGTTAAAAAGACGATCTGCTCGATCCACTTACAACCGACGTAAGCTCTTCTTCTTGTCCATTTTCTTCTCGTTTTTTGCCTTCTTCGTAGCTGGATTCTCTGCGGCGCTACTGGAACCCTCTGCGCCGCCAATTTCATTCGGCAACAAGCCTCTGCAGGGCTTTGCATGAATTCCTGTGAACATCTTTGCACGCCGAAAGTACTCGTCGTAATCCTCAAGCATGAGTTTTGCTGCCTCTTCATTGAGTGCCGACTCGGGAAACGGCTCGATAAGAAGACATCGGATGACCATCAACACATGACGAATGCCATGGGAAGGCTGCCAATCCTTTTTCAGAGTGTTGACACATATATCACCACTCGGCTGACGGATGTTCGGATGAAAAATCTTTGTGAGAAAAAACCCTGCGCGTTGAGAACACATTTTTGCGGTCAGTGCTGGCTCAGTGAAAAGTTGTCTCTCCGCATTTCTTGCTAATTAAGAAAGGAAACATCTTAATGCAACGCGAGCGGGGATTGACGAGGTGGATAATTCGAAGTTTGGCGTACCTTTCGGCGCCGTATGAGGGTAGTCTGAAGGAAGTACAAGCCTCATCTTGAAGACGCCACCTTGAAAGGGCGTGTCAACTGCGAAGGATATGCATGGAATGTGTTAGATCACCGGTGCAGAGCAACTCAGAAGTCCCCTCGAAGGAACATCAGGAGGAAACGGGAAAATGACAACATCGTCAACCGTACCAGGACCGTCAACCTCGGCATGCACATCTGCGACATTTTCTTCGTTCATTACCACCTGCTCGTTGGGCGAAGCAAAGGAGTTTGGGATTGTGTTTGTCAGCCTGGGAAAAACTCGGTGCCATGTCTGAAAACTAGAGGACAAGGTGGAGACAGTTAAGGGTCGCTCACCTTGATGCCTTCCGCAGGATGTGATTGCAGCTCGCGAAGTTGTTTGACGATGGCATTCACAGTGTCTGGTGCGAGATTCTCGCAGTTAGTCGCCTGCGACGAGAGGAAAGACGAATGGTGAGCCGAGGCCAAGAGACGAGGGGAACTACTTGAGATTTCATTCGTTTGCAGAAACGGAAAGGTTCATACCATGGCGGACACTTCGCTTGGTAATCACCTCTTAAGCACCAGATGAAGATGAAACACTGTTAATCGTACGACAATGCAATCTGCGGACAGTGACACGGCGATGTGTTGTCGACTCTGTTGACTAGTGACAGTGCAGACAGCACAGCACGTGAGAGTCTCACGAGTGGCAAAAAAATTGCAGTCATCAGCAACTCGCTCGCGAGTTGCAAAAAAAGTCCCTTCATCAGCAGAATATTTGAGGGGCACAAGCAAGAGAACTGTTGGCGAGAAGAGAACTCTGTCTACTAGAATTCTACTTTCGAAGTAGGTATGTAGCGTCGTAAGCAGGTCAGGTAATTACATACGTTCAACTATTTATACCTGACGCGATCTTCTTGTTTAACTGTTCCACGTCTGCCTTGAGTTCGTCAACTGTCCGTTCAGCCTCTTCTGCGCGTCTCCTGGCACGCAACTCTTCCTTCGCAAGCTCTTGCACCAAAATCTCCAACTCTCGTAAGCCATTGGGAGTGTGCAACGTACTTGCCGGAAACCCTGTAATTTTGTTCGAACTGTTGGGAGTATTCGCCAGCATTTTGTCTTGCCGGGCCAACTCATCCGCAAGTTCACATACCTTCAGCTCGAGTTGTTCTTCCCTCGCGCGCAAAAGTTGTACATCACCACGCTCGCGTTCAAGCTCGGCCCGGACATTCTTTACAGCAGCCGCACTGCGATTTGCTTCTTGCATTTTTCGCGTCAATCCGCTGCGCAACTCTTGGATTTCTGACTGCAAAGCTTCAGCGCGCCGCCTTTCTTTTTCCTCTCTCGCCACCGTCGTCTTATTTTCATCTTTCAACCGCTGAACACGGCTACGCTCATTCGCAAGTTGATGGCGTGACTCTTGGTTTCGATCAGCAAGCTCACGAACATGCCTCCTCAAACCTACGCTTTCATCTTGAAGGGTCCTGAGCTCAGTTATTATCTTCTCACGAGCATGAATATGTGCTCTCATGTCATCTTCGGCTCGAGATACAGCAACAAGGGCGCGACGTCTATCTTCCAGCGCTTTCGCCGCCTCAACCGAGGATGCATCTTTCTCCTTCAGCAGGGCTTCAAGTTCATCAGCAAACTGCTCGACACCGCCTCTAGTAGGTGTTGCGCGTGGCGTCGCAAGTGCGTCCCATGCAACTGCAACATCAGAGCGCATCGCAGCGACCTCAGCACGAGCCGTCCTGGCCTCGTGTTCAGCACTTTCCCTTGCAGCGTCGAGGCGTGATACAAGCTGAAGAACATCGTGTGCCTTTTGTTGGTCAAGCGTGGACTCGCGCACGGCGGTAAAAATCTCGTCCAAGACACGAGGAACTTGCTGCTTGGCGACCACGTCGGTGTTTTCTAGAGAGAGTGCGTGTGCAGATGTTGTTGTTGAGGCCCGCGCGAGGATGGAATCAGCCGCTGTAGGCAGCTCGTTCAAAGAAAGAAGAGATATTGACTGTACGTGTTCGCCAACGTTAATGTCGGCAACTGCGTCGGTTTCAGCGCGTGTCTGTCTTACGGGTTCCGCAGAAAAATCTACACAAGGGTCCGATGATGAAATAACTTGTAGTTTCGCGTTCTCACTTGTGGCACCAATGTTCATCGATAACGCTTGCTCGAGCGCATGGTCACGTGCAGCGACAAGTTCACGCACCATAGAAGTCGCTACGGCAACTTTCTCAGAAGTGGAAATCACTGCATCCACGTCACGGTCAGCATTCAACGCGTCACGAAGCGTCAAAATAATCGATGAAAGCCCCTTGTTAAGATCGTTTGCTGTGACTTGGCTGTCAATTAGCTCACGTGAGAAGCTTTCAATTTTGGCGATGCCACGTATCGTCGCCTTAAGCTGCTGAAGGCTCAACATTTTCGTCTGCACTTGACCTGTCAACGTCTCGTCGAGGAGCCGAAGCGCCTCAGTCAGCGTATCAGCAGCGACAACATCGTCGCCATTTCGTATGGTTTCTTCCAGTTCGTTCTTCACTGTAGAGAGAGCGCTCTGCATCAGGGCTGGCGAGCCCTGGTCGAAACCCCAGCTTCAAGCGCTCAGACCAGTGGGGCGTTGCTGACGGGGCTCGTCATCTGATGAAGCTGACTGCTGGCTGGGAAATATCGCGAAAAATGAGTTCAATTTTTTGTCCACTAATCAAGCAAGTCTGCTGTCGGGTGGTTGATGTGCATCAGCAGCAGAGTCCCACTCGGCGCTGCGAAGGTGTAACCCTATGGTACCGTCCGTGATATTGTCTACGTGCCCCTGGATGAATTAAAACTGATCAAAAGCACTGCCACTCAGAACTCTTTACCCGGCGGTTGTACGTTTTCTCATCATATGCAGAGCTCAATCGCCACTGCTGCCGCGGAAAGGATGCAAGAGAACAGAAGACCTGAGTATCGACGAAGGAACACGAGTACACGTTATCATCTGTTCCGTGCTTCGGGGATTATGATGACGAAAGAGAAGACGGCCGTCTTCATTCTCGGCTTGGTCTTATGCGTGTGGCCTGTCTCCTCTGACGAGGCGCCTATTCCTACACTTCACACTGTGTTCTCTACAGAGTGCAACTCTTACTTCGATTGGCAATCTCTTGGTCTGATGTACAGCCACCGTAAGGTGCAGCAGATGGGTGGTTTTACCCGGCTGATGGCGTGCGACAAGAGTCCTCCTCCTGGCGTCAACATCGTTTCTGACACGCATGTACATCCTAACTATGCTGTCCATCCCCGGACCAAGGACTCATACTCACCGTACAATAAACCTTATTCCATCATGCATTGGCTACTCAATGCGAAGCCTACTGCAGATTACATAATTATACTCGACGCAGACATGGTGTTTCGTAAGGCTATTACCGCCGCTATGCTTGGTGTGGAGAAGGGGCGTCCAGTATCGGCGCATTACGGATATCTTATAGGTATCTTCAAGGAGAATTTCATGAAGGTGAAGGAGCGGGTGCCAAATGTTGATAAAGCCCAGCAAGTTGGTGGATTCACAGTCATGCACCGAGAAGATCTCGAGCAAGTCGCTCCCCGTTGGCTTTATTGGACTGAGGAAGTGCGCCAGGACCCACAAAGTTGGAGCAATACTGGTGATATTTTCAACGCAAATGGCAAGTCTGGACCGCCGTGGATATCTGAAATGTACGGTTACGTATTTGCGTGCGCGGAGGTTGGCTTGAACTTCAAAGTTTCAAACAACGTCATGCTATATCCAGGATATCCACCACCACCTGAGCCATGGCCTGCCGTTTTACACTACGGAATCACCTACAACGTGGACGAATACGCGTTTGATAAACATTGGTATATGGGTCGAAGTGATTTCACAACATGTCCCGGCAGAGTCTTTAACAAGCCAATGCTGCCAGAGGATCTGAGCGATGAGCCTGGAAGCGTGGAGTATCGAAGGAAAACAGTGGCCCTTACCGTGGCGCAGAGTCTATATGAAGCTACAAAGTGGTGGTCAGGAAGTTTTTGTGGTGAGATCTTCCCTGATCCTCCAAAACAAGCATACAGCTGTAATAAGGACGCATCTAATGGTGTAGTCTTATGTCAAGAGGTTAAGGGCACGCAGGCCAAAGAAATGCTTTTACAACGCCTCAGAGGGGAAACTTCACAGACGCATGAGAGCTGCACGGAGACCTCTAATGACTGTTGCGGTTGGGCTGCGACCGGGGAATGCGACAACAATCCAGGTTTTATGCTGGCAAACTGCCAGAAGTCATGTAATTTGTGCAGTGTTAGCTGTCAACAAGACTGTTGTCCGCCAAACACACCTGAGCATAGTATTGAGCGGTCGCCAGCATCGTTACCAAAGCATGAGGGGGTTGAAACTGAAACAACACACGTTGTTGACACAGAAGATCAGGAGCTCCTCAGAGTACATGCCAAAAATTTAAACCTTGAATCAGATGCAGCTAGAAGCTCAAATTCTGGGTTGGTATTCCGTGAGACTATCATTTTGTCTTTTATTGCAGGATCTCTCTTCACATCGTTGCTGATGCACACCTTCTCTCCCCATAAAAAGCTGGAGCGCCACAAAACTGAGAGACGGTCTCATCGTAGCTAAGTTAGAACAATTCACAACTTGAATCTAAATACAATGTAAAACATATTCACCATGCACGTGAAGAAGCTTCAATCATGCACCATCAACTCTGTCAAGAATCCCACTCCTTCAAGTCGAAATCTGGCACAGACCTGTAGCTCCGCTTTTGTCCTGTTGCCTTTTCCAATTTCTTATACTCGAGATGGATACCTTGTGCTGCTTCTCGCCAGTCTGGGAATGCAAAGTTCACTGCAGCTTTCCAGCCAATACCGAGATTCACACCCCAGTGGACTGAACCGTAGTCGGTAGCAATGTATTCAGAAGGTCCTTGAAGATGCCGGTACACGTGAATGCGTTTTCCTTCTTTGCTTGCCCATGCAGAAACAGAAGCTGGATCAAGCCAGATCTTTCTCTGCTCTAAGCAATCAATAGTATATTCTTCGCCTAGCATTTCACGTAGATACTCGTGAAGGTGCCCTATGTCTTGCCGAGGTACAGAATACCACGCTGCCCAAGTATGGGAGCCAGGAGGTGCAATAATGACATTCGCAGAGCCAAACGCATAATCCTCTATGTGACAGCAGAACACTGATCCTGGGTTCATCAAGTAAAGCCAGGGAGAGATGATACCTGCACCCCAGAGCAAACTAAGACTGCTGTGTAGATTAGATTGCTCGTCAGATTCGTTGGTATTTTTTGTCAGCTGCTCTTGTGGTGTGCAGCGGCGTTCACAGGTGGCAAGCAGCTTCCGTAGTATCGAACCGTCGCTGCCTGCAACAGAGGCAGGCTTCCAAAGGTGTGCAGGTGTGGGATCATCTGAAGGTTGATGATACCCTGACCCTACGTGCGCACTCAGCGCATCAAGTGCGACGGAAGAAAGATAAGACGTTCGCAACGGCACGCGTGAACGTAGTGTTCTTAGAAAGAGGCGTTCACGCTGTGAAGAACAAAGTTCTTGGTACGGTGCACACGAACCCTTGAACGATTTATCAACATCCAATAGCATCTGACCAAATGATACGTCGCCCAAGTTTAGGAGATTTTCTTCTGTCATAGTAATGCTCAGCTGGTTGCCATGCGGAAGGGTTTGCTGTAGCAAAGCAAAGTGACCATTCAAGGATTTAACTTGTGTTTTGTTATCTTCCATCCATCGCAGGTCCAGAAGAGTACTGCACTCTCGCGACTCGTCCCAGACGTTGTCACACCTTATTTTCATGGCACCCTGGCGACGCAACGTGGCTAGCGATTCACTGTGTCCTCCTTGACCTTGCAGCACATCTTGCGGTGATGATGAGCCAGCAGAAACAAATCTTCCTTCGCGTGCACCGTGGAATCCGTTGTTAAAGTTGTCTTCACTTATTCCCGTCCAACCAGGCTCCAGAGGGTTTATTGCTGGTCTTGGGTCTTGTGTTGTCCTTGCAAACGAATCAGATTCTTGCTCGGCGATGAAATGGCGAGAATCTCCCTTCACCGTCCAGCCAGTTCCGTTTACAGGGTTGACGGGATCGGAAACGTCGCGAAGGTCGTCAGGGCAAGAATCAACACCATTCTTATCCATATTTATAATGCGGCAAACGTATCAACCGACGCTTCAGCAGTAGAGGTTTCTGACCACTAACGCAAAACCTTTCTACGATTCGTGTCGAGATCAACCGATGTTTCACTCGAGAAGGCGTTTCTAGCTCGAGGTACGCGTTGTATGTTTAGTCATGAATGACAGAAAATGTACTCCCGGCTCTCACCTGCCACGAAAGATACACCGGAAGTCGTAAAAGCGCTGCGGGTGTCGATGTGATGCTCACGTCAAATTTTACCTTGGTCCGTGCAAAAACCACGCACGCGGGCGGTACAAATAAAATGATTATTGCTTGTGACTACAGAAATTTTTTAGCTCCGTCCATCAGCTAGAAAATTGAGGATGGAGTCTCTCGAGAGTTAAGTGAACCGCACGTGCGGCGATAGAGAGCCAACATCAGACACACAAGCAAGTGTGTGAATAATAATATGTTGTATTATGACGTGAACAAGCACATCAACGTCCGCGAGGCATTCGCTAAGGTTTCTCGTCTGTATCTACGTCACTTTTTCTGTCGCTCTGAACACCGAGAGCACCGAGAACGCCGCCGCCGCCGACATCCACTTCCATAGACCAGGGGGGCGGGGGCGGGTGGTCAAATACACATCCGATAACATTTAATATCATGAAATAGCCCTGTAATGGAAGAAAGGATACCGCATTCACTCAAGCTGTGAAGCAAAAAGGCCCCGCAACAGTCGCCGCAAATCGCATAGCGCAGCCGGCGACTTGGTTACCGGCGCTGGCGACACTACTCTCAGTGGTTGACATTATGTGGAGATACCTGTGAGGGCTACAACAGAGCGCTGAGTTTATCTCACCAGATAACAGCATACATGTGAGATGGATCTGCAAGTAAAAGATCACTAAAAAAGCGAGGTCTCACCATTATCTTTCCAAGTGGTTCTGCGAAAACGCGCACGGTGCTTTTTTGCGGTGCGGCACGACGCTTTACCATACTACCGACAAACAAGAAGCGCCCAGTTTCTGCTTTAATAATAAAAAATGTCGGTGCAAGACAGCCAGACATGCTGAAACATATGAGTAGATGACGGTTCTCGAGGCACGTCGCAGCAGTGCACCCAACATTTCAACACAAATCACTCGCCAGCGCTAAATAATTCGGCGGCGCTCAGACTGAGACCTTTGTTTTCACACTATACGACTACCTGCAGAAATGACGAACCGTGACAGCAGGGGCGGTGATATGGGCGGGGGCAAGGATCGAAATCACAATCATTGACCTTAATTTCGTCGATCCTGGAGAAATCAGCACCGCCTCAGCTCGTGAATACATGTCTCAAGCTCAACACGTGGTCTCCAAGAGGGGAAATTTACAACTCCCAAAACTTAGTGCAGCCTTCGTTCACTTATTACTCGCAAGCAAGCCAGGGATGTATGTGTCACAATTCAAGTCAAGGGTATTATCGGTACAAGAAAAACATAAATGAGACATGATCCAACACCATGATGATCGAGGTAAGTTGAGATCCGGGTTGCAGCCCCTGCGCCCCGGATCTCTGCCATGCTCATCGTGCTCGATGTGTTGGTTGCTTTTTTATCCATCCGATGGTTTTGCGGGAAAAAAAACAAGCTTTTTCGAGCGTGACGAGTCATCGCATCATTCCATCCATTATTGTGTTGCTCTGTTACTACTACCACGCACGCACGCGCTCGTAGGAAGACGGTACGAGACAGAACGATAATACGAATGCTCCACGTGTAAACTGTGCCACATAATTCCTCCTACGTACATCTTAGTGCGTAGTAGTACGTAGTGACACAAGCAAGCTAATAAATAAAGAAGCGAGCGAGCGACCGGCAGGCCACTGCGGGTAAATTCTTCACCGCATTCCGGCCATGGACGCTTGTCTCCGATACCGCGGTATTCTTCCTCGAGGATTTTCTGTGCCAATGAGGGTGAATCGACGGCTAAGAGTTTATATCGCCCGATGTCAGCTCGAACATAATACGATTCAACGATTCGCCCCGTCGCAAAGTCAAGGAGTTCGTCCGGAGCAACAGATGTTCAGCGTGTGTGTTAGGCAGAGCCCAAATCTTTTCACGGGAGATGGTAACGCTCAAGCGTGGTTGACCTCGTCGACTGGAGTTTCGCTCACCTTGGTGGCGCTGATAAGCTATGCTGCTGCGTGCTTTGTTTTTTTCCGGCGAAGGTTGAATACGATATTTGGCGCCGTGCCGAAACGTGTGGTGGTTTTGGGGGGTGGTTTTGCTGGTATTACTTTGGCGAGGGAACTCGCACACAAATGTGCTGTCACCCTGATAGACGTTCGAGACTTCTTCGAGTACGTACCCGGTGTCCCTGGAGCGATAGTAGGAAGCAAGCCGCTTGGTTTTGGGTCATGGACGCTAGAGAACGATTCATCGTCCAATAAGATTGTGGTGCAGAAAAGACTTGCCCCGGGAAGGAGATTGAACCAGTTGCACCGCACAATAAAAGAAGTCACTCCAATCTCCACTCGATTCTTGCGCATCGCTCCTTCAAAGTCAGTCATAGTGCGACACGGAACTTTAGACGTTCCTCTCCAGGGAAAATCATCGTGTACGATTACGGAAACAATAAACTGGGACTATCTCATCTTCGCTACTGGAAGTTTATACCCGTCTCCTTTGAAGCCTTCAGCATCTGAGTCTGCGCGTGCAGAAGAAACAGCTGAGAGGACACAGCGAACGCAGCGAGTAGAACATTTTGCGTGTGCTGCCAGTAAAGTTGCAAGGGCGAGACACATCATGATTGTTGGCGGAGGTATAGTTGGGGTTGAGCTTGCCGCCGACTTAGCAAAGGCGGATATGAGAGCTCCACGTCGAATAACGCTCGTTCACGGAGGTCCGCGATTAATGGATGACCTGCCTGTCTCTGCGGGAGAAAGGGCCACAAGATGGCTACGAAGACATGGTGTGAATGTGTTGGTCGGAGAAAAATTTGTATCTGTTCCGAATGAAACCAACGCCGACGAAACTACCAATATGTATAGAGGTGTGCATTCAGGCACTACTATCACTCCTGATGAGGTCATCGTGGCAACTGGTGCACGACCGGCAACTGAGTTCCTCACTGAGAGAGAAATTTCAGGCCCTGTGAAGCCGGAACACCTGAAAGTACCTTTGGATGGAAGCGGTCGTATTCGAGTCGATCCGAAAACATTCCGCGTGGACTGCAAGGTCCATAGTACCTCGACTGAGGATGGAAGTAGCGAGGAGCAACCAGAGATTTATGCAATTGGTGACTGTGCAGCTAAACCCGCAGACCAGTATCTAGCATCTTATGCGCACTGGGAAGCTGAATATGTCGCTGCAAGAATTCTTCGTGGCACGGTTGCTGGGCCCTATAAATGCCCGCCACGGCTGATTTGCGTTAGTCTTGGTCCATATGATGGTGTAATCATCTGGGGCGACAGAATACTTTGCGGAGGTTTCTTTGCTGCGCTCTTTAAGCTCGTGATCGAATTTTGGTTCAAAAACTTTCTTCCTGCACCCTATTCAATCTTTAGACACCTTCCGAAGCTCCGCGAGGAGGGAGTTCTAGCCAAAGTTGTTTCATAAAAATGATGGACTAGCTAGAGCTAGCTAATGAATATCTCATCAGATAGTAGCATCTAGCTAGCTAACTTGACAAAAGCTAATACCTTCAAGAAGGAGATGATAATCTAAGCCTGATAGCATTTCGTCAGTCCCTCGCCTTGTTACATGTAGGATCTGCACTATACGCACAAGCAACTAACTGTACACAGGAATTTTTATTACATTTTTATTTCCGAAATGAAAATAACCTAAATACTTACTAAATAACGACGGGCCTCCCTGCCTATCACCGTACTTCTCCTCGTGCTACGCAAGGTGACGATTTATCCATCTGGCGTATTCGGTGCGTCTATATGGCTGCTGACCTGAACATAGATGGAACAACCTCGTCGTTCTGCAAAGTTCTCGACCTCACGGGCGCCGTGATAGCCTCTTCTGACGTCCCTCAGGAAGATGCTGGAAAGGACCAGGAGGTTTCCTCGAAGAGAGATGGAGTGCCCTCCATCTCCCTTCCGTCACAATCTTCAGAAGTACGACACTTCGCTATGGATATGGGGGGATCACTCGTGAAAATTGTTTATTTCTCACCAGATTCCGAGAACGTTGCTGGGATGTCCCCGTTCTCTTCTCCTCTTCTTGGAGGTGGAAGGTTGCATTTTCGCAAGTTCGAGGCCTCCAAGATGGATCAGTGCATCAAATTTATTGAACAGAAACAGCTTCACCTTGGCACCGAGGGCGGAAAAGCTGTTGTTAAGGCCACTGGAGGTGGCGCTTTCAAAAATACCAAGCTATTCCAAGACAGATTTGGCATCCAACTCCAGAAGGAAGACGAAATGAAGTGTGCCGTTGCGGGTGCAAACTTTCTGCTGCAGACTATCCGCGACGAGGCTTTCACATTTACTGAGGGCAAGAAAGACTTTGTAGTGCACAAGGATGGACAGCAAGGAGGAGACGATTTATTCCCTTATCTCCTGGTGAATATTGGTTCCGGTGTTAGCATCATTAAGGTCGACAGTGACGGTTTTGAACGTGTGGGTGGCACAAACATCGGCGGGGGGACATTTTGGGGCTTATGTCGTCTCCTGACAGGACTCAAAGACTTTGACCAAATGCTCGCGTGCAGTGCAGGGGGTGACAACAGCAAGGTGGATATGCTAGTCGGTGATATTTATGGTGGAAGAGACTACGCAAAAGTTGGACTCTCCAGCAATACGATCGCATCCTCCTTTGGCCAAGTTGTGATGGACGAGGGATCGCTTGAAGACTATGACAAAGCGGATATCACTCTTTCATTGCTTCGGATGATAAGCTACAACATATCTCATATTGCCACGATGACGGCGGTGAAACATGGGCTGAAACGTATATTCTTCGGGGGATATTTCATCCGTGGTCATGCATATACAATGAACACGATATCTTTTGCGGTAGACTACTGGAGTAAAGGCGAGCTTAAAGCAATGTTTCTCCGGCACGAGGGTTTTCTAGGTGCGCTAGGTGCGTTTCTCCAGGATGCTGACGCGCAGGCACTGCGGTCGGCACCACTGCAGGGTGCATGGATCGAGAAGTTCATAAAATGCTCCATTCCACCAATGAAGAGAGCTACATCGCAAGATGATTCATGTCATGACGATACTACTGGGGTTGGCGATAATAATGCAGAAGGAATACCAGTTGGATCCGGTGCAGCTTCACTTGCAGAGGCAACTCGAAAAATGGTGATGCACGTACGGTCGATGTCAAACGACAATAACGAGCCCGCAGGCATCAGTTCGAACGATTATGAGGCTTGCGAAACATCTTCAAAAAACTCTCAAGTCACGAGCTCTTCGGTGGGTACGTATGATTCTACTCAAAATCAGCTTCTCGGTAAGGCCAGTCTTCAAGTAGGCGTGCTTCACCTAGTTCCAACTCTGAAACTGTTCCCTTTGTTGCGGTGGCCAGATCGTTATGAACCAAACATTATTGACATGTTAGAATCTCGGGAAGAACGAGAGTATTGGCTCGACATCTTACAAGGTATGAGTCCTGGTTTGGTGGAAAAAGCGGTGGCTTCTGATGCTTTGCTGAGATCAGACACTGATAGTGTCGAAAGTGATGCCATTGAACGAGGGGAAGCGTTTCGATCAGTGTTCTCTGCTCATCTTGATCGTTTGCGAGAGGAGCCAGCAGCATATGGAAGGATCGGACTCTCGGGATTATTTGAGATGCGCGAAGAGTGCCTTCGAGCATTTGGATTCAAAGACGCCTATTTTGATGTTAAACAACAAGAAAACGCGGCAGCTCTCGCGGTTCTCCCGGATTTACTCGCAGAACTTGACGCTTTGGAGGAAGGTGAAAGGCGACTTTTAGCTCTCGTTGAAGGGGTGCTCGCAGGGAATATTTTTGATTGGGGCAGTCAGAGCTGCGTTGATCTTTACAAAAATGGGACCATACTCGAGATCTACAGGAACGCTCGTTCTTCCATAGCGCGACCTTGGGCAGTCGACTGTTTTGATGAGCTTAGCAAGAAAATGTTATGGACTGACGGTCAATCTGATAATTCAGATGCCCGTTTCGGCACCTTTCACAAATATCGCAAAGCATTGCTGTTTTGCGATAACAGCGGTGCTGATGTCGTGCTTGGGATGATTCCGTTTGCTCGAGAGCTTCTGAGGCACGGCACCGATGTTTGCCTCGTAGCAAACTCTCTACCAGCGATAAATGATATCACGGTAGATGAGTTGCGTGATGTTGTCCTTCTTGCCGCTGAGAAGTGTGATATCTTGGCTGGGGCCTTGCATGGCGAGGAGTCGAATGAGGGAACTTTTGGGAAACTTACGGTTTGTGCAAGCGGAAGTGGGTCACCTTGTATCGATTTCAGGCGAACATCTCAAGAGCTTTGCGAGTCAGCCGAAGGAGTAGACCTCATCGTTCTCGAGGGCATGGGCCGTGCTGTGCATACAAACTATGCTGCTCAGTTTCAGTGTGATACCCTTAAGCTTGCGATGTTGAAAAATGCGCGCCTGGCAGAGCGGCTTTTCCATGGCCGCATATACGACTGCATATGCAAATTCGAGACCTATGACCAACGAGCATCTATGTAGACGGAGCGAGATAAAACCATAATAGAGACTGTATGTTTAGTATGTAGCTAGCTAGCTCGCTAATTAAATATGCTAGTATCCAGTTTATAATCACACAAAAAAATCGACTGCCTCTTCTCGGCTTCCACGGAATGGCTAAACGAAACTTAAAGATTCACTTACCCGGTTTGTGAGTAGCTCTCAAGAGCAAACCTTCGTGTCTGAGGAAAGGAGATGGAAAAACGAGGAAGGAAGGTTCAGTATTTTATTTTCAAGCCATGAATTTACTGGCGCTGCAAAACCGTATAAAAAAAACCGCTTTCTGTGAAAAGCCAAGAGACCGCATGGAACACCCAACGTACCCGCCAACTTGTGATGCAACACGAGGAAGTCCGAAGTGAACTGGATGAGCGGGAACCATTGTGCGCGCTTCACAATCTAAGCTTTTCCTCGACTTGATTATACGCTTGGAACAGAACGTCTCGATGCGATCCCACGCTGTTTGAAGCACTGACACAGGAACCGTCGTGACAATGCGGATGAAACCTGGAGCTTTGAAACAGTTTCCAGGCAAGACGAGCACAGATTCCTCTGCAAGTAGCTCCTCCGCAAACTGTACGTCTGTCGAACAATCTCGAAACGCATTCAGATCAACTTGAATGAGGACATACATCGCTCCTTGAGGTGGTGCCACAGTCGATAAACCCTCGATCTTTGAAGCTCTCTCTGCGGAAGTTGCTGCTGCGAGTTTCAAGGAACCCATGATGTCCGCCAGCCACTTTTTATCGTCGTTTAATAAGATACTGGGAACAGCTGCTTGGAGAGGAACGCTCGGACCCAGAGATATCTGACACAGACTATTTATGGCCTCACGCACGCCTGATCCTTGCAAGTTGTTATTCACGTCGTGAACGCATACCCAACCAAGACGCCAACCGGGAACTAACCATCTCTTTGACAGTGCTCCCACTGAAAACACCGGTACACTTGTGGCAACCTCTGCAACAGGCACGAAGCGCGTATCAAATGTCATTCCAGCGTATACTTCGTCTGCAATAATGGGCAGCTTGAACTCATCCGCACATCTTACGATATCTTGAAGATGTTCACTCGAATACACCGCACCACAAGGATTAGAAGGATTGTTTATTAGCACCGCAGCCGTTGTTCCGTCTGCTAGCCGCTTGATGCTGTTGAGATCAACTTCCCAGCCTTGTTCTGGTAATAGGCTGTAAAATCGGCATACGATACCATGTCGATGACAAATCGTCTCGTAAAGTGGAAAACCGGGAGATGGAAGAAGTATACTGGACCCAGGTGCGGCCAAGACTGCTATGCAATGTTCTAGTGCTTCAGAGCAACCGACGGTGACAAAAACATCATCACGACACAGAGGTGGGCGACCTTCACAGGAGTGTGCCGCTGCTATGGCCATTCTGCAGGACGCCAAACCGGTCGAAGCAGTATATCCATTGTGATTACCACTTGAGAAAGCACTCATAACTGCTGCAACAGCCTCTTCTGGTGGCTTTAAATGACCATATGCAGTCGGATCACCTTGTGCGAGGGATATCAACTCGAGGTCTGGATTTTCTTTGCCGACGAGATCGTCGACAATCAACCTGATAGGATTTGCTGATACCGTTAGTGTTGACGCCCGGACAGACCACGTGGATCGTAGAGAGCCGCCGTCGATACCATCAGAAGTCGCTTGCTCTTGTTGGTCGCCCATCCTAGACTTCCACCAGCACTCGCTAAAGCTCCCCGTACTGTCACCTCGGTATGTCAACGCCAGCCAGTTATGGAACTTTATTTCCTTGACCGCAAAAAATAACGAACGGGCGGGGTAAAATCCCCACTGTATGTATGCATGTGCACGCACTGCGTGACGCGCGCCCACAAATAAATCGGCTCTTCGTGGCCCGTGGCTCCAGGGATTTCTCGCTCGGAAGTGTTGCAATTTTTCAAGTCGCGAGGGAAAAATGGAATTGTTGTTTCGGCAACAGACAAACCGAAGCGCTCTCTCCTGCTCTTTCGGCGCACCGTCAGGAGGGACCTGAGGAGTATGCCACCCGACGAGATGTTTGATGGGGATCCATTGACGCGGAATGATTCGCCTCTTCATTCGCCAGAAACACCTAAAGCGGTACCGAACCCAGATGTCGACGCCGGGGACACCCAAACCAGAGGACCTTCTGTGCGAGGGGTGAGCACTGCCGCAGCTCCCTTTCTTCCTCCAAACATCGCCAGTCGATCCCAAGAAACCGCTGAAGGGATAGACCACATCACCACAGGTCAAATGTCGAGGTGCGGCTCCACTTCATTCTCTCTCTTCGCCTGAAGTAGCACCTCGCTGCGTTTCTTGTCCAGTACGACTTCTTAGAATCTGGTCCGGTTTATGTTGCGAGACACCCCCCCACCCCCACTATTTGCTGACACACGTTACACGTGATTGACTTCTTCATACATTCACTGCTAATCCGTTTGTTCCCAGGGTGCAAGAGCAGCCAAATGTTGCAGCAGCCCCTTTCATTCCTGCTGGTTCTATTAAGGCGAACGCTACACCTTTTGTCCCTGGATTTTCCTCTGGAAAACCAAAGGCAGGAAAGTCGAGCCCGGGGCACGAAATTCAACTCCCAAGTGACGATGATTTCACTCTCGGTCTCACTGGTGCTCCTATGACGCTTGGAACAGCTCCTCAACACGACTTTAGTCGTGTTGCCCGAAACACTTCTCCTTACCACCTGCAACACACCACTGTCGCTTCAAAGAAGGTTGGGGGAGGGCAGCAATCTTCGCACCTACGTCGTGAGCCTATTTATCCTCGATCACCTGCAGGGATGTCGGGCCAGACGCTTATGTCTGCGCGATTCGCATCTGAGCAGCTTCATGCTGAGCTGAAACATAAGGCATTTCTTGAGCAAGCTCAGATGGATCCAACGAGTGAAGGTGCCACAGACCTACCCCGGGTACGTTTGCGTGCTTTAGCCCACATCAAGCGTAGACCGTTTCCGCCGCATGATGCATTTTTCTTTTTCTTTTTCTTTTTGATTGCGCAAGTTACGCGATTTACGTGTAATACACATTGACCTCTTCCCTCGTTCACAACAAAACAGGTGCTCAATCACTACCACTCGCTGGTTCCACTCGAAGATCTTAATAGAGGAGATGTCTCACTAGTGATTGGGCTTCGTTCTGATGCAATGAAAGGTGTTAGCTCGATCGATGGTGAAGCACACATACTTCGTCGAATCGACCACAATCATTTAGTCCCGAATTCCGAGTTAGTCGCCGCAGCAAAGGAAACAGTTGATAGGTGGGCACCCTTTCGTGGACATCCACATGTCGCAGCACTTTGTGGAACGTTCATGAGTGCTGATATGCGGGACACGCCGGCGTTATATTTTGCACACACTTATCATTCTGGTGCATCAACACTCGAAGCAACACACTGTGGTGATAGCGCGGGCTGTGTGCCGGCATCAGAAGCTGAACTCTGGAATTATGCGTCACAGCTTTGTTGCACCCTTCGTGCTGTGCATGACGCAGGACTTGCTGTTGGAGGAGCTATTGCACTTTCTCCAAGTAAGATTATCAGGTGTCCCTCTGCGGCCTCTGCATTCTCTACTGCGGGCACAGGTATGGCGTCGCGCATACGGCTATCAGCAATCGGGGTAGCTGATGTATTGCGCCCAGACTTGGTTGGTCTTGTCACAAGTAATGGGCGTGAAGTTTTTTTAGCCCAGAAAGACGATCTCCGGGCTGTTGGCAACCTATTAGCCCTGCTTGCATGTGGTCAAGCTCAGTCGCAGGTGGCTGACCCCATCGCCTCTGCAAGGCGCAGATGTTCTCAACCGTTGTGGCATCTGATCTCTGGACTTGCGTCAGGTGCGATCTCCGACTCTGCCACGTTTACGCAACTTGTTGCTCCAGTTGCTCTCGCCTCTCTTGAGGCAGAACGAGCTGCCAACGATCGCTTGGAGTCAGAACTTGCAAAGGAGCTAGAAAATGGTCGCCTTCTTCGACTTCTCATCAAGCTCGGTTTTGTGAATGAACGTCCAGACGGCGACATGGACACAGAATGGGCAGAGACTGGAGACAGGTACATCTTGAAGCTTTTCCGAGACTACGTGTTTCATCAGCACAACAACCAAGGGTCTCCAGTGATGGACTGGGGTCATGTGTTTGAATCTTTGAATAAACTCGATGTTGGTGTCTCAGAGAGAGTCATGCTACTTTCACGAGATGAGATGTCTATGCTCGTCGCAAGCTATGCTGATATTAAACGATGTGTAGATGGTGCATATACTGAGCTTTTGCGAAGCTCAAAGACACACAACTGATTGCACTTAAGTTAGATATGCGCATGGATGTTTTATCTCAGTTGGAAGAGACGACTTTACTTCCTTTGACCTCGCTCACTCGCTCCTGTTCTATCTATTACGTAGTCTATCACTATTTTTAATACGATGCCCTAAATCTAAATGCTAGCTCGTGTAACCAACTGCTGCAGTAACAACAACACAACTTGTCAAGCAAACCAAGATTTTCGTCTGGCGAGGCAACTGTGCCGATAAACGCAGGGAACCTGAAACTATCGTTGGAAGTGACCAGCGTGTTTTGGAAGGGAAGCTTTGAAGAACCCCTGCGCGTGACTGTGCTTGTTTATGTCGCGATAATACTTCTTCAAGGAAGGTATCATCTGCGCCCGTTTGCGTACGGGTGCTAGGATGTTCCTTCCTTTCCTGCTGTGCACTTGTCGTGCCTTTGCCCAGTCCCGAGTTATCCCTTGCGGCACTCGAGGTGTCAAAGTGCGTCCCTCGCCGCTGACGCCAACGCCTCGCTGCCTCGAATCTCGCTCGCATACCAGGTCCATAAACATCATCACTTGCACATTGAGCAGATGTTCCTGAGAAGTGCAGCATACACTTGTATGCTTCGCACAAGTCAGCAAACGAGCTGCCGTCGACGTGACCATCCACCGTAGACGTGTCCGGATGCAGCATTTTTGCCTTGCGTCGATATGCCTGCTTTATATCCTCCTCCGAGGCATCTAACGATACCCCTAAGAGAACTGAGCTCTGCAATCGTGAGTCTGGACCGTATTTCCGAGTCATACCACGTCTCACTTCGAGTGACTTCAGTAAATTAGGTGGTACCGGAGACGATGGTGTCTGGGGCTTCCAGAATTTGTGGAGAAATCGAGAAGGACTGCAAGTTGCCGTGTGGCGGTTGGCCAATCCCCGTGCCTTCCAAGGCGCTCGTGGGGGAGGGGCGCGCAAGCAAGTAGATTGGAATGTTTCATAAAATTAATCACGTCTCTTCGTTGATTCATCATCATCAAGCATCACTAATAATCGTTCGAACGTTCGGGCCTATCCAGAAAAAGACGATAAGAGTTTCGGAGAGAGGCCTTGCCTGCTGACTACGCACATCGCTGCTGTGGGTTTGTACGTCGCGAAGAGTGTGCCATGAACGAAATAGTATTTCGGCATAGTGTGGACGAGTTTCATGCGAGATTTGAAGTTAAAGAGCAGATTGGGGTTGGAGCTTATGCGATTGTCTACAGAGGAATAGACAGGATGTCCAATGAGCAAGTCGCTATTAAGGAGGTCGATAAGACTAGATACAGCTCCACAGACGCTGCCCTGGAACGAGAAATTTTCATTCTCTCCGAGGTTCACCACAAGAACATCATCCGACTCCTATGTACATACGTGACGCCGTTGAAAGTTTTCATCGTTACAGAGCTTGCCTCAGGTGGTGAGTTGCTCGAGAGAGTTGTCGAAAATGGGAACTTCTCTGAGGCAAATGCACGCAGCGTGATTTATCAAGTGTTGAAAGGCATGAAATATCTTCACAGCAAGAATATTGTACATCGAGACCTCAAACTCGAGAACATTCTGCTATCCGACGGAAGTTCAAGTGCTTTAGTTAAGATCGCTGACTTTGGACTCGCTCGATTCTTTGCAGACGATAGCCAACTGCGGACTATTTGCGGGTCTCCACTATATGTCGCCCCAGAGATTCTTGACATTGGGGCCGACATGGATACGTATACGCCCGCTGTGGATATGTGGAGCATAGGTGTTATGCTATACATTCTTCTCTCGGGAAATTCACCTTTCAACAATGAGGATGAGCAGTCTTTATTTCAGATGATACGCTTGGGTGAGTATTCGATGGACGATCATCTATGGGATCACATCAGCGACGAAGCGAAAGACTGCGTTCAACAGTTATTGACGGTTAATACCAGTGTCAGGATGACTATCACTGAAGCTTTGGAGCATCCTTGGGTTTTGGGGTTGACTAAAGCCAAAGATATGGAACTACCGGACAGCATATCTACGATGAAGCGTACTCGACTGACGGGTCACCTCGAAAGTTTCAGAATGATGCAGGACGAGATGCGTCTGGCTCTTCAGAATTCTAACCCTTGACTCAAAAACAAAGTCACGAACGAATGAATGGATATGCCGATTCATTCATCATCAGGAAGAATAAAAATATTAGCTAGCTCTAGAATTTAGCATTTAAAGAAGAAAATCAAACACTCTAACACCACCAGACCCTTCTCTGCTGTTGATCGCCACGTCTACGGCAACACTGCTGTGCTCATGTGACGGAGTAACACACAAAATTTCTTGCTCGCTGATTAGGGCAGCTCGAACTATGAAGGTACCGAGTTTGCAGCTCAAATCACGAGTATTCCTAAACTGTGCACCATGCACATGCAACCTGGTTCCACCTCTTGAAGGCCCTCTCTCTGGAACAAGACGGTCAATAGATGGAAGATCAACATAACTGAACAGCTGTACAATCCCTCTATTTGAGCCGAGTGAGTGCGCATGCGGAGTCCTTTCATTCGAGATGCTATCCATATCATTTAACGAAGGCGAAAGGGCTGCAGGGACCTCGCACAATATGACTGCTGATGATATTATGTGAGCAGGCTTGGTAGTGTGGGCGAATGTACAGTGATGAGCAGTAAGATCGCTTGAAACCATGTTGTGCCCGAAAATTTGTATCAAGGAGCCACCACTACTGACAACTGAATCTGGAACAATTTCATGAAAAACTGGTGCTTCCGCAACTTCGACCTGAATCTTTGTGAGGAAAGATGAAAACAAAGGCTTCGAGTTGCTGACGATAACAGCTGCAAATCCAACAGTCGAGGCATGTACCACGCAAAATGAGTTAGCATGATCGTCGAAGACTACGGAGCTCGCACTTACCAGCGTGCTTTCCAACATTATGTTCTGCATGGAACATAGCTGAAGGTCTACCTGACTTGGATGAGCTGACATAGCTCCCACGGGCGAATGAAAAACACCATGAAACTGAAACATTTTCGAATAAGAGTTTGCAGTGGAGCTGACAATTGATGCAAATAAACAGGGTCCAATGAAATGTGCAGGAGAAGAACATTGAAACGCGGTATCCAATGCTTTGCGTCCAGCTATAGGCCCAACCGTCCCAAATTTGCACTGCACTTGAGTAATCTTTGTCATGCGCATCGTGATAGATACCAGAGTCCCCCCTTCGTCTGGCCCACTTGTAGGCAGTATTTCTTCAACTTCAGGGTGCTCGTAAAAAGTAACAACCCCAACATTCCTGGATGCTTCACGAACACCGACAGAAACCAAAACTTCTCCAGGACCAATATCAGGTAGCTCGCATATTACTACGGCAGACGATATCATGGTGGCAGCAGATCGAATCGACCCGGACGTGCAAAACGATGTTGCCTCCTCGAAATTCCTTCCTGTGACATGGACTAGGTGGTGGCGTCCTGAGTCAATGTTCTGCGGAATGACTGCAAGCACTGTGGGTGTACTAACGTAGTAGTACTGCACCTGGGCGTTAACGCCGCGATTACCATCAACCACCGCTGCCTGGAACCCCGAATACTGCGGCGCTGCATTGCACGCTGACACCAGAATAGTCCAAGTCATGTCAAATGTTGTCAGTTCATCCTGACTCCTTTTGCTCGCTGATGTCTCGTGTTGAATGCTTGGTGTGCAACCGCCATGTGCTGACTCAATCCAATCCTCTTTGATGAGGTCAACTTGCTGCACGTTGCCGACAAGACTCACTCTGGTGGGATGATATGTGTATTCCACGTCAGATGGCATGATAGCAGGACCATTTGCCACCCCGAGGACCACAGTTTCTACCCGATGTGCCGGTGAAATACACTCTGCTAAAGTCGAGCCCATCCAGCGTCCACTAATCGGTGTAAAGCTTGCAATTCTGCAGCTCAGTTCTGGTACATTATTCAAGTGTTCACCACTAATGACCAAGGTTGTGCCACCTTCGGCGCTTCCGGAAAATGGATGCACAGATGTGATGGACGCCTCATCCTCATACAGCAGCCGCGCACTTTGTGGATCCAACATCGACACAGGTTCAATCAAACTGGCATAATCACCAGGTGAACCACTGTTTATCTCCAAAAGAACAATCGCACTCGACACGTAGCTGCCGTGACCACCCGTTACATTATGGAGCAATTCCTGAGATAAACTTATTCCAGCAGCTGTCAGAGTACCACCTGAGGCCCCAATGACACGGGGGAAGAAGTTCATAATTTTTGGAACCCTAGAAACCTCTGGCGATGAAACAGCTTTATACGAGTGTCTAATTTCACCCAGACCGTCTTGATACATATCGTGCACGTAGTCAAAAGTGAGCTGTCGTTCCTGATCAGAATAAATCGATATGTAAGCCTTACCCTTCTGCTGAGCTGGGGTGATGCACTCTAGCTGCGAAGAAGAAACCCATCGAACATTGAACATTCTGATGTTTGAGAGTTTACATTCTTGAATTGTTTCCGAGTTGAAAGTACCTGTCAAGTGCAGAAGTGTTCCACCATCAGTTGAGCCTGATTCTGGTTTTGCGCCAAGTAGAACCAAATGATGCGTAACAGTAACAGTATTCCCTCCGTTTTCGATGAGATGGTTCCCTGTGAATGTATTTCCAACATTTACTTCCCAGCTCTCACCTAAATCGCTGTACGCTGGAGCTTCACAAACAGCAAGTACAGAAGAGATGTAGTGACTATGCACAAAGAAGCCGTTAAACTTGCAGAATGTTTGAGTGCTTAAGCTGTTACCGAAAACGAAGTGAAGGACCCCGCCACGTCTCAAAGATTTCGAAGGATACACGCTGTATACACTCGGCTGATTACTCTTGTCAACAATGTGCGGCGTTCCCTTGTAGTTGACTGAGTGTACGTGTTCTTCAAGTCGGTCACGAATGTTTTCTCGCCAGGCTGCATTGGGAGATCTCGCTTCTACAGCAACAGGTAACTGAGACAACTGTTTACGAGATGAACAACTTTCATACGCCCAATCCATGTTCTCAACAGCGGTAAAATCAACCTGATTGAACGAGACGAACAGAGCAGGACACTGCCTTGAAATAAACGGCAGCTGACAGTTCAAATGTGATGAAGACAGAACTGTGCCACGAACGATGACGGTTCCAACCTTGCACCACGCATTTCTCAGGTGAATATCAAACCCTTGCCCTTCCACCATGATCTCTTTGATTCGTGTATTTCTTGCTTGGACACTTGATACTGCGCCCTTCAATTTAGCTCCATCAGCAACGAGGTCATGCATTTCTGAAAGAGAAGACTGTTGTCTGGAAGCCATGATGGACAAGTGTATCGCGTCGCGCGAGTTTTGGTCTTGCACAGCCAACGTCTCACAAACCAATAGTGCCGAGGAACTAACCGCAGCCATCACCGCCTCCTCTTGGAATCCTGTACGGCACCAAAGCCCGTCCCGAAATCCAGCACCTTTTAGCGTAATAAGAGTGCCACCTGTTGGGTTCAATTGCCTCGGAAAAGCATCACTTATTAACACGTCCAGGTGTTCGAAGATGAGCCCACTGCTTGTAAAGTCTCTACCGTTATGGGTTATCTCTAGGCTATAAAATCCGCTCGTTTGCTGGGGAACTTGACAGCGAACGAGAGAATGAATTCCAACGAGACTTGCATTGCATTCTGCCGTGACTAAGTGTCGGCCAATCCTGTGGCCATTTTGAGGAGAGCGAACAAAAGACAGTCAATTACCGAAGAAATAACGAGCCGGGATTAAATTAACCGTGCTGACGATCAAACTCACGCACCTGCAATACATCCTTGTTGAAGTCATCATGTCAGCACCACTTATAGTGACGAATGAGTTTGCCGTCCCATACGTGGGATACAGTTCCATTTCTCTTGGAGCTGCTGCAACGGAAGCGCTCTGCATGGCCAACAAAACGAGCAGCACAATTTTTGACATCGCTGCGACACGAAGCCAACACCTGAGCAGACAACAACGTCGACTGCGAAGGAAGTGAACTCGTTTCATGCCGTGCTACAGAGTGAGGTGGCCATCATCTTGCCTGTGCCACGATTCTTCCCTTCCAGGGGGCTATCTGGTTCACGGGAAGCTGAGCATTTGTTTCCCCACGTGTGCTGTGTGCGCCCGGAATTGAAATATTTGATCGGTGTTAGCGCGGGACGAGAATCAAAAAATGAAAATGGCAAACAGACTCAAGTATTAGCTAGCTACCTAGTGCGTGGCTAGATTAGTCTAAATAATACATACATATTAATACGTATTAATACGTACATATGTATTAGCAGCCCATTAAAATTTTATAAATGAAGCTCGGACGAAAAAACGGAAGAATCTTGGACACGCCAACATTTGAAGACGGCACGAGACACAGCGAAGACAAAGACGTCCTATCCTTGAATACATATTTCGTTATCGAAACAGATGTATTAAAACATCTAATCAAACCAACAGGACCCTTACGTGCGACTTGGACCAAAGCAACTGCCTTGCTGGTGTTCCCGTTTTCGTACCTTCTGACGTTTCAGCTCCCAATTTACGAATGGTTTCCCTCTTGGACTTCGTCGATACGAACAAGATTGACATCGATACTTGGCGTGACCATCAGTATACTCATGATGCTCGCGTTGAAAATGATATTATTAATGCAGTTACTATGCTCAGCTGCAACTTTTGCTTCTCCTTCGGCGAGGTCAAGTGCTTGCTAAGGGCAAGATCTTGCATCGAAGATCGCAACTCCTCAACTTCTGTCTCAAACTTGCCCTTGACAAAAGTTGAAGATGTTTCTTCTTGTCTTAACGGCTACCTTACCCATCAAGCTGCATTCTTATCGATGCACGAGGCGAATACTTTCTATGGAGGCTTTGACGAACATTCAATGGACAACATACGACCTTTTACAAGTAATGGGCAAGAATTTGTCCACCACCGAATCAAAAGCTCTCATGTTAAGGAAACAGCAATGAGAGAGTCACTATCGACTTCTGACATTTCAACAACTGACTTCAAGTCCAGGAAAGTAATTATCAACATCCTTGGTCAACAAAAGAGACTGAATGAGCCCAGCGATACCTTAAGACATACTGCGGAACTTCAACTCGATGCTGTAGACATCTCACAAAGATGGGAGGTAGACAGCCTTGTTCTTGGGAGTGTGCCGCGCTTTTGCGGATTCTTACAAAAAGATGTGTATGACATGGATGCGAGACTCTTTCAATTCACCGAAAGGGAACTCGCATGTATGGATCCACAACAGAGCCTTCTGCTCGAAACTGTTTCAGAAGGTCTCATTATCACTGGAGGTCGAGGTGATACTAAAGCTGCAAAGATTGAACACGGCTGCACATCTGTTTTCCTTGGTGCTTCGTGGGTCGACTTTTCTCAACATATTTCGTCATACGCTCAGGTTGCGTCATTCACTGCCCACTCAGCGACGGGGAAATCGTTATCGGTCGGCGCTGGTCGACTCGCTTATATCTTTGATTTTCAAGGACCCGCGTTGACAATAGACACCGCGTGCTCGTCTTCTTTGGTCGCCTTAAATATGGCATCAGAATCGATCCTTTTGCGTTCTACTCAACAGGCAATCATTTGTGGACTAAATGTGATACTTACCCCTGAGATGAATCTGCATTTCCATGCGGCTGGCATGCTTGCGAGTGATGGTCGATGTAAGACATTCGATTCTCTTGCAAATGGATATGTACGGAGTGAAGCGTGTGATATTCTTGTTGGGTATGGACTGGACATTGTTTGCAATACCAACCGTGATAAAAAATGTTCTGCTGGCGAAGCTGGTAACACACAGTTTGTTGTCGAGGCTAACAAGCTAAACCAAGATGGAAGGTCAAATGGTCTTACTGCACCAAATGGTTTATCACAATGGGCGCTCGTCTCATCTTTGTTCCATCAAAGCTCGGGACCTTTGAACGCATTACAGATTCAAACACATGGCACTGGAACTGCATTAGGTGATCCAATTGAGGTATTCTCTGTAGTGAAGGCAATCGCTGACTACAATTTCGATGGACCCTGTGCTCCGCCACGCATGTCAGCCGAGAAATCTCGTGTTGGACACGGGGAAGCAGCTTCCGGATTGAATAGCGTCATTCGAGGCATGATGGACTTGAAATCATTTCTTCAATGTGGTGTTTCTCATCTCATCAGACCCAACACGCATGTTTTAGATGCCCTAAGAGGGGGCAAATGTGAAATATTGTTTCCAAGATCCGGGGTAGGACGACAGGAATTACATAACTCACCTTTGGTTGTCTCCATAAACTCGTTTGCGTTCCAAGGGACAAACTCGATAGTGTTAATATCACAGGCAAAGAAAGCTGACATCCTGACTGTCGAATCAAGAAGTGAAGAATACTATGCAGAAGCGCACAAACAAAACGTTCAACTCATGCAAAATCCGTGCGCATGGACGATGATAAAAGCTGAGCAAAACGTCCTGCATGTATCTATGCGACCTACAACTGCTCCTGTGCTCTCCGAGCTCAGTGACCATGTGATCTCAGGCAACGCCATTCTGCCAGGAGCCGCGCATGCAGAGTTTGGGCGCGCTGCTGCAGCGCAACTGGTGACCTTTGCTGGATTTGACGTCGGTGTGCGTGACATGGTGTTTTCAGCTCCATTGCACTTGCAGACCGATCATGCGATGCAGTGTGTCGTGGATGCAGGAGGACGGATCACAGTCGGAACCTCAATCCAAACACATCAGAGGCGCTCATCATTTGGCGTGCGCAGTACAGGGAACGTGACTGCCATGGTGGGGTACGCACCTTCACTCTCTGAGAACTACAGGTTGTTTCGGCATAACGTGATTGAGAGAACGCGCAGCATCGAAAAGTCGGGAAGCCCCTTGCTGTGCAGAGTACAGATGAGCTCAGGAACATCGACCCCATATCATGTCAGCCCAATGATGGTGGATGCTGTTATTCATTCTGGAATAACATCAAAAAGATGGCGCTGTCGGGAGAACCTTACTGATTCAATATGTTGGCGTGCACGCATACCGGCATTTGTTCATGGAGCCGTGATGCAGGGCAGACAAACTCGATGCACAGACATGTGGGGATCGACATCTCTCGCCCCAGCCATTGATGCTAATAAGGTGTCCGTGACTTCCCATCATCGATTATGGACGAAGACATGTCTGTCTGAGCGTTGCAGTGCCCGTGTTCAAGGGCTCGTGGCGAAATCACTTCCACAGCGTGCGACTCACTTTCAGGCTTCAGCTGCTCGGACCCATGCAGCTCCCGTGTGTTCTCGAGAGTCTTCGCTCGGACGCACCGTGTATGCATGCGAGTGGCAGGCACGCGGTGGGGGCGTGGTGACAGCGGCCGAGCAGAAGCTGTGTCAACGTGATGTTGCATGTGAGCAGACAAGGCCAGCTGGAAAGGTAGGTCGCGGCCTCTCAAAGTCATCGATATCAGACGCGCACATGGTGGCAGGAGGGTCTCCTCGAATGGCCCGACCTCGCACACTTTGCTCTGCGCTAGCTTCGCTTCAGGGCTCGGCTGACTCTCGTCGAAATGGAGGCTTTGGAATGCATGTAGAAACCACATCTGCAATGGTCGTGTCAAGCTACGCACATGGTGCCACATCAACGCTGGGCAGCGTTGGAGCCGAAAACATCACCCTTTGGGGCGTTGCAAAGTCCACCTCGCTCGAGAGTGGCTCTCATGCCAGTCTCAGTATAGTAGACTCTGATCCGAACTCAACATGTATCAGATATCTGCCAAAAAACAAATACGGTAGATCAAATACTTTAGCAATGACGCTCGCGTCGCGTCAAGGAGGCGCTTGCGTATCCGAGAGACTGTTTACGTGCGAGTCTAGCGCGGAAGGCACAGTTCAGTCTCCATGCAGCCGTGACATCGGTGGCATCAGACGCCATGACTCCCGGGATATGGTCTGCGCCGCTAGGTGTCAGTACATGGTGACAGGTGGCGTTGGTGGGCTCGGAATGCTGGCAGCAACATGGCTTGCACAAGGCGGAATGCGCACAGCGCGGCTGACTGGAAGGTCTGGGCGTACTCCGGCTGCTCCTGCAATCACAATGTCGAACAGCATGGTGAACACACGAATAGTGCGTGCTGATGCTGGGTGCTCGGAAGATGTCAGGAATAGTGCAAGTAGAAGCGATGAGAGGCACCCTGCCGAACCACTTGTCATAGGCCTGTTGCACTCAGGTGGTGCCTTGATGGATGCCCCGATACCCGGCCAGTGCGCCAGGCGGGTGCGGGGTGTGTGGAGTGGTAAAGCAGCGGGGGCTTGGCGGCTCATGCAGGCCGAGACGTGCATGTCTGATGGACTGGCATGGTGCGGCATGTTCTCATCAGTGGCATCGCTGATGGGATCTCCCGCACAGTGCAATTATAGTGCGGCAAACGCATCTCTCGACAGCACATCACGCATGATGCGTCATCGGGGGATTTATGCCACCTCGATGCAATGGGGGGCTTGGACGTCGTCCGGTATGGCGGCAAAGTCATCGCAGACACTTCGTCGCACGCTCGCAGGGGGAATAGGAGCAGTTTCACCTGAGTCTGGACTCACTGCGCTAGGCTACATACTCAGCACGGACGTGCGTTGTATGCCAGTATGCAGGCACAGTGTTATTGGCGTATCTCCGATCGGCTGGGGTGTGGATGGTGGTCTTCTATCATCTACCGGGGTCTCCAGGATTGGGGAATACTCACTTGCGGCTGAGACCGTATCGCCTCAGCCTGTGCTGTCAACAATGGCAGCGCGGCATGACGTGGAGGACGCGCTTCATGCCAATGCAAGCGAAAGTGTCAGCACGATGCCAAGAAGGGCTGACCTGCGGCCGATCGTGACAGGCGCCGTCAATGAAGCAGTCGGGCACGTCGTCGCCGACGACGCACCTCTGATGGAGGAAGGCCTCGACTCACTGAGTGCAGTTGAGCTGGGTAACGCTTTGCAGGCAGCGACAGGGCTGGCACTGCCAGCGACGCTAATCTTTGACTACCCAACGTCTGCAGCAATATCCGAATATGTAGAGTCCCTGCTTGGAGATGAGCGATCTCACTCTGAGGCCAAGGTCTCGTTTGATAATGGATCTCAGGCGCCATATGAAGGTGCAAGTCCGGCAGCACCTAAACGTTCGCCAAGTGACTCTAGCGGCAGCTGCGGAATCCCACAAGCAACTGAAGCTGCACAATCAAGTCATCGTGCCTGGTCAGTTCTCGTTGATGGTCACGCAGAAGGTTTCAGTGCACGAGGATTTGTCGCGGAGTTGTTTGGCAAGAGTGCTTGTTTACTTCGTGTTATCAGGGTACCGTACGATCCAGGACGATCGTCGTTTGGTGTTGTTCAACATGTTCTTTGTTTCCTTGTCGTTCTGTGTTTCTTCATTTTCTTTGTTGGCTTGTTTCTTACTAGCTAGCTAGTCTCCGGTCCAGTTTGGTCTGGAAATTGGGTACCTACATATTTTAATATCATGACATGTATTTATTGCAAAACTTCCTCATCATACTCTGACTCTGTACAACGTCGAAAAAGCAGACCTCTACCTCTAGCTAGCTAACCAGAAGAATTCCATTTTTTTGTGAATAGTCTCGCTTGACAAATTTATGCTTGCTAAATACCAGTACTGATGATCACCTATGACAAATTTCTATCCATGCCAGGTCACAATTGTTACGGTTGCTATCTCTGCCTGCCGGAGATGTCTTGCTATCGCTCTATTATGTATTGCAGTTGAAATACGGTAGAATATGAATGTTGTAAGAAATTCAATAATCGGGTACTGTTCTAACTAGATAGATCCAGGACATTTGGCTATCATTATATCGTCGTCTTAGCACCTGAATGCCGTGCTGCAATTATCTTCAGCTGCCGGGCGAGCCCGAGCAGAATCGGCCCCTCACTCTCCTGTTGAATCTCACTCGTAAGCTGTGTATCTGCTTGCTCACCAACTTTGACACCACCCTCGAGAGCTTTGTCAGGATCTACGCCTCGGGGGCTGGTAGATGCAAACAATTTCTCGCTTTCATCGCAGAGCAATGCCTGTGTTGCGGGAGACATGCGTGCGTCTGCGTTTTTGGTTTTTACCTGCGTAGAAACTTTTCCTTCCCACCGTTGACGCTGAGGGGCGCGATCTGAAGGGCAGTGCGCTGGATCCCTATCGGCATCGACCTGCGCAGATATGAACGTTTCTTCAAAGGTGAGGCTCGGGCACAATAAATTGGATGGAGTCAGAGTCAGATGTGTATTCCTTACCGTCAATAGTGAATGGAGAACTTCGTCAACATCTTCCGCTAGAACGACCTCCTCTACACTTCGCTTGCCCTGTTGTGAAAATTGGAACATACAGGTTTAAATATCGAGGTGTTAGTTCGAGGAAGAAATAGATGGTCAAGAAGAAAAACATCTCTCATAGGTTCATTGACAAACCTTTACGCTGGCAAAATGGGCAGCGTTCTCGCTGCTTTCAATCTGTGTGCTTGTGTGTGATTTTAACCCTGTAGCAGGGCCGGCAGATGCGCACTTTGTTCACCCGGCGAGTAATGCATAAATAAAGAAAAACGTCAGAAGAGTCCCACTGGCAAACTTTGAGCACTTGATTATCACGAGCTGACATTTTTCTGGGACTTATATTTACCTTTTTTGTGGACGTCAGCTGAACGTTGCGTGCGGCCTTGGCGGTTGTCAACACACGCTGAGCAGATCCTTCAAAGTTTTGGCAGTCAACACATCTGCGAGGAAAAAAATCGACGTGAGAAGGGAACAGAACTTCTATCGGACCTTAATATTTCGCTGAAAGACAACGCGGCATACCTGCAAATGTCTGCACAGAAAATGTTCGCTTGAAAGCACTCGCAGTATTTCTTGAGACAACTGCTTTTCTTGCAGTGACAACCCTGAGTTCACATTTTTCGCACGATTTTTGAAGATAAGATTTGCTTGTGAAAAGTAAGGCAAAGACACGAATCTAGGGGCAATTTGAAAACTAATCCGGACCTTATTGTGTCGTCCAGCGCCGTCTGCGTCTTCTGCAGCACCTGGAATTGGCGCTATTTTGGGACGAAAAGCGTTCGGATTTCGTTCAAGGGTCGACTCGACTGCCTCTTGCCGAACCGTGGTGTTCTCTAGATTGTTACAGCAGTTGGAGCAGTTGCAGCTGTTGCAATGGAGTCCCGAGGCGAAACACTCACAGTACCTGTGCGCCGAGTACGATAAAAGGGGTCAGCGATGAACGTAGATAGCGGACAGTCACACAACGTTTTGCGTACAGTTTCAAACATCTAGAATTGCGACAATTGCAGTTCTTTTTCTTCCCTGCCATCGTCCTGGCCAGGGGGTGCGGTCAGAACTACCAAACGGGTCTTCCGATTTGAAGGAGATCTTCCTTTTGTTTTCTCATGCAATGCAACAGAGCGAGTGGACAATGGAAAAGGGCAAAAAAGCAAAAAAAGTGGTCCCGGAATCTTCCAGGTGCCTTTTGCTCCCACCGAGAATCGAACTCGGATCCTCTGCTAGCATCTTGTGTTTGGAAGGCAGATATCGTGACCATTTGACCATGAGAGCCAATCAGTATAATTATTGACACCAGCGCGGAATTAACTATTATTAATCTATCATAAAATTTCTTCCGCTCACGCAATGTTGAGGGTGAAAAGCTGTACAACGCACTTTTCCACTCCTGGCCACACTCTGTTTCTGTATGTAGACGAGCCAAACTGTATGTTTTCGATGCAATTACATCCACGGGCGGCGTTCCTGGAAGTACAACTCTAGACAGTCAGCTAAATTCGTGCTTTCGAAAGTTATTATCATCCGCCGCGTGTACACAGAACGAGGTTACATACGTTGAACAATATTTATGTCGAATCTTTCGTTCGATATAAAAATAGCTCCTGCTACTAGGCAGTCGACCAATAGATTTGTCACGTGACAATAATACACAGAGCTAGACTATTCTGTGTTTCAGTTCCAAAGATGCATCAGAATGATCACCCTGAGGAACGGAGTTTTACCAAACGTCCTTGTGGTACCGCCCTTTATCAGCAAGACGTTTGACTATCTCCTCGGCTTCATGGGCAGCGTACTCCCCCTCTGACATGAGGATGCTGTGTAGAGCGCGGTGAACATCTCGAGCCATTCCCTTCGCATCACCACAAACATATATACACCCTTCATTTCCTCCCACCTTCCCTTTCATGATATCGTACATCACCTTTGCAGCAGACATAAGCTTGTCCTGTACGTAGAGTTTTCGTCCGCTTGATGCCCGGCTATAAGCTACATTCAGCGAGGTTATGGTCTTTGAAGCAACTGCGTCTGCCATCTCAGCCTTATAAATATGATCTTTACTCTCGTCACGGCAGCCAAAGAAGAGATGTGCAGGTCCAAGCAATTTGCCAGATTTTGCGAGGGCAGTGCGCTCTTGAATGAAACCTCTGAAAGGAGCATATCCAGTTCCTGGACCGATCATGACAACGGGCACCGACAGATCAGTCGGGAGCTTGAAAGTGCTTGAGCGCACGAAAATTGGAACTCGCACATCCTTCATCTCAAGTTGCACCTTCTCTTCCTCACGTTTGTCACTTTTTGGAACAAAACGCGACAGATAGAAAGAAGCTACTCCTTCGTGGAGTCGGCCTGTAGGGGTGTCGCCTCGCACCACAGCAACCGTCGCCGTGACGACATCGGGATCAACCAGTGGACTGGATGAAATCGAGTAAAAACGCGGGGCAAGTCGAGGACTCACGGCACCAAAAAAGAGCCCAAGAGACGGCACGGCTGATGGAAACGCTTCGAGTACCTCAATCAAGCTTCGGTTGGGATCCGTAATGTAAGAAGCATACTCTTGCTTACCCGCAGTTGATGAAAGATGTTCCAGTCGTGCTTTCTCAACCGCATCTGTGGCGATAGACGCTAGGGCAGCGAGAGCAACTTTCCGCGGAGGGTTGAGCAAATCAGCATACCTCCCTAAAGCTGTTCCGAGCGTGCAAGGCGTCGAAAAAGGTTGCATCAGGGATGCAGGAGCATCCTGTGGCATCGATAGAGTGAATGAATGGTCAAGTGGCAGCTTTAAGCTCGCAGCAGCTCTCTGCACGACAGGGAGCATATTTTCTGCGAAAACCCCAAGGTGGTCGCCATGCTGATAGCTGATACCAGTTCCCGAGATGTCGAATTCGATATGCACACAGCTGCGCTCGGAATTGCTCGAATGCAACTCTTTCGCTAGAGTGATCGAAGCGGCATAAGGTGAGGACTGTGACGTGATACCGCTGCTCGGTTGTTTGGACATCGCTGCGCACTCCGTGCGTTCGGCTGCAACCGCATCTGATTCCGACACTGTGCAAACCTCATATGATCTCGCTTCACCTCCACTCGAGAGGTTATCTTCAGCACAGATACCATAGGTCGTCTCCATAGCGTTCCATAACGCTTCCCGCCACCCTTGAAAGTCGTCTTCCAACGTGCAGTCATCATCCCCAAGATGAAGTTCAAGAAGGCGCGAGGCTCCGAGAGCGTGCAAGGATTTATCTACGAGTTTTGCTGCTGCATTGTAGTGCTCGTACGAGCTGTTCCCCAATCCAAAGACACAGTACGTAATCGCTTCGAACAGATCTGGCATGCGACCGTCATCAGCGAGGTCACGGGCCCAGTACACGAAGTCTGACGAAGCATCAGTTGGCTCACCGTCTCCATACGTGGACTGGAGAAAAACGTGAAGCACTCTGGCGTCACCCTTGCTGCACTCCAAGAGAACGTCTTCAGCCCTGTCGGATGTGAGAGTTTCCAGATCGGAGGTTTCGACACACACAGCTTTGCCATATCTCTGCATCAATTCCTCTTCAACTTCTTTGGCAAATCTCTCTGAAGTGCCTGTCTGCGTTCCGTAAAGGATTGAGACTTTTAGTTCGTGCCCATCGAGGTCATCTTTACCCTTTCCGCCAGATCGAACCTTCCGCGAAGTGTCCTCGCCTTTGCTCAACACCTTAAGCACGACCAACGCAGAGAGTGATAAAAATAGAATAAGTGCGGAAGCAAAAGCAACTGCCTCGGGCGTCATGACGAAGAGGCTTTCAGATTGGCATGCACGCGAGCCTCGAATGGCTGATGGTGAGAAACGAAAGACGGGAAGTGCCTTAGCAGCAAGGGGAAAACTTGAAAAGTCGAAGAATTTCCTTTTTTCTTTCCAGTCGTGATTCAAGAAGCATGGTTAAAAACTAAATTATGTGTTTGCTAAAAAGCTGTTGTGACCTCCAGAAAAAACACAGATCCTCACACACAAAAATGCCGAAACTGCATGACTTTTTAGTTTTCTGGTTTCGAGTCTCCAGATCGCTTCGGGCGTAACGCTTGACGTACTGGGTCCCGATGTACTACGAACTATGGTCTTCAAGATAAAACTGTTTCGTTCGAATCACCCTTTCTGTATTTTGGCGTGAAATTCGACGCAACAAAGCTCGACACTCGCACCTGTTCTTCGGTGCCCAAGTTTTGGCCCACTTGATACACGACGTTGGAGTTAGCTTGGGCTCACTTATTCTCCTGCGCCTCCTTTGCTGTCGACAACTTTGCAACTTGCAAGGAAGTATAATCGTTTCATATATATGATTTCACCACCACAGGACGCCAAAGATATCAACGCGGTGCGTTTCACGCCCGCAGGTTGTCGCCCTCGAGGTGACAAAAACGAACGTGACAAAAACAACTTTTTGTCGCTCCCTCGACTTGGACCTTGCGGACTTCCAGGACTCCCTCTGCGTATCAAGGCTACTATTCTTTTTGCGCACAGATCTCTCATACAACCATTATCAACATCTTGCTTGTAATGTTGTATTGTATGAGATACAGCTAACCAAATAGCCCATTGATTCCCAACTCGTCTCCTTCCTCCCAGGGACTGTCGTGCTGTGATCCTCGTGTCGCTCGATATGCAAGCCAACACAGACGTAAAAGACGTCGACAGACAACAAGCCTGAATGACTTCTTCAATCCTCTGACACACGTCTATGAACACAAATCATGCTATCTTTCTCAGACTGTTATTCAAGAAAGTGCCGCCTTTCATAGACCACCTTCAATGCCAATTCATTCGATAACTACACCAGAAAGCCCCACAAGAAGTTGTGCTCACGGAGACGGCACTGAGGCGGCCGACACGGAGTCAGACAATATCTCAAAAGTTCTCGATAATACCTTTGTACATGGGTTACCCGGCGACACACCTCAGTGTGCAGTTGAGTTTGCTAGATATGACCCCTTTCTTCTCGAAGCTAAACGGGTGCTTCGACAAAAAGGGTCCTGTGAGGCTTCTCTCGCCTTCTTTTTTGAGAGCGCTCTGTCAGCTGAGATATCATCAAACCTTGCCTCTGTCGATGCATGCGATGTAAGCGACGATATGCACACCAAGAGAGACACGTATATTTCTTTAGCAAACAAAGCGGCATTAGTTGCTCGATTTATGCATATAAGGCTGGGTATTTGCTCTGGTGACCTGGTGGGAATACTCTCGACAAACTCTGTTGAGGTTCTGATACTACATTATGCATGTGCACTTCTCCGCGCTCCACTGCTGAATCTTAACACACACCTTGTCTCCCATGAATTAAAACATATACTTGATGACAGTGCTGCGGTAACAATATTCGCACGTCAAGCTGTACATGGTAAAACGCTTCGTGATGCTCTTGAAGCACAAGAGACAGAAAAATGTCCCACACAGTCCATCGTGTGGCTGCCTGAGCAGAATTTGACTACTTCGAGAAAACTCTCACCCGGGAGTTCACGTAGTCTGTTGCGACTGACAACAAAACCAGTATCACCCGGGGGTAATGATCATATGCCAAATATCGTTCAGTTTGAATGGCATGATGACGCGTTGCATCAGGAAATTTATCATTCGACGCTGAAATCCAAGAAGGAAATAGCCTCGGAGACAATTTGTTTCTCTGACCTAAGTGATTCCTTTGAAGCTATTGCAAACAACCCAGCGCACGTATATTATACCTCTGGAACCACCGGTGCACCCAAGGGGGTTGCTCTCTCACAAGCTGTCGTCCACAAACACACTGTAGCAATAACCGTTGAGATGGGTCTAAATAGTGCGGATATATGGATGCATGCTGCTCCAATCTTTCATCTTGTAGATGCATTTGCAGTATATGCTGTCTCATGGGTCGGTGCGCGACATGTTATTGTCCCCCAGTTTCGTACTGAAGAAGTACTTTTACTTATGGAGCGCGAGAGCATTACTGCGACAAATTTAGCCTCAACTATGGTTACGCTGCTGTATCACAATCCCATGGTCGGTTCGACAGACCTATCGTCCCTTCGAATAATTTCCTGTGGCGGTTCTCCACTAGGAGGGGATACATCAGTTGCCCGTGCGATTGCGTTATTTGGCTGCGAGTTCTTTATTTCATATGGAATGACAGAGTGCTGTGGGAAAATTTCAATGTCGAAGCTGAGCTTGGAGCTATGCAAAAATCAAACTGATCTTGCTGAACAGCTTGCCATTGTGAGCACATCGGGAAGACCGTTCATTCTCGTGGACATTAAAGTGATCGATTCCACGGGAAATCCAGTCGCCTATGATGCAAAGACAGTCGGCGAAGTGTGGGTGCGTGGGCCAACTGTCTTCAACGGATACATGCAAAATCACGGTGAGGTTGAAGCTAAAGTGTTTGACAAAGAAGGCTGGTTTTGCACAGGAGACCTTGCTTGCGTCAGAAGTGACGGGTACATATGTCTCGTTGGTCGAATGAAAGACGTGATTCTATGTGGAGGAGAAAATGTATATACATCCGAGGTGGAAGCTGCACTTCACACGCATCCAGGAGTTGAACAAGCAGCTGTGTTTGGTGTCCCTCACACAATAATGGGAGAGCTTGTCCAGGCAGTGGTCACACTGCGGAAAGACGGCAACAAAATCAGAGAAACTGGTGATCTTAACCAAGGTACAGAAGCTCATCAAGTGGCAGCTGCAAACATGCAGTTGTCTAGCAACGACCCTATCCGAGACATCACCATGCATTGTCGGCGACGGCTCTCTGGATACAAGGTGCCGACAGAGGTTTATGTGGTGACTGAGCTTCCAACAAATGCAAATGGAAAGGTGTTGAAACGAAAATTGCGTGACTTTGTTACCAACGGGACACTCTCTCCCAGTATCACTGTAACTCGACGATCAACATCAAAAACATCAGTACATGTATCACTTCATGATGTTAGAGAAAGTGATCCAACTGTTATCCCGCCTGAAGTACTAGTAGACTGTGGATCTTTGTCCCACAACAGTTTTTCTGAAATCACAGCCATCCGATGTGAATCAACTCGTCGTGTTATTATTTTGGATAACCCTGATGATGTTTGCATCGACACAAATGATGCATCCGAACATATTACACAAGGTATGCATGAAAAAGAGACATACGGTCTAAATAACGCACATCAGTATACTTGGCTGTTGAGCCGGACGGTTCCTGCTGCTAAAATATTTAATTCCCTCGTCAACTGTGTTTCTTCCCTGAACGCATTCACTTGCATAATAACTGTTGACACAGACGATGAGTCTCAAGCAGCACGTGCGTGCTCACTGGTCTATGCTACGTCTCAAGGTGGCGAGATCAACACATTTTTGAACTTCTCTGGAGTTGCAAAGCCAACAAGCTTGCAAACACCATGTGTCGAGAAGGAAAATAAAGTTACATCCATGTCGGCACTTTCATGTGTTTTCGCAATCATGGTTTCAATGCTCTGTTCTCATCGGTTGATTGCACTACCGTTGAAATCGCGAACTACAAATATTTTAGATGTCGTTCTTCAAACATATGCCAATGATATTCGGGGCAGTAATGATGGGGCTTTAAAAGAATTGATGGAACCAAGTCCTGCCCAGTCAACTAGATGCTCTTACCTTACTGAAATTTTGGGCATCTCTAGTGGAGCACCTTCTCACTTTCCTTCGTCCACCTCTTTCGACACAAAATCGACAGTAGACCTGGCAGTTCGGAATGTCTTAGACCTCTTGCCAGATGATCCATCCCCTGACATGGATATTCCTCTCATGTCATGTGGGCTCACCTCTCTTGGAGCTATCAGGTTGAGGGATGCACTGAACACAACACTTCAACAAGTCTTATCAGTTATCGACCACCAAGATGTTATTCCAGCTACTCTGGCTTTTGACTTTCCCTCTACTCGTGCCATATGTAACTTCATTGAAACGCTTGTCAAGGTGCCTTCAGCGCCAGCACCATTTTCAAACACTACTGCGTCATTGTCGCCACGTAACCCTCAAGCATCAGGAGATATTCCCCTTACTACTTCTATAGTTGGCGCTGAAAGTATATCGCCTGGATGCTCTACAAGTTGCAGTATGATTACAAGTGCTTCAACCAGTACGGACCTGAAAGGGTGTTCCGAAGACAACGTGTGTATGATACCCTCTTCGCGATGGGACCTTGATTCTCTCGCCACATTCGACAATCTATCACTAACACCTTGCTTCGGTGCTTTTGTAAATGATGTCGACAAGTATGACGCCGAAGCTATTGGTATGTCAGCAAATGAAGCGGCTGTGACAGATCCACAGCAAAGGTTAGTTCTTGACGCCTGTGCGTTGTTGTGGCTATTTCCAGACTGTAACAGCTGCAGCGACATTTATCATGGAGAGTATCCTAGTGATAAAACATCCTTTGCTAATAGAGAACGTTCATGCAACCCTTGCCGCATCTCTGCATGTGGAGTTATTGTTGGAGTGTCACAGGTAGAATACCCACGGCTTGCCGAAAAGTATCGCGAGACCTCAAGATTTGGATCATACGACGCTACTGGTGCACATCTTTCCGTGATCGCGGGTCGCGTTGCTTTTACATTGGCATTTAGTGGCCCAGCAGCAGCTATCGACACTGCGTGTTCATCTTCACTCGTTGCAGTAGTACATGCCCGTGCTTGGTTAACAGGTGATGTTTTTGAAAATATCGGAGTACCGGAAGGTCGAGAATCACTGGTAGGTGGTGTCAACTTGATATTTGATGCGGCATGGTCTCTCAAGTGTAACGCTGCCCGTATGCTTTCATCTGACGGGAGATGTAAGGCGTTGGACTCAAGTGCTGACGGTTATGTTCGTGCAGAGGCATGTGGGATGCTTCGGCTAGTAAATGAAGCAAAATTTGACAATTCCAGATCAAATTTCCATGTTGTACTGGCAGGCGCTGTGGCAAATCAAGATGGACGAAGTTCATCACTTACTGCACCAAACGGGCCAGCTCAAAACGAAGTCATCTGTGACACTCTTCGTGTTTCTAGTAGCGCAGAGCCCGTTACTGTCTTACAGTTACATGGAACTGGCACAATGCTAGGTGATCCCATTGAAATGAGTGCTGCACTTTCTGCTTTGTCATCATCGCAATCATTAACAAAATCACTTGTTACTGGTGCCACAAAGACAATGATGGGACACAGCGAACCAGCGTCAGGCATGGCTAGTATATTTGCTGCATCTGCATCACTACAATGTGCATACACGAATTCTGTCTCACATTTACGCACAGTAAACCACAACGTTGCTGCTGTGTTTGTTCGAGGCAATAATGTCGTCACAGTTCCAAGACAAGTCCAGTCACACGTCTGTTGCGGAATCCCTGTCTCAAAATGTGCATCTGTCAGTGCATTTGCTTTCCAGGGTACAAATGCACACGCTATGATATCGATTTTTGGCATCACGCATTGTACACATGGTGGCATGCACAGCGGCAGAAGCCAAAGACGTCTGGCCGATTCTAGTCGACTTTGGGATATACCATTGTCAACTGCTCGGATTGCTCGACCGTTTTACGCTGGTGAATGCAACGACAAACATGAACTCTCATCGCCCGCACCTCATCTCATGTTTTTCCAAGTGAAATTCGATGATGTGCCTGGTGCGGCGACTCTCTGCGACCACACGTTATTTGGTCGAGTGTTGTGTCCTGCAGCAGCTTTTTTTGAATGTACCAGTGAGGTTATTCATCTTCCGATTGTTAAGGCAGATCGAGATTTCCACGTGGATGTAGCAGCAATTGATGCTACTATTCCACACCCACTGGAACTTAACCCAGATAAAATATGCACAACACGTGTAAGTGCGTGTAGAGCAACGGGCTTGATACATATTGAATCTATCGCAGATTTGAGATGGCGATCACACATAAAAGCACATGCAATAATCATTGCCAGCGATCGAGTCATATATGGGCAAGCATTCGATGCTGCCGTTTCCAGAGTACCTACTTGCTCATTTCATGCTCACTGCTTCCAACACGCAACAGAAGGGCAATCGCTCCCTTCATTTAATGCTTTCGCAGTCGTCAACATGGGACTCTCAGATAATCTACATTTGCATCTTGGCTCGCTCGGGACGGATTCATTCTCACGTGCCCTTGACGCTGCAATCCATCTTGCTGAGGGAACTGTCGGTTTCTCATGTCACAAACCTTCTTTGCCGCTTTCAACAGATAATAGAGCACCAGAACCATGTGCACGAGTCCCGGTTACAGCAGCCGCACTCTCCTGCCGCCTCATTAATAATGCAGTTGGGATGCGACTTAATGCGAACTTTGATAATCAGGTTGATCTTGGCTCACGAGCTGTCAACAATCACATCCTTGGTGGTAGGGCATTTTTATCGTGTTTACAAATTCGCTCTGTGCGAGGAAGTAGTATTTTTTGTGAACGCACAAAAACGACGGTAGTATCAACATACTGTCACCTCAGCGATTTGCCCACATATTTGTTGCAATGGAAAGCTTTACCTACTGGCATAGACGCATCAATCCGCAACAAAAGTCATTGTATCGAAACTTCCTTTCGCTTACTTCACTGCACGAGAAATATTATTTCAACGTCTTCGGGGCAAAAGTGTTTATGTAGATTTGTCGCGAGCATGATATCATTGCATATTGCCTTAGGCACAGTTGGTGGTGAAGGTGTCACCGAAGCGTTTATTCGAACTTATGGGGCACATGATCCAACATCTAGGATGAGAAAGAGTGCACCTGTCTGCAGAAGACAAGATCTGCATGCATCTTCAGCTGGTCTATGGGGGGCAGAGCGGGCCTTCGCACATGAGTCAGCGGCAAGTACAAGAACGACACCAGCCGTGTATGCATTGGATGTTGATACGTATGATAGCTTTGATGTCGACACAAACAGTATTACAAATGATGATACCTGGACTCGCACGACTCGCTTCCATGGAGTGATTCATGATGCGATACTTATCCACACAAGTAAACAGCGATGTAAACTCGATGGAACAAATATTTCACAGAATAATATGCCATCACTACAAGGACACGATCAGAGTATGGACGCAAGACACTTGAAATTGGTTCGAAGTCCCTTGAGTCGGAGATGCCCATACGTGCATGCACCTAAATCATCAATGGGCTTTGGAATAGTAATCGGCGGACTCGGCGCTGTTGGTGGTCACGCTGCTGCATGGCTTCTCACATCAAGACAGAGCCGCTCCGTCACACTTACAAGTAGATCGGGACAAAGTTCCGTCATGCCTACTAGTATTAATCCTGAAAATACCATAGTTATGGCAACCCGATATGATGCATCAAGTGCAGCAGAAACGTCAGAGATGGCAACAATATTCGTAGCATGTACAGAGAAAAGTGATCCGTCAATAGTCACAATAAACTCAGGTGGTATATTGAGAGATGCAATCACTCAGCGTCAAACCCCAGGGCGGCTCAGAGCTGTTGCAGCCCCAAAATCTCTCGGGCAATGCTCAATATCAGTCTTATTGCATAGCAAGTACCCATTGTTGGCGAGTTGTATCTTCTCTAGCGTGACTTCACTTGTCGGTAACGTCGGGCAAACTGGTTACGCTGCTGCAAATGCTGGAGCAGAAGTATATACCAGAGACGACAGAGAATCAGGGCTTCCAGCATGTGCTATTCAGTGGGGAGCCTGGGCCGGAGGAGGCATGGTTGCTACCACCGCTGCCCTCGAAAGTCGGCTTCTTCGCGTCGGAATTGGATTGATTAAACCAACAGTAGGCATTTTAGCACTTAATGCAGCGTTCAATTTTGAGAGGACAATATTTGCAGTTCCGCCGTTTCTTTCCTCGCTTCAAATCACCTTACTCATCTGTTGC
>MDSY01013253.1_pt1 | contig 57921 bp, 63 predicted proteins | sample 811131 | NCBI WGS metagenome assembly MDSY01 (sample SAMN05326643, study PRJNA326480) | marine metagenome | isolation source: seawater | place: Atlantic Ocean: South West | collected 2010 | reverse complement strand
TCTTCCTTAATATCTTCCTTAATATCTTCCTTAATATCTTCCTTAATATCTTCCTTAATATCTTCCTTAATATCTTCCTTATCAAAATCACTATCTTTATCATCAAAATCACTATCTTTATCATCAAAATCATATATTTTATAGCTATTTTTTAATAATTTATTTTTAATAATATAATTAATTGTTAATAAATTGCCACTAGTATATAACATAAATATAATACTATCTATTATAAAATGATTACTATTAGTTGTTATATCTTTAATAAATGTTTTACCATTCATATAATTAATCATTGAAATAATATTAAAAATAAATATTTGTCGAGTAAATGTAAAATAGTTTGATGTAATTAAATTAATATATAATACAACAATATAAAAAAAGGAGGTAAATAAAGAAAAATAAACTCTTAATACAAATTCAATTGATAATAAACTTTTTGGTAAAATATAACTAAAAATACTAACAAATGTAGTTAGTAAAAATGGTATTAAACAATATTTAAACATTATAATTAAAAGTATCATATTCTTAACTAATTTTAAATTAAATCTTTTGAATTATTAATATCTATTGTAGTATTATACACCGTTTCTGTATTTGTCAATGTTTTTAATTTATGATACTTATTTTTATATTTATAATATTTTTCATTAACTTGATTTAATTTATTTTTTAATTTCAAAACTTCAGAATCTTCGCTAGAAAAACTTGTTGGATCATTATAACTACTATTAATATGTTTAGCTAAATATCCCAAATTTAAGTTAGGATTTGATAAATATTCTTTTATTTTAATATTAATTCTATAATTATCTATTATTAAATTTTTATGTTTTTTAGCAATTGCTAATAAATCGTTGTAACTTTTATTTGAAAATGTTTGATCTGTCACATTATTTATTCTATACATTATTTTTCCTAAAAATATATAATCTTCTGAACTTACATTAAATTGATTATAATAAATTTTAGATATATCTGATTCTATTATATTAATCCATCTAATATAATCGTTATGAGTTTTTAAATATTTAAACATATCAAGTGGATCTCTAATAATTTTTTTTAATCTATTATCACATGTGTCTGAAAGAATATTTTTATTAATTCTATCTTTATAAAAAATTAAATTTTTATTTTTTAATAAAATAGAAAATATGGATGTTTTCTTAGGAATATTTTTCCAGTTAATTAAATTTGCAGCAAATCTTAGTTTATTTATTAGCTTAAAATTATTAATAATTTTTTCTAAATTATAAGATTGTTGTAATTTATTTAATATAGTTTTTCTTTCACAAATAATTTTTAATACTTCAAAATGTATTGAATCAACGTATAGTTTGGTATTAAAATAAATGCTTTCAAAGTTATTATTTTTTGACTGATAGAAAATCTTTAAAATATTAAAATAAAGTGTTTTTACTTTAGAAGGAATATTAGTTATAATCTCTGGATGTAAATATAATTTATTATCAATCATAACTATACATTTATCTAAATTAATAATTGAAATATAAATAATATTTTCAAAAACTTTATCTAAAGTTCTTCTATTATATTTAATTGGAAATGAATATTTTTTAAATTCATCATTAATTAATTCACAGAATGGTTGAGGTTTTTTAATAATATCTTCAACATTATTTTTATCTCTATTTATATAAATATGTTTAATCTTTGTAAACTCTTTGATAATATCTGAAAAAAGATCATTAATTGTACATATTTTATATAATTTAGGAGGATAAAAATATAATTGTATATTTTCTAAAGAGATTATGTCTGTATCATTATTTACTAAAACCTCAATATTTTTTGAATTTATTTTATTTACAAAAACTTTTCTAAATTTTTGATTATTTGCTAAAAAATAATAACAAGGTGCTATTTTTTTTTGATTATTAAAAATAATTTTAATATGGGTGTCTATTGATAATAAAGCACTTTGTTTAAAAGATATTTTATAGTTTTTTAATAAATTAGTATATAAAATATCTTTTTTAGTAATAAAATTACTAAATTGTGACTGTTTAATAGATTTATTTGTATAATTTTTAATTAAATATAAAATAAATAAACTCTTATTTAATTGAAAATTATACAAATTAGTTTGATCTTTTTCTAATTCAATTAAATTCTGAAAAACTAATTTATGAAAATTATTGTTTTCTAATTCTATTTCAGAAATTATATGGTATTTTTTTTTTGTTAAAATATTTGTTAAAAAATCTAATTTCATTTTACTAGTTTTAAAACAATGTTCCATAAATCTTTCATTTAAAATATAGGTTTTTTTATCAAATTCGATTTTCTTAAATTTTAAAGGGAATTCTATATTCATAAAATAGATTGCATCATATTTGTTAACACATGGTATTTCTATTAATTTTGAAGTTATTTGGTTTTCTAACAAAATTATATTTAAAAAATCACTATCTTCTTTTATTAAAAAATATATTTCTTCTAATTTATTATTAATTTTAACTATTTCTTTTATAATCATAATAATATATATTAATGTTATCTTTCTAAATAGAATATATATATATATTCTATTTTAAATCAACCAACGATCTAGATACAATGTTATAAATTTTTTTCTTATATTGATCATAGTTATCTTTACACAACACAGATGCGTCTATATTTGCAGGAGATTCAAAATTAGGATTAGGTAACATTGAAATAATACTTAGTAAAATTGAACTAACACTATGAGATGGATTCCATCTTTCACTGGTGCTTTCATAACCGAATTCATCAACACCATCATGTAAAATCGATATACATACTTTTCCATCAGGATAAACATTAGGATGATAAATATTATCTATAAATTTTACAATAGGAGGTGAATTAGGAAAATCTGTAGAAAAATTCATTTGAGCACGAAAAATACCATTTTCATAGATAGTATCAAGTGGACCAAAAAATATAATATTCCAAGTGAATATATCTTCTGTTAACTCAACGCTAAATAGAGATTCTGGGTTTTTCAATAAATTTTTATATTGTCTATTAATGCATTTAATACTCGAGTTCATTAATAGATAATATTATTTAGTCTTATCAATTTTTTTTTCTTCTAAATTTTTTTGTTTTATCTCATTTTTTTTATAATCAGAAACAACTTGTTCCATAAAGTAAATACCATTCCAATAAACTAGTAATGATGTTAACATAGCTGCAAAGTATTCAATGTTTGTTGCAGTTTTTTTTTTAAATGCAAGAAACGATACTAATGTTAGAACTGAATGAGCAATACAACCAGGTGCTCTTAACCACAAATTAATTAATTTATTATATTTTTTTTCAGTCATTTTATTAATATACTTATTTCTAACTAAAAATAACATAATATAATCAATTAATCCAGGTAAGCCACATAAAAAAAACAAACTATGATTTAATAAAGTCCCTCCATTAACTATCCCTGCTAAAGGTAATGCGACTACAACCATTAGAATATGATGTAACCAATCATTATATCTTAACTTATTAAAATATGAAATAATATGGTAAAAATGAAGGCCATATACAAGCATTGTTGGTAAATAATTTGATTTTTTATTTATACTTTCTTGTAAATTAGTATAACTACTTATCATATCAGAATATGATAAACAAACTACTAAAAAATTTATAACTGAATGTGATAAATAATACTTTCCTTTGATTTTATTAGGTAGGTATTTATCAAATAAAACTAGTGATAATGTAGTAATAATAGTTCCTATAATATAATCATTTATTATCATTATATTATATTACATAATAATTTATAGTTATCTTTGTAACATTTCTAATATTTTTTTACCTAACATTTTATTATATTTTTTTGGTTTAGTATAAAACCAAACACTTTTTTTATTTGGTTCATATTTATAAAAAAATTTATTATTATTCAAAATACCATTTAAATCATTTAAATCTATACGTGTTAATTTACCTACATTAGGTGAACAACATACATAGGGAGGAATTATATGATAATTTAATAAATGAATAATATTCTTATCTTTTTTCTTTTGTTTAAAATGATTAATAGCTTTAAAATGTTCTATTACATCAACTAAACTTAATGGAAATACTGTTCTTAAAATATAATCATTTACCGTACTTGTAAATAATAAATGTAATTCAAGATGAACTTTTTTTCGATTAAATGTTGTAGTTCCAGGATGAAATTCAATATTAGATAAATTATACCGATGACCATCATAAATTGTTTTATTTCTTAAAGGTTTTAAAGTATTTATATATATTTTTTTCCCATCATTAATAACATGATTAAATGTATCGTTTAATTCAAAAAATATAAGTGGCTCGCATTTAACTAAATTTGTTATTTCTACTTTTGGTTGAATATCTAATTCAGGTATATCATCTAAATTCATCATTTTTTCTTTTTTTAAAATAGATTTTTTACAATCTTGATATACTAAATATGTTATTATAAACCCAATTATTATATAATTTATTGTATTTTCATTCATATATATATATAACTATATATTTTTATCTTGAATATTTTATTACCAGACACTTCCTCTTAATTCTTTTTTTAAATATAATTTATTACTAGTAGTTACATTAAATGCTTTATAAAATTCAGTCATATTCATTAAGGTACCATTTACCCTAAAATATGGGGGACTATGTGGATCAGTTAATATTCTTTTTTCTTTCTCTTCATCTCTCATATGACTACACCATACTCGACCAAAACTTAGAAAAAATCGTTGTTTACAAGTATAACCCTCTAATATTATATTTTCATTAGAGTGGTCTTTTAAATATTTTATATATGCATGATAAGCAATGGATAATCCTCCTAAATCTGCAATATTTTCTCCTAAAGTTAATTCACCATTAATATTTTTTCCATTAACATCAAAATTACTAAATAGATCTCTAATTTTATCTGTTTTTTGTTTATAACTATTAATAACATCTTCAGACCACCAATCATTTAAATTACCATTACCGTCATATTTTCTACCTTGATCGTCGAATCCATGTGTTATCTCATGTCCTATAACAGCACCAATTGCTCCAAAATTTTCTGAAGTATCCGCATTTTTATTAAAAAATGGAAATTGTAAAATTCCAGCAGGAAAAACTATTTCATTATTAACTGGTGAATAATATGCATTTACCATATGTGGATACATATGAAACCTATCTTTATTTTTCTTTTTCATCATTTCATTGATATTATAAACATAATCAAATAAGTTCATTTGACAATGATTTTCAATAAATGTATTAGATTTATTTAATTTCAATTGTGAAAAATCACGTTGACCATTTTTATTAGGATAACCAATTTTAACATTCATTTTACTTAATTTTAAAACAGCATTTTCTTTTGTTTTATTATCCATCCAATTATTATTTTTTAAGCGTTCATTTAATTCTTCAATTATATATTTTACCATTACCTTACATGTTTCTTTTGATTCTGGTGGAAAATGAATTTTACAAAATTCTAACCCTAATAATTCACCTAATTGGCTATTTATATAGTCTATTGACCTTTTCCAAACAGGTTTCATTTCCTTAAGACCACTTAAATATTTTCCAAAAAACTCAAATTTTTCTTCCTCAAATTTTTTATCACATAAGCTTAATTTTAACATTAAACTCCATAAAAGATGTTGTTTCATTAATTTAAGATTATTATTTTTACTTAAAAATTCATTATATAATCGATAAAAATTTGGATTTCCTATATTCATATCAAAATCACTCGGTTTTTCATTATTAAAGTATTTAAATATTTCATCTATTTCAATATTAGGATAGTCTTTTTTAAATTTTTGATAAGTAGTTTCATTATTATAATATTTAGGATCTCGACTTTTTACTTTATCTAATGTCCATCCAGCTAACATTTTTTCATAGTTAATAATATCATCGCTATTTAATTGATATTTATTATTAGTGATTTTTGCAACTTTTAATAGATATTTATTAATAAATTTTTGATATTCTTCTAATTTATCTTTCATATTACTTTCTAAATAATAGTCTCTATCTGGTAATGTTACACCACCTGTACTACCGTATAAAATATTAACATTTGAATCATTTAAATTTGCATATACATAAAAATTTACTGGATTATTTATTAATTGATATGTTGATAACTTGATAGCAACTTTTTGAAACTGTACAATGTTTTTAGTAGAATTAATTTCATCCATTAAGTTAAATAAAAAGTCATATCCACTTTTATTCTTTCTAGAATTAAGATATCCATGATATAAAATTTTAACGTTTTCATCTAATTTATCAGATAATAAAATTTGTTTTATTTTTTTTTTATTACTCTCATCTAGAATATTAAACATACCCCATCTAGACATATCATCAGGGATAGGATTATTTTTAATCCATTTACTATTAACATGACTAAAAAAATTATCTTGTGGATTAATTTGAGAATTAACAGTTTTTGACCATTGTTCTGATGTATTCATTACTTTTTTAAGTAAAAACAACTTAAATCATTTTTTATTATTCTATAAAAAATTTTATCAATAATATATATATGAATAAATATTTAATTTTATTTGCTATAATTATATTATATTTACTAATTAGTAAAACAGAAGGAATGAAATCTAAAGTATTTCTTAATACAGATAATAAAATAGTTAATAATAATATTAAAAAATATTTTAATAATTTAGAAAATGTTATTAATCAAGATTTATTACCAAGTGTTAAGAAATTAAACGAGACAACTAGTGATATTAAATTAGAAAAAAAATTAATTCTTTCTAAAGTTATGAATAAAAACAATAAAACAATTTGGGAGAAAAAATATTATGATGTAGATAATGTATTATCAGAAATCAATAAAGTATTAAAAAATGCAAATATAGATATTATTATAACTAAAAAAGAACTTGAATATATTAATTCAAGAAGAGAGTTAGTTAAAACATTACCACTCTTAAAAGGAGCTGAAAAAATAACTTATGAAAATATAAAAATGTTAGTTCAAACTATTAGCCCACTAAATTTAATAAATATTATATCTATTAATGAGAATATTCCTGTATATCTTTCATCATCAAATAATATGATTGTAAATAATTACCTCTATCATTTTACAGATCATGGTATAATTAAATATAAAATTAGAAAAGCATATAAAAAAGAAAATCACATGATAAATGGTGTTTTAGAAGCTACAATTTTAAATAAAATTAATAAATTTAATTCTTCTACTGATACTATTATAACTTTTAGAGGTCGAATTTTACAAATTAAAAATGAAAATTTATATAATTTAATAACTAATAAAAAATTTAATCTAGGTAAAGCTTTAACTAAATCTAATTATTGGGATAGACTTGAACGACAAAAAAATTTATTATTAGAAACAAATGAATCTAACAAAAATGTTGTTATTCAAAAAGAGAATGGAGTTATAGAATCATTTTCAAATTTAGATAAAGAAAAAGAAAAAGTTATATCTTTCTTAACAAAATTATATGAAAATACAGATAATAGCGGGAAAAAGATATTACTAAAATTAACAAAAGATGATAAAATTAAAGATAGTGCTATAAAAGAAGTTATTAATCAAATAGCAAATACTAGTTCTAAACAAGCAAGCAGTATAGAAAAACCAAATATTGAAAAAAAAAATATTAAAAAATTATTAAAAGAAGTTATAAAAGAAAATGTATCAGAAGAAAATGTAAAACCTGTTATTGTTGATAAAAAAAAGTTAAAATATATTCTTAATAGAGGACCGGTTAGTTACTTAGTTTATTCTAATATAGTTCTTAAAGAAGATGAGTTTAGTTCTAAAATTAATAAAGTTATTAAAGACAACAATTTAGAAATTATAGGAGTAATTCCAAAATATAATTTTTATCAAACATTAGAATATACAACATTATTTGTTTGTAAAGATAATTTATATTTTTCAGTTAAAACAGATACAATCAGTAAAGTAAAGGATTTTAAGAAAAACTATGGGTTTAAAATTAGTAAAAATTTACCTAATTATTTATCATGCGAAGATCAAAAAGTACTATTTAATCAAATGATAAAAGAAAGAATTATTACCAAAAAAAAAGCAGATAAAATGTTAAAGAAATTAAAATGTCTCAAATAAGTTTTTCCAACATTTTTTAAATTTACTAGTACCTTCTAATAAATTTTCTAAGAATAGATTCACTTTATGAATCTATTTAGTAAAGTTTCTTAAAATAATTAGATAAGTATTTTGAATAGTAACATTTTTTGTTAAATTAAAAAAATGGTCATGATAGTCAAAATTTTTTTTATCAATTGCATCCATTTTAAAAAGAAATTTAGATTTTTTTATTTCATTAATTATAGGTAAATCGTTATATTCATCTTCAATTCCAAATTTCTTTTTACCATCAATATCCCATACAGGTATAGTTATAATAAATGTTAGTTTTTCATTACTTTCTTCTAAATTTGATAAAATCTTTTTAATTCCTTGATTTATTATATCCTCTTGAAAAGGAGGGTTAAAGTTATAACACCCTTTAATCATTTTGGTATTAAAAAAATTACCAATTGATCCAAAGTATTTTTCCAGATCTGGATAAACTGAACAAAAACTATCTGTTTGATGATTTATAGCACTAGCAAAACTTTCAAATGATAATCCATAATCTTTACAAAAAGTTTTAATCTTAGAAGGACTAACCGCTAATTGATTATTATTACTACCTAGAGTAAAATATCTTAATAAAATACTATAAATAATATTATTAAAATAAATGCCTTTATTCTTTTTTAAAAATTTATTTTTTAATTCAATATATTTATCATAAAAAAGAACTACTTCATAATTTTTATTAAATATATTATTAGGAAAAAATTTTATGAACTTTGAATGTTTAATATAAACAATTTTTGACTTAATTTCAATCATTTTAAATTTTAAATTTTTTTTTTTTAAAACAAATTTTTGATATTGTTTTTTATATAAATTTAAAAACTCTTCAGAAAAACTACTTAAATTAATATTATCAATTTTATTTATTTTTAAATAGTCTAATAAAACATTTTTTAAAAAAGTTATTTCAGATATTTTTGGTATAAAAATATCTTCAATGTTATTATTTTTACTATATTGACTAAATATAAAATTTGAAAATATATTTGATAAAGATCTTTTAAAAGGTTTTTTTTTATTAAAAATAGATGAATCAAAATATTTTATAATTGTTTCTATAAATAATTTTACAATAATGTTATAAAAATCACATCTTAATAACTCTAAATTAATATTAACATCAGTACTGTTATTAAAATTATAATATTCTAAAATTATATTATTATTATTATATTTTATTATATTCATATTAATTATAATAATAAGTTTCTTTTAAATTGGTATACTTTTTTCGTCTACTAAAAAAAAATTATAATAGATATTTTAAGATGTCTATGAACAATATTATATTAATTAAAGATGTTTCGCATTATACTTTTGATTTTAAATCATTGTTTGAAAAAAACAATAGTATTATTTGGAAAAATTGTCATGACATATCAATAAATATTGATAATAAAATTAATAAAATGATTTTTAATAATTGTTATAATATAACAGTTATATGTAATCATTTAGTATCTGGTATCGAATATTTTAAATGTAAAAATATTATACAAAATATTTCAGATAACAATCAAATTAATTGTTTAGATCTGTATCATACAGATATATCTATAAATATACATGATATTAAAAAAATACCAGTTATAATTAAAGAAAAATCGTTAGTATATATAAATAAAATAGATTAACACGCAAGTTGTTTTGCACGAGTAATTAACCAACCTGAAATATCATTTAGTTCAAGAACTTCAACTAACTCGTTCATCTTATTTTTATTACTTAAAGTTGGACATTTAATTTTAACTAATTTATGAAGCTCTTGAATTAAATCATCTTGTAATGTTCTTACAATTCTAAACTTAAAAAAGTTATCCATTACAATATTATTTGTTGTTTGATTACTTTTAACTCTCCCAATAAGATGCGGTGGAAGTTGTGCTAATGTAACTTCATTATAAATTTCTTCATTCCTAAATTTTTTTTTCTTTACAATTTTTCCTGCACTATCTTTAGATTCTTCTGTACCTATTTCTACAAAATTTGATGAAGGGAGAACTTTTCTCCAACCCTCTGCTAATTCTTGTTGACTTGTGTAGTAATGTTTTTGTCCATTAATAAAAAATTTTCCTGAAATTGTATGTTTTGACATATTATAATTCTAAGATTAATGAAAGTTCTTTTCAATTTTTTTATATAAAAACACGATTATGTCATTAATTTTCTAATAATTATAATTAATAAATTTAATATTAATTATATTCACTTTATGAATTTATTTAAAAAGAAGAGTAATCATTACCACCGTATCCTGCTACATTATAATCTTTCTTTTGGAAAGTTAATTCTTCTTGAGGTGTAATTTCAGGGGATACTTCTTCACGAGGAGATAATTTTTCTTCAGTTATACCTTCCATCTTATTAATTTCACTATATTCTTCACCGCTCATTGGCATTACTTCTTCGCTAACCATTTCAGTTATTTCTTCGCTAACAACTTCAGTCACTTTTTCACTAACTTCTTCATCAGAAGATTGTTGATCTTGTGTTTCTTCAACACTGGCAGTTTCAGTTTTGACGTCTGTAACAATTTTACTATCAGTTACAAAGTATAAAACAGCTAATACACCTACTAAGACAGCAAGTGTAGTTAGTACTTTAGAATCCATATATACTTTTTTAGATATTTTTTTTTAAATAAATTTTTTTATTAAAAACTAAAACTATAATTTGGATAATTATCTTTTACTTCAGATATTACTAAACTCAATGCACCTACGATAATATAATATGAAAATACTTTCATTTCATCATCAATATTATCTAGAATACTATTCATATTTTTTATTAAATATTTTTTTAAATTTTCTTCTAAATCTGGTTTATTGTTAAACAATAATTTTCCATCTTTTTTATCAATTTGAATACGAATATCTAAAGATAGGTTTTGATAATAAAATTCTTTTAATTCATAAGCTAATTTATTTAATTTTTCTAAATCTAAAGCTAAAAAATGTTCATAGTTTATAAAAATTGAATGAAAAGATAATTTTTGAAAAAATATTTTTGATTGATTAGAAATATCAGATTCATCAGATTCATCTAATTTGTCAGTATCTGTTTCATCAATTAATATATCTTTAAAAATAATATTAGGAATTTCTTTTTTGCTAACTGGATGTTCATTTATATTATTTTTTTTTAAAAAACTTAAGGAAAATTTAGTAAATGCTCTAATCTTATTTTCTTCTTGATAAAAAACAATATTATCTAAATCTTTATAAACCCATTGTCGGTTACCAGATTTATTAGTAATTATAAATCTATCTTGTGTAACTAGATCTATATGGTCTATAATTTTAGATAAATCTAATTTAAAATTTTTATAATATTCAACTGATAGTTTCTTATAAATTTGACCTGTCTCTTTTATTTTACGATTAGTTTTTGGATTTATATTTTGATTCAATTTCCAATTTATTAAATCTATTCTAGATAGCATTAATAATATATTACATAAAAAAATCAATATTTTTTTAAACATATTATTTACAAATTAAATAAATTATCAAATTCGGTGTTTTCTGCTGTATTTACTATCATACCCGATTTAATAGTCCACATATCTTTATCAAGACATTTTATTATATGATCACCTGTTTTTAAACTTGCTTTATCATTTTTTAATTCTGTTATTTTTCCACAAGCAGAACATTTTAACTGAAGACTTTTCTTTTTTTTTGATTTTTTTTTTACCTGAGGTATTAATTCAGGGATTCCACAAGAACACATTACAAATGAATTAATATATTCAAAAATTTCATTCTGTAAATTTGATTCAGTATAATGGCCTTTAATTGAACTATTCGACTTGTCCATGTTCGAGCCACATTTAAAAGATAAGTATGCAAGGAGTATAGTACCAGGACATCCTATACTTTCTGAAACTTTTTCCAAATTAGATAAAACAGTTTTACAGTTTTTACCAGATCCAGTATGATTAATTTTTAATTTTGGCATTTGGTAACGATACGCTGTATCAGAATTATTTCCATTTATATTTAATGACATTAATTTTACTCTAAAACAATAATTTTCAATTTTTCTAAATTAAATAGTATCCACTACATAAAGTCTAATTTTTTCAATTTCAAAAGTAGAATAATAAAAATAATATTTTTCTTCTAAATTCTTTGAATTAGATAATACAATATGATCTTTTTTAAAATCAGGAATAAAATTTTGCTCAACAATAAGAGTTTCAATTACTTTATGAGCTTGAGCTTCGGATGTAAATTGCTTTACCCATACTTGTTCTCGTTTTAGATATTTTCCATCAATAAAAACGATATCGTCAAAAGATGTAAAGGTAGTTTGTTTCTTCTTTAATTGAAGGGACATTAAATATTTAAACACATTAATTTTTAAAATCAATTTTTTCCACCTTTATAAAAAAATTTTCAAAAATATATTAGATGGATTTTTTGTATAAAAATTGGGAAGTATTTAATTTAAATAAAGATGTTTTAAAAAAGTTAAAACAAAAATATATTAAACCCAATAAAAAGCTTTATTATTTAAAAATATTGAATTTTGATTCAGGATTAAAATTATTCATAAAGTGAATAGATCTAGATAAGTATAAACCCACTTTTTATAGATGGAATTAAAAGTTTGTTATTTATTTTTCGAACAATACTATATTTAGGTTTATTTAAATAATACTTTGATTTTTTTAAAGTATAACTAATTATTTTTTCATCTAGATATTTTTTTAGAATATTATTTGATGAAAAATTTACATTATGGTCTCCATATTTATCATTTGTTATAATTTTACTTTGATTATTAAGAGATGCTAATAGAATATAAATATCATCATTATAATTATATGGAGTATAAAATACTTGAAATTTTTTTATAGATTTATCATACAAATTTATAAATTTATTTATTTTTGATCGATGTCGTGAATGTAGAACTAATAGTGTTTGATCTTTTAGAGATATATAAAATTTTATTAAATTTTTATATGATTTATCATTTAGGTTTCCTTTTGATGAATAAAGTATATTTCCACCGTCAATTACCTGATTATATTTAATTTTTTTAAACACAGAGGCAATTGAAGCATAATTGTTAATTTTTGAAGAAATATTATTAATCAGATTTTTTACTTTTTTTGGATCAAAATTTACTTTATTTACATTTATAATTTTTCCTTCAAATGTTGTTTTAAAAGATTTTCCTACTAAACAGTTAAGGATTTTCATATTTTTTAGTTTAATGAGTTCATCAATATCTTTTGGTTTTAATTTAATTTTATCAGAAATTATGTCACGGAAATAACTATAACTTAGTTCTGATGAAGTTTTATTTAAATATTTAACCAAATCAATATAATCACGACTCATTAGATTAGGTGTTTTTTCAAAAAAATTATTAACTTCTTCAAATTTATCTTTTCTAATTAACAAGCGTATTTTCAAGCTATTATATCCATTAATAAATTGAGGTTTTATATTTTCTTCATCTATTTCATTAATAAGATTAAGAGCATTTTCTATCTCACCTGCATCCAATGCAGAATAAATGTGATGTAACTTGGAGTTGGACATTAAAAGATAAAATAAAATATTTTTCATTTTTTTTCAATAGATTCACAAAGTGAATAGATATAATCAAACGTAAAACAAATGTTATATAATACATGCCTCGCAAAATGGTATTTTATTATCATCAAGAAAAATTATTTTATTTTTATTAATAATTTTATAAGAATATGTTGACAAAACAATATTATAATTATATTCAAGAAAAAAGTTTAAGTTATTTATCTTAATTTCATAAGGAACAATTTTCTTGAGTCTGTTTTTAAAAAATTGGTTATCATCATAAGAAGCATGGTTATATTTTCTTTGAATCATCTTAGTTACATTACTAGCCTGAATTGAAATCATATCTCGAACACGTTCGCATACAATTATATCAGGCTTTATACTATAGTAAACTCGCTTAATTCCAACAATTTTCATTATATTTAAGCAATTGAAACATGGACGCGCACTACCTAATTTACCATTTCCACTTATTCTAATAACAATTAGATCGTATATACCCTTCTTCTTTTTAATTTTTTTACCAGCGTTTCTTTTTTTTTTAGAGTAATGTATAAACCAACCCTTTGCTCTTGAATAAGTAAGGTTAGTGAAAACTTGTAAAATTGCACCTATTTCTGCATGACGACTACTGCATCTACAGCCACGTATAACAGAACAATGTGTGTTATTACTTGGGTGTGAAACTAAATGACCTCTTTTCATTATTGCTGCAGATAATTTATAATTAACTGGACTGTCCAATGCATTTGCTACCAAATTTGGCAAAATACTACAAAATTTATGTGAATAGTTCATATTATTCTATATATTTAGTTATTTCAATTTTTATAGTTAATCTTTATAATAAAATAATTATTGGTACATATATGGATTAGACCATAGTCCACATTTTTTGCAATAGTTTTTACATCTATCATCAAAAGCACATTCATTATCTCTTTCCCATTCATGAGAACATAATTTAAAAATCTTTGTTTCATTGACTTTAATTGACTTATTTATTAAGGTGACTATTTCATTATATTCAAATATTTTATTTCTCATTTTTTTATTATCTTCTAACATTCTATTTACTTTGTTTGAATTCATTAAATTAATAATATTAATATCTTTCAATATTTCTTAATAAAAAAATTTATAAATTTTTTTATAACTATCTAGTTTAATATTATTTTTTATCCAATAAACTTGTTCAGCTGTAATTTTAAAATCTGTTTGATCTACATTATATGATCGAGGATCTAACCTACATTTATAAAGAGTATCACCTAACTCTTTCCACTTTTTACCATATTTAGATTTATTTAATATTAATTCTAGATTTAAAGCATCTGATGGGCTAATAATTATGTATGAACTAATTTCTGACATTAATAATTTAAATATATTCACAAAGTGAATCATTATCAATTTTTATAATAAGAAGAATTTGTTATAAAAAGTGAGTCATTTTACATTTTTCTAAGATATTTATTTATTAATGTACCCATATGAATTTGAATGCTTTTAGCATTTATTTCTTTATTTTTTTTGCATAAAATATTATTATAAAAATAATTTGTAGGATCTATTTCCATTTCATTTATATATAATCTGATAGGAGTATCAAATCCTTCAACATTAATACTATGTTCGTCCATAAATAATTTATCTTCGGCATAACTAATATCTATTCTAAACATTATTGGATGTTCGGTTGGTTTATTAATCCAAAAATAAGGTAAAAAATCTTGATAAACTTTTTTAGCAAACCTTAAAATTTCAGTTCCAAGAGATGGGTTATAACTATTTAAAATATCTATATTTTCCATTTTTGTATTTAATATTCTATAACCTTTATCATTAACAATATCTTTTTTATGATAATCAAAATCTTCAACAGTTGTTTTTTCTACATCTGCTGTGCACTGATTAGGTACATTATCAGCCCAAGCAATATATTTTGCTTTTCCATTAAAAAAATAAACTCGATATTCATTGCTAGCTTCTTTGATAACTTCATTATTACCCTGCAAAATATAGTATCTATCTATTTTGTTTTCCCACATACTTGCATCGGCTTTAACACCAAAATATTTTTTTTTATCTAATTTATTTACTTTTTCTTGAAATTTTTTTTTATCATTTATAATTTCTCTATCAATAAATTGCACTTGTTTCCCTTCATAACTATATCCTTTTTTTATTATAATTTTCTTGAATCTTTTCAATAATTCATGTGATTCTTTATATAAAAGCTTTGTTAAATTAGTATTGTCTGTTTCAGCATTAAAATTTTTTAAAACAACGACTCGACTATGAGGTAATGCACTATATTGTATTTTTTTTACTAAAATATCATAATATTTTTTACCTCCAAACATATCTGTAACACTAATTCCTGGATATACATTAATATTATCTTTTTTTACTAAATTTTTTATTAATTTTTTCATTTGATAAATTGGAATTTTATTTAAAAATGAATCAGATAATATATCTTGAAAAAGAAATATAGCATAAATATTATCTCGACCTAATTCATCTATTTTCTCTAACAATTCACCCGGATTTTTTAATATGTAATAATTATATTTATCATTATTTTCTAATTGTTCCAATAAATATTTTGCTTTAACAAAATTAATTGATTTTGTTTTAATTTCGAACCAATATTCTTCTCCTAAAATTATAACATTTTTTTTCATATATATATAGTTAAAATTAGAAATTTTTTTATTAATTCACTTTGTGAATATATTATTAAAATAATTAATAGAATATTTTATAAGTTACTTTAGAATTAATAGTACTATTGCCTATCAAGATACTATTTAAAAAATCAATAGAATTAGTTAATCTCATAAATTGTTCAGAAATAGTTGATCCAATTTTAATATTATAATAATTAACTGTATTTTTATCAATATATTCTATTAGATAAATAATTCCCGTATGTATATATCCAGAACATACAATTTTTTTTTTTTTTAAACAATAAAATATAGACGCGACTATTTTACTATTATTTTGTTGTCTAATTAGTTTAGGAGGAGTTGTTATATTTTGAGAAGAAATATCAATTACTTGAAAAATCCCGACTTTCTTATTAGAAAAAATTTTACAATACTTAACTTGTGTAGTCATTAAAATAATTCACTTTGTGAATATATTACTAAATAAATTTCAATTTTTTTTATTAGTTTACATGGTTTTTTTTTGTATATTTTGATAATGATTCCAAATAATTTAAAAATTATCAAAACTTTAGGAATAGGATCATACGCTGAAGTATATTTAGTTTTAAATATAAATACAAAAAGAATCTTTTTAAATTAAAAGAAAATAAATATAATAAACTTTTATTAGGATTACTAGAAAAAGATAAAAATATAAGATACAATTACAAAGATATTATAAATTTTTTTAATTTTAAATGTACTTCTTCAAGAAGGTCTAAAATTAAAAAAATTAAAAATTTTAATACTATTATATTACCACCTATAAATAGATTCACAAAGTAAATGAATCTATTAATACTATTATATTACCACATATTTTATAATGAAGGAAAATCATTTTCATCCAACATATTTTTTATTTGTTCTTTTTCTTTTTCTTGATGTCTATATTCATAAGGAATCATTTTAGGTGTAAATTTATATTCTTTTCTTTTAGTAACTTTATTATCAAGTCTTTTACTTTTCCATGTGTTTTCTTTTTTTGGAATATCACAAACTGAATTAAAATTAAGAGTAATTATTTTTTTTTCTTTTTTTTTTTTCCTTTTCTTTTTCTTTTTTTGCATGCTAATTTGATCAGGCAAATCTTCTCTAATTTTATTAATAGTTAATTCATATATGTATGCTCTCATTTCATCATCCATCTCATCATCTGATAATTCTTCAATATTGTCATTTATAATTTCATTTTCACCTTCATCGTCAGAAAAATTTACTTTATTTTGTTCCATAATATTAATAATATGCTATTTCTCTTTAATTATATTTATATCTATTTTTTTTTACTAAAATAATTAATATAATGTAGTCTTAATTTTTCTTTTAATATATTTTTACCTTCTGATAACTTTCTTCCATTTAATTTTTTAGGACAAAGTGTTGTATTTATGTTAGTTTCATTTGGCATATTATTTTTTTTAATCTCTTCTTTTTTTAAAAATTTATTAATCATATTAACTTTTATATCTTGATTAACAATATTAATTGAATTATCAAGCTCATCTTGATAATTCATATCTAATTTATTAAAATCAACTTGTTCCCAATCAACATCTACATTATTAACTTTAATACGATATTCTTTTTCTTCTATTCTAACTTTAAAAACCTGATGTTTAGTTAAAATACAATGATCTGATAATTGACTTTCTAAATAGACATCATAATTAGGTATTGCAAAAAAGTCTTCTTCTAATGGTTCTAACTCGACATATTTTCCATAAGGAATATATTTTATATATGACAATTGTATAATACCATTCTCTGGTGATAATAAATTTTCCATCATCCACGAAGGAATATTCATATTTGGTCCTTCAATAAATTCCTTAACACCACAAAAACTTGTATTTTGTATATCCTTACTAATAATTGTTGTTAATTTAAAAATTAAAGGGAACTTTGCGTCTTTTAAATCATTTAATACCTTAGAAGGTAAATCAACATATCCACTCATGCTATCTTTTTCAACATATGATAAACAATATTCTGGTAATACTTCCATTTATAATAATTAAAAAATTAATTATTTTCATCTTTTTCTACTTAACATTTTAACCCGTTAAGTAGAAATAGACACCATCTACTACAAACAAATCATTAATAAACTTAAGATTATTTGAACATGTTTTCTTTAACAAAGTAAATCATTTTATTAATTTTTTATATCTTTTTGTTAACTTATAACTATGATATAAAATAATAATTAATCCTAAAATAAATAAACTTTCATATGTATTGTTTGATAATTTAATATCTTTTTCATTTTTGTAAGCTAAATAAAATAAAAATGGTGCAAAAATAATAAAATGTGTATAATTTATAATATTCCAGTAAGTTAATTTTAAACTTTTTGGAAAATGTACACTAAAAAGAATACCTATTCCCATTAAACCTAATACCCTTGTTATAAATTTTGGTGTTTTATCTTTTTTTTTTTCCATGATATATAAATAATGATCCTAAAACTAAAACGTGAAATAAATTAATATGACTTAAATTATATTTCATATATTTTATATTAGAAATATTATATTATTAATATTTTATATTAGAAAAATTATATAAATTATTAATAATATGATTAATATTTATGGTGCAGGAATATCTGGTTTAACAATAGCACATATTCTCATTAAAAATAATTTTAAAGTTACCATTTATGAAAAAAATAATATTGCAGGTGGTATGGCTAGAAGTGTTAGATTGCCAAATCAAGTTCCAACAGAACACTCATGGAGAGGGTATGGTCCTTTTTATTATAATTTATTTAAAATTATAAAAGAAATACCAATAGAAAAAAATATAGAAAGATTTACATCAAACACTTTATTTTCGATTAATGAAATAAAAAAACATAATACTGAAAATGACTTTTGGTGTCATTATAAAGGTAATGTTTATAATCTAACAAATTATATATCAAATCATCCAGGCGGTAATGTAATATTACGAGCTGCGGGTAAAAATTTAAAAACTGTTTGGGAAGACAATGGTGTAGGTTGGCATTTAAAAAATAAGAATGTTTGGTCAATTTTAAATAAATATAAAATAGAAAAAGTAAAAGAAAATTTTACAAATAATAAAACAGTTTATGATAATCTTTCAAAAAAAAAATTAAAGTTTAAATTACTTTTTAATAAAATTAAATTAGACACTGGTGTAAATTTTATTGACTATCCTTATCTTGTTTATATATTTTTAAAAGTATGGACAAGTAATAAAAGAAGAAATAAATATTTTAAAGTTAAATTAGATGAATTACTTAGAAAAAATGTAAGTAAAAAAACATATCATATGTTAGTTGATTTTTTAGCTGGACCAGGCTACGGTTTTGATAAGAGTACAATGTCACTTGGTCATTATGCTACTTTTTTAGAATTTAACTATTTTAATAAAGAATCTTTATGGACTGTAATGAATCAACCTACTAGTGAGGCATGGATTGATCCTTGGGTTAAATATTTAAAAAGCTTAGGCGTTGTTTTCAAATTTAATAACAGGGTTACTAAAATTGTATCAAAAAAAAATACAATAAAATATCTTTTGATAAATAATAAAACTAAAGTTTATGCTGATAATCATATAATTTGTTTAGATCCTTCTAGTATGATTAAATTATTTAAAACTGATAAAATGAATAAAAATAGTAATCAAATTTATAAGAACCTTAAACAAATGGACGTGGTTAATAATCAAATAAGTTTTAGACTAGGGATTAATAAAAAAATTAAATTTGAAAAAGATAATATGGGATTTGTATTAGTAGATAGTCCATATAATATAACTTTTTACCCCCAGGAAGATCATTGGAAAAAAACCAATTTAGGACTAGATGGTAAAATTAAAAGTTTATGGAGTGGTACAATTATAATATCTTATAATGAAGGTTCAAAATATAAAAAAACTGCTACATCACTAAATATAGAACAATTAAAAGAAGAAGTAATACACCAATTTTTAGAATCAAATCAATTAATTAATGATATTAAAAAGTATAATAATGGTTATTTACTAAAAAAAGAAGACATTATTTTTTCAGAAATATTTGAAGACTGGTATTATGATTCAAAAAGTAAAAGATTAAAAACAAAAAATAAAAAATGGGTTAATAATTTTATTAATGAAGAATTTAGGCCAAATAATAAAACTAATTTTAATAATTTGTATTTAGCAGGGTCTCATACTAAAACTAGCATTAATATTTGGAGCATGGAAAGTGCTGTTGAAAGTGGAATAAAATCAGCTAATCTTATTTTAAAAAAAAATAATCAGCAATTATATCAAATTTATATTCATAAATCTCAAAAAATATTTGAATCACTTAAATCATTAGACGACATACTTTATAGTATGTATTTACCTAATATTATTGATGTCATTTTAATAATAATTGTAATATACTTTATATCTAAAAAATAACTAAAATGAGTCACAAAGTGAACATTCACAAAGTGAACATTCACAAAGTGAATAGATTCATAGTATAAATTAATTATTAGAGGATTTAATCGGTTGTAGACTTTTAGCTATATTTTCAAATAGTCCATTATTAATACTATTAACTACGTTTTTTTTCAAATACCACTCAGAATTTCCAATTCTTTCTTTTTTACATTTTTCAAATAACTGTCTTTCTGCCACATGTCTATTGGAAACTTTTATACATTTAATACATTTAGTACCAATTGGATAATGTCTCATAGTATACCCTCCTTCTATTCTTATTTTAGTAATTTTATAATTAAAACTTGTTTTACCTAATTTTATATAACTCGGTCTTGTTTCATCACATATCGCATATATATATCCATCATTATCAGATTTTTTAATAGGTGAAGGTGTAAGTGTAGGTGTAGGTGTAGGTGTAGGTGTAGGTGTAGGTGTAGGCTTAACCGTACTTTTATTTATAATAATCTCTTTTAATTGTTTAATTGGTATTTCTTTATAAAATGCATTATAACTAGAACCACCTCCTTGAGTAGATCTCTTAGTTGCAGTCAAATAAGATTTTGTTTTTTTAAAAATTTCAAAACTATCTTGAATTAATCTAGCAGTTTCTACTGTTGGTTTTGTTTCTATTTTTATTCCTCTAATATCAAAATAATCTTTATTATTAATATTTACTACTAACCTTGCTCTTTCTGACCAATAATCATGCCTGCCTACTGGTTGTTTACAGTAATTATACCAATTATTTGGTTTAAAATTTAGTAAATTTTTATCTTTATTAGTCATTAGATAAACTCCCGTATACCCAATATCATTAGTAGTTATATTATTACTTATTTGTGAAAAATACGATGGTTTGATTCTATAAAAATTTATTGAAAAATCATAATTTTTTAAATTTTTACATTTAGATATTAGATATGGTGATTTAATTAATTCCCACGTGCACTTTTTTTTTGTTCCATTTAATGTTCTTTTAAAATATATAATATTATTTTTTTCTTTTAAAAACATTATACAATGGTCATTTAAATTTTTACGTTTTTCTCTTTCAATGTATTTTATATAAAAAGTGCTTGAATCTTCTTGATAATTTAATCCTAACACATCTTTTTTTTCTACAGAGTTAATACTAAATTTATTATTATCAATATCTAAATTAAATAAATACATTTTAAAAGTTGAGTTATAGTTAAATTTAGTACCAAAGATTCTACTACATTCTTGATGAGATTTTTTACACTCATCTTCCATACTTTTATTAATTTCTATAATAATGAATGATTTAGGCGATTCTATACCATTTGCATTCATATTATTATTTATTTTAGTAATTATATTAGCAATTTTACCATTATCATCTTTAAAATCATCCCAACTGTCAAGAGTTTCTGAAATACAATTTCTAGCATGCATTACTTCTAAACTATCACTATTTATAGTGCTAACCTCTTTCATATGTTTTTGAAGATTTAATCTAGTATAATTATATTTATCAAAATCATTATCTGAAATACTAACAACATTAATTCTTTTTCCTAATTTATGAAAAATTAATTTAATACCTAATCCCATCGTTGCGATTGAATTTTTAGTTCTATCTTTATTCATATTAGATAATTCAAATAATTTTTGTATATTATTTTTATTTATTAAATTTTGATAACAAATTGCAAAATATTTATTTTTTTTTAATTCAATAAATCCTTGATAATATATCTCTGAATTATTATGTTGACAGTTTTCAGGACCTTCTGTAATTATATTATTTAAATCGTATTTTTTTACCATATTTGAAAAATTTATTAATTCTTCTTTAACATTTACATTACTCATTTATTAATAAAAAATTTTTGTCTCTAAGACTTTTTATCAATTTTTTTAAATAGATTCATAAAGTGAATAATTTGAGAATATTATTATACTTTTAATCATATATACTAGGTTAAATGAATAGATTAAGCCAATGTACCTAATGGATCCCAAGGTTCAATTACTCTTGGATCCATATTTAAAACTTCTTTTTCTGCTTCAGATAGAAGGCTTTTTTTTACTACAATTTGAAATACATATTCACTAAACCATTCATCTGTCATAAGTAGATGACCTTGATGTCCTGATTTAGCACCCCAACTGTTTTCAATTTTCCATCTTTTTACATTTTTATTTTCATCATCAAAGAAACCATTAATAACCATTGCATGATTGGGTAAACTTGCAAATGTTCTTAATCGATTTTCTTTATTTAAAACATCTGTATTAAGTCCAACAACTCCTTTAAAATCTTGAATTCCTGGATGGTGTACTCCAGACTCTCGATCCCAATTATTTCCAACATCACAACCAAACCACACAGGAACATTTTGACGGATACTGTCTGCAGACAGTTTTTTAAGACGATCTATTGAAAGATTAATCCATCCAACTCCTTGTTCTTCAAGATTACCTAAATATTTAATTACATACTTATTCATGTATGGATTTTCTGTTCTAGGATCATGAATTACCGACACATACTCATCAGGTTTAAAATTAGTCCTCTCAAGTAAACTGAGCGGGGTCATATTATCCCAAGTCACAACTTTCTTTTTACCTCCAACTTTGGCTTCAAAAGTCCATGAAAATGGTTGATTTGGATTAGGTGGTTTTCCAAGAAAACTAACTAACATTTTATAAATACGATCCATCATATTTTTTATTAATTGATTTCTAGAGTCAGGGCTAACATTTTTAAGTTCCAAGCAATCATTCTTAAGTTGATTTGTTAGAATATGATTCATTCCACGCGAATTCTTAGCATGAAAACTATCAGGAAAAACTTCTTTTGGAACAATTCCATGTTGTTTTATTACTACTTTTGCCATGTCCCATTGTCCGCCGTCTCCCATTGGATCATTAAAAAATGTTCTTAAATATTCACCACTGTTATTTTCTTGAAGCATTTTAATATAATAATTTAAATTCATTTGATAACGATGAAATTTATCCCAAAAATAAATATAACTTTGGCTAAATTCTAGTTTATCAATATCTGTCTGAAAATTATTTAAAAAATTGTGATGAGCCATTATTCTAATAAGATTCATTGAAGCAAATAACCAACATCTTCCACTTGAGCGTTGATTTGTTACAGGAAGTGATGGTAAAACTTCATGATTAAATAGATATGGATTATTATTAATATGAGATCTGTTTACAGAAATTGTTGATAAAAGATTGTTACTCACGCTATTCATTAAGGGTGTAACCTGTACATTTAATTGATTGAAATTTACTACGTCCATTATAAAAAATAACTAAAAAAATATAATATCAATTTTTTTAGTTATGAGTATTCTAAATAAAACTGTTGAACTTTTTTGTCAACTTTAAATACATCATTATCAAATTTTAAAATATTTACATTATTTAAATTTGTAAACCGAGATAAAGCTACATAAGCTTGACCTGATGCAAAGATTGTATTATCAAGTAAAATACTTCCTTGAGATAAAGTCTGGCCTTGACTTTTATGAATTGTTATAGCAAATGCTAATGATAATGGGATTTGTGTAATACTATTAATATTATCACTATCATCTATAATTTCGGTAGTGTGTGGTTGTATTTCAATAATATTATTATCAAACCTTACTTTTATTGAATCTTCTAAAATACTATCTATATAACCAACTGATCCATTATAAATTTGTAATTCAGGACTATTTTTTAAATATATAACAGGGCACCCTTTTTTTAACAGTAATACTTTTTCTAAATTTGTTTGTTTAATAATAAATTCAGGACCATTTATGATTGCATTAAACGTAAATAGTGTGTTTTTATTTTTTTTTAATTTTTTCATATTAATTAATTTTGAGGTATTTTTCAAAGATACCAACGAAGGATATATATACTTCCCTTTTGATTTTTTCTGAGGTATTCTAGATTTTATTAAGTCTAATTGTTGTTTTGTTAATTTAATATTTTCTCTTATATTTAAAAGTAATTTATGAAAAATAACTGAATCTTTTACTCGATAATTTTTATTTAATAAAATAGTGTGATGATAAATTTTTTTAAAAATGTTTGATTCAAAACAATAATTATCATGAACTGGGGGTAATTGATAAAAATCACCAACTATAATTGTTTTTATTCCGCCAAACGGATTTTCCTCTACAGATTTACTAGGTGATCTTAACATTCGGCAAACATATTCTAAACATTCAAAAAATTTATCAGAAATTAAGCTAATCTCGTCTATAATTAAGTACTCTACATTTCTAATTCTTTTAACTGCAAAATATTTTTTTTTTATTTTTCTTAAAAAGTATTCATTTGTAATATCTTTATCAACACTATATTTTCTTTTAAACATATTTATTCCCGACCAACTATTAATTGTTACTCCATTAAATAATGTACTTGCGATACCAGTTGATGCGGTTGCAGCATATTCAATATAATTATCTTTAAAATAATCAATTAAATTATTAATAGTATATGTTTTACCGGAACCAGGTGGACCTGTTATCAAAGTATTTTGATAATTATTTAATATAATTTCCATTAATCCTTAACACTTATTAACTTTCAATTTTTATAACACTCTATATATTCACAAAGTGAATTATTTTAATATAACTAAAATTTATAATCTTTATCAACATTATTTGCCCATTCGAATCTTGCTAATAAAGCTTTAGTAAAAAGTTTTTCGGGAGGAATATCAAATCTCTTTATAAAACCAAAAACAATTCGTGGATCAATGTAGTTCATTTTACTTGTACCTAAACTTACATTTTTCATTTTACTTTTAGTTTCTTTTTTTAATTTTAATAAAATTATTTTACTATCAATTCGATTTAATTTTTTATTATTTTCCTCTTTTTTTTCAGCATCTAAAAATTTCTTTTCTTTTAATTTCTTTTTTTGTTTCTTTAATTTTTTCATCATCGTATTAATTTTTTCTAATATTTTACTAATATTAGATGGTACATTTTTTTGATGATTACAAAGTAATGCAACTTTTGTATTTGCCATATTAAATAAACCTAAAAGATAATTAATTCGTTCACTTTCACTAATTCCACAAATTTTTTCTGGTTTAATTTTATCTAGTTCTTTTTGAAAAAGGGATGATGCATTATATGTTCTCCATACCTTAGCAGTTAATCCTTTTAAAAAATTTTCAAGATAACTATTAAGAGATTTACTATCAATCATATTAAATAAATCTTTTTTTTTATCTTTTTCATTAGTAAATTGTTGAAGATTTAAATATACACGACTATCAACAGAAACTTTTTGACAATACCTAATACTGTCTTTTCCAAGAAAATCTAATTTGATAGTATTATTTTCTAAAAAAGTTATATGCTCCACACGTAAACTTGTTACACCAACTGTGTCCGCTTGTTCCTTGCTATCTTTTTTACCACCAACTCTTAATGCAAGATTATCAATAAAATATAATGCGGTTGCTAATTGTTTTATTTTTAAATCTTCATTATCAAGTTCATTTAGATAAGTTTGTCTAATAGTATTTACCTTTCTTTTTAATTTTCGCGCAAGATCAAATTTATCCATATCGCTTTTTGATTTGAATATAGATTCAACACTTGTGAAAACATATTTTGTTTTCCCAGTAATATCATCTTTCCAACTTGCTAACCATATTTTGTCTTTTTCGTGAATTATTTTCCCCCATTTTCCTGAAACATTTGGTTTAGGTATTTGGCTATCTTTACCTAAATTTATAGTTATATCTTCTGGATTAATTCTTTTTTTAATCATTCCTAATTTTGGATGAGAACCACGGCCTAAAAAAATACCAGGTGGTTCTATTTTATAATTACCTACTTTTACTTTAGCACCATCTATCATACAATATATATATGGTTCTTCATTTTCTAATCTGTCTTTTTTTTCTTTTTCTTTAGTTTCTTTACTACGTTCTAATCTTTTTAATCTATCTTTTTCTAATTTTTTATTTATATCTATAAAATCTATTTCAATAACAGATTTTAAATTAAATTTTTTAACTAAATCTTTTGGTAAAACTTTAAAAAAGTCTTTGGTAAAATTTTTGTTAAAAGTACTATTATTAATATAATCAGTTGTCACATATTTTGCATATAATGTTGCATATTCTTCTGCTAATTTTCCTAAAACTATTTTTTCTTTATTAATTATTACAGGAATATCATGTTTTTCATATGGTTCTGCAAAATATGGTCCATTATGACTTAATGTATTCCATTGAGGTTTTCCTCCTCCTATTAATATCCACATTAATAGAATAGATATAATAATTATATATTAAAATTATATAGATATAAAAATAAAAAGATAAAAGTAGTGAATATTTTTAAATACAACTTGTTAATTGTCTTGTCATTATTCCCATAGAAGGTTCTTGATTATAAACAGGAGCAATACCATGTAAATATTTTTGTTCTCTACACATTTCAAATTTAGTAAGCAATGTATTATATATTTCAGATCTCAAGTTAACTAACATTTTTTCAGATTCATTTAGTAAATTTAAATTATAACTAAATTTATCAAACATAAACTGCAATACTATTGCTGAATTTTTAATAAAAACACTTTTAATATCATCTACGTCTAATTTTTTTTAATAGTTCTTTTAGACCAAACAATTTTATATAAAAATCAACAGGTAAAGATGGTGTTACACTAATATCTAAAGAATCTGAAAAAGAACCATTAAAACTGTCTGGTTTTAAATGATCATCATAATTAATATTAATATTATCTTTTATATCTGATAAAACACAAATAATATTACTAGAAGAATTAATTGAATTACTAATAAATTGAACTCGATTATCTGATCGATGAGATATAGTTGCGTTTAAAGGTCTTCCCATAACAGAATCTAATTTCCCCCCTGAAATTTTAAGAAAAGTAGAAATGTTAGATGGACCTCCGCGAATAACTGTGCCAAAAATCTCTTCTAAGGAATAGTTAATCATATTTAATTCATCTGGAACTGGAATCCATTTAATAATATCACCAAAACCTGCTTCATCGAATAACTTGTATAATTTTTCTGGTAAAAAGACAATTACCTTAGACGTATCAACTTTAATTTGAGTCAAATCGTGAGTAATACATTTATTAATAATACCTTTTGAACTAATATTTTCTAAAGGAGAATAAGTTTGAAGATAAATTACTGAACAATCTTTAGTACGATTAATTACACTGCTTAAAAGAGTTACTTTTTCAGTAACAAGACTTATATTACCTCCAGTAGAATTATTTTTTCGTTCTTTACTATATTTTCCAATATTATTACCAAAATAATCAAACATTTCAACTGCTCCTAATGATACTGGTGTATTAACCATCTTACTTTTAAATTTATGATGATTATTTTTATTAGAAAAATAAAAGGACATATTTGACGATGTATTGATAATTTCTTTATCAACATCTGGTTTGAGAAAAATATCCTCATTTGATTCTTGATTTGAATTGATATCAAACATAATTATTCCATGTTCACCACATGTGAAAATTTTTTTATTTACTATTGAAACTTGCATTAAATTATTAAATAAATGATATCTTCAATCTTTTTATAATTCAAGTTTAATATGACAATACATTTAAAAAGTTAATTTCTAATCAATATAATTATGAACAGAAATTTAGAAGAAATCAAACATATTGGCGAAGAAGTTATTAATGTTGATGAATTAGAAAAATTATTAAAAAATAAAGAACATGTAATAGCTTATGATGGATTTGAACCTTCTGGTAGAATGCATCTTGCCCAAGGTATTATGAGAGCACACAACGTAAATCTATTTATAAAAAATAAGATTAAATTTAAATTTTGGATTGCTGATTGGTTTGCTTTAATGAATCTAAAGTTAGGAGGGGATTTAAAAAAAATTCAAAATGCAGGTAAACTAATGATTGAAACTTGGAAAGCATGTGGAATGGATGTTGATAGTGAGTTTGTTGAATTTATTTGGTCAAGTGATGAAATAAATAAAAGATCTGACGATTATTGGAAATTAGTTTTAGATATTTCAACCAATTTTACACTTCAACGAATTTTAAAATGTACCCAAATCATGGGTCGTAACGAAAATGATGATTTGTCAGCAAGTCAAATATTCTATCCAGTAATGCAAGCTGCAGATGTATTTTTCTTAAAAGCAGATATTACTAGTTTAGGAATGGATCAAAGAAAAGTTAATATGCTTGTAAGAGAATACGCAAAAAAGAAAAAAAAATTACCACCAGTAATTATATCACATCACATGGTTATGGGATTAGATGGTAGTGATAAAATGAGTAAAAGTAACCCAGATAATGCTATTTTTATGGATGATATGGCACATGATGTTAAAAGAAAAATTAAAAAAGCATACTGTAAAGAAAAAGACATTGAAAAAAACCCGCTATTAGATTGGGCTAAACATATTATTTTTCCAGTTTGTCAACAAATGATAATTCCTGCTGAACTTAAATGGGATACGCCTGAAAGAATATATGAATCTTATGAAAATTTAGAGAGTTGTTTTGCAGATGGAACTATTCATCCAAATGATTTAAAAAAATCAATGATAATTCATATCAATAATCTTTTAGATCCTGTTCGTGAATATTTTAATAAAAATAAACAAGCAAAACAATTGTCTAAACTTGTTAAAGGATATCGAAAATAAAAATATTGTTATTATTTACATAATTTTTATTTTTTTAAAATAAGTGCATCATTTTCTTCTAATGTTGTCATTCCAATAGTTTTAAATCCATGGTTTTTATAAAATTTAATTTGTTTTTCATTATCTGAAAGAATATCTACATAAATACTATTTTTTTTATATTTTTTTAAGAATTTTAAAAAGATTTTCTTTGATTTATCTATATTTACTAAATCATTAATTTTAACTGAATTTTTATCTAAGGTAACATCATCATACATATCATTATCTTTTTTTATTATAGACCATGTTAAAACAACACCATCTTTCACAGTTATTGTCTTATCTTTTGTATATTTATCTAATTTTTTTGCAAGTAATCTTAAATAGTGTTCTGAATAAATATCAGGATATTCTCTAAATATTTTTAATATTGGTTCATATTTAGAGAGTTCTTTTTTTTTAATATTATTGTTAGGAGATTCTAATTGATCAATTATATCATCTAAATCATCATTTGATATATCAGTCATATTTAATCCAGGGATATTTGTAGAATAATCTGGAATATAATTAGGTGATCTTCTATTTGAAGGAATATTACTAGGTGAGAAAGACACAGTAAAATCGGTTGAAGTTAAAGTAGCAGTTGGAGTTAATGTAATAGGAGATAAAATTTTATTTAGTTGTGAATTTTTTTTCATAAACAAGCCTAAAGGAGAATCTAAACTATGTTCTTTATCAGGACAACTTATTTTACAACCCCATCTTAATAATTTTTCCCAAAATTCGAGTGTAATTTGTTCTACGATTGAAAATTTATTTTTTGGTACACCTAACGTTATCCCATTAATATTTGATACATTATTCACAATTGATACTAATTTAATATCAGAATATTTTTTATTGAGGCATTTTTTTATTTCTATCATATTTTGTTTTACTGCCATAACCATTCCTCTTTTAGCATTGAATGATGCATCTTTATTTCGATAAATTTCTAATTCTTGAAGTAGTTGTTCTAAAACTAATAAACTAACTTTATTCCAATGTGTATAAGTTGTTCCATGATCAAAATATTTTTTACTATTAAACATAGATGAATTTGGTGGAATAAAAAAATTACTTGCACTTGAAATTAGTTTTTTAAATTTTTTACTCAAGTCTGATTGAAAAACATCATCATTTGTTAAACACAAGTCACCTCCTTGTTGGGTTGGTTCTTTTTTTTTTAAATTAATATATTTATTTTTATACTTAATATATTTTTGATAATACATTAACTATATTTATATATTTATATATTTATATATTTATAAAATATTAGGCATTGCACCTACATATTTTAATTGATTAATTGGAATAAAACTAGAAAATAATCCAGATATTTTGGGATTATGTACAGTTACCCCACGTCCTGGTATATAATAGTATTTTGTTTTTTCATCTCCATCTTTATCTAAATCTTTTCCATCTTTGCTTGGGTTTAAATCAAACATGGATGTTAATACCCATCCTTGATTTGGTACATACGCCATAACAGTTTTAATTTGTTTTGCTTGATCTTCTTTACTTAAAGTAGTTAAAACCATACCATATCCTGGAACATATGTCATTCGTAATTTGTTATCTTCTTTAACACCGCCTACTTGTGATAATAAATTTTTCTTTAATTTTAAATATTTATTTTTATATTTTAAATATTTACTGTAATAATCAGTCATATATACTACTTTAGAAATATTTTATTAAATATCTATATATTAAATATCTACAACTTCTTTATTTTCATATTTAACACTATTATTTTTTCCACAACAAATAAATTTGATAAACAAATTTGACCAACATTTTGCCATTTTTTTATTACCACAACATGTACATGATTCTTGAACTTCGTCTGTAGTTACTTTACCATCATTATTTTTATCTAAACCTTCTAATACTTTATCTTTTGATCCATCATAGATAAATTCAATCATATCTACAATTGTTTCAAGTGTTTCTGAATCTTCTAACGTTTTTTTTATTAAATTAACTTGTCCATCGTTCAAATGTTTTCTAACACGTTTATCATCAAGAACATGTTTAACAACATCTGCAATCATACCAATTTTTTCAGATACATCTGCATCAGAAAGTTTTTTCTTTAATTCCGTATTTTGTTGAATTAATTTTTCAATTTCACCTACTATTCTTATTTGTTTAATTGCTTTTAAATTGGTATCAGGGGTAATATTATTTCTTTTTAAATATTTGACAAAATTTATCACAATAAATTCTAATTCCTGTGCTTGCATTACAATATATTATATTTTTTTTAAATAAAAAATTGATAATAAAAAATAATTATAACTTATATATATATGACTAATGTTATTCTAGTAGATACATCTTATACTGCTTTTTATAGATTTTTTGCAACCATGAAATGGTATAGCATGGCATTCAAAGACGAAATGAAATTAATTAAAACTGTTGATAATTATGATTGGTTTACCAATAAAGAATTCATGGCAAAGTATGAAAAAATGTTTCTTTCAAGTATAGAAAAAATAGTAAAAAAGAAGGTTTTTAAAAAAAGCATTATTATTTTTTGCAGAGATAGTCCTAAAAAAAAATTATGGAGAACACAGATATCAGCAGATTATAAAGGTGAACGGTTAGACCTTTCTATTAAAAATAATTTTAAACCAGTTTTTAATTATACATACAAGACGATGATACCAAAACTTGTAAAAGATAATGATAACATGTTTGAAATCAAAATAGCTGAAATTGAGGCAGATGATGTAATTGCGTTATCATGCAAATATATCCGTAACAATTTCGATGATAAAATTATTTACTTAGTTTCTGGAGATGAAGATTTCTTACAATTAGGTGATAAAGATTTATATTTTGCTAATTATAAAAAAAAGAAATTATTTCAATTAACAAAAGAAGAAGCTAGTGAAAAACTTAGGTTAAAATTAATTTGTGGTGATAAAAGTGATAATATTAAATGTATATACAGTAAAGAAGATAAATTAAGTAATAAATTAAAGAAATTAATTAAAGAATCAGAAGAAGAAATGGATAAATTTTTAAAAGAAAATAAGAAAGTGGAAACTAATTTCAATCACAATAAAAAAATGATTGATTTTAATAGTATTCCTAAAAAATATCATAAAAAAGTTTTTGATAAACTAAAAAAAATTTTTTAACTGAAATCATAAATATAGTGAAGCTTATTTGATTTAATAGTATCATACAATTCTTCGTATACCTTAATATATTCACAAAGCGAATCATTTTTATTTAAAATAAAGTAATGACATTAATTAATAAGGTCGGTTTTCTATAAAATTATTATAATGATTCCACATAACAATATTGGCTGCTTGACTTACATTAAAACTATGCGCACATCCCCATTGAGGAAGTGAAATGACTTTTGCATTATAATCTTTTTTTAACATATTTATAATATTAATGGGAATACCATATGTTTCATTTCCAAATATATAAAGTATTTTGTTTTTACTTTTAATATTTAATTTTAATTCTCTCTTTATTTTTTGATTTAAAATATTATTTCCACCTTGTTCAATTAGATAAATATGGTATTTATTTTTTTTAAGAAAAGTCTCAAAAAATTTTTTATCATATATACTTAATGTTTCTGGTTTCATTCTATTTCTTAATTTTGGAAAAATATCCAAATATTTAACAGGGCAAAATTTATAACCAACCATTGACCTAACATTATAAACTTTCTTTCCTGCTATTAAATAATTATCCATACCAAGTAAACATCCTGTACGATATATTGCACCTGTATTTAAATTTGAATTAAGATTTAAAACCATAATATCGTAATTTAAATTTAATTTTTTTTGATGATTAGATAATTTTTTTAAATTTGAATAACTAATATTATTAATCTTTAAATATTCATTATAAAAAGGATTAACTTTTTCTTTGATATCTCGATGTACTTTTAAAGGTTCTAATATTTTTAACTTGTATTTAATATATTTTCTTAATTTTTTATCAAATTCTAAAACTAGAGGATACCAACATTTTCTCAGATAATAATTATTTCTTAATATAAATATAATTAAAAATGGAAGTAAGATTATATTTAATATATAACTGATTAAAATCATTTAATTATTAAATATAAATATTAAGTATATTCATTTTTTTTAATACTATCTCTATATATAAAAATTGAAAATATTTAACATTTATATAATTTAATGTCTCCTCCTAGAAATAAAACTTCAATAAACCCAACATTTATTTGTCTATTAATAATTTTTATTGCAACTATTTGCGCCCCACATTATTATTCAAGAGATGAGTTAGAAGATGAAAATAATATTATTTCTAATTTATATCACATTGGTATATTGTCTTCATCTGTATTTTTTACAATTATTATGATTATGACACTTGATTTTTTTTTTTAATAAATAAAAACTATGTTTAGAAACATAGTTTAGAAAATTATATATTATTTAAATTCCTGTACTACCAAATGCACCATTTCCTCTTTTTGTAGAATCTAATTCATTTACTATATTAATTTTACTAATAGGTGATAAATCAGGAGTTACAATTTGAAACATTCTTGAATATTGTAAAATATTATCTGACAATATTAATGTGTCTAATTTTTCAACAGTAATTTTACTAGGTTTTACAATTAGATCAACTTTTGCTTTAATATTACCACGATAATCTTTGTCAATTAATCCAATACTATTAGCCATTCTAAAATTAGTTTTACTAATAGAAGATCTTGGTACTAACCAATATGCAGATGGTATAGTAATATTATCATTAATACGATGCATTGAACATTGTACTTGATGATCGATTGTAAATGTTTTTCCTAACTGTACAATACCACTTTCTGGGATAATTAGATCAATACCACTATCATTATTTAATTCATAATTTTCATAATATTCTAAAACTTTAGGATCATTTGATACTACTTTTATGTTTAATTGATATTGCATTTAAAATATGTAATATCAATCTATATCAATTTTTTGTAAATCTATTCACCTTGTAAATATTCACAAAGTGAATATTTTTATACTAAATAAAGGCGCTTGGAAAACAGCAGTTGATAAACTAAATAAAAGTGCTGGTCTATTACCTTCAATATAATGTCCAATAAATTGTGCTATCCACGATAAAATAAAAAATACAATACATTCTGTTAGCCAAAATTTACGTTGTCTCCATTTAAATGATATAAAATCACAAAAACTATAATAGAATACCATTAAACCAAAATCTAGTAAACTGTAATTTAACAAATAATTTATTAAAAATAAAATAATTATAAATTCATATAAATTACAATAATATTTTTTTTTATTGATAATTGGTATTTTAATATATTTTATGATAGACATTGTTGTTATAACAATTAAAGGTATACAAAAAAAATGTATTAATTTATTTATTGAGTTAGTATGAAAATCTTTATAATCCATTAATTATTATAATCGATAATCTTTAATTCATTTTTCAACTATAATTTGCTTACAATTTTATTAATTATAACAAATATTTAGTAGAAAAAATATAATTAATTTAAATTTCTAAAAATTAATAGGATGTTTCATCAGAAACAATTTGGCAACTATTGTCGTTGCCATGCTATTAATAATTTTTTAGGATATGAAGCAATATCATATTTTAATTTTGATAAAGAATGTGATAATTTTGATAAAAAAAATAACATGCCTCTTATTAGTAAAAATAAATATTATTTTTATAATAATGGAGGCAATGATAATATTTTTGGATTTATTTTTGATAAATTAAACTATAAGTGTAAACTTGAAACAATTATTAACTATAAAAATAATTTAGTAGATATAAATATAAATAAAACTAAAGGATTCATTATATTTAATAATCATCATACATGGTGTATAAAAAAATTTCAGGAAAAATTTTATCTTATTGATAGTTTAAAATGGATGGTTAAATCATTAAATAATTATGAATTAAAAAAATATTTAATGAATCAAAAAGGAATAATTATAATAAATTAAAAAGGAGATAACTCCATTACTTCATTAACAACATAAAGTAATCCCGAGCCAACTAATCCTCCTCCTGCTAAAACTAAATATGGTTCTTCGCACTCGCCAAATTTTATACCTAATAATTTATTAAATAAATAAAAGAATAATTGTTCTTGCAAATAATAAAATGGATTCAAATGTTTATTTATTACAATAAATAAGTATCCAGCTATAAACAGTGCCGGTTCACCTATTAAAGGAATATAACCAAAAATAGAAATAATATTACCTATTACAGGAACATAACCTAGAATAAATAAACCGATATCTATCATTGCTACAGTAAATAATGAACTTTTAACTGAATAATATATTTTTTGTAAAACTGTATATTTTTTTTTATTACATTTCTCTCCATATCTTTTATATTGATCATAAATAAATGGCATTACTTTAAAGATATGACTTAAACCAAACCATAAATAATTATTTAAACCATATTTATCATCTAAAATAGTCAAAACAGGATTAGTTGCTAAATAAGCCATTACTACAAATAAAGAAACATATAAAGCACTTGTAAATTCATATTTTAAATTTTTCCATTTTTTTTTAAAAAAATTATTAATTTTGTTAAACATATATATATATATATATTTATATAAAAAATTTATATATATATATATTAGTTAATATGGTAAAAAGTCAAGAATAAATGATTTAAATATTGAAATAAAACTAAAGATTAGCGGAGATGTTAATCCAATATTGCTACAATATATTTTTTTCATAAATAATAATGAGAAAATATGTGTTATACAATAATAAATAAAGTAACATCCTAACCAAACAGAAGGGGTTCCTATTAATGGTATAAATTCTAATATACTCACAATATTACCCACGATTGGTATAAAACGAATTATAAATGATAATATATCAACCATTCCAACAGTAATAGCAGCACTTTTAATTGCTTGTATTATATTACTTATATATTCATTACGTGAATCTTTTTTTTGTTTGCATTTTGAAGAATCATTTGCATACTTGTAAATTCCCATAGGTAACATGACAAAAAGATAAGTTACAAAATACCACATAAAAGTACTAATACCATATTTTTTATCTAAATAATTTAAAAAAAAATCAGAAAGTGTTCCTGAAAATATAACTGATAAAACTAAAAAGAAAACCGTATCAAACATATATATATAGTGATAAAATTATTCATATTGTGAATCTAATAATATTTTTCTCCAATCATTCCATTATAATTTTCTAAACTGTTTTTTTCTTTAAAAGTCACTACTTCAAAATTAATTAAATTTTCTTCGCCATTTTTAACTAATTTTTGATATAATTTTTGATATATATTTTCATAAATATATAGAGTTTTAATAGTCATTCCCATAATATTTTGTGAAATTTCTTTCTTGCCAAATAAAAATTTATGAGTTACTTTTTCATTATTTATATTTCCTATGATATCTCTTTCTAAACGTATGTTATTTTTATTCTCAATTAAAGTATTATTGAGTTCAATAATTTCATTATTTGTTACATTTTTTTTTCTTAAAAGCATCTCTGTTTTTGTTGAATCACTTTTTATAATTTTATCTAAACTACTTGATATTCCGGATAAAATTATATTAGAACATGTATATTTAGTAGTTTCTTCATGATACTTATCAACTGTTGTTTTTTCTAAAATTTTTTCTTTCATAAAATCAATATATTTAATATGTAAATTTTTATTATTAAAATGGAAATTTAAAATAGAAATATTAGTAGAAAATAATTTTTCTAAATATTTAATCTTAAACTTATCTGAAAAATCAAACATTGTATGATGAATACTCCATTCTGCTGCGATTTTTATATCATTTTTAGAAAATGGTATAAACTCACACTCTTTTTGATTTGCTAAAATGAAATAATTAAAAGGTGATTTAAAATCACCATTTTCTAACTCGCATTTAATATTATAAATAATATTATTTGCCATTTTTTTTTTATAACTATCTTTAATAGATTTATTAACAAAATCTAACTTTTTAGAAAAAAAATTTATTGCTTCTTCATAAGATAAATTATAAAGATATATTGTATAATGTGAATCGGATTTTCCCGAAGATTTGTAATTACTTAATTGACACGACATTGATATTATTAATAAAATAAATAATATCAATTTTTTTATATATTTAAAGTGAATTGTTTTTATATTTTAGATATTTTATTTTATATTTTAGATATTTTTTACGATTATGATTCATTTTATCTAATTTTAACAAAGTATTCTTAATTTTATTAATGTGTTCTGTATTATAACAATTAATAAAATTAAAACTTTTAAAATTACTTCTAATTTATTTGAATCACAAATAATACTATCATAGTTACCACATCCTTTTAAAAATAAATCATAAACGGGTCTTAATAATTCATATGAATTTATTAAAAATTTAAAATTATAATCAGTAGTTAATGAAAATAGATAAATACCTGTTCTATTATTTCCATCAGAAAAAACTTGAATTGCTGTTAAAAATATACTTGAAAGAAACGCTAATTCATTAGATGTTTTATTTTCAAATGTTAAAGATAATTTTTTCAAAAGGCCTAATCTGTGTAAACCCTTACCAAAAATTTCTCTAATCATTTTACTTAAATAAACTACTATATTTCCTCTACTAATAGAAATTGTTATTAAAACATCTTCAAAATTATTATCTAATATTTTATCTACATCAATTATAAAATCAAATAATTTAATAAAACAGGCATTTAACTTTTCAAAATCACTATTAAAATTAATATTAAGGTCTTCTTTTAATTGATTTTCCATACTTTTTAAGCTATTTATTGTTTTATTTTTTGATGTAATAGAAAATATCCAAGGTAAACTATCTTTATTAGATTGTAAATAATATAAGATAAAACTATTTTTATAATTAATTCTACTTACTAAATTAAAATTAATTTATTAGACATATATCTATCTATACATTTAAATTTACTAAACATGTTTTATTTAATGATTCACTTTTTGAATATATATTATTTATGTCAATATATATATTATTAATATTTGATAATGTATTATTTTCTATATAATTATTCCTAATAAATAATTGTGTTAAATTTTTTGGTAAATTGTTAATTTCTTTTAAATAATTAGAACATATATATAATATTTCAATATTATCAGGTAATTGTGGAAATTTTCTAAAATGATTGTCATTTAAATTAATAATTTTTAAAGATTGTGGTAAAGTAATTTTTTCTAAAGAAGATATTAAATTCATTGATATATCTAAAATAACTAATCCATCAGGTACAACTGGTGAATGATTTAAAGCACAATAATTAACTTCTAAATATTTTAAACTAGAGTTTAAATCACAAAATGTAATATTTTCAATTGATTCAAGTTTTAAGTGTTGTAAGTTTTTTAATTTAATAATTTCATTTAAATTAATTTTTTTTTCGTTAATTATAAAAATACTTATAATATCTTCTTTTTTATCAACTAGATTAAGGTAATCTAATGTATTTACTTTATTATAATCATGAAGGCTAATATAATATTCTTTATCATACCACTCTTGAATATCCATTGGAAAAATATCATCTGACACATTCTCTTGTTTTTTAGTTAAATTATCTGCAGTTGCATATAATATTGGCATTAAATATATAAAAATTTAATTGTTAAATAGATTCACCTTATGAATAGATTATACCTCTTTTACTTCAATGTTATCTTCATTTATTCCTTTTGATTTTAGAAAATGTATTAAATTTCCATTATATTTAAGTGTTTCGTCATTGCTATGCACACACTCTTTTGTAAGATGAAATACTAGTTCTTTAATATTTCGACCAGAAGATTTGTCAACAATTCCTGACTTGTCGTAAACACGACCAAATATTTTATTTATTTTAAGACTTCCATTACACCCCCATGCTTTTTTTAGTTCTTTATGATATACTTTTAATGTCTCTTTATCCTTAGGAATTAATGCAAAAGTATTTACTGTTCTACGAACTTTTATTTGCCAGATTAGTGTTTGTTCACTATTGCTAGATTCTAGCATATCATCTACATTTTGAGATGAAAAATTTTTATTAATTTCAAATAAATCCATTACTAATTTAAATAACTAATATTTCAATTTTTTTATATTTACTTGGATGTTACATTTAGAGAATAATTTTTCCATTGATTTTTATTACTCTTACCTAATTTATCAGATAAATATTTTTTAAATTTTTTTTTTCCAGGAGTTTCATCATTGTGATTTTCATTAAACCAATCCATAAAAACACCATAACTTTCTTTATAACTTAGATTTGCACCATTTTCTTTAATTATAAATTTTTGATAAAATGTTTCAAGTGGATCTTCTAAATCCTCATCAGAATCTGAATTATTATCAATCACCTCTTCATTTAATAAAGAAATTGCAGACTTGTTATCTTCGACTACTGTATCTTCTACTGTATCTTCTACTGTATCTTCTACTGTATCTTTGTGATTAAATAAATGCTCAATTAAAAAGTAAGTATCAGTAAATTTATTTAGTGCTTTTTTTATATAAGTAATATCTCGTTTTTGTTTTGCATAAAGTTTAAGTCGAATTATTACACTATTATAAAATGTCAAAGGAACATTTAATAGATATGTTGTTAATTCAGTAGAAAATCCAACCGTTTTCATTATTTCAATAATTTCATTATTTGATGAACCATCTTGTAATAAAAGATTAAGTGTATCTCTATTAAAATTGTATGTTGTTAAGTTAGTTTCGAATAGCATTAATAGATAAAGTTTTTTATATTTAAATAGATATTTAATATAAATTATAACAAATATATAAATGTTACCATCTGAAGAATTTTTTGGAAATATCGAATATAAACAGAGTATTATTAATAAAGATAATAACAGACTACAAGAATTAGCAACACAACTAAATTTTAGACTTAACGAAGGTAATGGTATATCGACTTATTTTTTGGGAGTAAATGATAATGGATCTATAAGTAATATTTCTTTATTAGTAATGCAAAAATCTTTAAGCAATTTAAGATATATATGTAATATTGCTAAAGCCAAAATTACTAATATTAAAACTCTTAATAAATATTGTAAAATAACAATTTATAGAAAAATAACAAAAGAAAAAAGTTATATTATACTTTTATTAGGACCATCTAGGTCTGGAAAAACATCTTTTTTGTCAAATTTATTAAAAAGACAAATTGGTGCTAATAATAAAATATTTATGATGAAACATAAACACGAGATAGAAACTGGAAAAACATCTAGTTTTAATTACCATCGATTTAAATTTAATAAAATAAATTATATATTTATTGATACACCAGGTGATAATAAATATATAAAAACTACAAATAAAATAATAAATCAAAGTAGGTTTAATCTAGTACTAATGTTTTATAAAAAAAATAATTGGAAACTAGAAAAATATTATCAAAAACTATTCTACAATAGAAATACAAAGGTTCTTAGAATAAATTATCTTTCAAATTATAATTATTTTACAAAATATAATAATTTAGAATTAATTAATAGAAAGGATTTCTTTAAAAATCTTAAATTTCATTTTTCAAATATATTTGAAAATAAAGAAAATAAAATAAAAAAATTTAATATAATAAGTAGTACTATCACCGATATTGGTACGATTGTTACTGGATTTGTAGAATTTGGTAAATTTAAATCAAATGATATTATAAAATATAATAATAATAAAATTAAAATTAAATCAATTCATTTTAATGAAAAAGAAATTTATGAAATTACTAAAAATAATTATTGCTCATTTTTAATAAGTAATCAAATTAAAATAAAAAAAGGATCTTTAATTTAAGTAAAATCCTGGCATTGGATATATATCTATACCAACTTTATTTTTGTTATCTTTTTGATAATAATTAAATTTTGCTTGATGATATGCATTATTATATCTATCATGCATAATTATTTTATTAAGATTCATTGCATAATTTAATTTAATAAAATTTTTAATCGCATCTTTATAACTGTCGCCATCTATTTCCATAATGAATGGATATACAACGTTAAACATATAATTTAACTTAGATAATATTTCTAAATTTTTTTTAGATATTTATAAATAAAAATTTAAACATATTTGATTGATTTACAGACCTTACATTTAATCATATATGATCTAGTAGACGTATCTTTTGTCATTATTGTATTACAACTTTGACACTGCGAACATGTAACATAATTTAATATATACTTTTCCATTAGGGAAATAATATTATTATCTTTAGTTTTACTACTTAATACGATACCATCTGATTTATGAGATGTTTTCCAATTAGCAACACCGTTTGTTTCTTTATTCATAAAGATTATAAAGTGATCTGGATCACGGTTAATTGTTTGCAAATAATTTTTTGCATTTACCCAAATTTTATTTTTAGATTCTCGTTTAATAATTGGTTGACCAATTCTTAGTTTATTTTCTGTGGGATCTTCCTCTAATACAAGGAATAATTTATTTAACATTTTTTCAAAAGATTGCATTAATATTATATAATAGTTTTATTTCAATTTTTTTACAAATAAAATCTATACTTATAATAATGATAAAAATAGTTATTATAATTATATTAATACTTATGTTTTTTAATTATTTAGAGAAAATGGATAACTACTATTTTCTTAACTCGTCAAATAAAAAATGTTGTTTAGTAGAAAAAAAATACGATGAAACAGGGTTTTACTATCATTATACTAAAACTAATTGTAGTAATTTAGATAATGTTAAGGAATTTACATCACAAATAAATAGTTCAAGATTATTGACTAATACACAATTTCCATATAATTTATGTAATTATTATGATGTAAAAAAAAAAGAAAAAGATAAGACATTCTCAAAAAGATTAGGATCATGTAGAAGAATTGATAGGGAATGTTTTGACTTTACTACAAAAAAAACATGTGATAAATATAATATGAGATGGGCATCAGTTCCTTGTAATACTCCTATTAAATATAGTAATAAAATAATTAAATAGATTCGGTAATACTTTTCTCATATTTTTTGTACAAGTTTATAAATATTTTTTTCACAATTGTAACATTATATTTGGCGGATTTGTTTTCATAAGAATCTCCTACAATTTCATTTGATAACTTTTTTAGACTAGGATATTTAATAGTATGATTAAAACTCATTATATCTATTATTTTTTTTTTTTGAAAAATCATAATAAAAACAAGTTCTCATTAATTCTGCCTGGATAGTTTTAATATGAAAATCTACATTATGAAATACTATAAAATTAACATAATTAAAATCATTTACAAATTTTTTCATGGCTTGAATTGTGTCTAATCCTTTTTTATTCGCTTTTTTCATTGTTATTCCATGATATTTCATTGCTTCCTCTTCAAATTCGATTGACTTTGGTTTTAAAATTAATCGTTCTTTATTAGTTTCAATAAATTTTCCATCTTCATAGTAGCCTATAATATAATTCAAAACAATTAATCTAGCAAATCTAAACATATTTTTAAATGTTGGTTTTACTGGTGGAATAATATTTATAATTCTACCATCTTCAAGTTTTTTAGGAACTGTTTGATGTAATCCATTAGTTTCACAATAGATAAATCCAATTAAATTTTTCATATTATATATAAATTAATTATTGTTTATCAATTTTTTTTAAATTGATTCACTTTGTGATTATTATTAATAAAAGGGAATGGTATTACTTCTCTAATTGAATTCTGATTAGTTACCAACATAACTAATCTATCGATACCTAATCCAAAACCACCTGCTGTATTTGACCAAGTATGATGATATAAAGAATAATTATTTTTTATATTTTCTTTCCTTTTGTCGTACATAGCTTAATTTGTTGATTCATCCTGTTGATATTGTATATTAATATATATAGATTCACAAAGTGAATAGTTTTATGTTTTCAATATTTCTATCTTATTATAATGGCAAGTGTTGTTCAAGAATTACTTGATTCAATTGATACATTTGAAACAAGTATGAATGCAAAATTAAAAAAATTTAAGTACGATGATGTTGTATTTGAATACCTACATCTAAGAAAACATTTTAAAGATGTTTATAATATAGCTTTAAAAATTGATTGTCGCGCAGATGATATAATTAATAAAGAAAGAGCTATAACTAAATTTTATAAAAATGACAAAGCATATAGAGAAAGTCAAAAATTAAAATCTAATTAAATATATTATGAGATTTCTAAAAGGAATGGAGAAATTTCAACGTTATAGTGAAGAAATTAAACCAATAATAACTACAGGGATATCTGAAGGAATAAGTAAAGAATTAATAGCGAAAATAAATAGTTATGAAATATTGTTAGGAATTAAAAACAACACCCTTGATTATACTATTAATAATACTGGCGATGGTAATAATACTGGCGATGGTAATAATAATGGCGATGGTAATACAATTAATATTAGAAATACATTACTAAAATATTTAGATTATTTGGATTATTATATAATGAATCATTTTCTAGTAAATATTTATGGATTTAATACTAATTTTATGGAAAAAATAGAAATGACATTAGATGTTGGTATAGACTTTGTTACATTATTATATAAGAAACGATATCCAGAAGATATAAAAATAGATCCTATTAAGTATACACAAATTAGAGATCTGTTTGAAAAAACATATGGTAAAATTTAATATAATAAATATATTTACAATATAAATATATTTATTTATAATTATTTGATGTAGTATGTATAACTAGAATAATTAATACGATCAATTGATGGTATTTTAATTCAAGTGTTCCATTTTATTTACAAGTGTTCCATTTTATTTACATACTGAAATTTAACAGTAGTTTGATATTTTAATTGATTATCAGAAGTGTCTAAATATGTGTTAGAATTAGCAAAGAAATCATTTAATAATTGTATTGCTCCAGCTGGTCCAAGTATATCTGAATTTGTTGAAGATGCGTTATAAGTAGTTTGTAATAATTGTGCGGCTGCTGATGCGGCGGCTGCTGCTGCATTAACTGCTTCTGATCCAGTTGCAGAAACTTTACCTTTAAATTGAACTATTAAATTAATTTTAAAATCATCCAAGTCCATCTTGTAAGAGCCAGCGTGGTTATTACCAGTGTTAGGATATTGAGCAGTCTTATCTAAATCTTCATCTAATTTACCCATTGCATTATAGTATTTGAATAATAAACTATCATTTGATGTATTCGCTCCACTTGTATCAAGATGCATAAGTTTAGTTTCTACTTTACTTTTAAATTGTACAACAGCTGAATCACTCGAATTACTATCTGCATTAGCTAATTTAACTAAAGGAAAGTTACTAAAGCTTGTAAAAAGCCCCCCACTTACAATTTTTCTTAAAATAACTTGAATATTAAGATCTTCGACTGCAGGTCCTGAACTCGAATTATATAAACTAGTTACAAAATCTCTATTCGCTCCAGTTCTTTTATTAACTCCTCCTGCAACCTTTTTGAAGGTTGTGCTTGTACTACCTGATTCTTCGACATAAACACGGTTTAATACATACATAGGAATAATATTTAGATCATATGGTATAGTTGAACCACTATTAGCAGGATCAGGTTTGTCCATATGAATAATCTCATCGGTAGCCGAATTGGGATTTGGTTTATATAATCTCACTGTACGTGCAACATTATCTAATGACGTCTCGTCTATATTACCACAATCAATTTCGACTGCGCTAGCTCCAAATGTGATTTCTTTAAATCTGAAATCTGGATTTCTTTCGTCAAATAAAACAACACTATTCCAAATAACTGGCATATTTACACTAACATCAACTTGATCAGTATTTAAATTGTAGTCACCATCTATGAAATTACCATATGATTTAACTGAGAAATCCCATTTTTCAGAACTAACAGTACTTTCAACCGTAACAGTGCTAGCATCCATATCAACTACTACCATTTCCGGGCAAGTATATTCTAATGGTGCAATTCTTAACATGCAATCGGATTCGAGTGCTGGTGAACCAGCAACATCTGGAATACTAAAAACAGTAGATGTATCAGTTGATACATCCCATAAATACATTTCTCTATCGTAATAAGCACTTCCATATAATTCTTTCATTTTTTTCTCAATATTTTTAACAATATTTTCGTATGAAATTAAAATTCTTCCTTCATTATCTACAGATTGTATTAAAGAATTTTTAGGCATTGTCATTGTATGTAAATCATTGCTAGTTTTATCAGATGAGAATGAAACTCTTAAATCTAAGTTAAATACATATGCTAATTTAGTATCTGTTTGTAAAAACATAGCTGAATCAAATGTAGCACGTGCCCCACCATTAGCAGGTGCACCCGGGTTCGAATAAACAAGTGGTTTTGCCATAAATTGTAATTTTAACCTATATGTAACTGTATCAACCGTAGTTTCAATAAAATATCTACCATCTGCATTAAATGTACCTGAATTAGAATGTAAATCAGATACATAATCATTATTTAAAGAATCTAAATAGTAAACTCTTTTTTGTAAAGCAGATTTTGGCATATTTAATGGACTCTGAGCATCATAGTAAACAGCTAAAACTTTATTAATAATTGTAGTAAATGATAGTTTTAATAAACCAATTCCTAAAGGATTATCAAGAGTATTATCTTGTACATTATATCTATTTATTCTTTTTTTGTTATTTTTAATAAAAACATGATCAAAATTAGTAGAATTTAATAAATTCATAAATTGTTTTCTTGTAACTAAATGTCTAAGTAAAGAACCAGTATACTGTGAAGAGTATTCCCAAGTTTTAGTAGCGGCTGCATCAACTTCAATAGAGTCACCTCCAATCAATTTTTGGAAATCAAATCTACATCCATGTTGAATAGTTAAACTACTATTAATAGTTGATAATACAATTTCTTGATCAAGATCTAAATTATCCTCATTAATTCTTACTATATCATCATCATATCTTTCTCTAATAATAACACGTTTAACTATATTTTCTCCAAGATGGATTAATAAATTTGAATTAAATGTTAATTTTTTTCGTGTACCCATATGTGTTAATCTATTAATTTTATATCCCATTTTTTCTTCACTTAAAATTCTAATACTATTAAATGATGGTTTATCAAAAATTAAATTAATCGCATTTTTAAGTTGCTCGCCCATATGAACTGTTCCATCATTATCTAGATGGATTGTAGCATCAACAATTACAGCCTCTGCTCCAGTTGTTGATCCATCAGATGAAAGAACAACTCTTTGTAAAGGCGCATCAACTGGTCTAATTGTAGAGATTGTGCCATCGGCAACATTTATGACTTCAATTGCACTAAGATAAATTTCTGAATCATAAATACTTTTACCGTATAATCTATCCATAGTTTTTAAAATGTTGTTAATCATTACATCATAATGTAAAGATATTTCTCCGGACGATGCAACTGATTTAAATAAATCATTATTATCTATGATCATTTCATAAATATCATTAGTTGATGTATTTGGACTAAACATAACTTTAACTTCAAAATTTGTTACTTTATCTATAACATTAGTGGTCGTACCATTAGAGAGTGCTGCATTTCTATTAACAGTATTATTAGGATACCATGAATTTGGATTATAATCAATATCTACTAAATCATTTAAATTAATTCCAAGAGGGATAATATTATTATCATATATTTTATTATCATAATTAAAATCATATTCAGGTAATGATTCAACAAAATCTAAGTAGAATCTATACTTTCTTTTTTCAGTTTTAATAATTGGATTATTATTAGTTGGAACACCAGAATTGGTATTATTTTGATTATTAACATAATCATTTACAGAATTTGTATCATATGTTCTAACAATAACCTCTTTTTGAATAAAGTAATGTAAAGATCTGTTTAAGAAAATACCTCTATTATATGGTGATACATATCCAAATGCATCACGATAATATACATTATCAGCAATTGCTTCTTTTCTAATAGGTTGTCCTACTTTATAATAAACAGTTAAAACTTCATTTAAGTTTGGTAAAAAATTAATTTTTTTTAAAATAGACAAGTACTCTTCTTTGGGAGTATTTGGCGCGAGAGGCGTAGGAGCTGCATTTTGTCCGGAATCTGTATCAAATGTAAAACTTGATTTAACAAGAATATAATTTTCACCCTTATCTAGTCCACCTGTATCAAGACCACCCGTTGGTAAATCATCTAAACTTTCTAATTCATCTCTAGATACTACCCATTCTACCTCATATATATCACTAGTTGCAGATGCCTTGAGAATATCATGAGCATTTGAACCCCACATATTACTATTTAGAGCCTCGTCAGTAAGATTCATAGAATTTATTTCATCAAGTTGTGCATCCCAATTTAATCTGAGAATAGGTATACGTGCTCTAGTATTATCCGAAAAATTGTTCACTGATGATAAATCAACATCTTCAGAGGTAGTATCATTATAAGATTGAGTGAATCTAAGCATATTATGAATACCATTTGAGTAATATTTCTGATCATTTGTTAAATGAATCTCTTCATCCCCTGAAGAGTTTGAAAATGAAACAACTTCTTTATCATCTGAAATTTTAATTACTATGTTTGAAAAAGTACCGTCATCAGCAGCATGATCAAACATAACATGTATAATCGAGTCAATATTTAATTCAACTCCACTCAGAATTGTACCACTTTCATCAGTTAATCTTTTAATATCTCTATTAATTCGTCCTTTATATTCTTCTTTAACAATCTTTGCATTTTTAATAAATGACATAGCAGATGAGGTAGCGTTTGGATCTGTTTGTAAACCGATTAGGTCAGCAGACGCACCGTCGTGTTTATTAACAAATGTTTCTAAAAGTCTTAAAAATCCGTAAGAATTTAAATTACCAAGAACTATTTGACTATATTCATTAAGATAATCGGCTTTCATTAAAAATTGTGCAAGTCTAACTTGTGATCCGATGTTATTGCCACCAGTTGCCGTATATGTTTTAATAGTGTTATCTCCACCAGTACTATCATTCATTATAGTATAAAAATCTAAATCTATAGGTGATTGTTCATTATCTCTAACATTTAATTCGACAAAATCATTATATAAAATCTGAGAAGATAATGTTTTAGTAGTAATATATTTAAGTAAACTTCCTTCAACTATTTGATGTATATCTAAACTTATTTCACCTACCTGATCATCATAACCTTCAAACGTAATTTCATAATCACCTGGACCTAATTGAATTACATAACATATACTTCTAGCAGCCTCTTCAAAATCAGATGCTCCATTGGATGTAAACAGTTTAGTGTAATTTCCACCATCTGGGTTTGATATAGCTATATTACTACGGTCAGCTGGGTCAATAGATCCAACTAGACCCGGAGCACCCGGATCATTTCTGTGAAAATCTAAACCATTTGTATAATTAGATGTGTCATACTGGTTATAGTGACCAAACGCGAATGCATCTCTATGTCTATTAGCAACTTGTCCTTTTCTGATAACTAAATCAGCAACATTTTCTGAATCTTGACCACTTCCAACATCTTTACCAGCTAATGGTTCAATAGAATTATTAGATGTAGTCCAATCATCTTTTCTTTTTACAATTCTTACATTACCAGATACTGCAGCCAATGTATTATTCCAAGTATCACCAAACGAATCTTTAAGAGTGACGAGATATGATCTTACATCATCTCCTCTTATAGTAGTACTTGAAACTGGTATTTTTTTAATTAAAGTTACACCATTTGGTGAAGCACCAAAATGCCCAGTACCACCTGGAATCTGAGAATAATTATTTTCAAAGACGTTAAATCTCATAACAACCATATGGTATCCTGTATTTCCCCAGTTGCCATCAGCATCAAAATGAGAGCCTTCTGTATGGGAGACAAAACTACTATCACCAAGTGCGCATATCTGATGAGATACATATTTACCAATAATTCCATCCTCGCCAATATTATCATCTACCATTTTAGCAGAAACTATAGAATATAAATCACCACCTTTAACGGTAGCTAAATCTGTTAATAAGTGTTTTGGCCAAAAAAATGTAACAAAAAGATCTGTTATACTATTTTCACCTACTGGTGCTACATGATTTAACATTGAACCAACAGCATGGTTGCCTACATTACTTGCGTCTGCATGTCCGGTAGCAAGCATAGTAAATACTAACTCTTGTGAATATGAACCAGAGTAGATTATTGGATCAACAACTGAACTATCGTTATCTATTCTAATAATTGCATTACCATTAGTTACATCCCAATTCATTAATACAAATTTTTTTACACCTGCAGACGTATTTACTTGAAAAGTATGACCAATTAGATCTTTTGGCTCTGGTGCTGCACTGCTTGCATAAACAAAGCCACTGTTATAAGTTGTATCATCCTGCCATGTTGCAATATTGCTAGAATTAAGATCTGTTGCTGCAGCACCAGATGCAAGAGCCGATCCAGTTGTATGAAAACCTAACTGACCATATGCGTATTTTCTAAGAGAATTTGTTACAGCAGTTGCATCAGATACAAGAGATGTAAAACCATTTCTAAGAATAATTTGATAGCTAAATGATACGCTATCTACTTGAGTAACAACACTCGTAACAGGGTCTGTTACAGAGACCTGAGTGATTGTTTCTATCTTATGAATGTAATTCATAACCATTTTACCTTACTAAACTTAATAAAATTTTTTAAATGTTTGTTTAAAAAAAAGTATACAAAAATAAAAATACATATATATATATATATGGAATCACTTATATATTCAATTGATACAAAATTAATAGAAAAAAATAATTCATCTAATTTTAAATATTCTTTCTCTGAAAAAATAAATAACGTAGTTAATATTACATTATCATCTGTTGAAATTCCAAATTCAATATATGTATTTAATGATACAAAAGATAATGAAGTTTTTAGAATAACTGTTAGAGGTTATAATCATAGATTTTACTTACAACAAGGTAATTACGATATTAAAGAATTGTATGATCAAATTTTATTTTTTTTTAATACTATAGAAAAATTATATAAAAAAGACGGATATTATATTCAATTTAATTTTTCATTTGATATTGATAATGCAAGATTTAAATTAGAGTGTAATGAAACATTTTCTCTTTTTTTTGATAATTTAACAAAATATGATAGTTTAGGAAGACAACTTGGATTTGCTCAAGATAAATACGAAAATATTAGAAATATAACAGGAGAATATATTCCAGATATTATGGGAGATAAATATATATTTATGAAAATGAATGATTACGGTAATATATATAATAATGACAAAAAATATTTTAGTAAGATAATAATTAATAAAGAATCTTACGAAATGATTTATAATTCACAACATAAATTTATATCAAAAACCTTCAAATTTAATCAACCAACTGAATTAAAAGAATTAGATTTTAGATTTGAAGATTATATGGGGAATTTAGTAAATTTTAATGGACTAGACTTATCCTTTACTTTAGAAATAAAATTTATTAAAAATATTGGCTTAAAACCTTTTTATGAAAAATATAATTATGACGAGGAATTAATGAGAATGATTCTAATGGATTCTATGATGAATTATTACCTATCAGATGATTTTAAATTACCTATGTTAGATGTTAACACATTTCATAAACTGAATAAACAATCTAAAGAAGATCAATAGGTAATATATTTATTACATTACAACCAATCTTATCTAAATTTTTGTTAGCAACATATTCTTTTTGTTTTAAACTTAAAAAATGAATTTGATAATTATAATTATACATTTCTTTATAACTTATATTAAGTGTTTTTTCTTTGGTATTTTTAATACTTTCATTTTTATCATTAGGTATTGTATTATTATATTTTTTATCATTAATATGTATTTTAGTTGATCCATTCATTTCTAATCTTTTAATTATATCAGTATCTTGAACACTCATTGCTAACATTTTTTGATTATAACCACCTATATTTAAAAAATCTTCTTTATAATAACAAATTCTACCAGTATTACCTTTTTTATAACATTTATCGCCTTGATGAATTATACTATTTCTTGGTAACGCTTCAAATTTATTAATAATAAACATACCACCGTTTGGTCCAGTATAATTATCACAATCTAAGTTAACTAAAATATCATAATTACCTAAACAATGAGATGTATTCTTACATTTAGGAGCGTGCCAATATTTTTCAGTAAAACAAATATAATATTTTAGAAATCCACATTTAAGCTCTTTTCTAAAATTCTGAATTATATATTCAAATAAACCATCAGTGCTATTAAAATCAACTAAAATAAATTCAACTCTGTCTCGATTTATCCAATTATTTTTTAAATTTTGAGCTAATGTATCTTTAATTTGCCAAAATCGATTCATTATAGATGTACAAAAAGATATTTTTAACATTATTTAGATAGATATTTTTATATAAAAATTGAAATTATTTATATAAATACACATTAATGAGTTTAGCTAAAATAATAAATAACTACTGTCCTATATGTTTTGAGGATAATTTATATGGTCATTTTGATCATAATAAATCACAAATAGAAATTTTTTCATGTAGACATTATACATGTAAAAATTGCTATCAACAAATGAATCGTTCAAGTTTCTCTTGTCCGATTTGTAGAAAAGAAGGTAATAAACATATGATATCGTTTGGATCTTCTAATTTTTCTAGGTGGAATACCTTATCACATTGGTGTAGAGATTTTAATAGAGCACTAAGTATGAACCCCGATAGAAAATTTGAGAGCGGGTTTGGTAAGATTTACTCGGATTTAAAAGAAGAATATACTCTTTTGAAGAATGAATTTATACAGAATAAAAAAAAGAAAATAAAATTAAAAAAACAACTACTAAAAAAAGAAGAAAGGACTAATAGTAGATTAAAAGCAGTTTGTAAATTATGCAATACGCAGTGCACTAGTATGTTACAGTTAAAAAAACATATTAATAGCAATAATTGTAAAAAAAAACAAAGATCTGTTTATTTAAAAAATTAATTATAAATATATTTAAGATATAATTAATATATTAAATATATGCCTAGAAGATATAAGTGTGAATTCAAAGATTGTTTTTGTACTAAATTTGTGTTGCATTGTAATAATTTATGTTTTCATTGTAAACATGCAAATATATGGCACTCTTTGAAAGAAACACCACCTAGTGATAGTTATCTTTCTTTTGTGTCACCACGACAACCAGCTAGAAAACCTAGATATGAAAGGATAGAAGTAGTAGAAATATTTGAACCACAAGTACCGCCATTACCATCCGATTCGGAAGATTATATTGTATATTGTACCGATATTGAAGTACTGCCTGTATAAAAATCATAATTTTCTCTATAATAAAAATTGATTTAACAAATATATTTACTTTTAATGACATCATATTTAGAAAATAAATTAGAATTATTAAATGCTAGTCAAAGAAAATTAGATGATGAGAAACGTGCTATTGAAGAACAAATAATCTTAGAAATTAAAAAAAATTCTGCATTAGAAATGGATGGAACTATTGTTAAATTTAAAACACAAGTTAATGAATTAAAAAAATTAATTGAAGGGAATATATTACCTAATAATATTCAGATAGTTCATCAAAAATTAAATACTGATTTTCAGAAAGAGTTTAATGAATGGCACATACTTCAACAATGTGGAAGATTATCTTCTACTGAATCAGAATCAAAAAGATTAATACTGCGACAAAAAGAACTAGATTTGCGTAGTTGTCTAAAGGATGAAAGAAGTATAACTCTTGAAAAATTTATAACTCTTGAAAAATTTAAAGACAATCTCAGTAAAATAGATGATACAGCAATTAAAAAAGGCCCCAATGGTACACGACCATGGGACAAAAAGTTTGTAGAAATCAAACCAGAAATTAAAGTTTATGATGATATTATACCTATTTTTTCTACAATGATAGGTATAATGAAAAAACAACAAGAAGAGATTAAAGAATTACAATCAAAACATAAAAGTAGCTATATAATACCAGGAGTGGTTCATTAAGATAGTCTAAAAATATAAAGAAAATTATAATACTGTTACACATTTAGCCAAGTTTCTAGGTTTATCTACATCTAACCCTTTATTAATTGATAGAAAATAGCTAAATAGTTGTAATGGTATAACATTTAATAATTGTTGATAACTTTTATTAGCCTCAACATTTATAACATTTTTAACATTTTCATTTTTATTTTCTGTTATTAAAATAACTGGAGCATTTCTAGAAATTATTTCCATATAAGCATTTTTTATTTTATTATAATTTTTATCCATAGGGGCTAATAGTATAACAGGTAAATTACTATCTAAAAGTGCAAATGGGCCATGTTTTAAACTACTACTACTATAACTTTCACTATGAATATAACTTAGTTCTTTAATTTTTAGAGCACCTTCATTTGCAATGGCTTCTCCCATTCCTTTACCTAAAACGAACATACTTTTTTTATTTAAAATATCAACTGCTTTATCTAATTTAGTTCTATCTGATCCTTTGTAAAGATTATTAACTGTATTTTTTATATCATATGGTAACTTTCTCAAGTCATTAATCATTTGTTTTCTAAGACTAGAATTAGTTTTATGAATACGGCTAAACCAAATTGCAATCATACTTAAAATAATTACTTGGTTAGTGAAAGATTTTGTACTTGCTACACCGACTTCTCTACCCGCATTAAGATAACAACCACAATCAACTTCTCTAGCAATCATACTATCAACCACATTAACTACACCAATCATGAAGATATCATTTTCTTTAGCGATTTCAATACAATTTATAAGATCTGCAGTTTCACCAGATTGACTTATTAGAATAATAGCACTATTACCAATCTTAGGAATATCATATTTATCAAATTCAACACCATCGTAAATAGATACACTATTAAATTTACATATTTTTTTAAAATAATTCATACTAGCATGTCCTGCATTAAATGAAGTACCACAACCAAGTAGAATCAGATTGTCTATTCGTTTCAAAACAGATTTATTTTCTTCTAAACCGCCTAATCTTACATAATTATCATCTAATAGCCTTCCTCCCATACTAATAGCTCTTAAACTAGATTCAAACTGTTCATTAATTTCTTTAATAGTCCAATAAGGATAGGGATCAGGTGATAAATCAAAGTTACCTTTAATAGTACTTTTTAATTGATATTTTTTATTTGTATCAACATTGATTGAATCATTTTCTTTAGTAACGATACAAATATCATTATTTTCTAATACAATGTAATTATTTGTTAAACCATGAAAACCACTTTGTTCAGAACTAATCATAACTAGTTCTTCATCTATAGAAACTAATAATGGAGAGCCATGACGAACTGCATATAGTTTGTGAGGTTCATCTAAATTAATAATAACTAGCCCCAATGTCCCTTCTAACATTGTTAAAGTTTTTTGCAAGGCTTTAGTAAAGTTCTTTAAATTATTATAGTTGTAAGCTAATAAATTTACGATAACTTCAGTATCTGTTTGTGATTTAAATTCTATTCCTTTTTCAATTAAATCTTTTTTTAAAATATCAAAATTTTCTATTATTCCATTATGAACTAAACATATTTTATTGTCATAACTAAGATGAGGATGTGAATTAAAATCAGTTTTACCGCCATGTGTTGCCCATCTAGTATGCGCAATACCAATGTAAGACGAGTTGTTTTTATCTGAAAATTCTTGTTCTAATTTTTTTATGCTATCTAATTTATCAGTAGATGCATATTTTTTTATAATTAAATTATTGTTTTCTATAAGAGAAATACCAGCAGAATCATAACCTCTATTTTGCAATTGTTTTAAACCTTCAATTAAAATTTTTAATATATTCTTATTAAGTGATAAAGTTGCAATTATTCCACACATTAATATATATATATATATATATATAAAATTTATAGTATACTTTTTATTTAATTTAAATTTTTTCATATATTTATTAATGAAAGTTGGAATATCTGGCTTGGGATTCGTTGGTGGATCAATGTATAAAAGTTTTAATATGAAAGGGATGGTTCCTAATGATAATTTATTTGGTTATGATAAATATAAAAATGGTGGTATAGGTAGTTTTGAAGATTTACTAAATTGTGATATTATTTTTACTGCATTGCCTACAATATATAATCATGAATTAGGAATGTATGATAAAACACCTATTAGAGAAAATTTTAAACTTTTAAAAGATAATGGTTATCAAGGAGTGGTTGTTATTAAAAGTACTGTTGAACCTGAAACTACAATGAAATTATCTAAAGAATACGGTTTAAAATTAATTCATAACCCTGAATTTTTAACTGCTAGAACTGCTTTTGAAGATTTCCATAATCAGCAACATATTATTCTGGGAAAAGGACCAAATTGTTCTGAAAGTGATGTAGATTTAGTTGCATCTTTTTACATGAAATATTATCCTAACGCTGAAATGTCATTTTGTACTGCACTTGAAAGTGAATCTATGAAAAGTTTTGTCAACTGTTTCTACAGTGTAAAAGTTCAATTCTTTACCGAATTATATTGTTTATGCCAAAAAAATGGGAGTGATTATAACAAGGTAAAAGATATGATGTTAAAAAATAAATGGATTAATCCAATGCACACTAATGTACCTGGTCCAGATGGTCAGATTAGTTATGGAGGATTATGTTTCCCAAAAGATACTAATGCATTAAATAAATACATGAAACGTGAAAATACTCCCAATAAAGTATTAGAAGCTTGTATTGAAGAAAGAAATGAAATGCGTGATGATCATGACAATTGTAAATAATCTAAAAATTATTATATAAAAATTCATTAAATTAAATATATGAATTAATTTAATGAAAAAAATTGTATTAATAATTGGGGCTAGACCTAATTTTATGAAAGCTTTTCCAGTATATGAAGCATTAAAAAAAGATTTTGAATTAACTTTAATTCATACTGGGCAACATTTTGACGAAAAAATGAGTAAAGTTTTTTTTGAACAATTAAAATTTCCATATCCTGATATTCATTTAACATTAGATAAAAGAACTAAAACAGGAGATTTTGATGATAAATTATATATTAATAATGAAGAGTATCTAAAGGATAAAGATCAAGTTATTGAAGACTTAACTGCATATAAGGGAGAATTAGGTCAAATGGGTGAAATTAGAGATAAACTAAAAAAAGAGTTTGAAAAAATAAAACCAGATTTGGTTATGGTATTTGGCGATGTTACTAGCACATTGGCTGCTGGATTAGCATCTAAAATGTTAAATATTGATATTGCACATGTTGAAAGCGGATTAAGAAGTGGTGATATAAGAATGCCTGAAGAAGTTAATCGTATTTTAACAGATCATATTACCAAATTTTATTTTGTAACAGAACAAAGTGGTGTAGATAATTTGAATGCTAGTGACATAACAGAAAATGTTTATTTGGTTGGTAATACAATGATTGATACTCAGAAAAAATATTTACAACAAGCATTGGATACAAAATATAATGAAACATTAGGTGTAAAATCAAAAGAGTATATATTAATAACACTTCATCGCCCTAGCAATGTAGATGACATGGAAAAATTAAAGGAAATATTTGATGATTTGGAGAAGTTAAGTAAAACTAGTAAATTAGTATATCCTATACATCCTAGAACAAAAAAAAACTTATATAAGTTAGGTTATCTTGAAAAGGTAGAAAATAATAAAAATATAATTTTACAAGATCCATTGGGTTATTTAGAATTTACGTGTTTAATGGCAAATTGTAAATATGTGGTGACAGACAGTGGTGGATTACAAGAAGAGACAACTGCATTAGATATTCCTTGTTTTACATTACGTGAAAATACAGAACGTCCTTGCACATTAATTAAAAATCATGGAACAAATCAGATGATCCATAAAATTAGTGAAATAGATTTAAAAGAATGTAAAAGTAGTATGGATTTATGGGATGGTAAGAGTAGTGAAAAAATTAAAGATATTATATATACTTTTTTTTTTTGAATAGTTTAATAATAACTAATCAAGATACTCAAACATATGAAGATATTTTAAAAAATGGTTTTAAAATGCGTAGAGATTTGCCATATATTAAATTAAAGTTACCAATTGATTATTATAAACCATTATATAAAAATGATAAAAATTATATTTTTG